>PVBE010198478.1_pt1 | contig 16644 bp, 12 predicted proteins | sample 1631181 | NCBI WGS metagenome assembly PVBE01 (sample SAMN08397723, study PRJNA350692) | Marine metagenome, whole genome shotgun sequencing project. | isolation source: water | place: Pacific Ocean | collected 2012-04
ACCATCCCCACCACGGTCATCGACATCCAGATCCGCAACAACAAGAACGTCAAGGCCTGCTTCCTGGCCCACAAGAAGACGACGGGCGAGCTTCCCTCGGTCACCCTGAAGTTCACCCTCGAGCCCGACGGTGCGGTCTCCTCCGCTTCCATCCGAGAAGCGGTCTACCAGGGCACGGCCCTCGAGTCGTGCCTCTCCGGCTCCATCAAGATGATCGACTTCCAGTCCTTCGATGGGCCCGCCTACACGCTGAACTACCCGTTCCGGTTCTAGGCAGCTACTGAGCGGCGCTGCCGTGGAGCCATGCAATGTCGAACCGCTTCGTTGACCAGCTTCGCTCGACCAAGGTGATCATCTTCGTCTTGATCAGCGTCTTGATGGTGGCCGCTGACCAGGTAACGAAGATCTGGGTGGTCAAGAACGTGCGCTTCCAGCGCGAGACCCTCGAGGTCATTCCGGGGTTCTTCTCGATCGTCCACACCCAGAATCCAGGCGCCGCCATCGGCATCTTCGGCGGCCTACCCACCAACGTGCGCATGACGATCTTCGGCGTGTTCACGGTCATCGCGGTGGGAGTGATCGTCAGCTTCCTGTGGCAGTTGCCGAAGAACGACCGTTTCCAGTCCCTCACCTTGGGGCTCATCTTCTCCGGCGCCATCGGCAACGCCATCGACCGGGTCCACAAGCAGACGGTCACCGACTTCCTGCGTGTCTACACGGACCACGCGGGCTTGAAGGCCTGGCTGCTCGAGCACTTCGGCACCAACGAGTACCCCACCTTCAACATCGCCGACTCGGCCATCGTCATCGGGGTAGGCTTGTTCCTGGTGCGCTACCTGTTCCTGGACGACTCCGATGACACGGACGAAGACGCGGGAGAAGCCGCCGACCTGGTGAGCCCGGACGATCCCACCGAGATGAACGAAGCGAAGGTCGGGTAGCGCCCCTGCTCCGCCGCCGACAGGTCCCAACGCTTCCAACCACGCCCCGGTAGCCAGCTGCGTACGTCCAGGTGGAGGCCATCGCTCGACACCTGGACCGTTCCGTGCTGGTCGGTGCGCAGCAACAAGGCGTCCCGGTAACGAGCCACCACCTTCGGATGGGGATGGCCGAAGTGGTTGTCCAGGCCGCAGGAGACAACCGCAACCGTCGGCCGGGTGGCCTGCACGAACGCGGGCCCGGACGAACTGCCGCTCCCGTGATGAGGCACGCCCAGGACGTCCACGTGGTGCAACATGGGCAACAAGGCCGCCTCCGCCCGGCTCTCCACGTCGCCGGTGAGCAGGGCGACGTGCCGCCCGAGGGCCAGCTCGAGCACGAGACTGTCTTCGTTTGCGTTGGTATCCGAGGTCCAGCCCGACAGAGGATGCAGCGCCGGGACGCGCGGATCGTCCGAAAGCAACACCTCGGCACCCACCTCGCGAGCGCCGCGCACCAGGGAGACGAACTCTTCCTCGCCCTCCAGCGGTAGGCGGGGCAACCACAGAGCCTCGGGTTCGAGCTCGGACAGGACCGCAGGAATGCCGCCGATATGGTCGGGATGGGGGTGCGTGGCCACCACCACGTCCAGCCAGCGCACACCTCGGCGCCGCAGGTACCGCAGCACGGCCTGCTCCGAAGGTCCTGCATCCACCAGCCACCGGCGCCCGTCGGGCCACTCCACCAGGATGGCGCTCCCCTGCCCCACCGCGAGAAAGGTGATCACCAGTCGCGCGCGCGGGACCAAGCGCAATCCCAGTGCAACCAGACCCGTGAGCGCCGCCAGGAACGGGCGCCGGGCCAGCAGAGCCAAGCCGAGAAGGAGCAAGGCACCCAAGGGCCCGACCGCCGGAGCCAGACAAGGGCCCCGTACGATCTCCAGCCATGCAAGCACCAGGTCCAAGGACGCGCAGGACACGGACGCAGCGAGCCTTCCTGCCGTGCCGGGAAGGGCCACCGACAACAAGGCCGCGGGCGTGGCCACCAGGCCTACCAGGGGGATTGCCACCAGGTTCGCAGCCGCCGCCGTCAAGGCCAGCTCTTGGAACCACCACGCAGCGGCGGGCAACGTACCTACGGTAGCTGCGACCGTAGCGAACACGCCCCGGGCGAGTCGGTCGAGGGGCCGAGGCAGGTCCGGTGGCAACAGGCGGACCAGGCGAGGAGCGACGAGCAGGAGCCCCAGCAAGGCTCCAAAGGAGAGCTGCCAGCCGGCGGTAGCGGCGAGGGCTGGCTCGAGCAGTACGGTGCAGAAACACGCCGCACCGAGAAGCTGCCGTGGATCGCGCCCGCGTTCCAGAGCCAGAGCCAGCCCCGCCCCGGCGAGCATCAACGCCGCGCGGGTGGCGCTGGCCGGCCAGCCCGCCAGCCAGCCGTACCCCCAGGCGGAGGCCACGAGCACCAGCGCACCGGGTAGCCACGCGCGGCTGCGGGAGCGGACGGCCGCCACCAGGCGTGCACACCGACACGCGAGCCACCCCAGCAACCCCGCGACGAGGCCAAGATGAAGCCCGCTGATGGCCAACAGGTGGCTGGTCCCCGTGGCCCTCAGCAGCTCGGGGATTCCTTCCGGGACCTGGGTCCGGTCGCCCAGGGCGAGCGCGCGCAGCAGGCCCTGGTGGGTGCAAGGCGGGGGGGACAACCGCGGAGTGAAAGCACGACCGAGGGGGAGACAACGCCGGCAACGCACGCGGCATCGGGCCCCCGCGAGGACGGCGGTAGCGATGCTATTGGGCCCACCGGGTAGAACGGCCCGCTCGAGGGAACCCGCCTCGCCAAGGACGATGACGCGGTCACCCTGACGAGGCGCCGGATCGCCAAAGCGCACCAAGACCCTCCCGGAGGCCGGGCGCCAGGCCGCGCCCGGAGCGGAGACGCCCTCGAGCTCGATCACGTGCTGGCCCCCACAGCGCACGGCGAGCACGCGCCCCGACACCACCACGGCCCCATCGAGCCGCGGCCCCACGCTGACGAGCGATGGCGCGGCCCAGCCCAGCAGCAGCGCCCCAACCGCCAGGGCCAAGGGCGCGGGCCTGGACCGCAAGCACGCGAGCACTGCGCAGAGCGAGGCCGCCACCAGACAAGGGACCCAAGAGCCGGGGCAGCTGCAGGCAGCCAGCAGTCCGGCAAGCAAGGGCCAAGAGAGCCAGAAGAGTGGATAGCGCATGCGCCATACCCCTCTCAAGGGCCGTGCCAGGCGGGCCCGATAGAGCGAAACACCCGACTATACCCGTACTAACCAGGTTTTGGCTAACTCCTCCAAAACGTGGAATCGTCGAAGTGTCGACCAGGTTTCGACGCTTTTCGACGCTTTTCGACGCTCAGGCACCCGCAGGTCTGGTGACCGCCGCCTCGAGACCTCCAGACGGGCCAGGCAGGCGTGGCAGTCCGGGTTACATCACGACGGTAGTACACACGGAAGCGTAGGATTCCCCCTCTTCAGGAGCGAACGTGCTGCCCTTCCTCATGCTCCTCCTCGTGACGGTCATGCCGGCCTTGGCCCAGCAGGTCCACCTGCTCGAGCTGGATGGCGCGGTCGGGCCCGGCACGGCCAGCTACATCGTCTCGGGCATCGAAGAAGCCGAACAGGCCGGCGCATCCGCCGTGGTCATCGTCATCGACACCCCTGGCGGTCTGCTGGACGCCACCCGCGACATCGTGAAGGCCGAGCTGGGTGCCGAGGTCCCGGTCATCGCCTACGTCTCCCCGGCAGGCTCCCGGGCCGGATCGGCGGGCGTGTTCATCACCATGGCTGCCCACGTCGCGGTCATGGCCCCGGGCACCACCATCGGCGCGGCCCACCCGGTCTCGGCCTTCGGTGGCGATGAGACCACGGACCCGGACGAGACGATCATGGGCGAGAAGGTGATGAACGACACCCTCGCCTGGGCGAGGGCCATCGCCGAGCAGCGAGACCGCCCCATGGACTGGTCCGAAGAATCCGTGACCGAGAGCAAGGCCGTCACCAGCAGCGAGGCACTCGAGGCCGGCATCATCGATCTGGTGGCAGAAAACATGGACGACCTGCTGGCCCAGGTGCACGGCATGCAGGTCACCACCCCCTCGGGCACGGTCACGCTGGACACCCTCGACGCCAGCTTCGACACCCACGAGATGGTGCTCAAAGAGCGCCTGCTGCACTTCTTGGGCGACCCCAACATCATCTACGTGCTCATCGGCCTGGGCCTGCTGGCCCTGTACGTCGAGTTCCACAACCCGGGCCTGGTGGTGCCTGGCGTGCTGGGCGTCACCTTCCTCGTAGCCGCGGGCGTGGGCTTGGCCATCGTGCCGTTCAACATCGGTGGGCTCTTCCTGGTGCTCCTGGGATTCATCCTCTTCGCCCTGGAGCTGTGGATACCCGCCTATGGGGCGCTGACCGCCGGCGGCATCCTGGCCGTCGTCGGCGGCGGCATCCTCCTGTTCAACGTGGACGATCCGCTCTTCGACTTGAAGGTAGCGCCCGCCACCCTGATCTCCGTGGCCGTCATCGCCGGCGCCATCAGCCTCGGCGTGGGCTACCTGATCGTCAGCGCCCAGCGCGGTCGCGCGGCCATCGGCAACGAAGGCCTGCCGGGCACCGAAGGCGTGGTCACCGAAGGTGGCGATGGCAGCGGGTGGGTGCTGGTGGATGGCGCCATCTGGAAGTCCACCTGGGCTGGCGTGCTGGCCAAGGACAGCCAGGTCCGCGTTACCAGTGTCGAGTCCCTACGCCTTGTGGTCGAGCCTCTGGACTCAACAATCGATCCCCCTACAGAACAAGCCTGATCTGCGGCCCCTCGCCGGCCGAAAGGAACCCCCCATGGAATCCGTCGTCATCATCGTAGTCGTGCTCCTGTTCATCGCGCTGTCGGCCGTCAAGGTCATCAAGGAGTACGAGCGGGCCGTGATCTTCCGGCTGGGCCGCATCATCCCCGCCAAGGGCCCTGGCATCATCCTCCTCATCCCCGGCGTGGACAAGATGACCCGCATCTCCCTGCGGGTCATCGTGCTCGACGTCGAGAAGCAGGACGTCATCACTCGCGACAACGTCTCGGTGGCCGTCAATGCCGTGGTCTACTTCAAGGTGGTCGACCCGGTGAAGGCCCTGCTGTCGGTGGAAGACTACTTCTTCGCCACCGCCCAGCTGGCCCAGACCACCCTGCGCTCCGTCGCCGGCGAGGCCGAGCTGGACGAGCTGTTGTCACAGCGCGACGAGATCAACCACAAGCTGCAGGAGATCCTCGACCGGCACACCGACTCGTGGGGCATCAAGGTCTCCCAGGTCGAGGTCAAGCACATCGACCTGCCCCAGGAAATGCAGCGCGCCATGGCCAAGCAGGCCGAAGCCGAGCGTGAACGTCGGGCCAAGATCATCGCCGCCGAAGGCGAGCAGCAGGCATCCGCCAAGCTGGTCGAGGCCGCCCAGCTCATGGACGCCACCCCCACCGCCCTGCAGCTCCGCTACCTCCAGACCCTGAGCGAGATCGCGGTCGAAAACAACTCCACCACCGTGTTCCCCATACCCATGGACCTGTTCGAAGCCTTCAAGCCCAAGGTGTCTCTCCAAAAAAAGGCTGACTGAGGCCGGCTTGACCCACTCGTACGACTTCGACCGCTTCACCGATCTGCGTCAGCGAGCGGAGATCCTGAGGCTGCAACAGCAAGCCCACGTCATGCTGGGCCGCGAGCTGCAGCTGCTGCGAACCCTCGGCCTCGCCTCTTCTCACCACTTCCTCGAGGTCGGCTGCGGACCCGGCTTCCTGACCGGCGCGGTGTCGAACCTCGTTCCGGAGGGCCGGGCGGTCGGCCTCGATCTGAGCTCGGAGATGATGGCGGTGGCCCGCACGTTGGTCGAACCCGAACACCCCAACCTCGGCTTCGAGCAGGGAAGCGCCTACCAACTCCCGTTCGCGGAAGACAGCTTCGACTTCGTCTACAGCCGCCTTCTCTACCAACACCTGGTCGACCCCGTGCAGGCCCTGGCCGAGGCCCGGCGCGTGGTCAAGCCTGGGGGTAAGGTCTGCGTGCTCGATATCGATGACGGTTGGCTCTCGCTTCACCCACCCAGCTCCGCCTTCGACACCTTCACCGACCGCGTGACGCGAGCCAAGGCCGAACAAGGGGGAGACCGGCACGTAGGCCGCAAGCTCGCCTGGCTGATGCAACAGGCTGGCTTGTCCAGGGTGCAGCAACAGGTTGAAGCCTTCACCAGCCTCGGGGTGGGCTTGGCAGCCTTTCTGAACCTCACCACCTTCTTCAAGGCCCCGCTGCTGGAATCCGACGAAGCAGCCGATCTACTGGCGCGCATACGCGGCGAGATCGAAGCCCCCGACGAGCCGGTGGGGCTCGCGGGCATCTTCGTGGCCATCGGGACCGTCTAGGAGTTCGTTCCATGCTCTTGCAGTGGCTGATGGGGCTGGAGAAGGTCTACCAGGCCGACAGCACCGAAGAGCGCGAAGCCATCTACCGCTTCCGCTACAAGATCTACGTCGAGGAGCTCAAGAAAGGCTTCCTGGACGTGGACCACGAGCGGCGCATGATCTACGACGAGGACGACGAGGCGCCAGGCTCGGCCCTTTTCTACACCGGCACGTCCTCCCAGGTCACGGGCACCGTTCGTGCGGTCATCTGGCAGCCTGGCCAGGAGCCAGGGGAGGTCCACGAACGTTTCTCCTTCGGCCTGTTCCCAAGCATCGAGACGCTCTGCACCTGCGAGACCTCACGCTTGCTCATCGATCGCTCGTTGCGAGGTTCCCTCATCCTGCCTGCGCTGTCGAGGGCCATGTACGAGCACATGATCAGCCAGGGCGTCTCGCTCGTGTTCGCATACTGCGCACCCGGGCTGGTACGCGCCTACCGCAAGCTCGGGTACCGGCCGTACTCTGGCGAGCTGGTCTGCAACCAGGATGGCGTTCGTGTACCCCTGGTCGGCGTCCTGTCCGACCTCGACTACCTGCAACGCATGGGCTCGCCAGTGGTGCCCCTGGTCAAGCAACACTTCGGCCCCGGCAAACGCGAGCCCCTCGACCTGCGCCCCTACCGGAACGTGCTCGACCCGGGGCCGCTGCCTTTCGAGGTGGAGCCCGAGATCGTCTGGAGCCACCTGCAGGAGCAGCTCGCCAACGAGGACGAAAACGACCGACAGGCCAAGACCCTGCTGGACACCCTCCCCGAGTCCAGCATCCGCAAGCTCGCCGGCAAGGGCTTCATCATGGACGTGCCCGCAGACCGGACCGTGGTGCGCCAGGATCTCATCGAAAAAGAGATGTTCTTCATCCTCGAGGGTGCGTTCGTCGTGGAGACCGGGGGACGGGTGCTGGCCCACCTCTACCGGGGGGACGTCTTCGGCGAGATCGCCCTGCTGGTCGAGGAAGGCCGTCGCACGGCCACGATCCGTTCAGTCGCGGACGGTCGTGTGCTGGTGCTGCGCCGGCGCTTCCTCGAAGAACTCATGAAAGACGACCCCGCCCTGTCCTCCCGCATCCTCTTCAACCTCTCCCGCATCCTCGCGGAGCGCATGGCTGGTATGCTTTCCGAGGACTGACCCCAGAGCGCACCATGTCCCCCGAATCCACCATCCCCGATCCCGACTACACCGGGCGGGAGGATCGGGTGTTCCAGGCGGTCCTGCTGGCCCCAAACCTCAGGTTCATCCGCAAGGTCTACGGACCCGAGGTCGAGGAGGAGATCTACCGCGTATGGGGCGTCAACCGAGAGGAAGCGGCCGACGGTTCTCGCTGGATCACCTACGACACCGCCCTGGCCTTGAGCAAGGCCATTGTGGAGGTGACCGGTGACAAGGAGATCACCTACAAGGCCGGTCTGATGCACTCCGAGACCACCGAACTGGGTCCCGTTTTCTACATCGCCAAGCTCCTGGCCGCGCCCAGAGCGGTCTACGCACGCATCCCCGGCTTCGGCAAGGACCTCTCCAAGATCACGTCCTACAAGCTGCTGGACATCGGCGACAACCACGCTCGCCTCGAGTTCACGCTCCAAGACGGCTACCCGGACCACCCCCTGCTGGACGCAAAGCGCAGGGGCACGCTGGCGGCCATCTCCATGAGCTTTGGCCTTCCCCCGGCCGAGGTCACCGAGGAAACCTGCATGAACCGTGGCGACCCCAGCTGCATCTACATGGTGCGTTGGGAGAGCCCCGGTTCCAAGTACAAGATCGGTGGCGCCCTCATGGTGCTGGGCGCCGTGTTGGGTGTCGGGATGAGCTGGCTCATCCACGGCAGCGCGGCGTGGTGGGGTCTGGCGGGGGCCTTGCTGGGCCTGATCTACCTGGCCATGCACCGCGCGCTGCGTCGCCAGCGCATGGCCCAAGACCGCATGCGCACCCAGGAAGGCGAGATCGGGGCCCTCGAGGAGCTGGCCCGCAACCAATCCGACCAGGCTTCCAGGCTCGAGGTGCTGCGCCAGATCTCGGACCTGCTCCACAAGAGCACCGACGAGACGGCGCTGATCCTCACCGCCACGGAGCTCGTCAGCAAGCAGCTGGCGTTCGCGCGGGTGCTGTACTGGAAGGTGGAGGGCGATCGCCTCGTGGCGGCCTCGGGAGCTGGGGTCGACGACAGCCTGCTGAGCGGCATGGGTGCGCTCTGGCTCCCGCTGAACCCGGACACCGACGGTCGCGACCCCGATCTTCCCTTGTTCGGGCGTGTGCTCCAGACCATGAAAGGCCGCCGCATCCCGGACGTAGCGGCTTTCAGGGAGCAGCTCACCACGCGAGGCAAGGCCATGCTGGATCGCATCGCGCCCGGCCCCTTCGTGGTGGTGCCGGTGCGCTCCCAGGGTGAAGGCGTGGGCTTGCTGGCAGCGGAGCGCAGAGAGGGTGGCACCACCGTCACCGACGCCGATCAGAGCATGCTGCAACAGGTGGCAAACCAGGTCGGCATGGCCATGGACAACGTCCGCTACCTCCAGGGCCTGCAGCGTCAGAAGAAGGAGCTCGAGGCGGCCCTGCTGCTGGCCCAGAAGTACGCCCACTACCTGCCCACGCCCGTGGTGGACCAGCTGCGCGAGGACCCGTCCCTGGCCCTCGAGCTCGGTGGCAAGCCCATCCGAGCGACGGTGCTGTTCTCGGACATCAAGGGCTTCACCCAGTGGGCCAAGGACCGCGATCCCAAGACGGTCGTCGCCAGGCTGAACCGCTACTTCGCGGCCATGGACGAAGTCATCGCCGAGACGGGAGGAATCCTCGACAAGCGCATGGGTGACGGCCTGATGGTGGTCTTTCTGCATCCCGAGGGCATCACCACGGACTTCTTCGATCTGATCGTGGATGACGACGATGACGGGGCAACCGGAGATCCTCCCCAGCACCCCGCCGAGCGCGCCCTGGACTGCGCCCAGAGCATGCAGCGCGAGGTGACCCGCTTGGCGGCTTCCGACGAAGAGCACGGATTCCCGGGCCTGAGCATCCGCATCGGCGTGGCCCACGGCGATCTGGTGGCGGGCAACCTCGGGTCGAGACACCGCCTGGAGTACACCGTCATTGGCGACGTGGTCAACGTGGCCAGCCGTCTCGAGCAGCTCTGCACGCCCGGAAGCGTGTTCACCACCCGCCTCACCCTCCACCACGCCGGCGCGACGCGCTACCCCGCCACTCCCCTGGGGGCTAGGGTACTCAAGGGCCGCGAAGGCCGAGTGGAGGTGCTCAAGCTGCTCAACGACGAGGAGATAAGCGCCATGTCGGAGGACCCACCCACCGCAGGGTGAGCACGGGATCCTTCATGCCCCCCCTGACCACTCCCGCCAGAGGGGAGCGAAGGCATCGCGGAAGGCCTGACCCTGCTTCTGGCCCAACAGGAGCTCCACCGTCCGATAGCAGCGCTGCAGCAGCGCATCCTCTTGGCGCTTCCGCTCGGGTCCGGGCAGGGCGCCGAGGGCGGACTGGATGCGCGCATCGCCGAAGCTGGACACGTGGTTCGTCAGCACACCGGCCAGCATCTCGCCCAGATCGGGGTCGATGCCCTGCTCCTCCACCCAGCCTCCGAGCCAGTCGAGACAGCGGAGCTGCAGCTCTCGCTGGTCGGCCAAGGAATAGGGGAGCTCGTCGGAGGTCAGCAGCAGTAGACGGCCTGGGCGCTGACCCAACCCCATCTCGGCCATGATGGTGACCCCATCGGCCCGCTCGACCACGCGCTGAACCCGGCGCTCGAGGCGCAGCATGAACAGGCCCTCGACGACAACCAACAAAGCCAGGAGTGCCACGACACTCCGCAGCACACCAGGGCGAGCGTGCCAGGGGGCGAGAGTTGGCTTCCGACGAATGGGGACCGTGTCCTGGGGCAAGGCTTCCTCCTGCAGACCGCCCTAACCAATCCCCGAACGCCGGTCGGCTCCGGAGCACGTTACGCTCGGCAGGCCTCGAGGCCTCCCGGAGACGGACCCGTGCTCGATCGACGGTCGCTCACCGCCGTGCTCACGCTGGGCCTGACCTGCGCCTGCGGACCGAACCAGCGCGAAGCAAGCCCACTGACCGCCGAGCAGCAGCGTCTCCGCGACGAGGGTGGCGCCATCTACGACCGTGTGGGCTGGACCTACCAACACCGGGCGAGCACGGCGCTCGTACAGCAGCTCCTCCAGCGCCACGCCGATCTGGGGCGCGTCATGGGCCAACTTCCCGTCGAACCGAGCATGACGGTCGCGGACGTCGGCGCCGGTGTCGGCTGGTTCACCTTCCACCTGGCCGATGCCGTCGGGCCCGAGGGCAGCGTGTTGGCCCTCGACATCCAGCCGGAAGCCGTGGCCGTGATCCGCGCACGGGCCACCGATCCCGAGGTCAACCCCCACGGCAACGTCGAAGCCCGCCTGTCCCGCGTGGACGACTGCGAACTGGACCACGACAGCGTCGACCTGATCTTCCTGGCCCACCTGGGCTTCTACCTACACCGAGAGCTGCTGGACGAAAACGTGCGCTGGCTCGACAGCCTGGCTCGCGCGCTCGGGTCCGACGGCAAGCTGGTGGTCCTCGAGTACATCCCGCCGGCGCACACGGCCAAGTACCTGGTGCCCCACTTCGAGGGTGCCGGCTTCGTACTCGAGTCCTCGCAGTACTTCAACCACCACCAGTCCTGGCTGTACACCTTCGACTCCCCCCGACAGGAGCAGGGCATCTAACGCCTTGGTCCAGGTCCACTGCCTGTCGACGCACCCTCGTCCTGGAGCCCGTCACCCCAGCGAGTGCGAAGCGCCTGGACGAACGACCCGGCGTCCCGCTCGCCGACCGGTGAGCGGGCACACTCGACCGCCCGTCTCGCCGCTTGCTCGATAGGCTCGATGCGAACCACGTTGGCGGTGTCGCTCGCCCGGTCCATGGCCACGAGAAACCCGGCGGCGCAGCGCTCGAGATCATCGGCCGCCTGGGCATCCTTCCCCCGCTCACGCAGGAAGGTCTCGACCCAAGGGCGCAGCCAGCTGTCGATGGCTCGCTGAGCCCGAGCGGATTTCCGAGGCCGAGCCCCGTCCTCGACCCACCCTTCGACCCAGCCGAGCTGGCCATGGGCGCGAGCCATGGCCGCCGCACACACACCCAGAGCGATGACCACGGAGCCCGCCAACAGCCAGAAGCCGCGCAGGGCTGGGTTCGGAGGCGGCACGCTGGGGTTGGATCGGGGCAATTGTTCCTCGGATTCGGTGAGCGTAGCACGCCTGGATTCCTACTCCACCACGACCGGCTCCCCGCCCTTGCGGGGATCCCCGGCACCCTCGAAGCGCCCGTCTGGCAGCCGGCGGGCCACCTGCACCGCGCTGCCGGGCGGAGGCCCCTCGACGAGGTGGCCGCAGGTCGACAGCGCCTGACGGGTGGCATCGGGGAAGTCGAGATCGACCCGGACCCGGTCTGGGATCCACTGGTGATGGTAGCGGGGCGCAGCGACGGCAGCGGGCCCGTCCAACCCAGCCTCGAGGATGGCTTGGACGACCAGCAGCGTTCCCGTGATGATGCGCGGCCCGCCGCTGGCACCCACCACCATGACGGGTTGCCCGCTGGCATCCAACACCACCGTGGGGCTCATGCTGGACAGGGGCCGCTTACCCGGCGCGATGCCGTTGCGCTCGTTGCCCACCAGGCCGTAGACGTTGGGCACGCCGGGAGCGGCGACGAAGTCGTCCATCTCGTCGTTGAGCAACACACCCGATCCCTCGGCCACCACGCCGCTGCCGAACGAGGTGTTCACCGTGGTGGTCAGCGCCACCGCCATGCCCTGGGCATCCATCACGCTGATGTGATGGGTTCCCCCGTCCTGTCCAGGATCGAAGGCCAGGCCGTAGGATTCGGAGGGCAGGGTCAGGCAGCTACCGGGGGTACGGTCGCCCCCGAGGGAAGGCGACCCCGTGGTCCGGATGGCGGAGCGGACGGCCTCGATGCGCTGGTCTGACAGAAGACGCTCGACGGGTACGTCCACGAAGTCCGGGTCGCCCATCCAGCGCGCCCGGTCCGCGAATCCGTGCTGCAGGGCTTCGATGGTGCGATGAACCGCCGCCGGGTCGTGCAACGAAGGGCCCAAGGGGCCCCAGGCCTCCAGCACCTTCAACACCTGCAGGATCACCAACCCACCCGAAGAGGGAGGCGGCATGGTCACGAGGGACCAGCCTCGGTAGCGGCCGACCAGGGGCACTCGCTCGATGGGTCGATAGGCCTCGAGATCGGCGCTGGTGAGCAACCCGCCCTGCTCTTGCAGGCCCATGGCCAGCTGGGCGGCGAGTGGCCCGGTGTTCAGCGCCTCGCCACCCGTCTCGACCCAGACGGAGAGGGTGGCCGCGAGCCGCGACCGCGTGACCACACTGCCTTCCTCGGGGGGGCCCCCTGCCCCGTCGAACAGCTCTGGGAAGATCGTCTTGCCACGGACATCGGACCAGCGCCGGCAGGCGTTGGCCAGCGCGCCCCCCACCGGGAAGCCCTGTCGCGCCAGGCGGATGGCTGGCGCAGCGACCTGTTCGGGCTCGAGGCTACCGTGATGTCGCAGCAACGCCGCGAGCCCACGAGCCTCGCCGGGCACCGCCACGGCCAAGGGGCCGTGATCGCTCCGGCCAGCCAACACCCGCCCGTCATCATCCAGGTACATCCCAGCTCGCGCGGCGGCTGGGGCCAGCTCGCGGAAATCGAGCGCCACGGGATCCTTGCCTGGGATCACCACGATGGCGAAGCCGCCCCCACCCAGCCCGCTGGAGTGAGGCTGGACCACGCCTCCGGCCAGGGCGGCAGCCACCGCGGCATCCACGGCGTTTCCACCCTTGCGCAGCATCTCGGCTCCGGCCTGACTGGCGAGGGGGTGATCCGCCGAGACGACCCCAGGCGTGACCGTGCGCTCGGGCGTCGCGCGGCAGCCAGCCACCCACGCCAGCAGCGCGACGCGCCACCAGGACAACCTTGTCGAGCCCGCCACCATGGCGCCTCCTGCTCCGAGCCTATCGCACGACCGCGGGGGTCGTTGGTATGCCGTGGGGAAGAAGCGGTAGAATCCGACTGTCCCCCCCCCGGGAGTGCGCGTGTACATCCGCATCCAACAGGCGAGCACGGCCTCCGACCGAGAGGAGGTGTTCCGCTTCCGGTACCGCATCCAGGTGGAGGAGCTGGGCCAGGAGCCCGACGACGCGGACCACGACAGCGGCACTTCCCGGGATCCGCTGGACGACCGGGCTCGGATCCTGGTAGCCGTCGACGAGAGCACTGGAGCCATCCTGGGCACCCTGCGCGCGGTGTTCGGCAGCGACGGGCCCTTCCCACCTGGGCTCGTGGACGACCTGGACATTCACTCGATGCTCGTGGCGTTCGGCGACGACCGTCTCTCCCACACGGGTGCCTTCCTCGTGGATCCGGCATACCGCGGCCAGACCGTGGCCTCCCAGCTGGCCGGCCAGATGGTGCGGTGGATGTTGGCCGAAGGCATCGAGGTGGACACCTGCCGAGTGGCGCTCTCCCAAGCTCGCAGCTGGTTCCAGATGGGATACCGGCCTTATGGGCCGCTGGCCCATGCGGCTGGGAGCCCCGAGCTGATCATCCCACTCGCCTTGGTCCTGAGGGACCGGCGCTACCTCGAGCGGGTAGCTAGCCCACTGGTGCGCCTGTTGGGCCCATCCGAGCTCGGAACCGAGGCCGTGGCCCAGCGCCTACAGGAACTCTACCCGCACTTCGAGGACCAGCTGGTCACGCCCCAACGCCTCGGCGAGTTCTGGGCCTCGGTGGCCCACGCCACCACCTCCGCACGACCGGCCTCGCTGTTCGATCAGATGGACCGCCAGCGCCTCGAGCCCTTGCTGCGCAGCCTGACGACCCTGCGAGTCCGAGCGGACGGCGTGCTGCCCGAGGGGGGGGCCCATGAGCAGGGCCTGGGCCTAATCCTCGAGGGGCGGCTGGGTCTGACCATGGAGGAAGGCGAACGACCGTTCTTCGTAAACGTCCTGCAGTCCGGCGACGTCTTCGGCTCCTTGGGCGGGATCGTCACGACTCCCCCCTCCGCCAGGTTGGTGGCCATCGAGGACGCCAAGGTCCTGGTGTTGGACGACGAGCTGCTCTCGAGGCTCGAGCCATCGCTCACCACCCAGCTCCGCCACAACTTGAGCGCGATCCTGTCCCAGAGGCTGGACGCCACGACCCGCCAGGTAGCGGGATTCATGCGAGGCAGCCCCGAACGCATCCCGCTGGCGCCCGAGATCGGAGCCGAGGACGAAGAACCCGCAGCGGTTCCCGAGTCCTCGGAAGAACCCTGGCAAGAGAACGAGGCCACCCATCCCCTGGACCTCTTGGAGCTGGGCATCCTGGGTCGCCTGGACCTCGACGATCCCGGCGCCCTGCTCGAGATCGAGGCGGGGGTGGGGGACACCAGCCTGCTCATGGCGAGAGCCTTCCCCAACGCCCGCATCGTCGGAGTGGAGTCAGACCCCAGCCTCTGCACCCAGGCGGAGGCCCTGGCCGTCGAGCAGGGGCTCGATGACCACTGCACCTTCCTGGCAGGCAACCCCGCGCACGTTCCCCTCGAGCCGGACACCGTGGATGGCGCGTACCTGCGCATGGTCCTGCAGAAACAAGCCCACCCCGAAGAAGTCCTGCGGGAGCTGGCCAGGGTGGTCCGACCCGGCGGACTGGTGGTGGCCTGGGAGCTGGACGACGGTGGCGTGCTCGCCCACCCCGAGCCCGAAGGGCTGGCAGAGCTGCTCGAGGCGGTAAAGCGCGCCCAGGCGATCGCCGGGGGCGACCGACACGTGGGGCGCAAGCTGGCCGACCTGATGCGTCGTGGAGGGCTCGAGGAGCCCTACAGCGAGGTGATGGCCCTCGGGCCGCCCAAGCTCCCACTGGACTGCACGGTGGAGCTGCTCCACGACAGCTGGCTCGACGCCCTCGAGGCCGCTGGCGGTCCCACCGAGCGAGACTGGCGGGGGCTCAACGCACTCCTCGCCCTCCCGGCGAAACCCGGAGCTTGGCTCACCGTACCCGCCGTGCTCGCATGGGCACGGGTACCGCGCGCCCTGCCCTGGGTCTAAACGTCAGATGGCGCCGCCCGCCATCACCACCTGGGGGAAAAGCGTACGAACCTGGCCCTGCTCGGTCACCTGGTCCCGGTCTTCCCGCGCAGCGTCCATGACCCTCACCAGCACCTCGTAGGGCACGCGCTCCTCGGGGAGCAGGATCACGGTCTCCTCGTCCGGATGTTCGTCCTTCACCCTCACCAGCAAATCCGTGAGGCCCCCGTAGTCGTAGCTCTGCACACCCTGACAGGGGGCACTGGCACAGGGCAGGTCGAGGTTCTCGGCGCCGGACAGCACCCGGCCATCGCCTTTCAGGGCCAGGCCCCGGTCGGTGATGGCCACCGTGAGCTGCAGCGTCGGCTCCACCTCCGCGTCGGCCTGCGGGATGATGGCCGGCATCGTGCTGTCGATCACGGACAGGTTGACCACCTGGGCGGAGACGAGCAGCAGGGGAATCAGGATGGTCACCAGGTTCATCACGGGCATCAGCTCGAGGCTGGCCTCATCATTTTCGCGCGTGCGCGCCATGGCAGTTCCTCCGGTAGGGCGCCGGTTCGTCCGGCGGAGGTCGAGACCCACGCATGGCCCAGCGGTTCGCCCACGCCCGAGCTGTTTGCAGATTCCTTGCGACACCGAGCCTGCGTGCGCGCTCACGACACGCCCGGTACGCCGGTACCCCTGTTCGTGGAGTCGGGATAGGGGGCGCGCCGTGCGATTCCGCGCGGCCAGCCGGAGGGAGCCATGTCCAGCGACAAGCGCTTCTACGTCACCACGCCCATCTACTACGTCAACGGCACGCCCCACATCGGCCACACCTACACCTCGGTGGCGGCGGACACCGCGGTGCGCTGGCGTCGGCTGAAGGGCGAGGGTGCCTTCTTCCTCACCGGCACCGACGAGCACGGGCTCAAGGTGCTCGAGAAGGCCAACGAGCGCGGCATGAGCCCCGAGGACCACTGCGACGACATGGTGGTGCACTGGAAAGCCATGGGCGAACGCTTCGGCATCTCCAACGACCACTTCGTGCGCACCACCGATCCCGAGCACGGGCGCTGCGTGCGCGCGGTGTTGTTGGCCATGTGGGAAAAGGGCGAGATCTACAAGGACAGCTACGAAGGCTGGTACTGCAAGTCCTGCGAGCGCTTCTGGACCGAGAAGGACCTGGTCGACGGCAAGTGCCCGGACAACAACACCCCCGTTCGCAAGATCGAG
>PVBE011252115.1_pt1 | contig 16644 bp, 11 predicted proteins | sample 1631181 | NCBI WGS metagenome assembly PVBE01 (sample SAMN08397723, study PRJNA350692) | Marine metagenome, whole genome shotgun sequencing project. | isolation source: water | place: Pacific Ocean | collected 2012-04
TGTCTTCGTGAGGAGCTCGGCGCCGGCTGCAGCCGCCCTCTTCGCGAGGAGAGTCGTCATCCCTGCTGGCTCGAGGAAGCCATCTCCAGGGAGGTGGATGCCGCACTCGATCCCCTCGCCGCTCATGTAGGGGAAGAGCTCACAGCAGCGCTCGGCAGAGATCATCTCGACCTCAAGGCCGAGGGCGCGCGCTTGGCTCACCTTCCTCTTCAAGATCTCGGACTGCTCCGGACTGCCAGCGATGCGCAGGCTGCCCACTCCGCGCCAACCAGAGGCCTCTCCGACCTCCGCGTGGAGGGCGCGATACTTCGCGAGGGAGAGCTCGCGGATCTTCATCATCGTCGGGGATGGGCTGAAGACGGTGACGAGCCCCGCGGCGTGCGCGGTCGCGCCGCTCGTCAAGACGTCCTTCTCAACGAGCACCACGCCCTCCGCGCCACGCTCCGCGAGGTGCAAGGCCAAGCTGCAGCCGGCGATGCCACCGCCGATGATGACGACGCGCGCTTCGGAGGTCATGCGGGTCTCCGCAGGAGAGCGGCTTGTGTCGAAGGAGGCATAAGCTGACTTTCCACACACAAGGAGTGAGGGTCAACCGCAGACATAGCGATCTTTCAGCGCCCGCCTCCTTGAAGGTGGGTCAGATGATCTGGTGGATCGGGTCCGCCCCTTCGACACCGACCAAGCTCTGGTCTAGGCCTCCGAAGGGGAAGGTCAACCGGTTCGGATCGAGGCCGAGCTGCGTGAGGATCGTCGAGTGGAGGTTCTTCACGTGGAAGCGGTCAGAGACGGCCGCGCTGCCGAGCTCGTCCGTCTCTCCGACGCTTGAGCCACCCTTGATGCCCCCGCCGGCGAGCCAGAGGGTGAAGCCGTAGGAGTTGTGGTCGCGACCGGTCCCCTCGGCGTACTCCGCGGTGGGTTGACGACCGAACTCGCCGGTCCAGACGATCAGGGTCTCTTCGAGCATGCCGCGGCGCTTGAGGTCTTTGATCAGGCCTGCGATGGGCTTGTCAGTGCGACCCGAGTGGCGGTCGTGGTTGAGCTTGAGGTCGCCGTGGGCGTCCCAGTTGTGGTCGTTGTGGTGGCCACCTGAGTAGATGTGCACGTAGCGAACGCCGCGCTCGACGAGGCGTCGTGCGAGGAGGCACTTGCGGCCAAACTCATTGGTCTCGGGGTTGTCGACGCCATAGAGCGATTGGGTCTCGGCGGGCTCATCTCCGAGCTTGAAGGCCTCGGGAGCAGCAGCCTGCATGCGGTAGCTGAGCTCATAGCTCGCGATCCGGGCGGCGAGGTCTGAGTTGCCATCGTTTAGAGCGAGGTGCTCCTCGTTCATCCGTCGGAGGTGATCGAGGTGGGCGCGCTGGCGCTCACGGCTCATGCCCTCTACAGGCGCGAGGTCCATGATGGGGTTCCCCGTCGCGCGCACGACGCACCCCTGGTAGGAAGCGGGCATGTAGCCGCTGGACCAGTTCTTGGCGCCACTGATTGGCCCGCCAGAGTCGTCGAGCAAGACGACGAAGCCGGGTAAGTCTTGGTTTTGTGAGCCGAGCCCGTAAGAGACCCAGGAGCCGATGCAGGGCTTGCCGCTGAAGAGGTGGCCCGAGTTCATCATGAACATCGCTGAGCCGTGGATCGGTGAGTCGGCGTACATCGAGTGGACGAAGGCCATGTCGTCCACGCAGGTCGCGAGGTTCGGGAAGAGGGTTGAGACCCACTGCCCACATTCGCCGTGCTGTTTGAAGCTCCACTTCGGACCCACGACGCGCCCCTGGTTCTTCGAGCCGCCGCGCCCACGCGTCTTGACCTGGATGGTCTTGCCGTCGAGGGGGTATAGCTCCGGCTTGTAGTCGAAGGTGTCCATGTGGCTCGGTCCGCCGTACATGAACAGGAAGATCACGCTCTTCGCCTTGGCGAGGAGCGGCGGGGGGACCGCGGAGAGCGGGTTCGCAAAGCCGAGGCCGTCACCAGCGAGGGCGCTCCCTGCGAGAGGAGCGGCTGCGGCCAAAGCCCCTGTGGAGCGCAGGAAGGCGCGCCGGGAGAGGTTGTTTTGCTCTTGGCTCATGGGTCAGTCGAGGTAGATGAACTCGTTCAAGTTGTAGGTGACGAGGCAGAAATCGACCAGCGCCTCTTCAGCAGAGACGCCCTGTTCGGCTTGGAGGCGGTTTGTGAAGGAGGCGTGCAGGAGGATCTCGCGCTCCTTTGGTTCGCGCCCGAGGGCGAGGTGTAGGCCGAGGCGGATCTGGTCTTCGAGGCGGTCGCCAGCGTCCTTCTCGAGGCGCTCTGCGAAGAGGCGGGCCTGCTTGTTGATGAACTCACCGTTCAAGAGCGCGAGCGCCTGGGCGGGCTGAGTCGTGACGAAGCGCTCAGCGCAAGATTGATCGGTGTCTGCGACGTCGAAGACTGCGAGGAGTGGCGTCGTTAGAGAGCGCTTGACCTTGATGTAGACGCTGCGCCGTCGGACCTGTTGCTCAGAGGACTTGCCCCAGACGTTGTCGGGACGCGAAGAGGTCGCGAGGGCCTCTGCGGGCATCATCGAGTAGATGCTTGGCCCGTACATCTCGCGGTTCAAGGTGCCGTTGGTGGCGAGGATGGCGTCGCGCAGCTCCTCTGCGCCGAGGCGGCGCAGCTCAAAGCGTGAGAGCAGGAAGTTGTCAGCGTCGCGCACCGCGGCTTCCTCGCTCGGGACGCTCGACATCTGATAAGCGCTGGAGGACATGAGCCGACGGTGCATCTCCTTGATGCTCCACCCGCTAGCGATGAAGTCATTCGCTAGCCAGTCGAGGAGCTCAGGGTGCGTCGGTCGCTGCCCGAGCTCTCCGAAGTCACTCGTGGTGCTGACGATCCCGCGGCCGAAGTGGTGCTGCCAGATGCGGTTCATCATCACGCGGGCCGTGAGGGGGTTCTCCGGGGAGGTGATCCACTCAGCGAGATACTTGCGCCTTCCGGAGGACTTCGCGTCTGATGCGACCTCGGGGACGTGGGCGGAGCGTTCGTCTATGCAGCTCGGGAAGCCCGGCTCGACCTTCTCTCCTTGTGAGGCCGCGTTCCCGCGGAGGTGGACGCGGAGCTCAGCGGGTCGAGGACCGTCCGAGATGATCGCGAAGGCCTTCTCAGCAGGGATCTGTCGATTGCGGCTCGACTCAAGCCTCTCCGTGGTCTCCTCAAAGCGGGTGATCTCCTCCTCGCTCATGACCTCGTGGCCGAAGTCTGCCATGAGGGCTTTGGGATCGACGCCTGCGCCGTTCATCGCCTCGCGCGAGAGCGGCATGTGTCCAAAGGCGAGGTCACGCGGGGTCGACGTCAGAGCGTCGCCACGCTTGAAGGGGCGCACCTGCACGTAGCCTTGGCCGTGGTCTTGGTTGCACGAGACCGCGAGGTCGTTCCAGCCGGGCTTCAAGGCAGCCTGACCTTCGGGGGCCGAGCCGGTGACGGTGTAGTTGGCGATGTGGCCGTCGCGCGAGAGCGCGAGCGCGCCGTTCACATAGACCCTCAGGTCGTCGAGGTAGTAGATGGCGAAGGCGAGCTCGTCGTCCTCTTCGCCGTCCCACCAGAACTTCTGGCGCAGCCAAATCTCCGGCGTGTCCCATTGAGTGCGGATGATCGAGCGCGGCGGTTGGTTATCTCTGTCCCCGAAGCCGCCGAGGCCGGTCTCCCACTCAGAGTCGTCGTAGCCGGGCCGCTCCCAGCCTTCGCCTGGTTCGGCGGTGGTGTACTGCCAGCGCAGCGCATCTGCAGAAGCCCACCAAGCCTTCAGCCCCTTCGCGCCGGAGCGTTGGAAGAACTCCAGCGTGATCGGAGAGAAGCCCGCCTCGAGGGTCGTGACGGCCTCCTTCACTGTCCCGAGCCCGTGAATCCCGTCGTATCGAACGATCTCCTCGTCATCGAGGAGGATCCTAGAGCCGTCGTCGGTGTCGAGCTGGAAGATGTAGTCGCCGCTTGAGGGGACGCGGAGGTTGGAGGTGAAGACGAACCCGAAGGAGTCGTTGCGCGTCGCGGGCGAGATGTCGAAGAAGCCGTCGGTGAGCTGCCCCTCGTCCTCATGGAGGACCATATCGAAGTCGGGGAGCTTGTCCCAGGTGTCGCGGTAGAAGCGGAACTTCACAGGCTCCATGCTCGCGAGGTCACCCACCGCCCCTTCTCTCTTTGTGTAGCGAGCCCAGAACTCAGCCTCGAGCTCGCGCAGCGCGGTCGCCATCTCCCGCTCCTCGCGACCCTTCTCGGCGACGGCCAAGTCATGCTCTCGCTGCTCTTCTTCGTTCATCGCCATGACGAGGTTGTCGCCGCCTCTGACGATCGGGCGGATGCCATGGAAGAAGGAGAGGAAGGAGTAGTACTCCTCCTGACTGATGGGGTCGCCCTTGTGCTCGTGGCAGCGCGCGCAGCCCATCGTTATTCCGAGGAAGGCCTCTGACGCGGTCTTCGCCACGTCGTCGAGGTTGTCGTACTTGTGCTGTAGAGCTCCCGCGCCTGGCTCATCATCCCACTGATGGAGGCGCATGAAGCCCGTCGCGATGATCGAGTCGGCGTCGGCGTCATCGAGCTCGTCGCCCGCGAGCTGCTCGTGGATGAAGCGGTCGTAGGGCTTGTCTTCGTTGAAGGCGCGGATGACGTAGTCGCGATAGCGCCACATCATCGGCTTGTCGGAGTCACGCTCGAAGCCGTTCGTCTCGGCGTAGCGGACGAGGTCGAGCCAGTGTCGCCCCCACTTCTCGCCGTAATGGGGAGAGTCAAGGAGGCGATCGATGAGGCGCTCCCAAGCGCCGGGCTCGGTGTCTTGGAGGAAGGCGTCGAGCTCTTCGGGCGACGGCGGGAGCCCGGTCAGGTCGAAGGTCGCGCGGCGAATGAGCGCCTCGCGAGACGCCTTCGGCGCCGGCTGCAGGTCAGCCGCTTCGAGCTTATGGAGGAGGAAGGCGTCGATCGGGTTGCTGACCCATGCGTCGCTCTTTGTCGCGGGCGCGCCGAGGTTCGTGCGGGGCTTGTAGGACCAGCCCTCCATGCCATCATCTCGACCTCCTCGCTCCTCGGCCTCTTCAGCGTCTACGTGAACTGCGTCCTCGCTGTAGGGTGCGCCCATGTGAACCCAGCGCTCCAAGAGGTCGATCGACTCACCGGGCAGCTTGCCCTTGGGCGGCATCTCGTGGTCCTCGTCTGAGTAGCTCACCATGGTGAGTAAGAGGCTGCGCTCTGGTGTCGCCTCGTCGAGCGCAGGGCCGAGATCGCCGCCTGCGATGAGGCCAGCTCGCGAGGTCAAGTTGAGCCCACCCTTCAGCCGCTTTCCGCCGCCGTGGCACTTCAGGCAGTGCTCCTCAAGCAAGGGCAGGACCTCCTCTATATAGAAGCTCTCGCCGTCGTCTTCGCCGTGCTGAGCATCGGCTAGAGGCGCGAAGGAGCCCAAAAAGAGGGCAACAGTGAGCAGTTTGGAGACCGCCACAGGTGAAGTTGAAGTGGGGAGCATGGGAGGACAAAGGTTAGTCAAGTCGGGGGTTTCTGGCCACTTCAGGAGGCGCGCAGAGAGGAAGGGGCTCCGGATTGAGAGTGCGGCACTTAGGATGTGAGGACACCTAAGAGGAGAACCCATGCTTTACGTCTTCATCGCGACCCTTTTCGCCGCATCAACCCCAACCTTCGAAGCTCCGCGCATTACAGAGGGTGACTGGGTTGACCTCTTTGACGGGCAGACGCTCAAGGGATGGACGACCAAGGGCGGACGCTACGACGGGGGCGCGGAGTGGAAGGTCGAGGACGGCGCGATCGTCGGCCGCGAAGGAGGTGGTGGGTCAGGCGGACTGATCTATACAGAGAAGGAGTACGAGAACTTCGAGGTCGAGTTCGAGGCTTGGATCTCTCACCCCTTCGACTCGGGGATCTTCCCCCGCATGAAGCCGCGCTCTGAGGGGAACAAGCAGGGCGCGCAGATCACGATCGACTATCGGCCTGGCGGCGAGGTCGGCGCGATCTACTCGGACGGCTTCTATCAGCACAACTGGACTGGCAGCGACAAGTTCAAGCGTGACGAGTGGAACCACTTCAAGCTGCGCTGCGAGGGGACGCCGATGCACCTTGTGTGTTGGATGAACGGCGAGCTCCTCACCGACTATCAGCTGCCGGACTCGAGCGGGAACTTCGCGACCGAGGGCAAGCTCGGCCTCCAAGTGCACGGCTCTGCCGGTGCGCCAGAGGGGAGCAAGGTCATGTTCCGCAAGCTCCGCCTGCGAGAGCTCCCGGGCGGGAACGCCTTCAAGGCTGCGAAGGGAGCCCGCGGGAAAGCCGGCTTCGTTGAGCTCACTAAGGCGGGCGAGGCCTCGGGGTGGCGCTCACTCTTCAACGGGAAGGACCTCACGGGCTGGAAGCCGCACGGCGGCGACAGCGGCTACGCGGCGCGAAAGGGAGAGCTCTGCTTTTTGAACGAGGGCTCCTCTCACCACATCAGGACCACAGAGGACTACCAGGACTTCCAGCTGCGGCTCGACTTCCAGATCGATCGCGGCGCCAACTCCGGGCTCTTCTTGCGCGCCGCTCGCAGCGACGGCAACCCCGCCTACACGGGCTGTGAGCTGCAGATCCTCGATGACTTCAACTGGGAGGCGGACACGAAGTCGAAGCTCGCCGACTACCAGTTCACCGCAGGGCTCTACGGCGCCAAGGCTCCGGACACCAAGGACGCGTTGAAGCCGCTCGGCGAGTGGAACACTTTTGATGTCTACTACCGTGGGAACCGCATGACCGTGCGCTTGAACGGCAAGCTGATCCACGACATCAACACTCACGAGGTAGGCGGGAGCCCGCCCTTCAAGGACCGCGCCGCGACCGGCTTCATCGGCATGCAGCGCCACGGGGCGGGCAGCTCCTCCGGCGACGACTACGCGCGCTTCCGGAACCTCTTCATCCGCCCCTTGGACTGACTAGGCGCGGGTCATCTGCCAGAGGTGCTCGATGATCTTCGGGCCGTCTGCGCGGAGGCCGTTGTGTTCGTAGTCGGCTGTGCGCCAGATCTTCGCGCCTCGGATCGCGTCGCCGGTCTCGAGGGAGTACTCCCGCTCGACATACATGTCCCTCTCGTAGACCGCGGCAGCCACAGGGACCTCATTCGCGCTGAGGGCGTCGCGGTCGTAGAGCGCCGGCCAGTCATCTTTGGCGGCGAGGAGCTCTGCGGCCTCCTTCATCGGTGCGAGCGCGGCGATCTCATCAAGCGAGCCGGGGTAGATCATCTCACCCGTCAAGAAGATCGGGCGCTCAGGGTCGAGATGGAACTCGGGGAACTCCGGCCGCAGCCGCTCAGCTGACCAGTTGGAGGCGGCGCCTTGCGTGTAGCAGGCCTCGTGCAGGAGCGTGAAGATCGGGTTCGTGTCGAAGCTGAGCGAGTCCTCGAAGGCTCTCAGGAAGCCGTGGTGAAAGACTGGTTCCGTCACGCCAGCGGGGAAGGCGCTCTCGAGGAGATAGTGGACAGCCTCGCGCCCGTCGCTCATACCGAGGTGCATGCCGAGCTGTTGAAAGCGACGCGGGGTGAGGGGGTCACCAGAGGGCAGCGAGACCTGTTCGGTTTGGAGTCGCCGGACGATCTCGCGGGCGCGCTGATCGTCCACCGGATAGCGCTCATGCCAGCCCCGGTTCTTGTCGGCGCAGATCGGGTAGGTGCGCCGGTAGATGTCATCAGCTGACGCCTCTAGCGGTGGCAGCCCGCCGGTGATGAGCGCCGCCTCCAAGCCCTCGGGGTGCGAGGAGAGGTAGCGCACCGAGCAGAAGCCTCCGAAGCTCTGGCCGAGGGTCGTCCAAGGACGGCCGCCCGTGAGCTCGTGCCGGATGAACTCGCAGTCTTCGACGATGGAGTCGGCGCGGAAGAGCGAGAGGAAGTCCGCCTGGTCTTGGGCGTCACCGCGGGCGGTGACGGTGTCTGCGTGGAGCGGCGAGCTGCGCCCGGTGCCGCGCTGGTCTAAGAGGACGACTCGGAAGCGCTCGACCGCCCAACCTAGCCAGCCGCTCGCGTCCATAGGACGGGGTGAGGGGAAGCCAGGGCCGCCTTGGAGGAACACGAGCCACGGTAGATCCTCCGCTCGCTTGCGCCTCGAGACCACTTCGCGGGTGAAGAGCGTGATGGTCTCACCTGTAGGCTCAGCGTGGTCGAGGGGGACATCGTGCTCGCGGTCTCGCAGGACGAGGTCTCCGAGCGCGTGTTCGTGTGTCGGGTTCATGCGTTGATCCTGAGCTTCGTGGCGCTCTGATCCAAGAAGAAGGCGCGGAGTCGAGTGGACCTCGACCCCGCGCCGTGTATCTCTCGCAGCCGGAGGCTACTCGTCGAGCATGTCTTCGAAGAACTTGCGGAAGCGAGCGTCTTCGGAGTCCCCGATGAGGTCTAAGCCCTTCTGCGCCCACTTCACGGCGCCGGGTTCGTCGTCATTGAAGCGGAGCAGCAGGCTGCTCATGACCATGCACAAGAACTCAGCGTCATCCTGAGGGATTGATTCGACGGCGTCGAAGAGCTCGGTGATGCGTTTCAGGTATGCAGCGACCTCTTCATCACCTTGAGGGAGCCTCTGCACGCTTTGGACGACAGCCTTCACCCACAGCCCCTTTGAGCCGTCGGCGTCGATCTCTTTCGCGGCAGTGACGAGGTCAGCGTCTACGCGGCCAGCGTTGATGAGGGCTGCGATGCAGGCCTTGCGACGATCGCCTTTCGCGGTCGGGTAGACACGGCTGACGACGTCGGCGAGCTGCCCGATGAAGGGTGACTCGGAGCTCATCTTCGTGAGCTTGGCGATGATCGCGTCGATCGCCCGGCCCTTGTCTTCGTCCTTCTCGGCGCGATCGAGCGCCTTGGTCAGCTTCTGAACGTCAGCGAGGTCCTTTTTGCCGGACTCAAGGATCTCTTCGAGGTGCTCGATGTAGGGCTCAGCGCCGCCGGGACGGTAACCGGTCTTTCCGAAGACCTCTCCGTCCGGGGTCATCACGAGGACCGTGGGAAAACCACGGATCCCGTACTTGTTCTTCAGCTCGTCGTTCCGTTTTGGGTTCGGGACCTTGTCCTTTGCCTCTTGCTTACGAGGAAAGTCCAAGGAGACAAAGACCAGGTTCTTCCCGGCTGCCTCTGCGAACCCATCTGCTTCCCACACCTCTTCACGGAGGCGTACACAGTACGGTCACCAATCACTGCCGGTGAAATCAACGAGGAGGTCTTTGCCCTCCTTCTTTGCGAGGGCGGCGGCCTCGTCGAAGTCCTCGATCCATCCGTCGCCAGCGATGGCGGCGGGGGAGGCGAGCACGACGAGCGTCGCGGCCAGAGCGGTCCAGAGGGGTCTCATAGGGTTCTCCTGAGTGGTTTGACGCGACTCGTAGGCCGCGAGGTCAGGAGATAGTACGGGAGGCGCTCCCAGGCATGGTGTTCGAGTTTCGAAACACCTTGCACAGATCCCCATAAGGCGAGACCTGCGCTGCCCAGGAGCGCGTTGTTGGCCGGATCAGCCCCCGAAGTGGGGGTCACCGTCTCCCTCGGACATCCACTTCTTCACATCCTCGATCTTCGCGGAGAGCGGACCGCTCGAGCCGCTGTCGAGGAACTCGCTCCAGTGAGCACGCTTCTCAACACGGCAGTCATCCTCCATCCTCGCGCCCTTGTAGTGCGCTAGGGCCATCTCTTTGCGAGAGCGCTCCCGGATCGGTCGCTGCGCAGCAGCGAAGAGGTGGACGAGGTTGTTGGCGATCCCGTGCAGGCTCTCATAGGGCTCACAGAGCTCGAGCGCCGAGAGGAGCTCGTACTTGGCGAGCCGGCGAAGGCCGCGCCAGTCGTGCTCCCGATTCAGCTCGGTCGCGGCGCGGACCAGGTGAGCCAAGAGGGCCTTGGCGATCCGCTCCGAGTCTTCCTCCGACCTCGGCGCGAGCGCCTCGGGCCCGAAGTGCAGGCTCACCACCTGCTCTTCGGTGATGACGTCAGCGTCTTCACCGGGGCGCCGCCAGCGGGCCGCACCCTGGATCTCGACGTCCGGCTCGCGGAAGCGCTCAGAGAAGCGCAGTCGCAGCACGGCCTCGCGCTTCCCTGACGTCATCATCGAGCCGAGCTGGAAGGTCACAGCTCCGTCAGCGAAGTTGGCGGGGTAACCAGAGAGGCACGTCACTCGGGCCCTTGAAGGGAACCCGAGCTCAAGGCGGACGTTCTCCGCGGTCGTCTTCACGACCTCTCTCAGCTCTGCCGTGACGACCTCAACGATCTCGTGGGGCCGCTCGGCGTCGTGCAGCCGGCCGCCGCCGTTCTCAGCGATCGCCTGCAGTTGCATCGTCGAGTAGCCGTCACCGATCCCGACACAGGTCGTGTAGACGCCCTCTCGAGCGAGCTCAGCCGCCTCACGCCCCAAGGTGTGAGGGTTTGTTACGCCGACGTTTGCGTGCCCATCAGAGAGGAGCACGACCCTACGGACAGCAGCAGAGCCGGAGCGGAGGAGCTCCTGTGCGGCTTGTCTCCATCCGCCATGAAGCGCGGTCATGCTGCCAGGCTCTAGGCTCTTGATGGCGTCGACCATGCGCTTGCGGTTCCTGGTGGTCATCTTCATCAGCTCACAGACGGTCTTCACCTCTGAGTCGAAGGTGACCAGGGTGGCCTTGTCTTCCTCCCTGATGCCGTCAATGAGCCTCGCGGCCGCCTCTTTCGCGGCCTCTATGGGTGCGCCGGCCATGGAGCCGGAAACATCAATGACGAGCGCCACCTCAAGGGCTTGGGTCTTTCGCTCGGTCTCTACGTCCTCTCTAGGCGCCTCAACCTCAACGAAGAGGTAAGCGTCATTCATCGACCCCGTGAGGGCCGTCTCGCGCTCAAGGGGCATCTTCATCTTCAGATCATCCATACAGTTTCTTTCCCTCGGCTCTCGCCGATTCATCAGTTCGGCCCTCGCGGGCCACGGTCTTCAGGGGTGGGGGTGTCCCCGCCCCTTCGCTTCGCTCAGGGGGCGGGGACACCCCCGAGCGCGCGGGTGAGCGACATCAGGTCGCCCCCCTCTCTTCCTCGATCCACTGCCTCAGTTGTTTTGCGAGTGACATCAATCGTTTCAGGCTCCGGGGGTCGTGCCCGCGCTGTCGCAGCTCGAGCCCCTCGGCGATCTCTGCTGTGGTCCATGTGGTCTGGGGGAACTCGCGCTCAGCCTCTTTGGGTGAGGCAGCGGCTTCAAAGCGAGAGTGTTTGGGGCTGAACCAAGGGGTAGCCGCGGCGGCAGAGGGCGCCTCGTCAGCGTCCCAGTCCCCAACGCCACCGCAATCAACATTCATGGCGCGCACCTCCTCTTCTCCTCGCCCGATGCGCTGGATCTGTTCTGTGGGCAAGCCTTGCAGCAGGTCTGCTAGGTCCGTGAGAGAGAGCTTTGCGCGCCTCCGGACGATCTCGATGAAGCGCAAGCGGTCGAGGTGCTCTTCTCCGTAGCCCGCGCCGCGTCCCCTGCCATGAGAGCCAGGGAGGAGGCCGCGCTCGATGTAGTGGCGGATCGTGCGTGGCTCGAAGCCGCTGAGCCCCGAGAGCTCTTTGAGCGTGAGGGGGTTCGCGTCTCCTGCGTGAGGGGAGGGGAGGGGTGACATGGATAGGTTTATAACGCCATGGCGTAATGGCTGCAAGGCAAAATGGGACAAAGGTTGAACATCACGTTTAGACCGGCTTCTTGACATTTCGGAGCCATTTCTGGCGATTAAGTAGCATTTATGTTCGGGTTTTGAGGATTGCGAGTGTTGTCAAAACGGTGGTAAAACGGATTAGGTGGCATAAAAAAGAGCCGATGCCAGCTTGGGTGCTCTAAATGGTGTCTTTGGTATCCTGCGCTCATGTTCGTACGCGGGGCCCCTACCCTATGTCTTCTGAGTCTGCTAGCAGGCCCTGTGAGCGCCCAGCAGTGGGGGCCGTGGCACGCGGTGGGTCCCTTTGAACACATCTTGGGGCACGTGAACCTCGATGAGCGCCACGAGCCAGAGCGCCAGCTCTCGGAGATGAAGCACGGACGCCAGGGCCCAGACCTCGGGAGAGTCTTCCGCGGCGAGGAACGGGTCAACGCCCGCTGGCATGAGATCGCTGGTGGGAGCACCGCCTTTGACGTGGGATTGGTCCAATTCCCGAGCGTGTTGCCTGCCGTTCCGGGGAAGGCCAACTGGGCGGACTACTCCGCAGCCTATCTGTATCGGAAGGGAGTCGTTGGTTCGGATCGTGAGGTGCGGATCCACATGGGCAGCGACGACGGGCTCAAGGTGTGGCTCAACGGCGCGGTGGTCTTCGAGCGCGCGACGGGCCGCGGCGTGAACGTTTACGACGAGGCCCTCGTCCTCCCTATGCAGGAGGGCGTGAACCATCTCCTCGTCAAGGTCGTCAATGGTGAGGGTGGCTGGGGCTTTCAGATGGCGCGGTGGCGGACGCTGAATCAGCTCGGCATCAACCAAGCGATCGATCGAGGCGTGCAGTACTTCCTCGACCGCCAACTCATCGACGGGTCCTGGGGTTACTACAGCCACATCGAGCCGGGGCCCACAGCCTTCCGGCTATACACCCTCTTGAAGTGCGGGGTGCGCATGAGCCACCCCGCCATCCAGCGCGGGCGCGCTTACATCTTGGCGCACGAGAACGACGCGACCTATCCGCTCTCGACCAAGATCATGGCGCTCGCAGAGATGAACGAGGATGGTGACAAGGAGCGCATCCAAGACCTGCTCAAGCTCTTGTGGGACAACCAGCTCAAGGACGGACTCTTCCACTACTCACACGATGGCTACAACTCTCAGCATCGGCGCGGCGACCTCTCGAACGCGCTGTTCGCCGGCCTCGCCATGCGCGCGGCCGCCCAAGTCGGAGCCACGGTGAAGCCGACGCGTTGGGGAGAGCTCGCAAAGGGAGCGCTCGCTTGCTGGAAGGCTTCCGATGGACTCCCGCGGACTGGTGGCCGTGCCGAGCCGCGCGGGTTCTCCTACGTGCCGACGGGCGGCGTGACGAGCTCGATGACCGTTGCTGGCGTGAGCATGCTCGCGATCGTGGACGAGCAGGCAGGTGACAGGATCAACGGCAAGCTCCGGATTCCCGTGAAGATGGGGATCCGCACCGGGCTCGCCTGGCTTGACCACAACTTCTCTTGGACGACGAACGTGGGCCAAGGCGGCGGCCACCACAACTTCTTCAGCGTCTACGGGATCGAGCGCGTCGGCGGCTTGCTCGACATCCCAGTCGTCGCCAACCGTGACTGGTACTTCGAGGGGTCACGACAACTCTTGGCGTGGCAGTCTTCTAATGGGACCTGGTCGGAACAGGGCGGGCACACGGAGACAGAACTCGCGCTGCTCTTCCTCAAGCGCGCGACCGCGCGGCTCTCGGGGAAGAACCAGAACCAAGGGCAGTCCTCCTGGAGCACAGAGGATGACCCCTCCGCTGACATCGCCTTGAGGGGGATAGGTGACACCCCGGCCACCATCTGGATCGAGTCTGTGCACAAAGACCTCGCCGGTGACCTGGAGTGGGGGGGGCAGACCGGCCAGGGCCCGCATGTCTCTCGAGTGGACTACTTCGCTCGCAGGGACGTCCCAGGCGCGAAGGTCGAGCGGATCAAGCGCGTCACCGCTGACCCAGGCGTCGCGAAGAGGTCTGAGCGCTTCGCGTTCCGGCATCGCTTCCCCGCGAACGGGATCTGGCTCGTCCACGCGCGGGTGATGTGCGTGAGAGAGTCCACCGCAGTTGGCGTGCTCGGAGAAGAGGTGGAGATGCTCTCAGCTGAGCTCGAGGTGATCGTGAAGGACGTCGTCACCCCAGCCCAGCTCGCTTACGCAGAGGACATGAAGAAGAACCTCCTCCGACCAGGTGATGTGCATGGGTCGGCCTCCTCACAGATAGGCGGTGAGGAAGCGCAGAAGGCCGTCGATGGCGCGCACGCCACCCGCTGGCGCTGCGTCGGGAATGACGCCGCGCCGAAGCTCAAGCTCTCCCTCGCTCGACCGATACGTGGCCGGCGGGTCGCCCTCTCACACGGGCTGGCGAAGCCGATGTATCGGGAGCACCCGCGCGTGCTCCGTGGCGAGCTCATCCTCAACGGGCGAGACACGATCAGCTTTCAGATGGACCCCGACGTGATGACGAAGACGATGATCGACCTGGGTCGCTCGCACAGGATCCGCACCCTCGAGCTTAAGGTCATCGACGTGATGGATGGGTTGGTCGGCAGCAGCGCGGTCGGCTTCTCCGAGGTCGAGGTCTACCGCTAGGCTGACGCGAGGCGGGCGAGCAGCATCCGCCAAGACTCTAAGGGCGCGCACCCAGCCTCCGGGTCCTTGGCGCGGTCGTCGATCTCGCGCAGCCGCACCGAGGTCTCATGATGTGGACCTCGCTCGAAGGCCGCGGCCTCTTCGTTCGACATGAGCCCCCCTTGGAATTTGAGGCTCTCGAGCGAGGACTCTGAGAGGTGTTCGATATAGGACGGTGAGCGCGTCATGAGGTAGCGCTTGGCCTCCGCGTGCAACCTGATGGGCTCAGTCACTTGCTCGGGGAAACAGCCCGCGAGCCAAGCCGCGCCCACGAGCTCATGGCGCTCGCCACCGATGCCCTCGATCATGTGCCCGACGTCATGCAAGAGGCAGGCTGCGATCAGCGCGTCAGGGCAGCAGTCCTCACGCGCGAGGGCCGCAGACTGCAAGGCGTGCTGAAGCTGGGTCACTCCATCACCAGGGTCCACAAGGTGTCCGAGCGCTTCGAAGAGGGCGAACACCCCCTCTAAAGAGGCTTGCGGGGGGGTCGGTTCCATTCTGTGAGCCTAGCACGTCTCTTCATGGCGATTACCCTCCCGAGGCCCCTCGTTCTGACCGAAGACCATCGGCGGAGCCTCGCAGATGTTCACAGTCCTCATCCCCTTCCACGGCGAGTCAGCATGGCTCGCCCGCTGTCTCGCTGGCCTGTCCAAGCAGGACTTTGATGAGCCTTTCGAGGTCGTGGTCGTCGACAACGACACCCCGGGCCCAGCCCCGTCGGGAGTCTTCGAGCGGTACCGCGAGACCTTGCAGCTCTCGGTCGTTCGGAGGAGCGGTCTCCCCAGCCCCTTGGCCATGGCGAGCGCGCGGAACAGGGGCCTCGCCCTCGCACAATACGACTGGGTCGTTCACATGGACGCAGACTGCGTCCCTGGACCAGAGCACCTGCACCGCTTACAGGCGCGCATCACCGCTGCGAGGGGTGAGAGCCTGCTCCTCTTTGGGGTTAGGCGCTTCATCAACTCAGAGCACCTCGACGAACAATCCATCCTCGACGGCGCCATCGACTGGGCCAAGCTTCCAGAGATCGCGAGCCCGTCGAACTATGGAGTGAAGGGAGACCGCCGCCTCCCTGAGCTCTTGCAAGTCTCAGGGAGCGAGCACCCCTGGGCCTTCGCACAGACCTGCAACCTCACGCACCGCCTCGACGCTGCGTGTGGCATCGGCGGCTTCGACGAGGCCTTCGACGGCGCCTGGGGCTATGAGGACATCAAGTTCGCGCATCGGCTCATAACGATCGGAGGCGCGCGCCCCACCTATGTCCCGGGGATCGAGGTGCATCACCACGACTCCGACTACTCCTCCCAGCTCGAGCGGAAGGACAAGACGATGAACCCGAACTGGCACCGGGCGTGCGATTTCATCCCCGGCTTCCGCGAGTTCAGCCGCGACCGCTACCGTCGGATCGACCCCTCGATCGCGATCTAGAGCCAGCGCGTCCCTCTCCGCCCTTCCCCTTCCCGCGAGCGCTGGCGTCCGCGTTGCGTCGCTTGGCGGCCAAGGCCTCCTTGGGCGGGTTGTCAGGGATGAGGCACTCTCGACCGGGCCCGATGAGGTCCTCGCGCTCGGCTTCGATGAGCGCGCGCCGGACGGTGAACCAGTTCTCAGGCAGGAAGAACTGCATCAGCGCGCGCTGGACCTTGCGGTCGCCGAGCCGCTGTACCGTCTTCACAGGCTTCATCTTGATCGGGTCGAGCCCCGTGAAGTGCATGCAAGTCGCGATGTCCATCGGCGCGGGGATGAAGTCTTGGACTTGCAGCGGCTTGTAGCCGCGCGCCTTCAAGAACAGCGCGAGCTCGATCATCTCTTCGATGCCGCTGCCCGGGTGGCTCGCGATGAAGTAGGGGACGAGGTATTGCTCTTTGCCGGCGCGCGCTGACGCGGCGAGGAAGCGGTCCGCGAACTCATCAAAGCTCTCGACCGAGGGCTTCTTCATCTTTCGCAGGACGTCTTCTGAGGCGTGCTCGGGCGCGACCTTCAAGTGGCCGCTCACGTGGTGGGCCGCCATCTCTTCGAGGTACTCGTCCTCTCCAGCGGCGAGGTCCATGCGGATCCCCGAGGCGACGTGCACGCGCTTCACTCCTTTAACCGCCCGCGCTTCGCGCAGGAGCTCGACGGTCGGACCGTGATCTGTGCCGAGCAGCTCACAGACGGTGGGGTGGACGCAGGAGAGCCGACGACAGCTCCTCTCTACCTCAGGCTCCGAGCAGCGCATGCGATACATGTTCGCCGTCGGCCCGCCGAGGTCAGAGATGCTGCCCTTGAAGTCGGGCTGGCTCGCGGTGGCCTCGACCTCTCTCAGGATGGACTCCTTGGAGCGGCTCTGGATGGCGCGGCCTTGGTGCATCGTGATCGAGCAGAAGGTGCAGCCGCCGAAGCAGCCGCGCATGATCTGGACCGAGTCTTTAA
>PVBE011518157.1_pt1 | contig 16642 bp, 14 predicted proteins | sample 1631181 | NCBI WGS metagenome assembly PVBE01 (sample SAMN08397723, study PRJNA350692) | Marine metagenome, whole genome shotgun sequencing project. | isolation source: water | place: Pacific Ocean | collected 2012-04
ATTTCAGGAGCGTCGCGCTCGCTGGTCAGACGCTGGCTACGCAGCGTGGGCACCGCGTAGAAGCGTCGCGACAGCTCGCCGAGACGCCCTGCCGCGACGGCTTCTTGGAGCCGGGCAAGAGGGAAGTAGGCCGCGAGGTCGTCGATTCGCGCGTTCTGCCGGTCATAGCCAATGTGCGAAATGCGCAGGTCGGGAAGTGAGTCTGAAGGCCGCGTATAGACGCGATCGAACTTGGCGTCGTTGTTGTAGGCCGCGTGCGGACCCTGGTCGCCGAGGGCAGGATCATACTCGGCCGCCGTCGTCACAAGACCCAGGCGGCTCTCGTGGAGTGGCTTGGGAAGTGCCGTAAACGGACTGTCGCTGTGGTGAGCCCAGCGGTAGGGATTGTCGAACCCCTGCTTGAGGTAGAACTTCCGCGTTCGGTCGATGTAGCTCAGGTAGACGCGCTGGCTTGTGTCGGGCTGTGTGTCAAAGTCGGGCTGCGTGGTCGTCATGGGTGTACTTTCATCCTGAACCTGGATCGTACCGCCTCTCGCCGCGGGAATTCGGACTGAACGTCAGATTGTGCCATCGGCGCGCAGCGCCTCGATCTCGCTGTCCTCAAAGCCGAGCAGACCACGATAGATCTCGTCGTTGTGCTGACCGATCAACGGCGCCGGGCTGTAGACCCGTCCGGGGGCGTGGGAGAGGCGCGGGTAGGGCGCGGGCGTGACGACCGGACCCACGGCTGGATCATCGATGAGGACCAAGTCGTCCCGGGCCTGGACCTGCGGATCGGCGAAAATGTCGGCGATGGAGTAGACGGGACCATAGGGAACGCGGAACTCGTCGAGGCGGGTGTAGAGATCGACCGAGTTCTGCGGCGCCACCCATTCGCGGATCAGCTGGTGCAACTCGGCTTCGTTCGCCAACCGCGAGGCGTGGTCGCTAAAGCGTGGGTCCTGGGAGAGCTCGGGCATCTCCATGGCGTCGCAGAGGCGTTGGAAGATCTGGGGATTCAGGGCCAAGATCAGCACCCACTTGCCGTCTCTGGTCTCGAACTGCTCACCCGGGATCGACCAGTCGCGCACGTTCCCACGCCGCTCACGGATCGTGCCGGAACGGCTGTATTCCGCAGCCATCGGACCCGAGAACCGCAAGATCGATTCATAGAGCGACAGATCCACGTGTTGCGGCTCGTCGCAGTCCTCGTGGTCGCGGTGGTAGACGGCGCCGAGAATGGCGAGGGCACCGAAGGTCCCGCTCACATAGTCGCCGAACATGTAGCCGGGGTGCACGGGAGGCTCATCGGCTTCGCCCGTGACATAGATGGCGCCGCCCATTGCCAGGCCGATCCGATCGTAGGAGGTGCGATCCCGGTAGGGTCCGGTCTGACCAAAACCGGAGATGCTGACCAGGATGATCCGCGGGTTGGCCTCTCGCAAAGCGTCGAAGCCAATGCCCCATTTCTCCATCCTGCCGGGCGCGTAGTTCTCGATTAGGGCGTCGGAGACCGCGACCAGTCGCTTGACAACGTCTGCGGCTCCGGGCGTCCGGAGATCGAGCGTGATCGACTTCTTATTGCGGTATTCCAGTGAGCGGGTGGAGTTCTGCTGCGCACGTTGGTCCCCCATGAGCTGGGGCATCTCAAGCTTGATCACCTCAGCACCCATGTCGCCCAACAACGCGCCGACAACGGGTCCGGCGAGTACCTGCCCAGCGTCAAGGATTCGCAGGCCGCCCAGGAGTCGGTCGTGTTCGCTGGTCATTCGTCGTTACCCCCGCAGCCAAGGTACGGCAGGTGGTGACAATGTGCCGCGTGTTCCAGGTGAACACGAACGCGCGGAAGGCAGGACCCTCATAGCAAGGGGAACACGTCGTCGTGCCTGGCGCTGGCGTCATTGGGCTTCTTCGTGCCTTCTACGCCAAACGGGCGGGAGTCGCGTTCCAGACGGCCGCGGACACGACATCTGGAGCGATCAAGGTTGTCGGCGAGCCCTAGTGGCCTTGTCCCGGCATCCCCCGCGATCGACCGCACGGCGACCGCGGGCCACGCGTCATGAACGAAGCCATCCCCGGGGGTCTCCATCATGTCTATCGCTGGGCGGCCTGATGCCGGATCGAGTCTTGGGGCGGCAAGAGGGGCTCACGTTCGGCATGGCGGTTTGGATCGACGCCGGCCGGCCGCTCACCTGGATCCAACACGCGCCTGGACCTGGAGTAACACTGCACGGCCGATTCAACGTGAATTCTCGCCGACCGGATCCGCAATCGTAGTCAAGTGTTCGTTGGCTCCCCGACGGTGCGGCAGAGACTCGCGACGGGATCATTCCGTCTACCGGTATTGGAACTCCATCTCCACATAATCGCCGAGGCGCAAGTCAGCGATGCGGAAGACGATGAAGTGGTCTACTTCAGCCTCCACGGCCCGCGCCACATAGGTGTTGCCCTCAACCATCGGGACCCCGAACCGCGAGTACCCGTCGCCAGGAACGACGACAGAATCGAGGCTTGCGGAACCTAGGTCGCCGAGGTCGATCAACCCGAGTTGTCCAGCGTTGTTCGCATAGAACGTGGGCTCTGGGCCATCCACGTCCACATAGAAATCCCCGCCTCCTTCCTGAGGCACCCCCTTCGAGAAGTCGTAGCCGTCAAAGTCGAACAAACGCACGGTGCCGGCCGCCGGACCTTGCTGATCGGGCGCTCCCGGAGCCAACGGTGTGCGAGGCTCCAGGTCCCCGCACGCAATCACCGCGCCGACTCCGTCGGCCGTGCTGAACTCATGGATTGCGACGTAATGTCCGCTCCTGAAATGAGTGGATCGATCAGCGCTCCAACTCGTCGCCGCCGTCGCGTCCCCGGTGGCTCCAGCTCATCCCCTTCAATTCAGGCTCGCGTCCCTCGTCGAAGGCGAATCCTCCCGGCCCCCCGTCGCGCCTGGAGGACCCCTGGCGCCCGAGGCGGCGCTCGAGCAGGCCTTGATGCCGACCTGACGTTCGTCAGCGGCGGTCGACGATTTGGTGCTCTTTCCCCAGCCAGATGGTCGAACGTGTGAAGTCGATGAAGTTGCGCTCGTCATCCAGAGCGGCTTGCCCCGACGCGATGACCTCCGGGGTGGGGGTCGCGCCCCACGCGGCCCGGTCGGCCCAGACTTCCGCGTGCCCCGTGTAGGGGTCCACGACGGTGCCGCGCGCCTCCCGCAATGCCGCCTCAAGCGGATCGTCGTAACGATGGATCTGCTGGTAGCGCAAGATCCGTCCGCCGCCCGCGAAGCGACGAATGATCGGCCCGTGCGTCGTCCGCCAGTAGAGCTGCGCCGCGTCGAAAGAGAGGGTTGGCAAGTGTCGCAGCGGGTAGTAGAGCTTCACGTACGGGCTTCTTGGGCTAGCCAAGAGTGTCTCCGGAGTGGGGTTGATCTGGGGATACTCATAGTTGAACCACAGCGGCGACTGCGGGAGGTCGATGAAGCGCCCCTCATCCTCCAACAAGGCGGCGCCCGCCCGGCGGCCCGCCTCGGTCTCCATGGCCGTCGCCAGCTGATCTCGCGTCTCCCACCACAATTCAGCGACCCCATCGTAGGCCGGCTCCATCTCGCCCCGCCCGCCGACCGGAGGTGTTCCTTCCGACTCCGGAAGCGTGTGCACTTGCACGTACCGCAGGACGTTCATGTGCTGCGCGTGCGAGGCGGCGAGTGGCCCGTGTGTCTCCCGCCAGTACTGCTGGAATTCCTCCAGCGACAGTTCGGGCTTGCGGCGCAGTAGATATGTGAGGCGGATCATGGGTATCTCCTTCGTAGGGGGCAGGCTACCGAATCCGATGGATAGCTGGGGAGGACGACAGTGGGTTTAGGGACGCCGAGGCTCAACCGCTCCGCTCCCTGTGGTCCCGTCCTCCGCGAGCCGCAGATGAAGCGTTCAGGTCACCGTGAACTCGATGGTCACGGCCTGAGCCCGCGCAATGTACCGCGCTTCGATACTCACCACCCTGGGTGGATGCCCGAGCCTCGTTCGTGGACACACATGGCACGACGACAACATCGTGTAAGCGCCCGGATCTCTGCGGATGCTCTTTCCGCTCACGGGCCCACACCGTCGCGACGTGAAAGAACCCCCCCCCCACAGGAGCCGCCGAACGGTCCCAAACCCTCGGGGCCGATGCAATCATCGTGGGCCCCTGCTCGTTGGGCTGTATCGCGTCTAGCGAAGGGCGGCCGGGGGAAGGTCGTACCGCACAGCGTCACCGGGCGAACCACGTGGTATCAACTGCCGTTCTGGCCGTGAAAGGCCGCGTTGAACACACCGTAGAAGCCGCAACGGGCACAATCCACGTCATTGCCCAGACAACAGAAGGTCCGTTCGAAGTTCCCACCCGTGCCCATGTAGAGCGTCAGCATGCGACGCATCGGACAGTGCTCGCCGTCCGGGCCGGTGTACTGAATCGCCACGTCGGATCGCATCATCTCCAGCGCGCCGATGTTGGACGTCAGGAACCCCCGGTATCTCCGCTTCAGCGCGATCGCCCGCTCGATCACTTCGTCGCGATCGCGCAGGTCCGGCCAGCCCAAACCTGTGGAGTCGTTCTGGGCCGGGGCGTAGAAACTGAATGCGGCGCCGGACACGGGCCAGTCCCGGACCGCCTGTAGCCACGTCTCCATGCCGTCGCCAGTCTCCCGTGTCACCACCATCTGAAGGATGACGATCGTCCCATCGTCGGCGTCACGGGCGAAGATAGCCTCCTTGACCTTCTGGAAGACCCCTTCGCCACGAATGGCGTCATTCATCGCTTCCGGCCCGTCCAACGACACGGTCACCAGATGCCCAGGCGCGGACGGAATGCCGTACGTCCCGTTCGTAATGATCGAACTGCGCTCGAACAGCTGCAGACCGTTTAGAACCAACTGCTTGCGCTTCATCGGCTCACCGCCCATGAACGCCATCGACCGAATGCCGTGTCGATCTCTCAAGACGCCCAACTGATGCAGCATCGTCCCGTCGTCCATCCTGTCGTGGGGTTGGTTCGGGTTGTTCTCTCGGAAGACGAAGCAATGCGCGCAGGACAGGTTGCACGCGTTCGTGACGTTGACCATGGCCGAGCGGAAGGTCCCGCTGCCGAGGTCCCCAGGCTCACGGAGCGCCGCGGTCGATCGATCCACCATCATCGTGCCTCCTGCACCCGCCTGCCCGGTTCTGCCACCAACGGCCTTATCTCGAACACTCAGCCGGCGGGGCGGAACTTCGGGATCGAGATCTCGTCGGTCGCCTCGTCGAACGTGACCTCGACGGCCATCCCAACCGCGAGATTCTCGTCCTCCACCTCGACCATGTTAGTGAGGAAGAGCGGACCTTCGTCCAGTCGCACATGAGCGACGTTGTACGGTGCCTCCTTCGCCCATTCCGGGTGGAAAGCCTGGTGGAAGTTCACCCAGCTCCAGAGGACCCCCCTACCGGAGAGTTCGACCCAATCGAGGTTGTTGCCGAGGCAGGCTGGGCAGACCGGCGAGATCGGCCAGATGACCTCATCGCAGTCTTGACACTGTGGCATCGAGAGCTTGTGCTGCTTTGTGGAACTCCAGAACGGCTCTACCTCATCGGTAACTGTTGGCAGAGGCTTCGCGTAGTCGGCCATTAGTCATCGTTCCTTAGGATCAGCGCATTTGAGGTGTTCAGGTTCAGACCACGACCGGTCGTCAGGCAGGTCTTGGCGCCTTGGATCTGGGTCGTTGACGTGCCGCGCATCTGCCGCACCCCCTCGTAGATGTGGAGCCAGCCCTCCATGTAGCTCTCGGATAGGTTGCCGCCGGAGGTGTTAATCGGCAGTTCGCCGTCCGGGCGGATAGCCCCGCTTTCGACGAATGGCCCGGCCTCGCCGATGCCGCAAAAGCCGGCGTGCTCGAGCCAGAACAGCACGGAGATCGTGAAGTTGTCGTACAACTGGGCGACGTCGATGTCTTCCGTGGACATCTCCGCCATGGCGAAAGCGTCGGCTAACGCCCGACGTTGGTGCGTGAGATACCACCACTCGTCATTGCGCATGCTGACGGTCTGGTACGCCTGGCCCATGCCGGCGAGGTAGACCGGCTTCTGCTTCAGGTCCTTCGCGCGGTCCGCCGGGCCGAGCAGGATGCAGACGGCGCCGTCCGAAATCAGGCAGCAATCGAGCAGGTGGAGCGGATCGACGATGTAGCGAGAGTTCTGGTGATCTTCCAGGGTGATCACCCGATCGTGCATGACGGCGTCGGGGTTGCGGTTCGCATTCTCGCGAATCGTGACAGCGACGTGACCGAGCTGCTCACTCGTCGTGCCGTAGAGCGCCATGTGGCGACGGGCGCCCATCGCCGAGTTCGCATGAGGCCCGAACATGCCCCAGATACCTTGGCTCATCCCCCCGCCTCCGGCCATGGCGCCGCCGAAGCGGAAGCCGCCGGTGCGCGCGCTGTCGCCGAAGACACAAGCGACGTAATTCGCCATGCCGTTGGCGATCGCCATTGCTCCATATTCGACCAACGCGCCTCCGCTGCCGCCGCCCATGACAAAGGACGTACACACCCGCGGGTTGATGCCGACGTTCTCGGCGAACCGCAGGTAGTGCCCCGCGCTTTCCGGCGACGTGGTTCCGGGGTGTGTCAGAATCCCGTCCACCTCGTCTTTCGCGACACCCGCGTCGGCGAGGGCGTTCTTGAATGCCTCGATACCGAGGCCCATCGCTGTCGATCCCTCGAGGGTGCCCTGCGCGGTCTTGCCGATACCGACGATCGCGACCTTGTCTTTGAGAAAGGCAGTCATACGCGCAGCCGTTCCTTTCCGTCCACCGGGGCACCTAGCGGGCCTGGTACCGGGGCGCTCTCTTCTCGGCGAAGGCACGTCGGCCTTCGGTGCGATCTTCGGTATCGACGAGCAGATTGTAGAAGTGGGACTCAAGGTGGAGACCGGCCTCAAGCGGCATCTCCTGCCCGCGGATCGCAGCTTGCTTGATGGCCTGCATGGCCAGCGGCCCATTCCGCATCATGATGCTCGCGACGCGCTCCGCTTCATCCATCAGTTCGTCGTGCGGGACGACCTTGGAAACGAGCCCGATCCGGTACGCCTCCTCCGCCGAGATCCGCTCGGCGGTCATGAGCATGTACATGGCGTGGGCATATGCGATCTGGCGAGGCAGGCGTTGCGTGCCACCGCCACCCGGGAGCGACCCAATGCGCGCTTCGGTCAATCCCAGCTGCGCGTACTCCGAGGCAATGCGAATGTCGCACGCCAACATTATTTCCAATCCGCCGCCGAGCGCGTAACCGTTCACCGCCGCGATGATCGGCTTCCACACGGAGAGGCCCTTCAAGAGAGAATGGCCCTCGGGGCGGAGCTGGCTGGCGGCGCGGCTCGGCGCCCGCTCGCCTTCCGCGAGCTTCGGCGGCTGGCTGGCCATCAGATCGTTTCCCGCACAAAACGCCTGGCGCTCCGGCTCGCGCTCCGAGGGAGCGCCGGTCAGGATCGCCATCCAACTATCGTCGTCGCTGGAGAAGTCGACCCACGCCTCGCTCAATTGCCGGCTGAGCGCCGGGTTGAACGCGTTCATCGCCTGCGGTCGGTTCAGCGTCAGGTACGCGACGTGGCCGCGCTTCTCGAAGATCAGTTCGTCTGCCATGCTCGTCCCTCCGCCATCGGCGCTCGCTAGCGGCTCGTCTTCAGTAGCAGCCGCGCATTGGTCATCCGGTGCACCTCGGTCGGTCCCTCGTAGATGCGCGAGAGGCGGGACGCGCGAAACATGCGCTCCAGCACCAAGTCGCTGGTCATGCCAGCAGCGCCGTGGATCTGCATCGAGTCGTCGATCACTTTCTGCGCCATCTCCGTGGCGAATGGCTTGATCACCGAGATCTCGTGGCGGATCGACTCGCCGGCCATGGACTTCCGAACGGCGTCATAGATCATCACGCGCGCGGCATAGATGTTCGTCTGAGCCTCCGCCAGCATCCATTGGATGGCCTGGCGGTCCGCAAGCGGCTTGCCGAAGGTCACACGCTGCTTGCTCCAGGCCAGCGCCATCTCCAGCGCTCTCGTGGCCGCACCCACCTGAGTGGAGCAGATCTGGAGACGTCGCACCCCCAGGCGCCGTTGCATAGGCTTGAAGGCCTGCCCGCGCTCGCCGAGCAACGCGGCCGCAGGCACGATCGCGTCTTCAAACGCGACCTCGAACAGCCGGCCACCGACGATGGTGCTAATGGGCCGCGTGATCGTGACGCCCGGATTGTCCTGCAGATCCACGAGGAAGGACGTGAACCCGGCACGTGGCTTCTGATCCGGATCGGTCACGGTCATGACGATCGCGAAGTCGGCTCGGTCGGCGTTCGTAATGAAGATCTTCGTACCGTTCAGGACGTAGTTGTCGCCGTCGCGTTCGGCCCGCATCTCAATGCCGCGCGCGTCGCCGCCGGCGTTGGGCTCGGTCAGCATGAAGCAGCTCGACTTCTCACCAGTCTTCAGGGGCAGCAGATAGCCTTCGACCTGTGCCGGGGTCGCCAGCTCCTCCAGCATGCTGATGTTTGGCGCTTCGCCGCCGAGGTCGAGTGGGGTGATGGTGCGTCCCATCTCCTCCGCGATCAGTGTGCGCTGCATCTCCGTGACGCCAGCGCCACCCTCCTCCACGGTGAGGTTGAGCTCGTAGAGTCCCACCTCGCGCGCCTTCCGCTGGATGCCATCCCGCTGCTCGTGCGTCAACGCGCTGCGCCGCCCCGGACCCTCGTCCAGGACCCAGTCCTCCTCCGTATCGGCCCGCAGGATCTGCTGTTCGAGTGGGATCAGCTGCTCGTTGACGAAGCGGCGGGTGACGTCGCGGATCATTCGATCCGCCTCCTCAAGCATGATGTCGATCATGTGGAACCCTTCGTCGCTGCGGGGTGGTCCCCCGGTGGCTAGTCGAAGACGTTTTGGTCCTCATAGGATCGGTACTCCTGATCGGTCAGGCCGAGCAGTCCTTTGAACACGAACTCGTTGTGCTGTCCAAGCAGAGGCGCGGGCGCGATCAGCTCACCGGGGGTCTTCGCGAGCTTCACCGGCGGCGCGTCATACGTCGTGCATCCCGCCTCCGGGTGCATCAGCCGCCGGAAGTGCGCTCGCGCCGCGAGCTGTGGATCACGTTCAAGCGTGTCCCCAGCGTCTTGCACGACTCCAGCCGGTACGCCGCGCGCCTGCAAGGCTTCCATCAACCCACGGGCATCCCGGGTGCGGACACACTGGCCGACGAGCGTATTGAGCTCGTCCTCGTTCTCCTTGCGATCGGCGAGCGTGGTGAAACGGGGGGCAGTCGCCCATTCAGGCGAGCCCAGCTCCTCTACGAGCACCCGCCACTGCGCCTCCTGAAAGCAGGCGAACGCGATCCATCGGTCGTCTTCGCCCGCCGTGGTGAGCGGTCCCGCGGCACGGTAGGCGCCATGCGGGGCCGCCTGTGGATCGGCGTTGCCGAGGCGACGCGGTACCTCTCCGTTCGCGGTGTATTCGAGAATGGCGGGGCCAATCAGCTGCAACGTGGACTCGAACTGGGACAGCTCAATGTGCTGCCCCCTGCCCGATCGGTCCCGGTAGTGGATCGCGGCGAGGATGGCGGTGATCGCGTGGTAGGGGTTACAGGAGTAATCCGGATAGTTTGTCCCCAGGCCGATGGGCATCTGGTTCTCAAAGCCCGTGAGCGTGCAGAGCCCCGTGATGGGGGTGAGCGTCGAGCCGAACCCGACGGCGTCTCTGCGGGGCCCGCTGAGGCCCATCATCGGCATGTTCACCACGATCAGGTTGTCTTTGATCGCGCGCAGCTCCGTGTATGAGAGGCGCCACTTCTCCATCACGACCGGGTTGAAGTTGTCGATCACGACGTCGGCAGTCGCGATCAGCCGCCGTACGAGTTCTTGCCCACCGGGCGAGTTCACGTTCACCTGCGTCGAGAGTTTCGAAGAGTTGTGGTTGTTGTAGTAGCCAGAGAGATTCGGTCCCGGCTCGCGATCCAAAGGCTGCGGGCCGGCGCGGCGCAGCCCGTCGAGGCGGTACTGGGATTCGACTCTGATCACTTCGGCGCCGTGATCCGCGAGAACCTTCGTTCCCATAGGCCCGGCGCCGAACCACGAGAAATCGACGACGCGGATGTCGTCGAGCGCTCGGCGATGCGCTGGTGGATCCTCGTCAATGAGCTTGCCACCCCGCGCCCGGTCCACCTCGGCAAGCACCTGGTCCGTGTGCTCGCCGAGGCGTGGCGCCCGCCCACCGGCGAGCAGCGGTGTCTCGGACATCCGCACGGGCACCCCCGGCGCGCGGTACCGAGCGCCGCCGGACGGCGCCTCCACCTCGGACCAGTAGTCGCGTGCCGCAAGTTGCTCGTCGCCGAGGACCTCGTCGATCGTCGCCAGCGGACCGATGCTCAGGTGACGGAGAAGGCTCCCGTCGGCCAGCTCCTGCTTCGTCTTGCGCAGGCACCAGGGGAGGAACGCCTCATCGAACTCGTCCCGGTGCTCTTGCCGGAACGCCGGGTCAGTCCACTCGTCGCGCCAATAGTCACCCGGGACGCCCTCATCGCGCAGCCACTCCACCAGGTTGCCCCAGCCGTTCCCCGTTGCGGGGGCCATCCAGTGCACGACGCCATCCTTGCAAGGGTAAGGCCCCACCGCCGGGCCGTTGCGCTCCGCGCCGGTGCGCGAGCGCAGCTCGCGGCGTATGTCCCAGAACTGCATCGCGGTCTCCATCGCCGTGGCAATGCAGTCTTGGGTCGAGACATCGATAAATTGGCCCTCGCCCGTCACGTCCCGGTGGTGAAGCGCGATCATCGTTGCATATGCACCGTGCAATGCCGCCTGCATGTAGGATTGGTTCCCGGCGAGTCGAGCCGGCGGCGCTCCGGGGTACCCACACAGCCACATTTGCCCGCCCAGCGCCATCAGCGCGATGTCCGACCATGCCCAGCGGGCGTAGGGACCGTCTTGTCCGAACCCGGTCATTGAGGTGTAGATCAAGCCCGGGTTGAGCGCGGACAGTGCCGCGTAGTCCAGGCCGCGCCGATGCATCGCACCAGGCGTCGACGACTCGAGCAACACGTCCGAACCGCGAGCGAGCGCGCGCAGGGCGTCTTGGCCCTCCGCCGTGTCGAGGTCGAGCGCGACCGACCGCTTGTTCAAGTTGTGGAACCAGAATTCGAGGCTCGCCTCCTCCTTTGGCCGACCCGCGGCGAACGGTGCGGCCACTCGGGCGGTGCCACCCCACGGCGGCTCGACGCGGATCACATCGGCGCCCAACGACGCAAACAACCGCCCCGCGTATTGGCCGAGGCGATCGCTCAGATCGAGGATCCGAAGGTCGCTGAGTGCTCCCGATCCGGCGGCCGGCGGTTGGCCGGGCATGCGCTAGTCCGTCGCCAACACGGCGGTCAGGTCCCGCACGTCGGCCAGCTCATCGAGTCCCCGGATCATACGGGCAGAGCGCTCTATCTCCTCCGCTTCGAGCGCGCGCTCGGCACAATCGAAGTACTTCTCGTGCAATTCGTCCCAGCTCAGCGGGGCCAGTGGCCCGCCTCGCGGCTGGGCGACCGAACCGGCGAGGACGCGGCCGTCTTTGGCATGGAGTTCCACGACGTGGTAGTCGGGGTTGCTGACGTCGTCGCTCTCGTAGACGGCAGCCGGGTGCGACTCGCTATCGGCGACCGTCTTGAATCGCTCGATGAAGGCCTGCACCTCCGGGCGGGCAACCTGGTCGTCCTCGAAGTTCGCGAACTTGAGCCTCCGGTCGACGATCGACGCCGTGACCACGTACTCCATGCTGAACTTGCCTTCGAGACCCGTTCGCGGCCTGTGGTGGATCAGCGGGCCAATGGACCCACCCGGCCCGAGCGAGCCGGCCGGCACGTGCACCTCAGCGTGGTCGAGCTGGTCGAGCGTGAGGCTGTGTTGTTCGGCGAGCGAGAGCGTGACGTCCGCCGCGCGGTGGGTCACGAAGCAGCAGGGGTACTTCTTGACGCTAATCCCAGGGTCGAGCACCTCCCAGGGGGCACCGAAGTCGTCGAGTAGCTCGATGTTCGAGTCTTCGGCCGGCGCGAACACGTGAACGAAGCCGATCGGTCCGTCCAGGATCTCCGAGCTGCCGGTGAACCCGCGCTGCGCGAGCATGGCCGCCATCATGCCGCCGCGCGCGGCGTTGCCGGCCTGCAACGGTTTCGTCATCGAGCCAAAGTTCTGGCGTAGTCCCCCAGACAGCGAGGAGGCGATGCCAAGGGCGTGTGCGGTCTGCTCCGTGTCCAGGCTCCAGAGGCGCGCGCATGCGGCGGCGGCGCCGAGCGGCCCGAGCGTCGATGTCTGGTGGAAGCCCCGGGCGTAGTGCGAACGGCCCAGCGCGCGGCCAACCTTGCACTCCACTTCGAAGGCGATCACGAACGCCGTCAGGACATCCGCGCCGGACGCCCCGATCGACTCGGCCGCGGCGAGCAGCGCGGGCGCCAGCGGGATGGATGGGTGGCCGCCCATGTGTCCGCCGACATCGTCGTAGTCGAGCGCGTGCCCGGCTGTGCCATTCGCCAACGCTGCGCCGCTTAACGAGGTGCGGAGACTTGTCCCAAGCACCGTGGCCAGCCCGTTGCCGCCTTCCGCGTCGACTAGTCCACGTGAGATTTGGGCACAAGGCTCCTGCACGCCGGCGAGCGTGACGCCGATGGTGTCGAGCAGTGCGCGGCGGCCCATCTCGCGTGCCTCTGCCGGAATCTCTCCGGCCGGCGTGTCGCAGATGAAGTCGACGACGCGTTGAGTTGCGCTGGTCGTCATGTCGGTGCTCCGAATTCCTATGCGCCACGCGGGAAGCAGCCTCAGTGATTCGTCGAGCGGGAAGGCGGGCTATCGGAGCCGAAGAGGCCTTCTTGATCGCGGCGACCCTGGGTCCCACCCGTCCGCCGCACGATACGGAATCCGCGCCGCTGCTGGCCTGCGGTGTGGACCGGAGATGCGTGCCGGGCGACACGAGACGGCGAGCTGGCTACGACCCACTCCTGGTGCCGCAGCGTCGTGGCGGACTTCGTAGCGCGGGTTGGCCCAAAACTCCATCCGGCCCTGATCTCTTTCTGGTAGACGGCTGACGATCGGTATCTCGTGGTCCCACAGGCGATCCGCTGCGCGTCACGGTCAGTGCCGGAGTCGCGACGCTCAACGAAGCGCCAGCCCATCCATCGCCAGGCTAGTCGTCGGCGCGAACGCAGCGATTTACCGCGCAAAGAGCGCAGGGCGAAACCGGATCGCCGTGGCCTAGGCGCGCGAACGAGCCCAGTCAGCATTCCACGATCGACGCATCGTGTGCGTGCGTCAGTTGGTTCCGTCGGGTCAGGAATTAAACTCGGGCTCGCGCTTCTCCATGAAGGCTTGGACTGCCTCGGCGTGGGCTGGCGCTTGCCGTGCCATACCGATACGGAACGTCTCTCGCTCCATCACCGTGTCCAAGTCAGACTCTGACTGGTTGAGGGCGATCAACTCCTTGATCAGGAGAGCCACGTTGGTGGGGCCGCTCGCCAACTCTTCGGCTTTGGCGAGCGCGACATCGAAGAGCTCATCGGCCGGTACGACCTGATTCACCAAACCCATCTGGTGCGCTTCGGCGGCATCGACAAGGCGGCCCGACAAGCACATCTCGGCGGCGTGGCCCAGGCCGGCGATCTGCGCCAGCAGCCGTGTCGAGCCGAGCTCGGGCACGAGACCGACCCGGATAAAGCGAATGGAGAGTTTGGTGCCCTCGGCGGCGATGCGCACGTCACAGGGCAACACCATCGTCAGCCCAACGCCGATGGCGTAGCCATGCAGCGCCGCCACAATGGGCTTCGATCGCCGGAGCAGCGTGGGCCAGTTGGCCCAGTCTTCTCGCGTGCGCAGGGGACTATCTCCCTCGTCATCAACCTGGAGGTCCTGGGCCCAGCCCCCGATGTCCGCCCCCGCGCAGAACGCGCGCCCTTCCCCGGCGAGCAGGATCGCGCCGATCGACGGATCAGCGTTCCAATCGGCGATCTGCCCGCGCAGCTCGGCGTCCAATTGGTTCGTCCAGGCATTGAGCTTTTCCGGTCGGTTGAGCCAAGCGATCCCGACTCGTCCTCGTTTCTCCACTCTGATCTGCTCTGGGGCCATGGGTTCGTCCTCCTCGGACCGCAGTCTAGGCGTAGCGCTGGCTCCACGGCGAGTGAGGTCGTGATCGTCGGGAGGCCGAAACGCATCATGCCTCGCTCTCCCCCCCACACGACATTGCCATCGTGTGGGGGGGAGAGCGAGGGGTGTTGACCTCCTGCCAGCACCTGACGACGAGGGAGCGGGATCGCGCCAACGTCACGCTCTTCGCCTGAAGATCGGAGTGGGCTGGGGTGTTGGCCGGGCGATCGAAGAACGCGTCCTGCCCTCAACGGCTAGCCGTGCCTGTCCGCTCCTGAGACCGAGGAGGGCGTCACATCGGTGTCGGAGGCGTCGGCACTCGCGGATTCCTCCGGCCTAGATTCCCGTGAATGACCCCTCCACTGTACGCTCGGTGCCGAAGGGATCGAGTAGTGCCCACGCCTTCCGGACCTCCAGCGCGAGACGCGATCCCCGCCCGCTCCTGTGTCGTAGCCGTGATGCAGGGGGCCAGGATGCGGGTGGAGGCGGCCGGACGGATCGAGATTGATCCCCGATGAGGGGGGGCGCGCGCTCGGCTGCGGAGGAGAGATCTCCCGTAGCGTCAGCGGGGCTCTCGATCCTTGGAATGGCCTCCGGGCAGAAGCGAAGTGAACGCCGACCGGACTGCGCAGTTCTGGAGGAAGGTCTAGCGATCGAGGCGTCCGACCTGACGAAGGATTTCGGGTCGATCAGGGCGGTCAGAGGGGTCGACCTCCGGATCCGGCCCGGGCAGATTTTCGGATTCTTGGGGGCGAACGGCTCGGGCAAGAGTACGACGGTGCGAATGCTGACGACCCTGCTGGCGCCCACGGCCGGAGAAGCATGGGTCGACGGGTTGGATGTTCGTCGCGAGGCACGCGAGGTGCGCCGTCGCATCGGCGTGGCGCTGCAAGAAGCCGGGCTGGACGACCTGCAGACGGGGCGGGAACTGCTCCGGCTGCAATCGCGACTCTACAGTGTGCCGCGATCGGCGATTGAGCGTCGTGTGGAGGAGCTGTTGCGTGTAGTGGACCTGGAGGCCGATGCAGAGCGACGCGTGGGGACGTACTCGGGCGGAATGAAGCGGCGTCTGGATTTGGCCTCGGCGCTGGTGCATCAGCCGAGAATCATCTTTCTCGACGAGCCGACGACCGGCCTTGACCCGATCAGCCGCGAGAATCTGTGGCGCTACCTAGAGGTGCTGAATCGCGAGTTGGGGGTCACGATCTTCTTGACGACGCAGTATATGGAGGAAGCGGACCGGCTGGCTGGGGAGGTCGCGATTCTGGACAAAGGGGCGATCGTGGCTCAAGGCTCACCGGCAGAGTTGAAGGCTGCGATTGCGGCGGACGTCGTGTCGATTGAGGTGGAGGGGGATGGCCCGAGCGTCGCGGTTGGATCGGCGCAGGCCGCGGATTCGTTGCGAGTGTTGACGGATGTGGAGGACGTGCGTGTCGACGGGGCACTTCTCTCCGTCTATGTGCGGAACGGGAGCGGCGCGGTATCGGCGATGGTGCGACTGTTGGACGAGGCCGGGATCCCGTTCGGCGATGTACGCATCTCGCATCCCACTTTGGATGACGTCTTCTTACGCGCGACTGGGCACCACATGGAACCAGCAGGGGAGAGTCCGCCGGACGTTGAGCTATGACGCTGATCGCACACTCCTACTTCCTCGCGGTGAGAGCGGTGCGGGAGTCGTTGCGGCAGCCCGGGGTTGAGCTTGGCAACATCTTCATCCCCTTGTTCTTCTTCGCGGTAATCATCGGCAGTGTCAGCAACATCGCGTCGAGCGCCTTCGGGGTAGAGAACTTCATCGCATTCCAGGTGCCGATCGCCGTGCTGCAGGCGGTAGCGGGAGCAGCCTCCGTGTCGGGCATCGCGATGGTGACGGACATCGAGCGGGGGTACTTCGACAAGTTGCTGTTAACACCCACGTCGCGCTGGTCGATCATCACGGGACGGATGCTCGCGGACTTCATCCGGGGAGCGCTCTTCACGCTGCTCGTTCTGACGATCGGACTCGCCGTGGGCTCGGGTTTGGAGACGGGCGTCGCGGGTGGGGGGATGATTGTTCTGGTTGGAGCGCTGTTCGCCGCAGGGTTCAGCGGAATCGGGATAGCGATCGCGCTGCGGACCGGAAGTGCGCAGGCGGCCCAGGCGGGCTTCCTGCTTTTCTTCCCGTTGTTGTTCTTGGCGCCTGCCTTCGCTCCTCTCTCGATCTACGACTCGTGGCTGCGGTTCATCGCGGAACTGAACCCGGTGACATACATCCTGCGTGGGTTGCGAGTGCTAATGCTTGAGGGCTGGGACTGGGAGCAGATCGGCTACATGTTCGCGGCTAGTGGCGGATTCGCATTGGTGACGACGGCGCTGGCCGTCTACACGCTGCGGAGGCGGACCGGGTAGGCCTGTCAGGGGCCAAACCCTATCCGCACCGTTCACGCTGCCCATTCATAGACGTGGTGAAGCCCGCCCAGGATGGGGCGACTAACGATACGTGATCGCTGGGCGGGGATCGGCGGGGGACCGTCCGGTGGCTCCAAGCCC
>PVBE012100922.1_pt1 | contig 16641 bp, 11 predicted proteins | sample 1631181 | NCBI WGS metagenome assembly PVBE01 (sample SAMN08397723, study PRJNA350692) | Marine metagenome, whole genome shotgun sequencing project. | isolation source: water | place: Pacific Ocean | collected 2012-04
CCGCTGCATCAAATACCGGCGTAATTACAGTGACGTCGGGTAGATGGGTGCCGCCATTGTAGGGCGCGTTCAACACATAAACGTCGCCCGCCTTCATCTGGCCGATGTTTTCACGGATCACCACGCGCACGCTCTCGCTCATGGAACCCAGATGAACCGGCATGTGCGGCGCGTTGGCAACCAAATTACCACCCGGGTCAAACACCGCGCAGGAGAAATCGAGCCGCTCTTTGATGTTCACCGAATAGGCCGTGTTCTGCAGGGTGAAGCCCATCTGCTCGGCGATCGACATGTAGAGATTGTTGAACACTTCGAGCATTACCGGATCGACTAAGGTACCGATGGCCGCGTTACGCGCCAACGGCACGACGCGTTCGAGTACCAGATCGCCGCACCCGGTGAAGTTGGCCCGCCAGCCGGGTTCAACAACAGTGGTCGCCACTGCCTCGCGGATGATCGCTGGCCCGTCGATGACGGCGCCCGGCGTCAATGTTTCGCGGTCGTAGACCGGCGTCGCGTGCGCCGTATTCGCCATATGAGTTTCGACCGTGGCCAGAGGCTGAGTTTCTTTCGATGCGGCTACGTCGGATGGCGTGCTACCAATGCTGTTCTCGCTGCGGCCCACCACCTCAACCGCCGCGGTGTCGATGATCAGTACCTTTTCCAGCATCACGAAGCCGTAGCGTTGGCGGTGCAGGGTTTCGAACTGCGCGGCCATGGCTTCGGCAGCGGCGAAGTCGACAATCAGCGGCGTGTCGGTACCGTCATATTTCAGATGCAGGCGCCGCAACACCTCAATACGCGCAGCGGCGATGCCCTGCGCCGCCACTTCCACCGTGGCATCGGTGGCCATGCGATCGAGAAGAGCCGCCGCCTCGCCGATGGCCGCTCCCGACAACGGCGCTTCCACCGATTGTTCACGCAACGCCCGTACGTTGGCAAGGCCCATGCCGTAGGCCGACAGCACGCCGGCCAGCGGATGGGCAAGCACCCTCGTCATGCCCAGCGCGTCGGCAACCAAGCAGGCGTGCTGACCGGCCGCACCGCCGAAACTGCACAGCGTGTATTCGGTGACGTCGTAGCCGCGCTGCACCGATATCTTCTTGATCGCGTTGGCCATGTTCTCGACAGCGATCTTGAGGAACCCGTCGGCAACCTCGACCGGCGTTCTTGTATCGCCGGTGACAGTGCGGATATCGGCGGTGAGCGCGGCGAACTTCTCGTGCACCACGGCGGCGTCTAGGGGCCGGTCCTGGTTCGGCCCGAACACGTGCGGAAAATAATCGGACTGCAGCTTACCGAGCATAACGTTGCAGTCGGTGACGGTGAGCGGCCCGCCCTTGCCATAGCTCGCCGGTCCCGGCTCAGCACCGGCGCTTTGCGGCCCGACGCGGTAGCGGGCGCCATCGAAGGTGCAGATCGAGCCGCCGCCGGCCGCGACGGTATGGATCTGCATCATCGGCGCGCGCATGCGCACGCCGGCGACGAGCGTTTCAAAGGTGCGCTCGTATTCGCCATCGTAATGGGTGACGTCGGTCGAGGTGCCACCCATATCAAAGCCGATGATCTGGCCGAACCCCGCTGCGGCGCTAACCTCGACCGCGCCGACGACGCCGCCCGCCGGACCCGACAGAATAGCGTCCTTGCCTTGGAACATATGGGCGTCGGTGAGGCCACCGTTCGACTGCATGAACATCAGCTTGACACCGCCGAGCTCACTAGCCATCTGATCGACATAGCGCCGCAGGATCGGCGACAGGTAAGCATCGACGATGGTGGTGTCGCCGCGCCCGACCAGCTTAATTAGCGGGCTCACCTCGTGGCTCACGGAGACCTGGGTAAAGCCGATCTCGCGCGCCAACTCAGCGCAAGCTTGTTCGTGCGCCGGAAAGCGATAGGCATGCATGAAGGCGATGGCGATGGCGCGGATGCCCGTATCGTAGGCAGCCCGCAGACCGGCGCGCGCGCTTGTGCCGTCGAACGGTGTCAGCACATCGCCGTGGGCGCCGATGCGCTCGTCGATCTCGACAACGCTCTCGTAGAGCAATTCGGGTAGCACAATATGGCGGTCGAACAGCCGCGGTCGCGCCTGATAGCCGATGCGCAAGGCATCGCGAAAGCCGCTCGTGACCGCTAGTACCGTGCGGTCGCCCTTGCGCTCGAGTAGTGCATTGGTGGCTACCGTAGTGCCCATCTTGACGACATCGATCTGCTCGGCCGGGATCGGTGCGCCGGCGACAAGGCCGAGAACTTCGCGAATACCCTGCACGGCGGCGTCACGGTAGTGCCCCGAGTTTTCCGACAGCAGCTTATGGGTGGCCAGCGAGCCATTGGGCCGGCGCGCGACAACATCGGTGAACGTCCCGCCTCGATCGATCCAAAACTGCCATTTATCATCGTAAATTACTGTTTTTATTGGCATATAATTATTTTACAAGTGTTGACATAGTCGCCAGTCAATTAAAAAAAACAATTTTTAATCTCCCAATTATAAATCGTTGACACGTGTCATTGTAAGCACGTGCAGATATTTACATAGAACCGCTGTGCACGAAGTTTGGAGAGATTCTAATGAATAAATTACTGTATGCAACAACGGCATTGCTGGTATTATTTGAGGCAAGTAGTGTTGCTGCGCGAAACGCTCCACTACCGCCTCAATTAGCTGAAAAAACACCTCAGCCGTTTGTAGATATTTCGGCTAGGACAGCCATTATTCAAAAACATAACAAAAAAACAATATATACAATTCATCAGATCTATTCAGATTCTAAAACCCGGTTGAAAATGCTGCCTTCGCCGCCTCGTCCGGCATAAACGAGCGTGTTAGGTTAGCGGTAACAAAGACAATAAACAGTGAGATAACCATGGCAGATACAATCGGTGTAGCCGTAATCGGCGCGGGTGGAATCGGAACGTTGCGGGCTCATTCGTGCGCACAGATTCCGCAGGTCGGGCATGTGGCGGTTTGCGACATAGATGCCGAGAAACTCGGCAAACTTGCGGAAGCGATCAACGCCGACCAGGCCACCAAAAATTATGAAGAGGCGATCCGCGACGACCGGGTGCAGGCCGTTATCGTGTCTACCGACGAAGAGTCGCACTACGGCCCGGCTAAACTGGCCGCCGAGCTAGGTAAACCGGTCCTCATCGAGAAGCCATTCGTTTTGAGTCTGGACGAGGCAGACGACATTGTCGCTACCGCCAAACAGAACGACTGCACCGCATTCATCGGCTACACCCAACGGTTTCGAAAGCGCTACCTGCTGGCCAAGCAGTCAATCGACTCCGGGCAACTGGGTAACGTGGTGATGGCGCTTGGCAAGATCTACGTCACACGGGCGGTTGGTGAAGCTGTCGCCCGACGGTCACCGAACACGACGCCGTCGATCAACACGCTCACCTATATAGTCGATTTGATCCTCTGGTATATGGAGGGGAAAAAGCCGGTCGAGGTTTATGCCAAATCCGCCAGCAAGGTTTTCGCCCCATACAATCGCGATGATTTCCAATGGATGATCGTTACCTTCGACGATGGCAGCGTGGCGACGCTGGGCACAAGCTGGCTGCCGCCGCATCACTGGCCGGCCTACACGGCGACAATGGAGATCGATCTGCATGGAACCGGCGGTTCGTTGAATATCGACGATTCTCACCGTGACGTGGTGTTGGCGCCGATCGATCCAATTCCTACCCCCTATACGCCGGAACACGAGGTCAACGTTGCCTTCCTCGGTTCGGCGATGCCGGGCGATTTCGCGCTTGGGGAATTCTTCGGCCCCATGAAAGAAGAGACAGATTCTTTCGTCCGATCAATTTTACAATTAGGCGGCGTCGGGCTCGCATCCGCCAACCATGGGCGCAACGTTCTGGCGTTGACCATGGCCGCCGACACGTCCTGCAAGGAGGGGCAACCGATTAGCTTGTAGAATAGGCTATCGCTGCCGGTTTTCCCGGTGCGGGCTGAGACCAGTCTTAGAAACGCCTAGGTGGGAGCGGTCCGCCCGGATGCGACGGTGGACCATCAGGGCCGCACCAACCCCCACCGTCAGATACTATCTCGTGCCAACACCCCAACCGTCATGTTCACCCATCAACCGTCCCCCACACCGGCGCAATTAAACCAACCGGTTGATCCCTTCGTTTACTTGATAGCCAGGGATTCAGCCACCGCCTCTAGCGATATTGGCGGCGACACGCGCGCCATGCTAGGCAGTGCCCGGCAGACGGCATTCCGGTATTGGTGAGACGGATGGCATGAGCATATGGGGTAAATTGATCGGCGGCGCGGCGGGGTTTGCGCTTGGCGGTCCCTTGGGGGCGCTGCTCGGCGCCGTTGCCGGCCATGTCTACGACAGTACTCGGACAGCGCCGGCCAAATCCGGTGCCGACCCGACCAAACAGATCGGCTTCACCATCGCCGTTATCGCGCTAGGCGCCAAGCTGGCCAAGGCCGATGGTGTAGTCACCGAAGACGAGGTCCGCGCCTTCCGGCGGGTCTTCAAGGTGGCCCCGGAGGAAACCAAGAATGTGGCGCGGGTGTTTAATCTGGCGCGCAAGAGCGTCGCCGGATACGAACCATATGCGCGCCAAGTCGCCGGCATGTTCGCCGATAACCCGGTGGTACTCGAGGAATTACTCGGTTGCCTGTTCTATATTGCCCAGGCCGACGGCACGGTTGCCAAGGCAGAGGCCAAATATTTGCAGAACGTCGCCCACATTTTTGGTTTCAGCGATGGCGATTTCGCCCGCCTGCGCGCCGAGCATATGGACCCCGACCAAGCCGATCCCTACACTGTCCTCGGCGTCCCCCACGACGCCGACAACGAGGAGGTGAAATCGGGCTATCGCAAGTTGGTCCGCGAGAACCACCCGGATACGCTAATCGCCCAGGGTATGCCAGAAGAATTTATCGAAGTCGCCAACGACAAGCTGGCGGCGATCAACGCCGCCTACGACAAAATCACCGCCCAACGGGATCTCAAGTAACCGGTCGCGCCGATGGCCACCAATCCCCCCGTCATAACGTTGCGCGATGTCGTCGTCGGCTTCGGCGGTGATCCGCTGTTCGCGGGCGCCGAGATGAGCTTGACGCCAGGCATGCGCGCCTGCTTGGTGGGGCGTAACGGCAGCGGCAAGACGACGATCATGAAAATCATCGCCGGCCTGTTCGAGCCCGACGGTGGCGAGCTGTATTTAGAACCCGGCCTGACCATAGGCTATCTGCCCCAGGATGTACCGTTGCCCGACGCGGGGACGGTGGCCAATTTCGTTTCTACTGCCAAATCCGGCGGCGCACCGCGCCACGAGGTCGACGAGGTGTTATCGCGGATCGGTCTGGACGGCGAACGCGGCGTGACGTCCCTGTCGGGCGGCGAGGGCCGCCGCGCCGCCCTAGCGCGCGCGCTACTCGGCGACCCCGCCGTACTGCTGCTTGACGAGCCCACCAACCATCTCGATTTGCCGACCATCCAATGGCTCGAGCAAACCCTGGTCAGTGGCCGCAAGACGCTGCTGATGGTCAGCCATGACCGCGCTTTCCTCAAGACGGTGACGACTGACACCTATTGGCTGCACCGGCGCGAACTAAGCCACAGCCCGCACGGCTATGGCGATTTTGACCGCTGGAGTGACGCGGTTCTCGAGGCCGAAGCGAAGGCGGCGCGTCGTCTCGATCAGAAATTAAAAGCCGAGCAGCACTGGCTTGTGCACGGCATCACGGCGCGGAGACGGCGCAACCAGGGAAGGCTACGCAAGCTCGAGACCATGCGCGAACAACGCCAGGCCCTGTTGGCCGGCAAGGAACTGGCGAGGGTCGAGGCAGACGCCGGCCCGCTGAGCGGCCGCCTGGCCATCGAAGCGAAAAGCCTCGCCAAATCGTTCGGCGACAACGTAATCATCTCGAACTTCTCGACCCGGGTTTTGCGCGGCGACCGCATCGGCATAATCGGTCCCAACGGCGCCGGCAAGACCACGTTGCTAGACTTGTTGATCGGCAAGCTCGAGCCCGATAGCGGGCAGTTACGCTTGGGCAGCAATTTGACCACCGCCGTGTTCGACCAGACGCGGGAGACTTTGGCGCCGACAGACACCCTATGGCAGACCCTGGTACCCGGCGGCGGCGATGCGCTCAATGTGCGCGGGCGCCTGCGCCACGTGGTGGCTTATTTACGCGATTTCCTGTTCGACAACAAACAGGCCAAGGCACCGGTAGCTACCCTATCAGGCGGCGAGCGCAACCGCCTGCTGCTGGCCAAGATCCTGGCCCAGCCAAGTAACCTGCTGGTGCTCGACGAACCGACCAACGACCTCGACGCCGATACCCTCGACGTGCTGCAGGAGATGCTCGACGAATATGACGGCACGGTGCTGCTGGTCAGCCATGACCGCAATTTTCTCGATCGCATCGTCACCAGCACCATCGCCGTCGAGGGCGACGGACAGGTGGTCGAATATGCCGGCGGCTATTCGGATTATTTGCACCAGCGCGGTGCAACATCCCGCTCGCCGCAAACCGTGCCGGCCAAACAGCGCGAAGCTACTCCCGCAGCACAACGTCCTCGTAAAACAGATACTCATAAACTGTCCTACAAGGACCAGCGCGAACTCGATGGTTTACCCGTCCGCATCGCCGAACTGGAAACGGCGAAGCAAAAGCTGGAGACCCTGCTGGCCGATCCCGATCTCTACAGCCGTGACGCCGACGCCTATGACGCAGCGGCGAAAAAGTTAGAAGACGTGACGGCCGCCACCGATACCGCCGAGGCGCGCTGGATCGAACTGGAAGCCGCGCGCGAAGCATTGGCAGAGGCAGCAGGCACATGACCGTTTCAGATCGCCCTTCGCCTAACCACGGCGAACGCCTGGCCGAGGGTGGAGGCACGGTCGTAATCGATATGCTGGTGATCCACTACACCGGCATGATACCCGACGCAAAGACGCTTGACTGGATGTGCGACCCGGCTTCACAGGTTAGCGCACACTACTTGATCGACGAAGCCAGCACGATCTGCCGGCTGGTGCCGGAAGAACGCCGTGCCTGGCACGCCGGGGCCAGCGCCTGGCGGGGCGCCACCGACATCAATTCGCGCTCGATCGGTATCGAGCTGTCGAACCCTGGCCACGAATTCGGCTACCGCGAGTTTACAACTACTCAAATTGACGCCCTGATTACGCTCACGCAAGATATTGTCACTCGCCACCTGATCCCGCCACGCAACGTGGTCGGTCATTCCGACATTGCCCCGGCACGAAAGCTCGATCCCGGCGAGTTTTTCCCCTGGCAGCAACTGGCCAACAACGGTATCGGCCTGTGGCCGGATACAAACGGCGACACCTCAGGCGGCAATATTGCCGCGATGTTGGCCAAATACGGCTATGAGGTGTCGACGAATTGGCTCACCGAAGCGATTTCCGCCTTCCAGCGCCATTTTCGCCCCGACCGTTTCGATGGCACCGACGACGACGAAACCCGCGCCCGGCTGGCCGCGCTGCTAGCGCAGGTTGCGGGCGATACCCCGATCTCCTAAATATAAGGGGCCAGACGGTCGGATGGTCGCATGCGGGCAATGGGGAAACCCGTCCGTGTGAGGAAAGTCCGGGCTCCACGGGAATACGGTGCCGGTTAACGGCCGGCGGAGGTGACTCTAGGGAAAGTGCCACAGAAAGCAAACCGCCTGCCGCCTTGGCAGCGGGTAAGGGTGAAAGGGTGCGGTAAGAGCGCACCGCGCCGCCGGTAACGGTGGCGGCATGGTAAACCCCACTGGGAGCAAGACCGAATAGGGGTGGCATATGGCGAATTTCCGCGCCGCCGCCCGGGTGGGTCGCACGAGGCGTCCGGCGACGGACGTCCCAGATGAATGGCCATCTCCCGTTACGACGGGGACAGAACCCGGCTTACAGACCGTCTGGCTTTTTACTTCACAGACATCACGGCAGCGCTTGTTCCGGTCACGGGCGTTCGGGCATGAATTGGCAGGAAACAGCGGGAATCAGCGCTCGCTTGCAGAAATTTAATCCACAACTCCAGACACCATCGGCCAAGTAAGAACATTACAAGAACAAACAATCGCCATATTTTTATGTGATCCTTCTTTTGATGGCGCATTGGCGAATGCAAACACCACCCAAAACATTATTGAAAGTGACTGATTTTTTTCATCTTCTACTGCTTTTATTAGTTGTTTCCACGTTGACTATCCATGATATCCCATGATATCCCATGGTATCCCATTTGATCTCACTTTTGGCGTCTTCGACCTGATGGAGGTTGGCTACCGTCGCAACGAGGGGGAGGCAAGTGCTGGCCGGCAAATGACGCTGTGTGGCGTCAATGTGGCAAGCGGGCGAAGACAATGGCGTTGTTTCTGTCAACGACGACTAACAAGGTCGACAACAAAGGACGGGTTTCGGTACCAGCAGCGTTTCGCGCTGCGCTGGCCAGGCAGTCGTTTCACGGTATCGTCGCCCTGCCATCCTTCAAGTATCCGGCGATCCAGTGTGGCGGCATGGAGTGGATGGAGAAACTTAGCGCCGGGGTCGGCGCCTTCGACATTTTCTCCGACGAGCACGACACCCTGACTGCAACCTTGTTCGCCAATGCCCAGCAACTCGCCTTCGACGGCGAGGGCCGCATTATATTGCCGGCGTCTCTGGTCGAGCACGCCAACATCACTAAGACCGCCGCCTTTGTCGGACGGGGACCGCTGTTTGAGATTTGGCATCCCGGAGACTTCGCCGACTACCAGAGCGAAGCCGTGCGCCGCGCTGCCGAGCAAGGCTTGACCTTGCGCCCTGCCGGTCCACCCGGCGACAACGGGGGAGCAGATTAATGGCGGCCGCCGTGTCACGGCGTCGCTCTAATTCGACCGAGCCAGGCCGCAAACCTGCCCCTGCAACTGGTCACACACCCGTTCTCCTGAATTCCGTTATTGCCGCCCTCGAACCGCGCACCGGTGCCATTTATGTCGACGGCACGCTGGGTAGCGGCGGCTATACCAGAGCTCTACTCAGGACGGCTAATTGCATCGTCTGGGGCATCGACCGGGACCCCGACGCCATCGCGCACAATGCCGAACTGTCAGCGCGCTACGCCGGCCACCTGCATTTGGTCTCCGGCCGCTTCGGCGACATGCAAGCCCTCCTGGCTGACTGCGGGGTCGACGCTGTCGACGGCGTAACCCTTGACCTCGGCGTATCCTCGATGCAAATCGACGATCCGGCGCGCGGGTTCGCCTTTGCCCAGGACGGCCCCCTCGATATGCGTATGGAGAAATCTGGGCAAAGCGCCGCCGAGCTGGTGAATAGCGTCGACGAAGGCGAGCTTGCCGATATTATCCACACCTATGGCGAAGAACGCCTAGCCCGGCGTATCGCCCGCGCCATTGTCGCCGCGCGCACCGAGGCGCCAATCAAGACCACAGGGCAACTCGCCAAAATCGTACGCGCCGTCGCTGCGCCGCGAAAACGAAACCGTGATAACAAGATTGATCCTGCCACCCGCACCTTTCAGGCGCTCAGAATCAAGGTCAATGATGAGCTAGCTGAACTGGAACGCGGGCTTGGCGCCGCCGAAGCCATCCTCAAGCCCGGCGGGCGGCTGGCTGTGGTTTCGTTTCACTCGTTGGAAGATCGGCGGGTCAAAGTATTTCTGCGTCAGCGCAGCGGCAACGAGGGTCGCGGCTCGCGCCACCGTCCCGATATTCCAACACAACGCGACCCGGCCTGGCGCCTGATCCGGCGACGGGCGATCCGCCCAAGCGAGGCAGAGATCGCCCAAAATCGACGGGCGCGTTCGGCGCGGCTTCGCGTCGCCGAACGCACCGAGGCACCCAGCTGGGGACCAGTCAGAGAGGAGGACACCGCATGAAACGGCCGGCGACCCTCCTCCTGTTCGCGCTTTCGATCATCGCCGGCGGTACTTTGTTCGGCGTCGCGTTCGAAGTATCGGAACTCGAAGACCGCTTGATTGATCTGAATAAAGAGATCACACGCGACCGCAACGCGATCCACGTCTTGCGGGCCGAGTGGAGTTATCTCAACCAGCCGGAGCGCCTCGAAGGCCTGAGCCGCCGCTACCTGGATTTACAACCGCTCGAAGGCAACCAATTTTCCGACATCGCCACCCTGCCCAGGCACCTGCTCCCCGACATTCTGCCGGCGGCGGCAACACCGGAAAAGGCAGCGCCCGTAGATCCGGAAATACCAATTGCCAGCACTACAAATGCCAGACCAAGGGTGAAACCCGTCGTGCCGCGCCGGCCGCCGCGCCATGTTCACCTGGCCTCTCAGCCAGCCAAGCTAATACCGGGCTTGAGCGTGTCCGAAAATGCGGCGCTCAACGCGTCATTGCGTGCCATCCTCGGTGACGCCGCCGGAAACGTTGCCCAAAACATAGGAGTTGAATCGCGGTGACCGAGAACAACTCCTTCGAAAACGTCCAGAAAAAAGCGTTGGACGTGGCACGGACCCGGCTGCTGGTGGGTGGCGCGCTAATGGCGACGGCGTTCCTGGTCATCGGCGTGCGTCTGGTCGATGTCACCGTGCTCGGCGAAACCGGCCCGTCGCGCCAAGCGATCGCGCGCAATATCGCAACCGAAAACCATATGGACCGAGCCGATATCGTCGACCGTAACGGCGTGCTTCTTGCGACCAATCTGATGACGGCGTCACTGTACGGTAATCCGAGCAAGATTTCCGACCCGCAGGCCGCGGCACGTGCGCTGGTGGGCGTATTGCCCGAACTCAGCGAAGCCGAAGTGACGGCTCTGCTATCGTCAGACCGAAAATTTATTTGGCTGAGCCGCAACCTCACGCCACACCAACATTACGTCATCAATCGCCTGGGAATTCCCGGGCTCGACTTCCGCAACGAACAGGACCGGATCTATCCCTTGGGTCGGCTGGCGGCGCATATTGTCGGCTTTACCAGCACCGATAATGACGGGCTGGCCGGCATCGAAAAAAGTTTCGATGCCGCGCTTACCGAACGCCGCGCACCGGTATCGCTATCGATTGACATTCGCGCACAACAAATCCTGCGCCGCGAACTGGCTGCCCAGATCAAAAAATTCAAGGCGATCGGCGGGTCCGGCGTGGTGCTTGATGTACGCTCCGGCGAGATCATCTCGTTGGTCTCGCTGCCCGATTTCGATCCAAACAAGGCCGGCGAAGCCCCCGACGACGCGCGCTTCAATCGCACCACGCTTGGCGTCTACGAGTTGGGTTCGATTTTCAAAATATTCAACCACGCTATCGCGCTCGAGACCGGCGCCGCTAACCTGACCAGCATTTACGACGCCCGTAAGCCAATCCGCATCGCTCGCTTCCGGATTACCGATTTTCATCCAAAAGCCCGGTTGTTGTCGGTTCCCGAAATATTCATGTACTCGTCGAATATCGGCTCGGCGAAAATGGCACTGGACATCGGCGGCGCCCGACAGCGTAAATTTATGTCCGAGCTTGGCATGTTGCGCCGCTCCAGCGTCGAACTACCCGAGCAGGCACGGCCGATCTACCCGCCTATCTGGCGCGAAATAAACACCATGACTATCTCCTACGGTCACGGCATCGCTGTCAGCCCGTTGCACGCCGCCACCGCCGCCGCCGCCGTGGTCAATGGCGGCACATTATATCCCGCCACCCTGATCCGGCGCGGCAAAACCCCGGCCAGTGGCAAACGGGTCATATCCGAACACACGTCGGAACAGATGCGCCGGCTGCTGCGCCTGGTCGTCGAGAACACCACCGGACGCAACGCCAATGCGCCGGGCTACCTGGTCGGCGGTAAAACCGGTACCGCCGAAAAAGAGGTCGACGGCCAATACAAGCGCAAAGCCCTGATCTCGTCCTTCATTGGCGTGTTCCCAATTAACGCGCCGCGCTACGTGGTGATGGCGCACCTCGACGAACCTAAGGGCATCAAGGAAAGCAACAACTACGCTACCGCCGGCTGGACCGCGGCACCGGTCGTCGGCCGAGTGATTTCCCAGATCGCGCCATTGTTCGGCATCGCACCGGTCGACGAAAGCGCACCTGAAATACGCCGCGCCTTAACCATCAACATCGCCGCACCGCGCACAAGAGGACGAGGGGTTGCGACTAACTGAGCTCATGATGCCAACAGCACCGCAAATTGATACGTTGCAGGACGTGCAGATTACCGGCCTGACCGCCGATAGTCGACGGGTCGAACCGGGTTATCTGTTCGCCGCTCTGCCCAGCGCGACGCGGGGATCGAGCATCGACGGGCGCAATTTCATCGGCGATGCGCTAGCGCGCGGCGCCGTCGCCATCCTCGCGCCGCTGGACACCGTGCTTAACGATAGCACCCAACTGGTGGTCGACGAAAATCCGCGCCGACAGTTCGCCCTCATCGCCGCCCGGTTCTACCAGCACCAGCCAAAGACCGTCGCCGCCATCACTGGCACCAACGGCAAATCGTCGGTCGCCGGCTTCACCCGGCAGATCTGGTCGCACCTGGGCCTGCCGTCTGCCAGCATCGGCACCCTGGGTATCGACGCCGGCGGCCCCAACCCGGGCCCAAGCCTAACGACGCCGGACCCGGTGGCCTTACACAAGACATTGGCCGACCTTTCCGATGCCGGGATCAATCATCTGGCAATGGAAGCTTCATCGCACGGCCTTGATCAGTACCGCCTCGACGGCATCGTTATCGCCGCCGCTGCGTTCACAAACCTGACACGAGATCATCTAGATTATCATGAAACCGAGGCGAATTATTTCGCCGCCAAGCGGCGTCTTTTCGAACAATTACTGCCGTCCGACGGCACCGCGATACTAAACGCCGACAGCTCCCATTACGAAGAAATTCGCGATATTTGCCGCCTCGCCGGACACCGCATCTCGTCCTACGGGATGAACACCAGCGATATGCGCATCGACGATCTGTCGCCGCTGGCCGACGGCCTGCGCCTGTGCGTCACCATCGACCACCGCACCTTCGAGACCCGGCTACCGCTGGTTGGCGCATTCCAGGCCTATAACGCCTTGGCCGCACTAGGCTTGACGATCGGCTGCGGCGCTGCCGTCGACGACGCATTCGCCGCGCTGGCTATGCTCAAGGGCGTGCGCGGACGCATGGAGTTGATCGGGCAACCCCCCAACGGCGCGATGGTCTATGTCGACTACGCCCACACGCCTGACGCGCTGGAGACCGCTCTTTCGGCGATTCGCCCCCATGTCGCCGGCAAGCTCGCCGTGGTCTTCGGTGCCGGTGGCGACCGTGATCCAGGCAAACGGACGATGATGGGCGAAGTCGTGGCGCGGTTAGCCGACCGCGCCATCGTCACCGACGACAATCCAAGGCGTGAGGATCCAACTTCGATCCGCCGCCAGATTCTGACCGGATGCCCGGGCGCCACCGAATTCGACAACCGGGCCAAGGCGATCACCGCGGCGATTGACGAACTGGCATCGGACGACGTGTTGATCATCGCCGGCAAAGGCCATGAGACCAGCCAGATCGTCGGTACTGAGATTCTGCCGTTCGACGACGCCGAGGTGGCGCGTAAAGCCATTATCCAACTGAGCGGCGAGACGGCATCATGAGCGCTTTGCCCCTATGGACCAGCAGCGATGTCGCCACGGCGACTAACGGCCGGCTCACATCTGGCGCTTCATCGACGGACTGGCAGGCAAGCGGTGTATCGATCGATAGCCGCACCTGTGCACCCGGCGATCTGTTCATTGCCATCTCCGGACCCAATTTTGACGGTCACGATTATGTCGCCGCGGCGCTGTTGGCCGGCGCCGCCGGAGCTGTCGTTAGCCGAATCCCCACTGGGCTAGAGGACTCACCAAAACTGGTCGTGGTCAACGATTGCGATGCTGCTCTTACTGCATTGGGCCGGTTCGCCCGCAACCGTTCGAGCGCGCAGTTCGTTTGCGTCACCGGATCAGTCGGCAAAACCAGCACCAAAGATGGGCTGGCGGCCGCACTCGGCGCCTGCGGCACGACCCATGCTACCCAAGGCAATTTGAACAACCAATGGGGCGCGCCGCTGACCCTGGCGCGAATGCCGGTGGACGCCGTCTACGGTGTAATCGAACTGGGCATGAACCATGCCGGCGAGTTGACACCGTTGTCGCAACTGGTGCGGCCCGACATTGCGGTCATCACGACTATCGAGGCTGTGCATTTGGAATTCTTTGACAGCGTTTGCGCGATCGCCGAGGCGAAGGCCGAAATTTTCGCCGGACTCGGTGACAACGGCGTTGCCGTGCTCAACCGCGACAACGCCTATTTCGCGCTGCTGGCCACGACTGCCACCGAAACTGGCGCCAAGCGGATCCTCGGCTTCGGCGCCAGCCCAGAAGCCCACGCCCGCCTTATCGCCAGCGACCCTACCGATGACGGCAGCGACGTCACCGCCAATGTCGACGGCCATACCGTGCATTATCGGCTCAACGCACCGGGGCGGCACCGGGTGATCAATTCGTTGGCCGTTCTGGCGGCCGTGGCCAGCCTCGAAGCAAATCTCAATACCGCCGCGGCAGCGCTAAGCTATGCCACCATACCGCGCGGCCACGGCCGCCGCCACCGGATCGCTACTGCGGTCGGCGAGTATGTGGTGATCGACGACAGTTACAATGCCAGCCCAGCCTCCATGCGCGCCGCCTTCGAGGTGCTCGGCGTCGCCCATCCCGAGGGTACAGGTCGACGCATAGCGGTGCTAGGTGACATGTTGGAATTGGGGCCCGAAGCGGAAAAACTCCACACCAGGCTGGCACGAAACCTCGAAGCCATTGGCGCCGACCAGGTCTTCACCTGCGGCAAACTAATGGCCGCGCTAACCGAGACGTTGCCAAAACAAATGCGTGGCAGCCACGCGGCAACGCCGGAGCAACTACTGCCGATAGTGCTGGACGCGGTGCAAGCCGGCGATGTGGTGCTGGTCAAAGGGTCACTGGGCAGCCGGGTCGGACCGATCGCCGAAGCGCTGATTACCGGCGCCAACGGAAATGGTGGAGCACCGGTCGCTGACGAGGGGGGCATTCGGTATGCTGTTTAATCTGCTCGCTCCACTGGCTGACCAATACAGTGTGCTGTTTCTATTCAGTTCACTCACCTTCCGCGCCGGCGGCGCGGTTGTCACCGGGCTAATCGTCGCCTTTGTCTTCGGTCCCTGGATCATCGGCTGGCTGAAACAACAGCAGCCGACTGGGCAGCCGATCCGCGAGGACGGTCCGCCCCAGCACTTTGCCAAGGCCGGCACGCCAACCATGGGCGGGTTTTTAATTCTTCTAGCGATCATCGTGTCGACCCTATTGTGGGCCGACCTCACCAACGGTTTCGTCTGGGCCGTACTGCTGGTCACCGTCGGCTTCGGCACCATCGGTTTCGTTGACGACTACCGCAAACTCACACAGAGAGGCTCCGGCGGTCTGCCGGGCAAACAGCGCCTTACGCTCGAAATTATCGTCGCCGCCATCGCCGTCTACTGGATCATGTCGCTGATGGGCGAACCGCTGTCGACCGGTCTGGCGCTGCCGTTCGTTAAAGACGTGTTGCTCGACCTGGGCTGGTTTTTTGCGCCCTTCGCCATCTTCGTCATCGTCGGCTCGTCGAACTCGGTTAACCTGACCGATGGCCTCGATGGCCTGGCAATCGTTCCAGTGATGATCGCGGCGGGTAGCTTTGGCTTGATTTCTTATTTAGTGGGCAACGCCGTATTTGCCAATTACCTACTGATTTTCGCCGTGCCGGGCTCCGGCGAGTTGGCAGTCTTCTGCGGCGCCCTGGTCGGTGCCGGGTTGGGATTTTTGTGGTTCAACGCCCCACCTGCAATGGTCTTCATGGGCGATACCGGCTCGTTGTCGATGGGCGGCGCGCTAGGTGGCGTATCCCTGGTAACCAAGCACGAACTGGTGCTCGCCATCATCGGTGGCCTGTTCATCCTGGAGACCGTTTCGGTGATCGTCCAGGTCGCGTCGTTCAAGATGACCGGGCGGCGCGTGTTCCGCATGGCACCGTTGCATCACCATTTCGAACAAAAAGGTTGGGCTGAACCAACAATCGTGATCCGTTTCTGGATCATCGCGTCGATACTGGCGCTCGTCGGCCTGGCCACGTTGAAGCTGCGGTGAGGCCGAAATGAACGCTGCACCACAATCGCGCATCGACCTGTCCGCCTTTTCTGGCGCGTCTATCGCTGTGCTCGGCCTTGGCAAGTCGGGACTGTCAGCAGCGCGCGCGCTGCACAACGGTGGCGCCAACGTACGCGCCTGGGACGACGACCCAGAGAGACGCAAGGCGGCTCGTGACAACGGTATGCCGTTGGTCGATCTAGCGACGGCAGACTTGCGGGACGTACCCACCCTGCTGCTGAGCCCGGGCATTCCCCACACCCATCCAACTCCGCACCCAGCGGTAACACGCGCGCGCGCGGCGGGTTGCGAAATCGTTTGCGATATTGAATTGCTGGCACGTGCCGAACGCGACGCCGCCTACATCGGCATCACCGGCACCAACGGCAAATCGACCACGACGGCGTTGATCGGTCACATATTGAACAAAGCCGATATCGAAACCCGCGTCGGCGGCAACATCGGCTCGCCCGTGTTGGCGCTCGAACCGTTACCGAAAGACGGCTTCTACGTTCTCGAGATGTCGTCTTATCA
>PVBE010836021.1_pt1 | contig 16640 bp, 15 predicted proteins | sample 1631181 | NCBI WGS metagenome assembly PVBE01 (sample SAMN08397723, study PRJNA350692) | Marine metagenome, whole genome shotgun sequencing project. | isolation source: water | place: Pacific Ocean | collected 2012-04
CGATGGACCGGCTGATGGAGCACTCGATCCTCGTGGCCGACGACGCCCTTTGCATGAGCCTGCCGATGGGGCGGGAGCCGCGCGCAGTGATCATCAAGGACGCCGCGGGAGAGATCACGTCGACCCTCTCCGAATACGGCGACTACGTCGTGCTCGGGCCGACCGACGATTGCGAGAACGGCGTCATCGCCGTGTCGACCGATGTCCACGATGCGGAGACGGGCCACACGGTCGAGGTTCGCTTCTGCACGACCCAGGATCCCAGCTCGCTCTGAGCCATCCCGGACGACCTATCGAGCGCAGGCAACGCGCGGGGCAGCCGCCAATGACGGAGAACACGAACCGCTTCCTCAAGACGTCCGACGGGTTGCGGCTCTTCGTCCAGTTTCTCGGTGGCGAAGACGCGGAGCGGACCCTCGTGCTCGTGCACGGGTACGGCGAGCACGGGGGCCGATACCTGCAGCGGGCAGAGCTCTTCGTCGAGGCCGGCTACCGGGTCGTGATCCCGGACGTGCGCGGCCACGGGCAGAGCGACGGCGAGCGCGGACACGTCATGCGCTTCGACCAGTACCTCGCCGACCTCGACCTCGTGATGGGCGAAGTGCGGACCGACGCCGCGTCGACCTTCCTCTTCGGCCACAGCCACGGGGGCCTGATCGCCGCGACCAGGCTGCTCTCCGGCGAGGCAGCCTTCGCCCGCGCGGTTCTCAGCTCCCCGCTGCTGGGGCTCTCGATCGTGCCGCCGGCCTGGAAGGAGGTCGCCGGACGGGTCCTCTCGCGCCTGCTGCCCAGACTCTCCCTCCCGACCGAGGTCGAGTCGAAGTGGGTCAGCCACGACCCCGACGTCGTCGCCGCATACGACGCCGACCCCTTGAACCACCACGTGGTCAACAGTCGGTGGTACACCGAAGTGCTCGGCGCCATGGAACGCGCGCTGCTCGACGCCCGTCGGCTCACCGTGCCGACGCTGGTTCTGCAGGCTGGAGACGATAAGCTGGTGTCCGCGTCGGCGTCGCGCCGATGGGCGGCGGCCGGGCCCGCAGACCTCCTTACATACGAGGAGGTCGAGGGCGCGTATCACGAACTCTTCTTCGAGCCCGACGGGGAGCGCCACGCCCGGCGCGTGCTCGAATGGTTCGCGCAGACCTGATGGGCGTGGCCCGCCTCTTGACACCGGCCGTATGGACCCTGGGTCTGTGCTTCGTCGTGTTCGGGGTGGGGTGCGGCCGGTCGAGCGAGCCGAGTCAGACCGCCCGGGAGCAGGTGGCACCGGTCGTCGAGTCGGGGTTGACGTCGGCTCGCCCGTGGATCCGTGCGGAGACCGTCCGCCTGCTCGGGCTGATCGAGGCACCGGCTTTTCTTCCGGAGCTGACGCGTGCGTTGAGGGACGAGAGTCCGCTCGTGCAGACGGCGGCGATCGAGGCGGTCCTTCGGCTCGGCGATCCGACCGCCGAAGAGTCTGCGTTGAGCCGGCTGATCTCCGGTAACCCGGAGCAACGGGTCCAGGTCATGCGGTTGATCGTCAGCTCGTCCGCACCGGCGTTCCAGCGCGAGGTCGTGCGGCGGAGCGTGCGCGACGTCAGTTCGACGGTTCGGCTGGCGGCGCTGGAGAGCGCACGCTCGGTGGGCCTCGTGCTGTCGGTTCCGGAGCTGGAGCGCTTACTGGAGGACGAGGATCCGGACCTCGTCGATGCGGCGTTTCGCGAGCTCGTGCGGGCAGACCGGCAGGTCGCGCTCGGCTTCGTGTTGCGCTCGATCCGGAGTTCGACCCCACGCGAGAGGAACCTGGGAATGGCCCTCGCCCGGCATCTCGCGTTGCCGGAGCTCTGGCCGATGATGCGGTCGTATGCGGCGTCGGACGAGGACACCCGAGCCCAGGAGCTCGCGCTGGTCGTGTTGGGTCACCTGGCCGATCCGATGGCCGAGGACGCGCTCCGAACGGTCGTGTTGGCGGGGGACGACGACGTCGCAGCCCGGGCTCTCTACGCGATCTCGTTCATTCCGACGCAGCGGGCGCGGGAACAGCCGCTCGTCCACCGGCGCGACAGTCGGCAAGCCGTGAGGGCGGCCGCCTTCGATGCGATGCGCCGTCAGGGCCAACCGATCGCCGAGCTCGAGCTCTTCCTGGAAGACTCGAATCACACGCTGGCCGAACGCGCCCTCGCCTACATGCAGGAGACCGACCCGCTCTTCGCGGCGGAGGCGTTCGCGCGCACGCTCGATGAATCGGAGGACCCGACATCGGCGATGTGGGCGCTGTACCGGACCAGCCTGCTGCATGACATCGGCGGCATGCTCGCCGCCGGATCGGAGGAGATCGAGCAGCTCATGCTCTCGAACGACCCGGTCATCGCGAACCTCGCGACTCGGCTGATGTTGACGGCCCGCCCGGCCGAGAGCTTCGTTCCCGACGTGATCTCCGGAGGCACGAGCGATGCGCTCTACGCGGTGATCGAGGCGACGCTGACCGTCGACGGGAACTTCTCGGACCTCTACGTCGCCGCGCTCGAGCACGACCTGGCGGCGATTCGGATCGCGGCGGCGATCGGGATCTGGCGTCTCGGCAACGACTTCGCTCCGACGGTCGCTGAGGAGGCCTCCTGACGGAGGCGGTGGAGTCCGGATCTCGGCGGGCGGCTGGTGGCACCAGCCCTGTCGGTCGGTCACTCTGAGCGTGGCCCGAGCATTCTCGGCCGTATCAGGTGATCGCCCTCACTTCCGGCGCCGAGTTGGCCTCGAAACCGAGAACGCTCCGGGGCTCGAGGCGGGTCCAGGCGACCTCGGGCTCGGAGTCGACGCTCGTCACGATCAGACCCCGATAGTGCGGTCGCGGGGCCGGGCGCGGCGCAAGGTGCATGCGCCGCCGCTCCTCGCGGGCGACCGGATCGTCCTCCAGGCCTTCGAACCAGCGCCAGTACAGCGGTCGCGTGTCCGTCATGGCCACCAGACAACGGCCGTTGGAGAACACGGCATCGAGAGGGACCGCGTCGTCGACGACTTCACGCACGGTGGCGCGTCCCTCGACCGCGGCGGTCATGGCGTCGTCGAGGCGGAAGCCAGGGCGTCGACTGTCAGGTCGTCGCGCGACCGCGTTGATGAGCGCGTGGGCGAGGAGCTCGCCGTCGCTCTGGCCTTCCATCGTGCGCCGGACGTGGTCGTCGAGCAGGGCGTCGACGCCGGTTCTCGTCTCGTCGTCGAGGGCGCCGCGAGGAATCGGGGGACACGCGACGACCCAGTTCTGGAACCGGAATGGGGGTAGGGCGTCGGTCGGGAGTCGCGCTTCGTCCGGGTGCGCTACGACCCCGACGACGACGCGGCTTGGCGTGTCGCTGGCGAGGGCGGCGAAGTCGAAGCCGAGCTCGCGTCCCGCCGGCCGGCGCTTGATGATCGCGCGCCTGTCCTGCACGGAGCCGAGGCCCCATGCGACGGGCTGGCGCCCGAAGGCCTCCCGAAGGCGCTCGCGGTCGTCCCACAGCGCGCTCTGGGCCAGGGCGACGTCGTTTCCGACGATGGCGAGGATCGCGTGGTCGATCATCTCGTGGCGCGGTTGGGGGGCGGACAGGCGGCGGTCGAGGGCGGGTTCGTCAGTCGCTTCAGAACTGACGCTCCAAAGACAACGTACCGCCACCGCGCAATGGCGCAAAGCCGATCCTCGTATGACCGATCGCGATCTCGTCGCGGTGGCCGCTACTGATCAGGAGCCCGATCCCGGTCCCGGCGGCGATCCCGCCAAGCGTGGCCATCACCACGCCACCGATGCTGGTCTCGTAGACTTCGGCGCAGAGTGACAGGGACCCGGACTGGCAGGTGCTCGTGCCATCGATGGCGAGTAGCACGATACCGCCGGCCGCGACGGCCGCGCCCGTGCCGAAGAGCACGCCACCGACCGCCCGTCGATCAAAATCGCTCTCGTTGCCAGACCGCTGCCGCGGCGCCCGCGGCGCTTCGACCACGATCTCCTGGGGCACCGCGCTGAGCACGACACGGATGAAGATCGGGCCGGTCATCGCCTCGCGCAGTGCTACGGATTCGACGTAGGGTTCGTGATCGGGGGCCGAGGCGACGATCTCCAGGTCTTGCGGCGCGAGCATCAGGGTCGCCCGGCCGTCCGCGCCGACCTCGGCGCCGTTGACGGTGACGGTCGCCGTCGCGGGCAGAACGGAGATGCTGAACTGAATGTCGCCCTCGGCGTAGGCCGCGCCCAACTCTGGCTCTGGCTCGGGTTCCGGTTCGGGCTCCGGCTCGACCTGCGCGACGGGGCCCGGGCTGGCCGGCGGGAGGTCGCCGACGCTGGAGAGCGCGGCCTCGGCGGTGAACCCGAACGATTCGAGCGCCTCGGCGACCGGGCAGAAGGTGCAGTCGCCGGTCTGCTCGACGAGCAGGGTGCCGTCGTTGAGGTCGTAGACGCGGACGGTGAAGTCGTAGATCTCGGCCTCGGCGTAGACCTCGCCGTAGACGGCGACGGAGGCGGAGGTCGTGCGTCCGATCTCCGCCGCGCACTCGGGCGCGTCGCAGGCGGCGAGGTCGCCGATGGCCGCGCGGGTGCTGGTGGCGTCGAGGACATCTCCGGGGGCGGCCCGGTCGAGTCCGGCGGCGAGTGTCGCGCGGAAGGCGTCGGCGTCATGCCCGCCGAGGTCGCCTTCGACCTCGGTGTCGAGGACGAGGATCTGAGCGGACGCGGGCACGGCCGCCACCAGGGTCGCGGCGGTGAGCAGGACGGCGCGTAGGCCTGGGTGCATGAGGCACTCTCCTGTGGGGTGTTGAGCGACGCGCTGGGGCGGTCGGCGGCCGGCAGGCGATCACCTCTCGGACCCCGCGAGCATAACCAGGGCCGGGTGCCCGCTCAAGTGCGTCGTGGCGCCCGAGAACCGCTCAGAACGGCGCGACGAAGCGGCGCGCATGCGTTGGATCGGGATCGAGATCGCCGCTACAGTCGGCAGTGGGCGTGGTCGCGGTCGGTCGATCGCGCTCGGGGAGTCGCGTCATGTCTGTGGGAATCCGAGTACGTGCGAGTTACCTGCTCGCGCCCTTGCTGATTGCGGCGAGCCTGGTCGGCTGCGGCGAGGAGGAGGAGCGGGAGTTCACCGTCATGGTGACGACCGATCAAGGCGCGCTGGCCGGCGACGGCTCGGAGGTCGCGATCGTGCGAGCGACGGTGTTGGACCAGCACGACCGTCCGCCGCCGCTCGGTGGAGAGATTCTGTTGCAGGTACAGGGCCCGGGAGTTGTCGGCCGGACGGGCGGGGCCTCCGGCTACGCGTTCATCGACGTGACAGGCGCCGCGGGTTTCGATGTCGCGTGCTCCGACGCCGGCACGCTTCAGCTGATGGCGGCCTACGAGGGTGCGTTCGGATTCCTGCCATGGCACATCGAGTGTGGCACGCTGCCGGGTGACTGGCAGATCTTCATGGACATCGAGTCGAGCCGACCGGTGCCGGGCCAGGTCTTGGCGGTGACTATCGATGTGGTCGACGGATCCGGCGATCCGGTTCCCTCGGGGACCCGCATCACCCTGGAGGTGACTTCGGGCGACTTTCTCTGGTTCCCGACCTTGGTCCAAATCCTCACTGTGCAGACCCACGGGCCGAGCGGCCGGATTGTCCAGAGCCTCGTCACGCCGGACAGCAGTGGGACGGCCCTTGTCTGCGCGCGGTTCTCTGACGAGCGCCTCGGGGATGAGATGTGTCGCGGGGTCGTCGTCGCATGGTAGCGAGGGGCAGGCGACCGCCCCTCGTCGTCGTGGCCGGTCGAGCCGTTGTGACCCGGCCGGTCGAATGCGCGCTGGTGGCGAAGATCACGGCACAACGGCCCCTTGCAAAGGCGCCGGCAAACTTGATTCGAATCCGGGCCGGCGATACGCTCCTTCGCGTACGTGTACACCCATCGTCTGGCACGCTGCACCAGGATCCCCATGAACGCGCGACCCCTCTCGACGCTCGGCCGCCTTCGGACGGCACTGCTGACCGTGATGTTGGCGACCCTCGCGACCCTCGTCGCCGTGGGTTGCGTCAACGACCCCGCCAAGGAGTTCACGCTCGTGCTCTCGACGGACCGTGGGGCCCTGACAGGCGACGGGTCTGACTTCGCGATCATCCGGGTGACGGTGCTGGATCAGAACGGCAACCCGCCGTCGATCGGTTCGGAGGTCGCCCTACAGGCCCAGGGCCCGGCGAGTGTCGGCGGCTCAGGCGACTCCTTCGGCACGTCGTTCACCGATGCTACCGGCACGGCGCAGTTCAACATCGCCTGCACCGACGTCGGCGAGCTCACGGTCATCGGGATCTACGAGGACGCCAACGGTTTCCTGACCACCGTGATCGAGTGCCGCGAGCCGCCGGCTGGCGACTGGGAGATCCTCATGGCCATCGAGAGCAGTCGGTTGGAACTAGGCGAGATCACGCAGGTGACCGTCGACGCCACGGACGGACAGGGCGCACCGGTCCCCTCCGGCACCGGTCTCACCCTGGAGGTCACCTCGGGTGACGTCGTGTGGTACCCGCAAAGGGCCAAGATCATCAGCGTGGCGACCGATGGGCCCAGCGGTCGGTGGCTTCAGAACGCCGAAGCTCCGGAGAACAACGGCACGGCGCAGTTGTGCGCCCGCTTTACCGACGAGCGCTACGGCCCCGAGACCTGCCGCGGCGTCGTCGTCACGGACGAGGTGGTCACCGGGGCGCGCTGTGATTGCATCTTCGGGCGCGAGCGAGCGCCTGCCGACGGCGAGACCGTGACCCAGCTCACCTGCCTCGTGGTGAACGACGATGGTGAGCCCGTCGGCGAGGCGCTCGTCTCCTTCGAGACCCAGTCGGGCGAGTACCTCGACGAGCCCACCGACGAGACCGGCAACTTCGAGACCGAGTTCGAGACCGGCATCGACGGTGATGTGACGACCTACCTGCTCTCTCCGATCGAGCCCAACTCGGCGAGCGCCTCTGCCATAGCGGAGTTCGACTACGTGGGCGAAGATGGCGAAGAGAGCGTGGTGCTCGAGTGCAACTTCGATGTGGATCTCGTCTTCTACCCCGAGCCGGCCTGCGAGTTCGAACCGATGGTGCCGGAAGTGCTCGGCGTGGCCGGGTCCAGCGTCGACGATCGCGGTGAGCTCAAGGTGTGCTTCGTCGACATCTCCGGCGCCACGGTCGCGCCCGGTCAGCGGGTGGAGTTCGAGCTCCTGGTCCGCACCGACGGTGTGGCCCTGGCGACGACCTCGGCCCTGACCGATGCCGAAGGGTGCGCGGTCACGCAGCTCGAGGCAGGGAGCCAGGCAGGCATCGTCGAGATCAGAGCGACCCTGGCGTTCGGTCTGAACGAATCCACCTGCACGTCGGGGCCGCTGGCGATCGCGGGCGCCCGCCCGACGGAGGACGGGCTCGTGCTGCAGTGCTCGCACGACAACATCACAGCGATGATCCGCGAAGGCCGGGGCGACGAGGTGCTCGCCGACTGTCAGGTCCAGTGTTTCGCCATCCTGCGTGACCGCTACAACAACCCGGTCACCCACCCCAACACGCGGGTCTTCTTCCGGTCCGAGCAGGGCACGATCCTGTCGCCGGTGTCGCCGGACAGTGAGGGGCGGATCGCGGTGAACTACAACCCGAATGGCGGGATTCCGTTCGATGTCGACCCGATGCCTGGCGAGCCCTCCGACGTGAGTGTCGGCGTCGACGGGCGGCTCCGGAACTCTCGCGACATGCTGGTCACGATCATGGCGTGGACCGCCGGCGAAGAAGCGTTCGTCGACGGCAACGGCAATGGCTCGTACGACGACGGCGAGGTCTTCACCGACCTTCCCGAGCCCTTCCTCGACGTGAACGACGACAACACGTTCAACCCGACCAACGGCGACCAGTTCGTCGACATCGAGACTCCCGATCAGCCTTTCGACGGCGAGTGGAGCGAGGGGAACCGGGAGTGGGACGCGTCGACGACGATCTGGACCTCGACCCACGTCATGATCTCGGGCGACCCCGGTTCGGTAGTCGACGATTCGACGTTCCAGGGCGCGCCGATCGTCCCGATCACCCGCACGGGCGTGATCGAGTACCGACCGATCGACCGCTACCACAACAACACGAGCGCCGCGGCGGCATTCAACTTCTCGCACAATTGCGACCAAGTCCGACTCGGGGAGCAGACCACGTTCGCGCTCGATGGGCTCCGATTCGACTTGTACCGCGACTCCATCCCGCACGCGTCCGACGGTCGCGTCGTTCCTCCCGGGCCTTCGGTGGCCTACACCACGCACGCCACGGTGTTCGACTTCACGGTCGACCCTGGTGTTCCGTCGACCGTGCAGGAAGTGGTGTTCCCCGAGGAGATGGATGGTCGTGACCAGTGCTCTGTCCGGCTCGAAGCCGTCCAGGACGTCATGGACACCTGCACGTATCGCACCTGGTTCGGTACCGGAATCTACACCGTCCGCTAGCTGGGTCGGCCACCCCGCGCCCCAGGGCGGATGACCTCCACGTCTGAGATCGCGGGAGACCCGCGGCCCGTAGGCGTCTTCGACTCCGGCGTCGGAGGGCTGACCGTGCTGCGTGCGCTGCGCGCTCGGCTCCCGGCCGAGCGGTTGATCTACCTCGGAGACACCGCCCGCGTACCCTATGGGACGAAGGCGCCAGAGACGGTGCGGCGCTATGCCGTCAACGTCACCGAGCTGCTGATCGAGCGTGACTGCAAGGCCATCGTCATCGCGTGCAACACGGCGTCGGCGTTCGCATTGGAGGCGGTCAGCGCCCACGTAGCCGTCCCCGTGATCGACGTGATCAGGCCGGTCGCCAGCGCGGTGGCCGTCTCTTCGACGCACGGGCGGATCGGCGTCCTCGGCACCCGCGGGACGGTGGCGTCGGGGGCCTACCTGCGCGCATTGGCGCGGATCGGGCGCCCTCTGCACGTCGCCCAGCAATCGTGCCCGCTCTTCGTGCCGCTGGCCGAAGAGGGCTGGACGAGCGGCGAGGTGCCCACGCGCGTGGCCGAGCGCTACCTCGCGGACCTGCTGGCCCGGGAGTCGCTCGACAGCCTGGTGCTCGGGTGCACGCACTACCCGCTCTTGCGCGACGTCATCGCCGATGTCGTCGGGCGCTGCAGTCCGACGCCGGTGCGCATTCACGACTCGGCTGAGCACACGGCTGATTGCGTGGCGCGGAAGCTCGCCGCCGACGGTCTCGCGGCCGCGGCCGCCGGCGACGGCTCGCTGGGCTTCCTCGTCACAGACGATCCGGGAGCCTTTGCCGAGGTCGGCGGGGCCTTCCTCGGGCAGGCGATCGAAGGGGCGGAGCACGTCGACGTCTGACGCGGGTTCTGTCTGCGGTGGCCCTCGCGCGCGATCCAGCGGCGTGATACCTTGGTCAGCGAACGTGATCGCAGTCGAGGTGCCCGATGCAGATGGGTTTCAACAACGACGTTGGGTACAAGGGCCTGACGCTGCACATCCAGACCGAAGATCACGGTCTCAGCTCGCAGAAGATCACGTCGCAGGTGTTCGTCGGCGGCGCGATTCTCGAGTCCAAGACGATCTCGTACGCAAAGGAGATCGCCGACCTCGCCGACGACGCGGAACGTGACGAGCACATCCGCAAGGTGATGAAGGCGCTGCACAAGAAGTTCTACCAGAGGATCCACGAGGGCCAGTACGACGACGGTCTCCCGATCTCCGAGGCCGGCGACGACGAGGAGCCTGCCGAGGAGCTCGAGGGGGAAGCCGAGGGGGAAGCCGAAGCGGATGCCGCGCTCGACGTGCCCGAGGAGATGTTGGCTGCCGAGGGATTCTCGGTCGCCGGCGAATTCTCCGACCTCGAGGGCGAGTACGAGCAGAACAGCCGGGGCGAGCCGCTGGACGAAGACGAGCTGCGCTCGGCTTCGGGATCGTTCGTGGGTGCCGTGGACGAGATGGCGGCAGCGGCCTCCGGCATCGGGCACGACGGCTTCGTCCCGCTCGGTGGGATCGGCGCGCCGACCGGATTGAACGGCGCACTCTCCGGCTCCGTCCCCGCAGTCATGACGACGTCCGAGGTCATCACCTACGGCGACACGCGGTGCTGGCGGGGGCTCGAGCCCGGTGAGCCCGACCTCGGTCCCTTCCTCCTCGCCGTCCTCGATGGCTAGTACTCCGCGTCGTTTGTCGGGCCGCGCAACTCGCGGAACTCTCCCTCGGAGGGGCCGGGCGTAGTGGCTGGCGCGACCGCGAGCAGAGTGTTGGGCGTCGCCCTGGCGGCACTCCTCGTCGCGACGGGGTCCCTGCCGGCAGAGGAGCCGGGGACCGGTACGCGCCCCGCGCACGTGCTGACCCGAACGGCGGCGGACATCGATGCCCATCCGTTCTTCGTTGCACTGCGCCCCGACTCGAGCGCCGGCCGGGTCGCGCGCCACGTCGCCGATCTCTCCCGCGCGATCGCTCGAGGTGCTCCGGATAGCGCCGCGGCGTTGGCAGACGCCCACGCGGGGGTCGGGTCCGTGCTCTCGGCGGCGTGCGACCGCGGCCAGGGGTTCACCCCACTCGCACCGCCGTTTGCCGAGCTGGAGGGCGTGTTGCAGCCGCCGGTGGTCAATGGACAGGTCACGGCGCAATTCGGTCCGAGGCTGCGGAGAAACGGGCGCACCTACGACCGCCACTCCGGGATCAGCTATCGGGTCACCGAGGGGGAGCAGGTCGTGGCAGTGGCCCGGGGCGTCGTCGTCCATGCGGGCCCGATCGACGGGCTCGGCACGGTCGTCGTGGTCGAGCACGGCGGTGGTTACCACACGGTCTACGGGCACCTGGTCGCCACGCGTCTGCGGGCCGGCGATGTCGTCGCCGTCGGGGGCGGGGTCGGGCAGGGGGGCGGACGCACGGCGCACGACACCTCCGAGGTGTACTTCGAAGTGCGGCACGAGGGTGTTCCGCAAGATCCGGGACCCTGGCTAAGGTAGGGGCGGTGCGCATCCAGCAACGAGGACCCGTGCAGACATTCTTCAAGTATCAACTCGCCCAGGTGTCGGTGGTGCTGTTCGTCGGCACGCTCGGCTACGTCGGCGGGCACGTCGCCCATCGCCCGGCGGTCGCACAGTCGGCCGCGACCTACGATGCGCTGGCGCGCTTCGCGGAGGTCCTCGGCGAGGTCCAGAACCGCTACGTCGAGCATGTCGACGACGATCTCGTGATCGACGCGGCGATCCGCGGCATGTTGGCCGAGCTCGATCCGCACAGCGTGTACATGGACCCGGAGGCCTACGCGGCCATGCGGGCGGACACGCGCGGAGAGTACGTCGGGGTCGGGATCATGATCTCGGCGGACGTGGGCGGAGTCCGGGTTCAGGAGGTCTTCGAGGGGGGGCCGGCGCGTGACGCGGGCGTCCTCGTGGGCGATCTGATCGTCGGCGTAGATGGCGATCCGACGGTGGATCTCGAGGTCGACGATATGGTCGGCCGCCTACGCGGTCGGCGAGGCGAAGCCGTCACTGTGTCGTTGCTCCGGTTGGTCGAAGAGGAGTCGACGGAGGTCGACGTGACAATCGTCCGGGACACGATCCACGTGGCTGCGGTCAGCGAAGATCTCGTACTTCCGGACTACGGCGTGGCGAGGATCCGTTCGTTCCAGGCCGGCGTGAGCGATGACCTGCGCGGCGCGATCGACAGGTTGCAATCGGAGAACGACGGGCCGCTCGACGGCCTCGTGCTCGACCTGCGCGGCAATCCCGGAGGCCTTCTGGCCGAGGCGATCACCGTCTCCGACGTGTTCCTGAGCTCCGGCGAGATCGTGTCGACGCGCGGGGCGCACGTCCGAGACGAGTCCTGGTCGGCCTCTCGCGCGCCAACGCGCTATCGCGGTCCGCTGGTCGTCCTGGTCGACGGGGGTACGGCCAGCGCATCCGAGATCGTCGCCGGGGCGCTCCAGGATCAGGGGCGCGCGGTCGTCATCGGGACCCAGACGTACGGCAAGGGCTCGGTGCAGTCGGTGTTGGATCTCGCCGATGGCTCCGGCCTCAAGTTGACGATATCGCTCTACTACACCCCGCTGGGGCGCTCGATTCAGGGAGAAGGGATCCACCCGGACTTCATCGTCGCGGCGGCCGGTCACGGCGCTGAAGTCGAGACGGCCGCAGACGCCGAGCCGCACGGTGAGAGCGCCCTGGAGGGGGCGCTCGAGAACCCTGATGCCGCGCCCGACCAGGCCGGTTTCGACGTCAGTGGGATCGACGACCCGCAGCTGCGGGCGGCCCTGGAGCAGTTGCACGCCTTCGCTGTCTTCTCCGGAGAGTGACCCTGGGCTCGCCGGTTCCCGCCGGTTCCGGTCTGCCGGTGCCGCGCCGCCGTCGGAGTGGACTCTCGGAAGCTGCGCCCCGTGCAAGGGGCCGCTGGCGGCGCTTCGCGAGGCTTGTTAGAAGAGAGCGAGTCATCCCTCGTTGGACCGATGTCGATCATCGATCGCCTCAATCTGTTGATCCGGGCCGAGCTCGGCGCGCTGACCGGTGGTCGCCGGTCGGACCCCGCCGCGCTGCGTGCCGCCGTCGGCGAGGCCCGCGTGTCGCTGGCGTCGTTGACGCGCAGCCGACGGGAGCTGAACGAGCGTTACCAGGATCGCCTCGATGCCGCGGCAAGGGCCGAAGAAGATGCGGTGGCTGCGTTGCGCCGTCGTGACGAAGCGGCGGCCCATTCTGCGTTGGCGCGCAAGCAGCGCCTCGAGCGAGAGGCGGAATCGCTGAGAACGGAACGCGACGGATACGAGCGGCAGCTCGTCCAACTGCGGGGTACGCTCGACGGCCTGCGGACAGAGGTCGCGGCCGAGCGCGCCCGGCGTGGTGGTCCTGCGGCGGCGCCCGTACGGCCGTCCAACAGATCGAGGCCACCGGTGCGGCCGACCGCCATCGACGCCAGACCCGCCGCGGGTGACCTGGCCGACCACCCGGCGAGTGACGCGCTCACGGGCGACGTCTTCGACCGGTTCGAAGAGGTGGAGTCCCGTCTCTCCGAGTTGGCTGCGGAGGTCGCCGCCGAGGCGGCACTCAGCGAGTCGTTCGACGAGCTCGGTGCACCAGGAGACGCGGCGCTGGAGAGGAAGTTCAGCGAGTTGGAGCACGATCGGTCGCGCGCGCAGTCCGAATCTGCGGATGATGCGCTCTCGCGGCTGCGGCGGAGAATCAACGATGACGAAGAGTGAACGGCGCCGGGTCGCGTGGGGGGTCGTGGCGGTCTGCACGTTGCTGGTCGGCGCGTGCGACTCGAAGACGGTCGACGAGCGTTGCGAGGAGATGGCCGATTACATCGAAGGCCGAGAGAGCCTGCTGGAGCGCGATTGCCGGGTCGACACCGACTGCCGGGTGGTCTTCGTGCGCCCCGACCGTCCCCTCGCTGCAAACTCGGAGCCGGGCGACGCGGAGCTGGTCCGTGTGTTGGCGACCTACCAGGAGGATTGCCAGCCGATTCCGACGGCGATCAGCCGCCTGACCTCGGTCTGCGTGACCCGCGTGATCGACGTACCGCACCCGGAGAACGTCGGCGAGACTGTGTTGGAGGAGATCGGACAGGTCTGCGTGCTTCGGGGCGACTACGAGCTGCCGGAGCTCGACGCCGGCCTCGACGCCGCAGACGTCGGAGTCGATGCAGACGAGGACACGGCGCCGTGTGCGTGCACGGACTCGAGCGGCTGCGACGCCGGCGAGACGTGCTGGCGCTGCAGCTGCGTCGCGAGGACGCTCTGTGGCGATGCCTGCATGAACGCTGACGGCTGCGAGATGCTGGACATCATGGGCCTCGGGGCAGACGCGGCCACTTGCGCGGCGAACTGCGAGACGGCGCTGGATCTCGAGCCGGACTCCTATCCGTCGTTCGCCACCTGCCTGCGAGAGCGGGCGTGCGACGACATGCTCGCGTGCCGCAACTTCGTTCCCTGAGTCGCCGTTCAACGGTAGATTGCCCAATCGGCTCGTCCAGGGCGCCCGGGCCGGCGTTGCTCATCTTCGCAGTGGCGGTGCCACAGCTTCGGATTCGCGCCTTGGCCCAAGCGCCCTGACCTTCGCAGATTCTGGGCAATCTACTGTCGGACGGCTCCTTCGCCGAGACGGCGGCGAGGCGTGACCGCGGCGCCCTGGCGATCAGGCGCGCAGGGGGTCGAGGGTCCGCTCCAACGAGAGCGAGTGCTCGTACCCGAGCGCCTCCCGAGCGCGCGAGTCGTCGACCAGGCAGATGTACTTGAGGTAGTCGACCTCGGCGCGGGGCACCGCTGATCGGCGAATGCCGGCGAAGGTCGCCAAGGCACGCCGGAAGATGGGCTCGGGCACGGGGAGCGCGCGCCGCCCCAGGCGCCGGATCACCGCGGAAAGCGGCGCCGGACCCGGGCCGGCGATGTTGAACACCCCGCGGACACCGGGCTTGAGCGAGAGCTGCACCGCGTGCAGTACGTCGATCGGCGCGATGACCTGGATCATCGGGTCGAACCCGAGCACCGTGGGCACGGTCGACAGACCGAGGTAGCGGCTCGGCGCGTTGTCGAGCCGCCCGACGACGGCGACCGGACGCAGCAAGACGACATCGGCCTCGGGATAGCGCCAGAAGAACGTGCTGGCGTACATGTCGATCTCGACCCGGTCGCGCATGGTCGTGAAGCGCTGGCCGGTCAGCGGCGGGCAGTCTTCGGTGAGGAACTGGTCGTTGTCCGGGTTGGGTCCGTAGACGAGGGCGGTGGATACGATGACGACCTTGGGCACCTCGTAGCGCTCGCAGAGATCGAGCACCCGAGCGGCCGATTCGACGGTCGCGAGCCGGCGATCACCGCGGTGCTGGGTCTTGGCGGCACGAAGGTGGATGACGGCGTCGATGCGGTTACGCCGGAACACGTCCTCGGCCTGGCGCCGCCGCACGTCGATCGCGTGCACGCTGACGTTCTTCGGGATGTGCCGGGCCCCCCGGTGGTCGATGCCTATGACGTCGTTGTCGGCGTGCAGGGACCGGGCGAGCATGCGTCCGAAGCGGGACGCGATTCCGGTCACGAGGATCGTCTGACGGCGAGTTCGTCGACGGTGGGGCATCTCAGTGGAACACCCCGCGGCGCTCTCGCAGGCCGCGTGCGATGAGGTCGTCGATCGCGCTGGTCACCTCGTCGACCTTGGACCGGACGATCCGGTCTTCGTCGTCCGGGTTGCCGGAGAACCGCATCGGCTCGCCGAAGTAGATCCGGTACTTTACGGGCAGAGGCAGGGGCGTGGGGACGATCGGGAGCGCCGGCGCCCCGATCGCGCGCGCGAGCGTCCTGGCGTTGTAGAACGATGGCAGCTGCTCCTCGGCTCCGACGACGCCGATCGGGACGATCGGCGTGTCGGTCTGTAGCGCGAGGCGCATGAACCCGAGGCCGAACTCCTCGAGCTGGTAGCGCTTGCCGAAGGTCTTGGAGATCCCCCGCGCGCCCTCCGGGAAGACCAGTACGGCGTTGTCGCGGTGCAGCAGCGCCCGCGCGTTCGCCCGCGTGCCGACCACCTGTCCGAGGCGCGCGAAGAGCACGCTGACGAAGGGCACGGTCGGCACGAAGCGCTCCACCATGCTGCGCACCATGCGCGGGGGATCGACCTCGAGCAGCAACGCACACCCGATCATCATCCCGTCGAAGGGGAGCTGCCCCGAGTGGTTGGCGATCAAGAGGACCCGTCCGTCCGGGATCCGATCGATGTCGGTGACTTCGACCCGGAACCACCGCCGGTAGAGGAAGTGAACCGAGGGCATGATGGAGCGGAGCACGTCCGGGCGGAAGCCGAATGGGTCGTACCCATGGACCGCCTCGATATCGCTGAGGCGCTGGATTGCGTAGGCGATATCGGGGTGCATCCTGTCTTCTCGGAGGGGGGGCGCGGGCGGTCGGGATCCTGGAGTGCCGGGCCGCCTTCGTCAAGCCGGCGGTCGAACTCCGCAGGGCATCCAAGACGCTCGAAATGACGCTCGGCGGGCCGTCCGATGTCGGTGTCTTTCTCTTGACACCCCGGGTCGCTGGCGATAATTCCGCGCACCCTACGCCGACGTAGCTCAGCTGGTAGAGCAGCGCATTCGTAATGCGCAGGTCAGCGGTTCAAGTCCGCTCGTCGGCTCTCCGACCCTCTGTCTTCGCTCGCTTTCCGACGCCGGGATCGGCACTCGCCTCATGAGCGAGTCGCCAATCCGACTTCGTTGCGAGCCCCGGGTTCAGACCGCGAGCTCGACCTCGCAGGGGACGCCGCGCCGGTCCAAGGCCACGACGACCGCGTGCCCGGCGAGCGCGCCACCCTCGTCGAAGAGGAGATCGGCGGATCCGTCGTCGTAGACGGTCATCTCCTCGAGGCGAAGGCGTTCCGCGAAGTCCATCGCGTTCAGCGGCCGCTCGGGGACCGTCGCGTTGAATGCGTCGGCGATCCGAAGCGCCGCCGATCGCCGGAACTCGGCCTCGTGGGCGCGCACACGTTCCAGGGTGATCCGCGCCCGACGGAGTACCGGTCCGGTGAGCGATCCTCCGGGTGTGATCGCCAAAGCCACGTGGTGACCGGGCGTGAACTCGACTGGTCCGAACCACCAATCGACTTTCTCGTCCCAGCGCATCACCCCAAACGTATCGTCTCGAATCGGTGCTCGCAGCATCGGATTCTCCCGCGTCCGCCCATCCAACGGCATGCATAGGAAAGTACTCGGCCGCGCGGCTCGCGAC
>PVBE011625614.1_pt1 | contig 16639 bp, 11 predicted proteins | sample 1631181 | NCBI WGS metagenome assembly PVBE01 (sample SAMN08397723, study PRJNA350692) | Marine metagenome, whole genome shotgun sequencing project. | isolation source: water | place: Pacific Ocean | collected 2012-04
CGCATGGTTTATGGGTTTAAAAAACTTGTATTAGCGATAGTTTAGTTCTCTAGCTAAGGGCTTTTCAACTAGTTGGTCTTTACAAAGATTCAAATCCTCCTAGTAGTTCGGTCATTGGGAGCATAATTGCAAGTACCACGACTCCAACCATTCCACCTACGAGCAGGATTATGAATGGCTGAATGAGCTTTGCGAAGTTGTCCGCCATGTAGGTCACTTTGCTCTCGTAATAGTCGGCAGTTTTCTTGGTAAGCTCATCAATTTGGGCAGTCTTTTCACCAATTGCGATCATACTAACCAAGAGATTTGAGAAGTATGGCGAATCCTTCAAACTTTCGGCGATCGGGATACCTTTTTCTACATCTTTTCCGAGTAGTCGGATCTTGTTTTTGTAGACTACGTTCTTGATTGAGCGTGCTGTAATTTCTGTCGCATTTACAACTGATATTCCAGCGTTCATTAGATTTGAAATGCTTCGTGAGAATTTTGCCTGATAGATCGCTTTCTGAAACATCCCGATGACTGGGAATTTTAGCATTAGAGTATGTAGCGCTAACTTCCCAGGTGGTGTTTTGGCTATTGCTATACCTCCGAAGATCATTACAAATGTTCCTCCTGTTACTAGGATTCCGTTGTTAATCACAAAATCGCTGGCAGATATAAGGAACTGTGTTAGAGCGGGCAATTTTAATCCCGTTGATGTGAAAAGGTCTGTAATCTGCGGGATCACGTACTTGAGCATTCCCCAGATTGCTAGAATTACAAATGAGAATACTACGATCGGATAGATCATTGCTGATCTAATCTTGCTCTTAATAGTCATGTTTGACGTGATCTCTGCGTTGAGCCTGCGCATCACTTCATTCAGTCGCCCCGTTGCTTCTGCAGATTCGATCATCCCCACCTCGCCTTCGTCGAAAACGTGTGGGTATTCATGCATTGCCTGAGATAGACTTTGACCTTTCTCGAGCTGATAAGCGAGGGCCTGGTTTACTTTTCTGAAGTATTTGTGCTGGGTCTGGTCAGTAAAAACTCGTACAGCTTGAATCAAGGGCACACCGGCCTCGATCATGGTGGCTAGTAGTTCATAGAAGATGGTTTTCTCCCGGTCTGGGACTCCCCTTTTGAATGCGAATGTCTTGTGTAGTTTTCTGTATGCCTTGTATAGGTCTGCTTTTCTTTTCCCTCCAAGATTTTTGTTTTGGCCAGTTGGTGCCACTCCAGTTGCTGTAGTTCCCGTGGACATCTCATCACTGATGATCTCCAAGAAGATTGCGTCGTCATCAGTTTTAGACTTAGGTTCTTCTACTACATCGAATGCAGCTCCTTTTTCATTTACGTCCTCCAGTGAAAATCCTTTTGCTTGTTTTGACATTGATTGGCTTCTGGTTATTGGCTTCTGGCCAGTTGCTAGTAGCTAGCAGCTAATTAGTAGCTAACGTTTGCGACCCTATAGACTTCTTCGAGACTCGTAAGGCCTTCTAAGGCTCTGATAACTCCACATTGTTCGAGAGTGACCATGCCTTCTCCGACTGCTATCTCTTCAATTTCGATCGTCGACTTACCGTCTAGTACTGCGGATTTTAGAGCTGTCGTAAAAGGCATAGCTTCGTATAGACCAACTCGCCCTTCGTATGATTCCTCGTCCATAGGCCCATAGAAAACTGGATTAGCCCAATCGATGTTTGGGTAATTTGCTTTCTCAGTATCCGGTATAGCTTCGATCGCTTTGTTAACGGTCTCCTGCATCTCAGGCGTGAGTTGGACTGGCTGTTTCTTCCCCTCCTTAAGTTTTCTGACTAGTCGCTGTGCGATGATTGCTTCAACTGTTGATGCCAGTAAGTAAGGCGGCACCTCCATGTTGATGATTCTTGTAAGTGTTTCAACTGCGGAATTTGTATGGATAGTCGATAAGACTAAGTGACCAGTCAATGCTGCCTCGATGGCTACATTGATCGTTTCATGGTCACGGATTTCCCCGACCATCATGATGTCTGGATCCTGACGAAGACTTGCTCGCAGCCCCGTGGCAAATGAGTAGCCGATATCTGCTCGAACTTGGGACTGGTTTAATCCGTCTATCTGGATTTCCACCGGATCTTCAATAGTTAAGATGTTCACCTGCGGATTGTTCAAGATGTGCAAGCATGAATACAAAGTAGTCGTTTTACCAGAACCTGTAGGCCCACTCGTCAATATGATTCCGTTTGGAGCCTTGAGTGCTCTCTCTAAGAATTTCTTACTATTCCCAGTTATTCCCAACTGCTCAAGAGTTGGGATCTCCCTGGATTTGTCTTGGATACGCATAACGATCTTTTCGCCGTTGGCGGTAGGGAATGACGAGACACGAAGGTCCATCTCTTTCCCCTCTTTCGTCGTTACATTTGTTCGTCCGTCCTGCGGGATTCTTTGCTCGTCAATCTTTAAGTTCGACATGATCTTTATTCTCGATACCACCGCTGGATGCATATTGTTTGGGTATTCAACAATATCTTTCAGTACTCCATCGACCCTATACCGTACCAAGACAGTGTTTTCGTGTGGTTCGATGTGGATATCTGAAGATCGCATTTCGAGAGCTGCACTAATAGCAAACAGCACCATTTGTGGGACGTTGTTGCTCAGAATTGACTCCTTCAGAAGCTGCATCTTGTCTTCACCTGTTGCTACGGCCGCGACGGGCACCGGTGGAGGTGGCTGCGTTGCTGCTGGTTGTGCAGTTGCTGGCGCCTGAGTCGTAGCAGGTTGTGCAACCTGTCCGGCTGGATTAACGTTCTGTGGGTTTGCTGGGTCCATATTTAAGATAAGAATATTCTTAATGTGATCCTATAATTCAGTAGTTCTTCTTCACCTTCCTCTGATTCAGCATCTGCCGCCGGGAGACTAATGTTTATCGATCTTATCTCCATCAGCTGATTCACTTCATGTGGTCCAACTCCTGTTGTTTCGACAAATTCTAAAAATCTGAAGAAATTGGCTTTCGTACTCGTGATTGCTAGCTGAGCATCCGTATATTTTAAATCCTCGTCTGTGCTGACATCTCCGAAGCTCAAGGTCGTATTGATGAATGGATCTCTCTCCGTATTCATTGATCCAAATACCTCATCGATGTATCTAGTCAGGTCTGTTATGTTACTTTCTGACTCCAGGATTTCGCTTATTTCAGGTCTATCATCCACCTTGAGTTGTAGATCTCTCAAAGCAGTGCTGTCATCCGTTATAGCTGACTGAATTTCAACGCGCGTTTCCTGCAATCCTTTGGCTGTAGAGTTTAAAATGCTTTGCCCTTTGATCAGCCACACCAATGCAAGTATTGCGATAATGATCACCGCAAAAGAAGCTATGAAATATAGGTTTCTTTTTGAGAACAGCTCTTTGTAGGATGCTAGCTTGCCCATTAAAGGTCTTCGTTAGATTCTAAGAAGAAATCGAAACGGATTGTTGATGTGTATCCAAACTCCTCACTTTTTTGCTTACTAAAAGTTCGGTTGTCTACTCCCATAAATGTGTCTGAGGCTTCCATTGCGTCTGTAAGATCAGCAATCCTTGTAAATGTTTTAATGTCATCAGTGCTTGTTGTACCTGATACGTTTACACGGTTATCCGCTGCATTAAATGCGAACGATGTATACGTAATTCCGTCGTCTCCTTGCTGAGTATCAATTGAGAAGTCTGGAACCACAGTCTGAGTTGCCCTTTCTATCTCAGCAATAACCTCTGACCAGTTAACCCTCGTCGCCTGGACATGAGCGATTTTTGCATGATCACTGAAGAGGACTTCCGATAGCACCGACGTAACGGCGACTAAGAATTCTTCATCAGTCATTTCTTCGTGTGCCTCTAGCTCTTCTGAGATAGTCTTTTCAAACCCTTCGACTGCACCCATTCTATGGGCGTCCCTCATGAGTCCGACTTTAGCCTGTAATTCTTCCCGCAGTTCAGGGTCGGTTAAATTCTCGAGCTTTCCCTCTTCTTCACTGACCTCGTCAGCCATGTAGACAATTGCCTTATCTTTTGCGTTGAATGCTTGTTCGTATAATACTGCGGGTCGTTTCATGAGTTCTGATGCTGCGATCAGTTTTTCGTATATGTCACCTCGTAAACTAGTTAGATTGGTCTTCGATAATGGCCCCGAAAGCTGAAGCTGCACCGAAAATTCACCAATATCGTACGACACATCACGTATCATTAATGCAGCCGATTTAAGATCCTGGAATGCTTTCTCTGATCTTATGTCTGACAGACTGGTAACCGATGCTTCGAGTGTTGTTGAAGGCTCAATCCCTAATACCGGGAGTCCTTTTTTGTTAATGTAAAAGTACCCGACAATTGCTAGAGACAGCACTAGCACCAGTATAAATATGAGCTTTGCATTCCTATTAGCTTTCGTAGCGATAGGCGCAATAGGAACCTCCATATCTAACTGCTGATCCATAGTTTCGAGCTCCTGTAGGATTCTATCTTCTTCAGTTTTATCTGCCGTTGTTTGCCCAACAATTGAGTCTACAACACTCCCCTCTGCCAACTCTGTTTGTGGCTCTACCTGCTTCACGTTGAGGTCAAACCCCTCTGCTGCAAGATCTACCTGCTGATTTGCTGGATCGTCTGAGCTATACAAGGTAGTTGACTCAGGTTGTGCTGGTTCTTGGCTTTCTGGAGCCGGATTCACCTGAATGTCTGGTTCGTCGTTCATGGCAGACTTTGGGTTCTAAATATCTATAAATAATACCATAAAAACAGGCGAAATCCCAGTCAAAACGGGGGTTTCCTTGAAGAATTCGGTATTTGAGAAAAAGCCATTGACTAAAACAGCCTGAATTGTTAATTTATGCCGGCGTTGTAGACAGTAGGTGTTCTACTTATGTAGATATAAAACCTGCCGAGACTAAAAAAAGGGAATAGCACACTTGTGTGCCACTTTTGTCTCGAATTCTTGTCTGCAATGCACTCAAGAATTTTTTTAAAAGTCTCAAAAATGGCTATAACAAGAGAACAAAAGGAGCAAATCGTTGCTGAATTAACTGGAGCCTTCAAAGATGCGAAATCTGTAATGTTCGCTGACAATAAAGGGGTAACAGTTAAGCAGTCTGAACAATTGCGCCGAACACTCCGAGAAAACGGAGTACAATTCAAGGTTGCAAAGCGAACTCTAATTAGACGAGCGGCAGCCGAAGCTGGATTCGATAACATCCCTGATGAATATCTGGATGGATCAATTGCAGCTGCTTTTGCTTTAGAGGACGAGGTCGCTGGAGCAAAAATCATCTACAAGTTAGGAAAAGAGTTTGAAGCTCTTCCACTTAAGGGTGGAATAATGGATGGTGAGATCTTTGGAGCTGACCATGCCATAGCGCTTGCTAAGATTCCAGGTAGAGATGAGCTTTACGCGAAACTTGTTGGATCACTTATGGCTCCTGTTTCAGGATTCCATGGAGTGCTTTATGGAACTATGCGACAATTTGTTGGAACTCTTCAAGCGCTTGTTGATCAGGGTGACAGCGCCGGAGCGTTAGCGGAGGCGCAAGAGGCCGAGCAGGGCGAGGCCGCTGCCCCTGAAGAGGCTCCGGCTGAAGAGGAAGCACCTGCTGCAGAAGAAGCTCCAGCAAAAGAAACTCCGGTTGAAGAAGCTGTACAAACAGACGCAGAGGACGATTCCTCTGGTGAATAATTTTAATAATAATTTCATAACCCTTTTACTTCATGAATGATGAAGCTACAAAAGAGATCGATCTAAGTAAAGACGCCGCTAAGGTTCTTGAAATGGTTGAAAAGCTTCCAGTACTTGAGCTAGCTAGCCTAGTTAAAGCAATGGAAGAAAAGTTTGGTGTTTCTGCTGCTGCTCCAGTTGCTGTTGCTGCTGGTGGTGGAGGTGGAGATGCTGGTGATGACGGAGGCAGTAGTACTGTTGACGTTATCTTAGCTGCTGCAGGTGGTCAAAAGATCGCTGTAATTAAGGCAGTTAGAGAGTTAACTGGTCTTGGTCTTAAAGAGGCTAAGGATCTAGTTGATGGTGCTCCTAAGGCTGTCAAAGAAGGTGTAGAGCCTGCTGAAGCTGAAGAGCTAAAGAAGACTCTTGAAGAAGCTGGAGCTACTGTTGAGCTCAAGTAGATTTACATTGAGACTGGTTGTCCGAATGGATGACCAGTTTTTTTGTGCCTAAATATCATCCACTTGGTCAGACAACTTGTACTCGACGTGATTTTCCCTACGCCAAATGAGAAACATCACGTGGATGAAACCTAATATCAAGAATGGAACCAGGAATACCGTTATATCCAGTTCTAGGAGTATATTGAAAACGGCGTGAAGTGTTGCTGCATAGAAAAGCCCCACAAATCTTTGCTGATCCTCGAATAGGTCTGCGGTTTTGAGATGAGTTTTCTTGTGTATCCATATGATTGCTTTCTTAAGCCAGGACTTCCTCTCTAATTCACGATAAGTCTTCTTCGCAAACATGGCTAATCCGAAGTGATATCCATACACTGCGGAGAATAAGACATGAGCAAACGTTGAGAATAAGGCTCGGAATATAAATACTTGGAGCATGAATTCCAGGCCAAGTCCCTGCCATACTGTGATGAAGTAGAATGTATTTTCTGCAAAAGCAAAACCTAGTGCTGCAATTATGCTGAATTCTATTGCATCGTCGATGGATGTAATTTCATCTCGATCTACGTCCCTCGCTACCCTATTCTTGAAATACTCCTCAATTATTCCAACCGTTCCGAACAGCAGTAACAGACTTAACGGCAGAGAGAACTGACCCACCCCACCAAAGAAAGAAAAGATGATTTCTTTGTGCTCTAGGGGCTGAAGCTGATACACAAGGTCGATCCCTGGAAAGAATTCCCATAGCAGTCTATAGATCATTAGCGGGAGGACCATGAACCCTCCGAACATGAATGTTCTAACGACGCTGGCCCTTTTCTCTCCATGTTTATATAAGAAGATAGCACCCCAGATCAGAGCTGGTAAAAGGCTCAATCCGACACTAACTGCGACAATAATATATGGTGAAGTCATCCATTAATTATACGGCAAAACTTCATTTTTCTCAACTTTGAATAAGCGGATTTTGCCTTTATAGTCAGCAAAGTAGCTTTCCTCTACAGTTGATATGAAAGTTTGATACTCTTTTGCGAGTTCGATCAGCTTCATTCGTCTTTGCGGATCCAGTTCTGAGAATACATCATCGAGAAGCAATACTGGCCTTTGGCCTGTCACCTCTTCTAGGTATTGCATTTCAACTATTTTAAGGGCGAGCATGAATGTTCTTTTTTCACCCCTTGAACAGTAATTTGCGACTGGTCTGTCGTTCAATTTTAGAGAAAAATCATCTCTATGTGGACCGACGATTGTGTGACCAATTTCAATCTCTCGCTTTCGCTCATCTTCTAAATAAGCTCTGACTGTTGTTGGGTAGTCATCGAAGTGGTCTTCCTTTGTCTTAGCGGTATAATTGTAATCGACATGGATTTGCTCTGAATGGTCATCAGCTAAATCTTGGTACAGCCGTGGCAGGTTTTCTGCTACGTATTTGAAGAATTTTTTTCGTTTTTCTGTGACTGCAATTGTGAGTCGGATCAGTTCGTCGTCCCAGTATTTTAGTTCATCTATTTTTGCGAAGTGCCCTTTAATTTTTTTCAATAAAGCATTCCTTTGTTTCAAAATCCGAGTAAAACCGACTAAGTCTTCAAAGTATTCTCTGTCGGTTTGGGACAGGATTGTATCAATAAGTCGCCTTCTGTCTGATGGGGCACCAGAAATAATTTCTATGTCTTCAGGTGTAAATATTACGGATTGGAAATTCGTCAGATACTCTTTGAGTTGGATTTGAACGTCGTTTTTTTGGTAGCTCCTTTTAACCGGCTTTTGCTGGTATCCGATCTTGAGCGAAAGGGACTTCTCGGCTTTGTACTGCCCTTTTATCGTGTAGTAGTTTTCGCTAAATTTGATCAATTCCCGTTGTGTTTTTGCCCGAAAAGATCTTGGGAAGCTCAGCAAGAAAATACTTTCTAAGAAGTTGGTTTTTCCCTGTGCATTTTCCCCAAGGAGTATGAATATTCCTGGTTTAGCTTCGAACTTAATGTCCAATTTGGGGTAGTTCCTAAAATTTTCAAGCTCTAGTTTTTGTAGGTACATAGGAGAGCATCGTACCACTATGAGCGCGTGGCTGCCATCCGATGTAATTGAACCATTTTGTCGATGTAATATTCGGGACTATTTGTGTTTGGATTTTGCCTAATTGACCAATCCTCTGGATTTGCCTTCTCATTCTCAATCAAGCCCAGATGAGCGATCTGCTCGTGGGATTTGCAAAGTGGCACTATCTTGTCAGGGTCGTGTATTCCAGTCAGGGCATATCTATCCACGTGATGTAGAATTTCATACTCCTTATTGCACCTTGGGAAAGCACATCGGTTCCCATATTTTTCTAGAACCCATCGTTTCATCCCCTCAGGGATATGTCTGGAATTAGATTTTATCGGTTTAGGTTTTAACGCCTGCTCGCGGAAAGAAATGAGTTCCATTATGGCTTCTATGTGATCATCCGATATTTCACTGAGCTTCCTTGATACTTTCGGTGGTAGCACTATTGACTCATCCTCCCATTTGTCGACTGATGTTTCGACGTCGAAACTCTGTGGGTCTTTCTTGCGTTTCGTCAACCTTCGGTATTCTTTTGCGTATGCTGTCAGTGCGCTTATGCTCATCGTTTCTGCCTTTTCTGCCCAAAATCTGTCTGTCTTCTCGGTTGCAAGCTTGACCACTGGAATTACTGAGTTGATTCCTTTGGACTCAACAATTTTCTTGAGTTCGGGTTTGTCTGCAACGGCATTCATCGTCCACAGTGCCTTATCCACTTGCGATTCGCTCATACCAGCCAATTTTGCTGCATATTCGTGCACCGATCCAAATCCATGCTGCCGCCAAATCCCCTTATCATTAATCTCGGGCAGGAGCATTGCACACTTACGCATCCACTCGCGGGCGTTCCTTCCATGCTCTACAAACTGCTGGTGTAAATCCATATCTAGACCCTAGCACCCAAACTTTATATATTTATTAAATATTCCTAAAATTAATTGTGCAAAACTCTGAAATTTGAGTACAATATCCATATGTACAAAAGGATGACAATTACGACTACGTTCACAACCACTCCCACGAGTGAGATGTAGTTAGTTGTCAAAATCGACTTAATTCTACTGTCTCACTTGTAAGAGACGGTTCTTTTAACTAAAATCTAATCCGATATTATGAATGAAGAAGTAAAACACGACGAACACTACTCAATGCGGCACTCTTGTGCGCATGTTATGGCCCAGGCGGTACTTGAAATGTTCCCCGAAGCTAAGCTGGCTATTGGTCCCCCGATCGATAATGGCTTTTATTATGACTTTGATCTTCCTCGTCCCCTCATCCCTGAAGACCTTGTTCTCATCGAGAAGAAGATGAAGAAAATCAAGAAGCAGAATCAGAAGTTTGTGCAATTCACAGCTCCGATTAAAGAAGCTGTCGACATGGCAAAAAAGGCTGACCAAGAATACAAGGTCGAGCTAATTGAAGACCTCGCAGCTGATGGAGAGCGTGAAGTTAGCTTCTATGAGAATCGGCTTCCACAAGGCGATAAATTGATGTTTGTTGATCTCTGTAAAGGACCACACACTGAACACACTGGCCAAATTGGAGAGTTCAAACTTTCGAGCATTGCCGGAGCATATTGGCGGGGATGTGAACATCGGCCGATGTTGCGGAGGATTTATGCGCACTGTTTCGCTACTCGTGATGAGCTCGATGCCCACGTAAAAATGCTTGAAGAAGCTAAGAAAAGAGACCACAGAAAACTTGGTAAGGAGCTCGAACTTTTCACTTTTGACGAAGAGGTTGGAGCTGGACTGCCTATGTGGCTGCCAAAAGGGACTGTGCTTGTTGATCAGCTAGAAGCCCTCGCAAAACGAAAAGAGGATCAATACGGATACTCGCGAGTAAGGAGTCCTCACATTGCGAAAGATAAACTCTTCATACGATCTGGGCACCTGCCATACTACGAAGACAGCATGTATCCGGCTATGGAGATGGAAAATGAAAAGTACTATTTGAAGGCAATGAACTGCCCGCATCATCACAAAATCTATGCTGCTACTCCGAAGAGTTACCGTGATTTACCGCTTAGACTAGCGGAGTATGGGCATTGCTACAGATTTGAAGATTCAGGGGCTCTGTTTGGGCTGATGAGAGTTCGATCCCTCTGTATGAATGACGCACATATTTATTGTACTGATGAGCAGTTTGAGGAAGAGTTCGCAAAAGTAATTGAGCTTTATCTGTATTATTTTGAGCTGTTTGGAATTGAGAAGTACCAGATGCAGCTTTCGAAGCACGGTAAGGAGGGTCTAGGTAAGAAATATGTGGATGAAGAAGCTTTGTGGGTAAAGACAGAAGAGTTGGTGAGAAACGTCTTGGTTAAGCTGAATGTTCCATTTATTGAGGCTGAGGATGAGGCTGCCTTTTATGGGCCGAAGATCGATGTTCAGGTTTGGTCTGCAATTGGGCGTGAGTTCACTCTTGCAACTAATCAGCTCGACTTCGCGGTTCCAGCAAAATTTGATCTAACTTTCACTGACAAGGATGGTTCAGAGAAGACTCCGATCTGTATTCATAGGGCTCCATTGAGTACTCATGAGCGGTTTATAGGATTCTTGATCGAGCATTATGCTGGGGCGTTCCCGGCTTGGTTAGCTCCTGTTCAAGCAATGCTGATTCCGGTAGCTGATGTGTTTAATGAATATGCGGAAGAGATCTTTGCAAAACTGAAAGAGGCTGGCATAAGAGTTGAATTTGATGACTCGTCTGATTCTCTTTCAAAGAAAGTCCGCAACGCCGAAAAGACTAAGATCCCTGTCATGCTGATTCTTGGAGAGAATGAAAAGAAAGATGGCACTGTGACTGTGCGAAGATATGGCGAAAAAGATCAGTCGACTATGAAGGTTGATGAGTTCTTGGCTGCTATTGTGGATGAGGTTGAATTGCCGGCTTAATTGCTGCCAGATTCTACATCTATTCCTCTCTTTTTGAGTTCTTCGGTGTCTGTGGTCATATCTTCTCCAGCGAAGCCTTGAAGCTCACCTGATTTGACGGCGTCAGTTACTACTCCTATCATTTTTTCACCTCCATCTTTCGAAACGAGACGTTCGAATTCTCTACCGAATGTACCCATCTTAGTTTGGTGAGCTTTTGCCTCGGAAGTGTCTTTCTTGTCCCAGTACCCTTTGTACAAGAAGTCCTGTATGTCTGTTTCCTTCATGTCGTAGGCACGTAGCACTTTTTCAACTACGCCTCTCATCTCTTTCATGTGATCGCCAGTGGTTTTTTCACTGTCTACAATTGGTTTTGTTCTCCATACATCATCACCGATTCTCTGCCAGTTTTTTTCGTAGTAGTTTCGTTTATTGGTAATAGACTCAAATGCGACGAATGATTTGATTGTTTTCCGCATTAGCACTTCCGGGGGCTCAAAATTGTCTACCTTATCTCTATGTTCGATCTCTGCATCAGAGTATCTCATTGCTACATTTGCTATTGAAGCCATGTAATGCGTGTAACCTGCGAATCCATTTTTAAGACCCTCCACTGTAAATGCTGATCGATCACCTCTGTAGTTTGATACGACCGACTGTACAATAAGGTTCTCATCGGCCATTGGGATAAATGCATGTGCATCATCATGATCCATAGCGTCCGCGTTACGAGTCCCTTTATTTAATCTGGTGTGCACGACCCTGTTTGCCATGATGTTCTCCCATATGAACGCTCGGACTTTACCTTTGTTGTATCGATTCTTAGCGGGCCCCATGTTCAAACCTGGTACCACGCCCCAATCCTCCATCAGCATCGAACAGAAAGTTTTAGGGAAAGCTCCTTCGCCAGGAATCGGACTATATCTGGTTAATATATCTAGGTGAGGCAGTCGATTCAAGTACTTACCTTCAATTGACGCGTGTCTCTGCTTTGAGAAAATGGTTTCACCACGGGGATTTTCTACGGTACATCCTGCAATGAGGTAATAGAACTTATCCTCGATTTCGGCCTTACCAGCATCGATAATAAACTTAATGAACGACTCAAATCTGTGCGGCGAAACGAACTGGCCTTTCATGTGTCGTACCAACATATTGTGCAGCTCTGATGCAACTCCACCGACTCCCTTGTAGTCGTTCTCGTAATCGTTCGCATCGTTTCTAGCCTTCTCAACTTCACTGTTGTAGGTCGAGTCGTTGGTGTTATACCAGTCCGTACCAGTTGGCTGACCCCAGATTTGATCAATTGCGGTTTTCATCGCATCGGGCCCTACCTCACCATACTGACTCTTCTTTGATTTTGGATCAATTCTATATGTTTCGTACTGCCCAGGGGGTAGAGTCTTCTTCATTATCCTGTTCAGCGTCTCCCAGATCTTATGGTCCTCGAAATCTAGCAAACCTTTTTCTGAAAGTAGAATCATTGCGGCTTTAGCCTCATCTTGATCTCTAGTCGCATGAAGTCGATCCTTAATAATCCATACATCAAGATCTGCCATTTCTTCCTTATACTTATTCACCTCTTCATGCTCCGCTTGCTCCTGTAGATTTCTGAATTCGGCGCCTAGACGTCCGGGTAGATTTTGACCAACTTTACCGGCACGCCTCTTTACATTACGATCGTGTTTACGTTTTACATACTCAATTGTTGTATCTATGAACATCCAGATGTCTTTGAGGGATAGGAAAGTCGTGTTTTGCCATATTCCATAGAGCATTCCCACTCGATCAGAGCCAGCTTTTTCTGAGATCTCGTTGGTCTTCTTACTAGAATCGTCGTCATGGATTGCCTCTTTGACAGCCTTTTTGACGTCATCTTTTTCTGGGAGCTTATCTGCTCGCTCGATCTCATATTCTTTAACGAATCTCACGAACTGTCCTGGACTAAATTTCATTCCATTACTGAGCTCTATTGAATCGGGTTTCGCCTTGTTGATGCGGATTTTCTTGCTGTTACCATAAATTAGTTCTTCACCTTCCTTTAGTTGGATTGGTACGTCGTTGAACTCCCAAATATGCTTTGGGATTCCTGGATATCTAGTTTTTAATACCTTCGGATGAGCTCTCAATACTTCTTGGGCTCGTTTGAGATTCATTTTCTCTTCGGCTCGAGTTCTGAAGAACCACTTTGCGAATTCCCCATAAGTGAGCTCGTCTTTGTAGCTTTTGGCCCCGACATCTGGATCATCGTGCCGTTCCAACTTCGACATTATCAGCACAGGTTTATCTAATTTGATCACCTGTCTGGCCTTATCTAGCTTTTTGATTTGGACGGTCTCAATCTTGGGGTTTCTTGCTTCGTCTCGACCCATAATGTAATCAAGCTTCATCCCCTCTGTGATCTTTTGGCCAAACTCAGTGAATCCAAGTCGGTTTTCTAAATCCTCATGATCATTAAACACTTCAACAGACTGATTTTGATTAACCCACATCAAGAACTTGTCTTCGGGGAAAGTCCTAGTCACAAGCTCCCCTGACGGCAGCTCATAACTCATAGTAATTACTAGACTATTCGGCGCTGTTGGTTTCTCAGCCTCAAGCATCGCCTTGTATTCCGCATCAAGATCCTGCGGCCTCAGGAAAGTAGGCTCATACGCCTTAAACTCTATCTTATCTATTGTTGCTCTTTTTGGAGTCCCTTTTAGGTTCTTGTCTAGCCCGATGTAGTTCAGCTCCATCCCTTCTCTCAGTCTTACTCCAGCGATTCTACTCAAGAAACTAAGCTGCTCGTGCTTTCTTTTAGCAGCTTTTAATGGGCCCATCTCCTTCTCAATAAGCTTCTCAGCTTCGCCCCATAGACGCTCGAATTCATCCACAACTTTTTGCTGCTTAGCTTTCTCTGCAATGATTGTGTGCAGAAGCTCCTTATCTTTCTTCGCAAGAGGCCCAAGCAACTCCTTTATTCGCTCTCTCGCCAACTGATGTCGCGGATCCATATTCGCAACCTCTTCAGCGTTTTCTTTTGTAATAGCTCCATCTGTCACGTGTTTATTTAAACGCTCTGAAATACCATCAACGATTTTCTTCTCAGAAATATTAAGGTTCCCCATTCGGTCAACCGTGTCACCGAAATGTTTCTTTTCATTACCCATCTCAGGAATATGTGACTTTAGCTTGTCGACAAGAAGTGATCCGGTTTTGGACTTCACATCGCTCGATGCTGCCTTGATTGGCTCTGTCTTTCGTTTCTTCTCGCGGAGCTTATTCAGTTCAGATTTGAACTTTGATTGAGACATCGATATCGTCCCTGACATCAATTTTTCAACCAAAGCTACCTCGTCTTCATCTTCAGAATTCAAAGCCGCCACAGCAAGCTTCTGCGTCTCCTTATTCAGGTTGGACTGCTTCACCTTCTTCTCAAGGTCTTTCATCTTCTGAGCCTCAGCCTGTTTCTTTTCAGCTTTCTTGGTGTCTTCAGTTTTAGCTTTATCTTTAGGCTTCTCTTTATCTTCGTCGGCCGTGTTTGCAGTGTTCGTTTTTTTTGTATCGTCAGCCATGAAAACTAGTCTGTTCTCTTTGAAGTGATCGTCGTTGTGTTGATACGTTTTGATCATGGTTGGATTATACTACTGAATCGAGGGGAAGTTTATTGTAGTTCCTCTGTTTCTTCTGTTTCTTCTGTTTCTTCTCGTTCTACTGGTTCTACTGGTTCTTCTGGCTCCTCAGTTTCCTCTGGTTCCTCTGTACCACGATCAGAGTAAACCGTAGGCTGTACGGTATTTACACCTGCAGTTCTATAATCATCCTCAATTGAACCCCAGTGCTGCCTGAGAGGTTCGCCTCTCTGTGATGAACTTAGCCCTTCCAGAGTAGCAAGCATTCGTTGTCTTGATGGCTCATCGCTAACTGTCACGTCAGAATTCTTCAAAATGTTGATCATTCCTTGAACGGTCATTGCTTCCTGCATTTCAGTATCGTGAGCCAATCTTAGTAAGGTCGTATCTTTTTCATCATCACGCCCCAGTTTACTTGCATCGCTAGCATGACTGATAGCAGCATCGTATGAATCGAATGCTCTTGTTGCGTCTCCGCCTCCGTCCCCGTCTCCCCTCCACCTAACCTGACTCGGATTTTGTCTAGCTGTAAGCAGCCCTGTAGCATTATCAAAAGAGAGTTGCCCATCCCAATCCTTACCACCATCCAGCTGGCCTCTAAGCTCTTCAGGTACAGCAAACATCTGAGTAGATAGTGGCAGCCTTGCAGCCCATCGTCCTTGTTGCTTCATGAACCTTTCTATTCCACCCGTTATTCCTTGAGCTGCCGTTTCGTTTGCAGCGTCGAATGTTACCTTAAACACTATGGCGACTGCTGCCATTGCGATGATCAGTTGCTGTAAGTCCCCTATCCCCGAGAATGAGTTTGCGAAGTCTGCTCCGAGTTGGAGTCCCAATGCCGCGGATGAACTTCTATAGTAGGCATCCAGCATTAAGTATCCGATCGTCATACCAAAACCAATCTTGATTGGAGCAATTGCGTGCTTAATAAATAAGTCCTTTGGATTAAAGTTCCCGCTGGCGCCTGCTAATTCGGGTAAAACAAGCTGCAATGCAATCAGCGGTGACAAGGTTATGATTATCCAAAGTACTACGACCCTCACCAGCAAGACGAAGAACAGCGCTATGTATGATGCAGCGTACACCGCAAACATGAACACCGAGAATAGGATGTTGATAGTCAAATTACTCAGGCTGGGCTCCCTTAACACGAGTTCACTCACCTCTAATCCACGGTGGATCTGCCCCATATTTACCGCCATCACCAGAGCTATATTGCTGGAGTTTAACTTCTCAAAGAAAGTAGCAGCTTGTGATGAAAAACTGTTTTCATCCTCACACATCACAAACCCATTATCACCGTCTGAAACTGCTTCCGTTATTCCAAGGCCCGTCATATCGCCTAGTGCCTGACACACAGCCCTCTCCAATTCGTCAATCCGGGTGAGATTGAATTCCTCCTCTACCGCATTTGGTAGGGCAAACATGGCGTTGGTCATCACATTTGCACCGTCGAGTATCACCTTCATTGCTACGAATGAGAAATTAACGAGGACAAGTGCAATTATGAATTTTGGCAGGATCTTCTTGAGCTGATAGTTACCTTCCTCCCCAATCCCGAGGACGTTGTACAAAGCCATTCCAATAAGGATCACTACAAAGCCCAAGTTCACTATGTTCCTTACCTGTGCCCATACTGAGAGTAATCGATCTTCCATTCCCCCTCCGAATAGGAGTGAGTTGTCCATCAGTGCGCCGATCATCATGAGGACTGGCCACAATAGGAAGTTCAAGAAATATAGAACGATCGCAACTAAAGTTTGCAGGTCTATCATTGTTTGTCTGGCCGTTTCCCCCAACTCGTTGAGTGCGTCTTCTGCAGATGTTGTTGAGGCATCGGTATCTGCGCCATCTTCGGCGGCTGCTGCAGCTACTCCTTCAGACACGCATGTAGCGTATTCCTCTGTGGTTTCACCTGAATCATCTGCCGGATATTCGACCAGACAATTTGCTTGAATTTCCTCTCTAATCTCCTCATCAGTTTCCGCATACGCAACTTCTACA
>PVBE010097667.1_pt1 | contig 16638 bp, 14 predicted proteins | sample 1631181 | NCBI WGS metagenome assembly PVBE01 (sample SAMN08397723, study PRJNA350692) | Marine metagenome, whole genome shotgun sequencing project. | isolation source: water | place: Pacific Ocean | collected 2012-04
AGCAATGCCTCCCTTGGGGTCCGAACAACTCGTCCTCATGTCCTGTGATAACTATTGCAGAGGCCTCTCCGATGCAACTCTCCATGGCTTTACTCGGTGATTCTCCAGATAGCCATCTTTCGGCCTCTTTCGAATGCGGGGTCGCTACTCCGATGAGGTCGCGTGGCCATTCTCCCTCGGGGAGCGCTGAAATCGCATCTGCATCGATCACGAGTGGTATTGACTTGCTGACTGAGATGGAAATCACCTCCCTGACGGCTTCCATGCTATCCCCCTCCCTACCGATGCCTGGACCGATCACAATCGCATCTGGGGACCTGGTCGATTCGATGAACGATGACAACGACCTCACTGAGTCGGGAGTCAGGAATTCACTGTCGGGAAGGCTCTCTGGAATCAGGCTTGGAGGCCATTTCGCTCTGCTCGATGCTTGTTCTGGCATGGCCACGTGGACCAAGTCGCACCCGGTTCTCGCCGCTGCCATTCCCGATAGCAGAGGGGCGCCATGATACGGCCCTCCCCCCACTACCAGCAACCTGCCCCTGTCTCCCTTGCTGGCTTCCGCGTCCATTGGGGGATACCTGCAAGCGTCTCCGATCCCGCAGTCTCTGACTTCAGTCGGCCAGGGGAGGGGGGCGACCACGATTTTCCCGCATCCCGATTCGGACATCCCCGCCTTGGGGGCGTGGAATGTGACGGTGAGAATCGGTCTTAGGTGGTCTGGACCGCCCAAACCAGTTGGGATGTCGCAGGAGATCACAGGCAAACCGGTAGAGTTGGCCCAGGTGGTGACCTCGCTGATTGGTGGTCTGAGTTCCGTGCCCTCTGCTGGCCCTCCTGCCCCTAGGAGGCAGTCGACTATGAGCACCCATTCGCCCTCTGGGAGATCCGGCCAGACGTGTATCCCCAGTTCCTCGGATGCCACCTCCCTTGCGCGGGAAGAGACCTCCGTTTTCGATGACTCGTGGCTTGACAGAACCGAGACCTTGTTGCCGGCGAGGGAGTCTGAGCAAGCTGCTACGAAACCATCGCCCCCATTGTTCCCGGGTCCGCAGAGGAATAGGATGCCCCCGCTCCCTGCGCTCTTGGCGACCTCGGCTGCAAGGGCCTCCCCTGCCGACTTCATGAGCTCGTGCTCATCGACGCCCAGGCTTGCTGAGTTGGCGTCGAAAACCGCAACCTCGTCCCAGTGCATCTCCCAGCGGGATCCCTCTCCGGCTCCCCTCATCTTCCAGCCTCAAGCCAGACCCAGTTCCTCTTTGACGTGGTCTGGGAGCTCGTCCCCCACTTGGAAGATGTGTGGGTCGGATCCTCCCGGAAGGGTGTCGATCGGGACGTCGGCGCCCTCTGGGACGTTCCTGAACAGGGGCCTTGAGATCAGCACCTTGTTGAATCCGACGAACAGCGCGGCAGTCACCCCCCAGAAGAGTAGGATTATGGAAATCCCGTGTGGGTTCGACGGATTCCAAGGGTCATCGACGTTGGCAAGGAGATCTGCGAAGTATGAGAACATCAGTACGGAGAACATCAGCGGGAATCCCAGGTAGATGATGTAGTCCCACCAGCGCCCGATCCACCAGTCGTTGTCCCCCGTGTTGATGTAATCGTCACGGAAGGCGGAGACTCCGTGATCAAGGTAGTCCCTGAAGCTGAACCCATCTATGTCGTTGTCGATCTGCCATGCCTTGTACCTGGACCAGCCGTACTTCCAGATGGTGTATGCCATGAACAGGCCGCTGAACATCAGGCCATACCCCCAGATGTGGTCTTGCACCTCGAGGAACTGGGGGAAGGCAACTCCGGTTGAGGGGTCTATCTTGATCCACAGTATTGCACTGGGGATTCCGAATAGGAATATAGCGAGGCCCGTAAGAGCGACGGACCTTGATCGGTCGAAGCCGTGGTCGACGAAGTTCCTGACACAGAGCTCGACAGTCGAAATCATGGATGTCAGAGCAGCGAAAGATAGCGCTAGGAAGAAGATGGCCACCATGGCCAGTTGCACGACCGGGCCACCTGGTGCCTGGGCGAAGACCTCGGGCAGAACCAGGAAGGTGATCGCCGAGCTCCCCCCGCTAACCGCACCCAATGGGTCGGAAGAAACGGAGAATACCGCCATCATTACCGTGAGTCCGGCGATTATGCTGATGCTGTTGTTCGCTAGGCACATTGTGGCTGCGTTGAGGGTTGTGTCCTCGTCCTTCCTCATGTACACGGAGTACGTGATCGCCATTCCCATGCCTGCAGAGCACGACCAAGCAGACTGAGAGAGGCCGTTGATCCATGTCTCTGGCTGTACCAGGTACTCAGGCTGGATGCTGAACATGTAGATGAATCCGTCAAGGGTACCGTCCTTGACGTCCATGACGAATGAAAGGAATAGGGCTGCGAAGAGTAGTACGAAAAGCGACACCATCAGAGTCACGTTTGCCTTCTCGATCGCCTTTGCACCTCCCCAAATTGCTGCCAAGGTGATCATCACTGTGATCATCTGGAAGAAGATGACCTGCTCAGGGGACTGTAGGAACGAGTTCCAGACCTCGATCGTATCCACCTCCTGTGAGAGTCCTCCTCTGATGGCAATCTGGAAGTAGTTCAAGCACCAACCGGTTACCACAGCGTAGTAGAATCCTATTGCACAGTTTATCCATGCTGTCCAGAGGCCCATCCATGCGAATCTTCGACCAGCGAATATCCGGAACGTACCAACGGTGCCCACTCTGCTTCTCTTCCCCAAAGCGAACTCGGCGATGATCAGGGGGACGGACCAGAGGAACAGGAAAATCAGCCATGGAACGAGGAACGAGCCACCCCCATTGGCCCCTACCATCCGAGGGAATCTCCAGATGTTCCCCGTCCCGATAGCGGCCCCTATGGTGGCGAAGATTAGTCCCAACCTACCACTGAACTGGTCGCTTGACTTTTCTGTCTGCGAATCCAATATATCCCCTCACGCGCCCTTTCCGGAATTGACTACTACGGAGTCTGGGACTTCTTCTGGGGGCATTCCAAGGATCCTCTCGTCCTCGGAGAACATTTCTCTGAGTGTGAAGCCGAGTCCGCCCCAGACGAACGTGGCAATGACCAGGAACATCAGGATGCTGAGGATCGCATCTCCGAAATCTGCCCTGTAAGGAATGGATAACTCGTAGTAGTTCCCGCCTTCCTGCACTGTTGGGTACGTGAAGGGGAAGGCCCCATTGGTGGTTCCAAGCATGGCCTTGTACTGGATCTTCCCTACCGAGGTGTCCGGTAGTGGGACGAGTCCGACCAATTTGGTTCCGTTTGACCCGTCCAGTAGCGTACACTGCTCAGAAATCTCACTAAACGCGGACATCTGCCACGGGACCTCGACCCATTCGGTCGGGCCGAAGTCGTTCTGTTGCCTAGTGGGTTCCACGAAGCGCCACATCAGATGAGACCTCGCCATATCTGGGGAGAAGGGGAACATTGGATCTAAGCACAGACCGACGGGGATGTCTCCTTTGGAGGGGACTTCGACATCCATTGGCTCCTGCAACCACTGTGTAGCAGTAGTGTTCTGGATCCCCACTATTGCCCTGTATTGTGGGTCATCTGCCATCTCGACCATGTAGAATGGCACGCCCAAGTTTCTGACTGAGATGTGGGCGATGTCCTCTGGCAACTCATGGAATGCGTTACCGATCTCCATCGTATAACAGTACGAGTTATGGACGCCGTAATGCCAGTCGCAGAAATCCCCCGTGGTGGGATAGAGGTCTGATGACTGCATTGCGGCGTAATCAGTCATCTGGCCCATCACCTGTCCGTGGTAGACCAGGTACTCATCATCCGGTGCGTAGCAGTCCGTGCAGTGCCCCCATGGCCAGAGTACAAGCTCGGAGTAGGAGTGCCATGTCAAAGTCGACTTGAACTCCGAGGCCCCATCCTCGTTGTCGTCGTTCATCTCGGTCATATCCTGAATGAATTTGGTCTCTGGCTCGCTGTTTCCGCCCATCCAGTCCTCGTCGACAAGCCCATCCGCATCGTCGTCTTTCCCATCCACGTGATCCTCGTTGAGACGTCCGTCCTCATCTTGGTCGACGGTATCCACAGGACCATTGTACACGTCGTTGTTTGGCCCTTCTGCATAACAGAATCCCGGGAATAGGGGGCCAGTGGCCCCTAGGGGTGCGCCCCACTCGAACTGGTAGTTCCTGTTCAGGTCCACACCATCGCAGCCTGGATCAACGGATTCGTCCACATCTGGAATGGGAGTTACACCAGTATGGGTGTTGTCACGTAGATTCTTCCTCCAACCGCTCCGATAGCAGTTCTCCCATGCTGTCTCCCCACAGTACTCCTCCCGATCGTACCTGTTTCCGTCAACGTTGAGCATTGGGATGAGGTATATCTCCCGAGTATTGACCATGTCAGTGATGAACTGCTCGCTGAAGTCCTCGTCCACACCAAGGTCGCCCGGGCCGCAGGGATTCCCATCCCCGTTGCTGTCCTGGAAGGATGCGTTTAGTCTCAGGCAGTCTCCGTCATTGTCGATCCCATCCCAGCCATCCTCGTCGATTAGGCCGTCCCCATCGTTGTCTATTCCTGCCTTGCCGTAGTAGTACGCCAGTGTTTCCAGGAAGAACATGGGCACCTGAACTGACATCCACTCCCTGGCATGGTGGTTGCCCACCAGCATTACGTCGGGACGGTCGGCGTAGTTTCCATCGTCTCCGATGAAATCGTTATACTCGCCTCCACGGACGTCGGCCGTGATCTTCATCCATGGGCTGGGGTGGTTGTAGTACCAGCCCTGGTAGTCGGTCGAGCTGGTCATCTGACCCCTGGCGTTCATTCCCCCCAGTAGCCCCTCGTGGAACTGTAGGAAGTCGGGGTAGTAGGCCGCTAGGGTCTGCATCCTCTGTTTCATCGAGAAGTAATCGTGATACTCCCTGAACTGGAGTTGTTCGGAGTCGCCATGCGGCCCCCATGGGAAAATCTGATTCACATATTCGGTCGACCATGTTTCCTCTGGGGAGGCCCCAGTTTCTGGCTCCTGCGCTTCTGTGACAGGTGCAAGCGCAACCGGTGAGAGCATGCTTAGGAGGAACGGTAGTAGCATGGCAGCGACGGGGGCACCGGGATTGGAAGTCACCTTTCTCCGCGAAGGAAAAGCGTCCTGACCAGCCATGCTATTTTTTGCGGAGAAACCCTAGGTATTGAATCGTACGGACAGCGGTCCGTAGGACCGGGATGACTTTTTGAGGTGGACCTCGTCGCAAAAATCATGACTGTAGGCTCTGATATTGCTGAGAATTTGACCGGTGAGGAGTTGTTTTTGGGCTTCTCAACGCTTGGGTTTGTGTTTCTTGCCATCCTAATCGGGGCTTCCATTTCTGCAGGATTGATATCCAGAAGGGTCCTCTTCCCACGAATAATGGACGTTCTCTCCAAAACTGACAGGATCGATGGGAAGACACTGTTCGCACCGAGATCTCTTGGGTGGATGATTGGGTTGCTAGTGATGTGGCAGTCTGTAGACTGGGTGCTGGAGAACGTAAGTGCTGCAGACGGGGAGTACATCTGGGATAGTGCATTGATGGATGATGTCGGACAGATATGCAGAGCCGGGTTTGTCATCCTCATGCTAATCGCAGCATACAGGCTGGTTGACTACTTGGATGCGTTCATAGTCGTAGAGGGGGACAATATGGCAGCAAGGAGATCCCTTGCCAGTGTTGCTGAGGCCGTAGGAAGGCTGGCCGTAGTGGTCGTTGGAGTCTTCGTTTTGGCAGGGCTGGTGGGATTGAATCTCAACGGCATGATCGCAGGTCTGGGAATTACGGGTCTGGCACTAGCACTTGCGGCGAAGGACTCTGTTGCAAATATCTTCGGAGCGATTTCGATAATTATCGACCAGCCTTTCAATGTCGGAGACTGGATAATTGTGGAGGGAGTTGAGGGCGAGGTGATTACCATTGGACTTAGGACTACAATGATCAGAACTGGCAACGACACTATTGTCACAATTCCAAATTCCAACATCACAAACTCACCCGTGGAGAACTTCACGATGAGGAGGTTCAGGAGGATTAGGCCCTCGTTTGAATTCGAAGAGGATAGCGACCAGAGTGATCTGAAGAAATTCTGCGACTCCCTGTGTGAGCAGGTGCTTGCCGATCCTAGGGCAACCAAGCATGGTGATTCCTGGGTTAAAATCACAAACAGCCTCCCTCCGAAGATTACTGTGTCATGCAATTTCTACTGTGAGTCCAGTTCGAATATCCAGAGAGAATTCACCGAGGATATTCTGCTAATGGGCAGGGCTAGGGGACTGGAGTGCAAGTTGTCCTTCCATGAGCCTAGGCGTAGAGCCAAACTCTAGGTGTTCGTCTTGGCGAGGCTAATCCTAATCCGTCATGGGCAATCTGTTTGGAACGCTGAGAACAGGTTCACTGGTTGGACTGATGTTGATCTATCTGAAAAGGGAGTTAAGGAGGCCGAGGAAGCTGGCAATGAGCTAAGGGATCAAGTGATTGACGTAATCCATACAAGCGACTTGATTCGAGCAAAGAGAACCGCGGAAATTGTCATTCGTGCTAATGTCTCCTCGAAGGGCACTTTGACTAAGTCTGACTGGAGGTTGAACGAGAGGAATTACGGCGCCCTACAGGGGTTGAACAAGGATGAGACGGCGGAGAAGCACGGTGCAGAACAGGTCCATATTTGGAGGAGGTCTTTCGATGTGGCGCCACCCGAGGGAGAGAGCCTGGAAATGACTGCGAAGAGGACGATTCCGTACTTCGAAGAAGAGATCCTTCCCGACCTTGAGTCAGGTGAGAGTGTCCTAGTTTCTGCACACGGTAACTCTCTGAGGTCTATTGTAATGCATATCGAAGGAATCCCTCCAGAGGACATAGTTTCATTCGAGATCGAGACTGGAGTTCCCAGGTACTACGATTACTCCAATGGGGAGCTCAGCCTAATCGATTGAATGGGACCTCTGGAGATGGGGACATTCGACGATAGGTTAGCATCAGAGCTGCACTGGCAATCATGAAAAGCGAGGGTACGAATATTTCCTGTGAAGAGGGTGGGAAAGTTCGGTAAATTGAGGTAATTCCTAAGAATCCCGCCATAATAGACAAGGCACCTATTGTCCTGTTGTTGAACATCTTCTTCTGAAAACTTGGGACGTAGGCGATTAGTCCGACTGCTGGCTCAGGGGCTCCCGATTGATTGGAAGTAGCCTCAATTACGTCCAATAGGCACTGCTCGTACTCCCAGATGGCAAGACCGCCTCGATGAGAGTAAAACACGTTATCAGATGACCACTTGCTGGGAGCTGTTTCTCTCCACCCCTCTATCAGCGAGAGCCTCAGTCCGACGATGTCGAAATCTGTTCCCGAGGAATGGTGTAGCCTTGACAGATCGTGAATTAGCGAGGCGAGGTCTCGGATTGCTGGAAATCCGCAATTCGGTGGATTCAGGGCATCGGATAGTCGTGGTCTGCCGATTCTAACAGAGCCGTCGCTGAAGTCTTCCAGCCTAACGTCGCCTATGCAGAGCATGCATTCTGAGTCTCTTGAGTATGGTGCCCTCCAAATGGAATGGGCATTGAGTACCTCCTCCAATCCAGAAACCCTGGAATTCCACCTATTCGGGTCTGCGGGGGTGACTCTGATTCCCTCCACATGCGTATGCACTGACCCTAGTTGCCTCCCACAATCCCTCAGGATCTCTTCCGCGTCGTACTTCGAGCCATTCTCTAATACGCCCAGAAGAAGTTCCCTGGAGTTGGTGCTTTTCCCAATTTTCTTCCTCATGGAGATGACTTCTGAACCGTTCCAGGAGTAGCCACCACATGGCAAGTCACAGGACCCCGGGTATGAGTTGACTCTCTTCCTGAGCAAACCGTCGGACCCCCAAGGAAGGAATTCCGCCACCCATTCAGTCTCGGAGCTCAGGTGCGCTACAGGCCCTCTAACATGGTCAGAAGTAGTAACTTGAACTATGGATTGAGGATCGGGGACCTCTCCCCAAGAGTCCAGTTCGGAGACAGTTTCCATCCAATCAGAAGGCTCTGTCATTTCTGAAGGTTGAATCATGGAGCAAGATAGCCCGGATAGAGGCCCTCTCCCTGAGAATTCTAGGATCTCGAACCCACGTGGGGCGATTTCGCTATGCTCAATCTGAGGCAACGCCCCTGGTCTCCAAGATCCTACTCCCTCCGGCATCTTCTCTCGGGACTAGGAAGAGGTTCAAGGCTTCATTGAATCGGTCTGCGAAGGCTTGAATCGTAATGGCCCAAGCGAGTACTGTGGACCAGAGTAGCGCCGAAATCCCGATTGCAGTCGACATGGATGGAACCTTGATCCTAACCGACATGAGTTGGGTCAGCATCAAGAGAGTGATTCTAAGGCGGCCATGGACCATAGTTGGAATGCTGGCAAAGGAGTTCACAGGAAGACGGGCCCAGTGGAAAAGGGACTTGGCAGAGAGGTTGACGTTCGATCCTGCTGAATTGGAATATCACGAGGGGTTCCTTGACTGGATCACTGGCGAAAGGGCAAAGGGAAGGACTTTGATTCTCGCTACCGCATCTGACAGGATTATTGCAGAGCAGGTCGCTGGTCACGTAGGGCTATTCTCGGATGTGATGGCATCTGACTCGTCGTTCAACCTTAGGGGCGAGAAGAAGGCCGAGGCCCTGGTATCAAGATTCGGGGAGGGCGGGTTCGCATACGCAGGCAACAGCAAGCATGACTTGCCGGTCTGGGAACGTGCCGGAGAGGTGATCGTTGTCAATCCAGAAAGGGGCCTTCTTGACAGGGTCGGGGATTCGGCTGACGTTATTTTCGAATAGTGTCATTTCTGGTTAGTTGTCTTAACGTCAATACTCCCCCGAGCAAATATGGGAAGGAGGGGGAAGCGCCTTGGTCGAGGGGTCGACAATGTGGCAAAGCGTCTTCTGAAGTACAGAGTCTTCTCCATTCCTGCGCGTTTTGCATCGAACTCCTGGTTGGCTTGGAGTTTCGTCTCAAGGTTGGACAGAGTTCGTGCACGTAGGAAACGCGATAGGATTTCCAGTGAAGGACTCCCTCAGCACGTCTCCATCATAATGGACGGTAATCGCAGGTTCGCCTGGAGCCTGAGCATGGGTGCCGATATTGGTCACAGGCATGGGAAGGAGAAGTTGAAGGAAGTGATGGATTGGGTACTCGAACTGGGAATCCCCTACCTCACGGTATATGCTCTCTCGACGGAGAATCTGTCCAGTAGGGACTCAGACGAACTGGATGCTTTGTTCGATTTGTACGTAGCCGGGCTGAATGAGATAGCTGAAGATGAGAGGATCCACTCCAAGGAAGTCAAGGTTAGGGTCGTAGGCAGGACGGAGGAACTCCCAGATAGGGTCAATCAGGCAATTGAAAACGCCCAAGAGAGGACTAGTCAATACTCCAAATTCACATTCACTGTGTGCCTTGCATATGGTGGGAGGGAGGAGATTGTCGATGCTGTGAAAGGGATTGCTGCTGATCATGCTTCGGGGAGCTTGGCTCTGGAGAGGATTGACACGGCCGAGATTTCCAATCGCCTTTACGATGCAGAGATCCCGGATCCAGATTTGGTAATCAGAACAAGTGGGGAAGAGCGAGTCTCAAACTTTCTTCTTTGGCAGATTGCATATTCCGAGCTATACTTCACCGACGTTCACTGGCCTTCATTCTCGAAGGCGGATTTGTACGATGCGATAGAAACCTATCAGATGAGGAGGAGGAGGTACGGTGAGTGAGGGGTTTCGGAACCCATCACTGGCTGTGGATGCGATTTGCCTCAGGGACGATGGTACAGAGGTCCTTCTAATCAGGAGAGGTCATGCTCCGTGGGAAGGCAGGCTCGCCTTTCCTGGCGGTTTCGTCGACTATGGGGAGGATCCTGAAATCGCAGTACTGAGGGAACTTCTAGAGGAGACTGGGGTAGAAGGTCGAAATCCGCAACTGTATGCTGTGAAAGGCAGTCCAGATAGGGACCCTAGGAAACACATAGTTTCAATATTCTACATGATTCATGTTGATGCAGAATCTGAGCCCGAGGCTGGAGATGATGCCGCAGAAGCCGAATGGGTGAAGATGAATAGCATCGTGTCGGAAGATATTGCGGGGGACCACTTCGATATAATCGAGCAACTTCGCAAGTAAACCTAAACACGGAACCTCTTGGCAGATGTATGAGCAAGAAACTGGAGATTGACACTGGAGAGCCGAAACTAGGACCCTATACACCTGGAATAACCGTCAAAGACCACATCTGGCTATCTGGCCAGATTGCAGTAGATTGGGGCGATGACATAGAATCCCAGACATCTGGTGTTCTTGCTAAAATCGATGACTTGCTTGCTGCGGCGAACAGCTCCAAGGCCGACCTCGTCAAGGTGACCATCCTGATGACTGACATTGATTTCTATTCTAAGATTAACGAGATTTATTCGGATTGGCTTACTGAAACAATCCCCCCTGCCAGAGCTGCCTACGAAGTCCCGAAACTACCGGGTGGAGCACTAGTAGAGATTGTTTGTGAGGCATTCAGGAATTCGGGAGAATACAGTACCGATTTCACCGCAGAACTTGAGGAGGCCCTGGTATAGTGAAAATTGATGATATCATTGTGAAAAGGTTCGAGTCCCCGGATGAGGTTAGGGTATTCGAGAAGGGCAAGTTCGAGGTTGTTCACTTTGAGAGTATGACGATCGGGAGGGCCACTTACTACCCAGGGTGGAAGTGGTCAGAAGATGTGTCTCCTATTTCCGGGACCGATTTCTGCGAGGTCGAGCACTTGGGCATGGTCGTCTCTGGAGTAGCGACTTGTGCTTTCAAAGATGGAGAAGTCCACGAATTGAAGGCTGGTGACCTTTTCTACATAGGACCAGAGCCACATGACAGCTGGGTAGTTGGTGACGAGGATTACGTGTCTCTGCATTTCCATGGGGCAGAGAAATATGCCAAGTGAAATATTTCTATACGATTGCAATAGCGAGTTTAGAATAGGGTGGTTTGAATGAGTGTTTTCAAGGCTTATGACATAAGGGGAATTGCCGGGGATGAGTTGAATGTTGAATTCTCCGAACGCTTGGGAAAGGCTATTGCTACCCATCTTGGAGCCAAATGCGTCTCGGTAGTAAGAGACATTCGAGAATCCAGTCCCAGTTACCACAAGGCCTTCGTAAGCGGGCTCAGATCAGCGGGAGCGGATGTGATTGATCTGGGGATCTCCACCACAGGGGTCCTGTACAGGTCAACGGTCGATCTTCCCGTAGATGTCGCTGTAGCAATTACCGCTAGCCACAATCCTCCTGAGTACAATGGTTTCAAGATCTGCCAGGGAAAAATGCCACTAGGTGGTGAGGCCCTGCAGGATATCAGGAGAACCTTCGAGGCTGGTGATTTCAGAACCGGTGATGGTTCTTACCAGGATATGGGCGACTACGAGGATTCCTACATTGAGTCAATTGTGGAGAGCGTTGGTGAGCCTTCGAGAAAGGTCAAGGTAGTTCTTGACTGTGGAAATGCCGTTCCTGGCCCATTAGCCCATAGAGTCCTTGAGAGGCTAGGGGTGGATGTGATTCCAATCTACTGTGACTGGGATAACTCGTTTCCAAACCACCCTCCCGACCCAACTAGGCAGGAGAACATGGTTGATCTCGGAAAGGCAGTCGTCGAAAGCGGTGCAGAGTTCGGAATAGGAATGGACGGAGATGGTGATCGCTTGGGAGTAGTGGACGAGAATGGCAATTTTATCCATCCTGACAGATTGATGGGGATATTTGTCAAAGATGTGTTGGAGAATGTCGATGAAGGTGCTTCGGAGGAAGAGAGGACCGTCTTCTACGATGTCAAGTGTAGTATGGCCCTGGAGGATGCAATCCTCGGGTTCGGAGGAGTACCCAAGATGGTCAGGACCGGTCACACTTTCATGAAATTGGAACTGAGGGAGAACCCTGGTTCACCGATGGCCGGAGAGATGTCTGGCCACTTCTTCATGAATGACCACTGGGATGGTTTTGACGATTCCATTTACAATGCCGCTAGGCTTCTGGAGATCGTGAGTAGGAGCCCTGCTCCCGACCAGGGGGGGGTCGATTTCTCAGAGAGGTTCGGGTTCATGCCCGAGTATCCCTCAACTGACGAGGGGAAGGTCCCACTAGACGGAGAGAGAGACGAGGTGATGGCTGCTGTGAAGCAGGCATATTCAGATATGGAATTCTCAGAAGTTGATGGGGTCAGAGTCAGGTATGAACGAGGTTGGTTCCTCTGTCGCCCCAGTAACACGGAGCCGATTCTGGTGATGAGGGCTGAGGCCAAGGATCGGCCCTCCTTGGAGGAAATCCTAGCAGATATAGGAGACAGGATTGGTCATGTCGCCGACATTGGCAAGCTAAAGTGAGACGCTAAGTGGCAGTCATCTGTTTCACCGATTCTCTTATGTCGGTATCCAAGGTGGGCGCTTCGCTGCCACTGTAGCTTAGCCCGGTAGAGCGTCTGATTCGTAATCAGAAGGCCGAGAGTTCGAATCTCCCCAGTGGCTCCATCATTGAGATAGCCCCAGTTCCCCTAGGTCATCACTATGCTTCCTATAGGAGTCTTTCAGAGATGCGATGACAGGCATTGGTTCTCCGGATAGGAAACTCATAGTTGAGCCTCCACCCGTACTGTTGTGAGATACCAGAGGCGCAGCCCCTCTGCTGTTCACCAACGCACTTGTGTGGCCCCCTCCAATAATCGTCATTGCATTAGTCTCGGTGCACATATTGAGAATCTCGATAGTTCCGAAAGCAAATTCAGGAAGTTCGAAGTACGAAGCTGGGCCGTTCCATAGAATGCACCCCGCATTCTCCACTAGTGGTTTGAGTGCCCTCAGAGTCTCTATCCCGACATCGTATATCGGGTCCTCTGTAGGTAGGTCATCAATGGAGAGGGGTGTGCGCCTCCCATCAGACTCGACGGCTACGTCAATTGGGAGGAATGCCTTCTCTGGGTGCTCTGAGAGTATCCTCTCAGCCATCTCCCATGCTATTTCGAAGTCATCCCCAAGTGAATTGCGGATGAAATCCATGTTCCTCTCGCCGATATCGTTACCATTAATCCAGAGCATCAAATTCCCGGTGACTCCGACAAAGGCTATTCTGTCTACTTCCCCCTTCGAGATGAGGTTCAACGCTACCCTGACCGAGTCGTCGCATTTTGCTCCTCCAAGGATTGCGAGATACGGACTGGGGGGGTCCCTCAAGGCCGTTCTAAGGCTGCTGATCTCCTTCTCCATCAGAGTCCCTGCGATACAAGGAAGTGAGTTTGTGAACCCAGTAAGGGTGGGTGATCTACGATGGGCTGCAGCAAATGCATCCGTGACGAATGCATCTGAGACCGAGGAAAGTCTTGCTACAATGTCAGTATCTTCGGTATCCTTGTTTGAACTGTACTTTACGCCGTACTCTTCCTCGTTTCTCCTAACATTGTCCAGGAATATTATCTCTCCATCTGACATATTCTTAATCTGCTCGATTGCCTCATCCCCGCAGACATCTGGTACGAATTTTATTGGTCTCTCCAGAATCTCAGAAAGTCTCTCGCAATGCTTGGACATGCTTGTGAAATCGGATTTACCTGGTCTCGACTGATGGCCTAGTATCACTACCTTTGATGGTTCGAGGGCATCTAGAGTATCCACCACGCCCCTTAGCCTTCCATCATCGAGCAACCTCCCAGTAGAAGGTTCTAGAGGGGAGTTGACATCAACTCTGTAGAGAACGGTTCTCCCTTTTAGGTCAACGTCTTCGAGGGTGAGGACCCCTTCCACGTCTCCTCCACTAGGAGAGTGGTTTTGGCCGTTTTGGATGAATTTGTATGTCCATTTGACCCAAAAATCCTTTCTGTCATGGCAATTCAAGACCGTATGTGGAATGGGATACGTCGTCTCTAGTCGGGCCTGATGGGGAAGACTGGCGAGTACCCGTTTCGGAGTTAGAAGACAGACAGGGGAGGCTGTCAATTGCCTTGGCAGAGGAAGGGATCGAGTCTGCTTACATTGAGGATCCCGTTGAGTTGTATTGGCTCACAGGCGGCCGTCAGAACTCTGCCATTCTGGTAGGGGCTGAGGGCACTGGCATACAAACGAGGCATCTGGTCCGTAGATCGGTTGCAAGAGCCTCATTCGAAGGAGGCGCGGATGACTGCCCCCACCTGACAGAAGAGCATCCCCGGATGGGGGAGTTGTCTGACATGTTGGCAAAGTTCGGATGCGTTCAGAGGCCAGCGATGACTGGGGCAAAGGTACCTCAGAGCCGATGGAGTTTCATCAATGGGAAGATGGAAGGCCTGGAGGGGTCTTCTCGGGATTGCACGAATACCCTATTCAAACTGAGGGAGGTGAAATCGGAATGGGAATTATCGATGATCCGAGAGAGCGGTGAGATCAACCGCTCCATGTTCGAGTCCATTCGCGATTCCGGTGGTACGGGGAAAACCGAGTTAGAGATGGCCGGTGTTGCCGAAGATGTCAGCAGGGCCTCGGGTTTCGGAGGGAGGATTAGGATGAGGAAGTGGCCAATGGACTGCGACAGGGTAGTAATCGCCGCGGGAAGATCCGGAAGGGTCCCCTCGTTCTTCGATTCGGCCGTCGGTGGAGTCGGCGGCAGTCCGATTTCCCCCCTAGGGGCCGGGTTCTCCAGGGTCAAGGAGGGCGAGCCGGTTCTGATTGACATTGTTCACGTCCATAGGGGGTATGTTTCAGATTGTACCAGGATGTTCCATTCAGGCCATCTAGGTGAGGAATGGCGTAACAGGTTGGATGACATGATCGAGATTGCGGCGATAGTCAGGAGAAGCCTAGGCAGGGGAGAAGACTGCTCTAGTGCGTGGATTTCGGGCAGGGAGGCTGCTGAGGAGATGGGTCATGGCGAGAACCTGATGGGGATTAGTCCCGAACAGGCGAGTTTCCTAGGCCATTCGGTTGGATTGGAGCTTGATGAGACCCCGGTTGTTGCAGAAGGGTTCGATCGCCCCCTCGAACTGGGGGGGACCATGGCAATAGAGCCGAAGGTGATCCACGAAGAGGGAGCGATTGGGATCGAGGACACATGGTCTAGGACTGTTGAGGGAATGGAATGCCTCACATCAGGAGATAGGCTCCCTAGTTTGATTCAGTGGTAGATATGAGTGGGACCTCTGGAGCAGTGAATAGGGCCGTAGCCAGAACTCTGAGGAAGCGGAACGACCCTCATGGGAAGTCGATTGTCGATCCATCGATACTGAAGGGCGTGGAGATAGATGATGCTGGAATTGTTGAGCTTTGGATAAGGCCGAGCAATCCGCATTGTCCTTGTTGTCTCGATGATCTGATTGACCTAAGGGGGGAATTGAAGAAGCAGAGGGGCGTTCTCGCGTGTCATATAGAGATTGTTGGAGTTCCACAATCGGATAGATGGACAGCAGCAATCAATGAGTAGCCTCTGTTTGCCTACTGGAAGTTTATTCTTCCCAGTTGTTCCTCTCCCCGACCTCAGCTAGCTTCTGGGAGATTCTGGTGTAAAGCCACCATGACATTACCGAGATTCCGATTACAGACACAGTGAGGGAGGCAATGAAGTCGGACATCCCGAATTCACCGGTCCTCCCACCGAGCCCATCTTCCAGTCTGCTTGTTGAATCGCAGTCCGGCCTTCTTCATCCACTTGTTGAACTTCGTAGCCCCTGCTCCGGTGGCGATTATGAACTCCTCCCTGTCCTCCTGTGCCTGGATGTAGCCCTTGGCGGCGATCGTCTGGTCTATCCACTCGTCGATGCTCATCAGGACCCCTGAGAGCGTGCTCGCTTCCAATGCCGCTTCCAGTTCCTCTGCCGAGGCACCTGCTGACTCCAGGTCCCTCATCATCAGATCCGTGATTGAGGCGGCCTTGTCCTTAATCGGGGGCTTGATGACTGGCATGCGTGGCTTCATCTTCGGATCGATTGTTATCCTGGATCCGTTGCTGAGTCTGCCTTCGACCGACTGGGCCATCGCAGCGTGGAACTCCTCCTCGCAGTCCCAGCAGATGAATGAGAAGTCGGAGGGGCTTTCCATGATGTTGCTCCCTCTTGGGTCCATCTCCTCTCCGCAGTGTGGGCAGGCATGGAGGCAGAGGACCGGTGCAATCTTCCTCCGGAAGTCTACGATATCCTGTGGGGTTCCAGCAAGCTCGAGCATCTCGTGATCCCTTGCCGCCTCTAGTCCTCTGGTCTCGAGTTGATCCCTGATCTTCGATCTCTGCTCGTCCTTGGATTCGTCATCGAGGTTGTTCTCCAGCTTGACGATCAGCTCGATCGTCTTGCCTAGCCTGTTCATCACGAGCTTCTTGTTTCTGAAGTCCTCGACCCTTGCGAGGCGCAGTTGTTCCTTCTTCTCCTGCAATTCCGCATAGATGTCTTTCTGCTCGCGCTTGAAGCGAGTCTCCTCGATCTTGTCTACCTTCTTCTTGTCATCAGAGAGGACATCGGCGAGGAACCGCTGTCTTCCCGAGGACCTTGGGCCCGCCTTTACTGCATCGAGAACCGACTTTGCTACCTCTTTCTTGATGCCGTAGTTGTTGACTAGAGTCTCGGAGTCTAGCTTCTTGAGATCCCCAATCTTGATTCCTCCGTC
>PVBE010625978.1_pt1 | contig 16638 bp, 6 predicted proteins | sample 1631181 | NCBI WGS metagenome assembly PVBE01 (sample SAMN08397723, study PRJNA350692) | Marine metagenome, whole genome shotgun sequencing project. | isolation source: water | place: Pacific Ocean | collected 2012-04
CGGTCTCGAAACGTCCCACGGTATTTCGCGCTGCTGCCTGCCGCTCACTCGCTCGTCGGCTCACAACCAACCGCATCGTCGGGTCCCGAGCAAGACGATCCGCATCATTGGTGTCGGGGTATCCCGCCAGGCGACTGTAGCGCGGATGGAGTTCCTGGGATGGACACCGGACTGGACGGGCCTCTCCGGGGAGACGGGCCGTACGGGATGCGGGCCCCTCTGGGCTACAGCATCTCACGCCGTCTCCTTCGAGTTGCGCTCACTGTGGCGCGTCGGGCGGAGCTGAGTGTACCGCAAGAGGGATCACGAAGGGGTTCTCACCTATGATCGCGCGCCGTGGGAAGTATACCTCACGTGTTTCGTTCCCCTCGATCCTGAGACCGTGGTCGTCTGCGAGAGCGATCAACGTGCGCCCGCCATCGGATGCTATGTGGTCGATCTCGTAGCCGTGGGTGTATCCGTTGCCGTGGGTGACAGTCATCCACGTGCCTCGCAGCGCCTCGCCCGATGGCAGGTCCGCCTCGGTGATGAACGCATCCAGCAGGTCGCCGTCCGCCTGGCGCGTTGCGCCCAGGATGTTGCCCGTGTAGGGTGCCCGCGGTGACTCGAGGACGAAGTCGCCGCTCCCGATCCTCTCCCCATCGAACAGCCAGGCGCTCGGGGCCTGCCCCTCCCGCCGGCGTATGATCCCCAACCGCCCGCTCATCGTCACCCCGTCAGCCGTCGCGCGCTCAGCAAACGGCGGCGCATCGAGAGTCGCGATGATGGTATCGACGGCCTCGTTGTGCTCGACCCGGATTGCGACCGCGTTGTCGTCACGCGACGACAGGTCTGCGCTTGTCACGCTGCTCACGAATGGCCGGCCGTCGAAGGGCTCGTGGACCGCGACAAACAGGCTCATCAGCCCATCACCGGTGTCGTCGTCGGATTGAGGCGCCTCGAATCCGTAATGTGTCTGCACGAGCGGGTGGAGGATGGCACTGTCGGCCTTGCGCCTGACCAAAAGCTGCGGCATCCAGAAGTCATACACCTTGTGCCCGTCCGCTCCGTCATTGTCTCCCGTCCTGCGCACCGATGGACTTCTCCCGAGGAAGACCTCGCTTCGCGGCCCGCCGATCATGTGCACCCGGACGCCACGCTCTGGTTGATCCACATACCGGAATGTCGTCGTGAAGGGCTCGACGGTCTCGGCCCCCGCCATGTCCCGCATCATGCCATAGGGGTTCGTGGGATCCCACTGTTCGTTGGGCTCGCGCCATTCCTCATCGTCTTCCAGCATCCACTTGCGTGGGTCTGACAGCGCCAGCGTGGAGGTGGCGGTCATGTCGAGGTCTGCGTCGCCATGGAGAAGCCAATCGTGTACGGACCCGCCCCGGACCCGGAAGACGTCGACGACATAGGCGTCTGTTTCCGACACCGGCACGACCACCAGCGTTCGCCGGTACATGTCCACGCTGTCGATGTCGGGGTGCGTTCCATCTCCGTCTACGTTGTACCCGCGACTCCCCTCGGCCTCGACGACCGATACGCCGCCGACATCGGGGAAGTACGCCAAGAGATCGCAGTCAGTGCCGGTGTCCGCGTAGGATGTGATGCTCTGGTCGCTGCGGTTCACCACAACCGTATTGTGACCCGCGGTGCTCGTGCACCAATACCGCATCTGCGACAACGTGTACCCCAAGTCCGACAGCATCTCGCGCCCCTTGGCCCAGAGGGCGATGCTGAGGTTGTCGTAGTGGTCATGCCCGTGAGACCCGGAAAAGCGCAGGTGCGCCTGCATCTGATGGTCTCCCGCACCTCTTCCCAGGGCGGCGTGACCGTACTGGGGGAGGATCGCCGAAACGGTCTCGGCGCGGGGCGAGCGTGAGAACAGGTGTTTGTGGGAGAATGTATCGCCGATGACCGCCGCATAGCCCAGCGGGTCATCCAGCACGCCGGGGCCGTTGAGGCACTTGGCGAAGAACAGCAGGTCCTTCTCCGGCTCGAAGTCGTCAAACCGCACGCCGTCAGTGTCGTCGATGTAGCCCGGTGGATCGGAATACCCCCGCAAGCTCGCGAAGGACGACTTCAATCCTCCCAGCGTGATGGCGTGATACCAGGGGCACTCCCGCCAGGCTCCATCGACATAGCTGCCGGCGTCGACAATCTCGCTCATGCAGCGGAATGCCCAATGAACGTCGCCGGGCTCTCCGATAGTACGCGCGATCTTCACGGCTCGAGACAGGTAATACGGCGCCATGTTGCCGTGGTCCCGCATGGGCAAAGCCTTCATGCAGTCAATGGTCGCCCTGAGGAAGTCGTCCTCGAACCGCTGGCGCACGTCGTAACCGCGCTCCCGGGATAGCTCTTCGAAGGCACTGCTGCCATACACCGTGGCGTAGACATCGGGGATGACGTGTGGTATCTCGTCGGGTCGCCATCGCCCCCATCGTCCCCCATTCCAGACCAGCGGGGCCGTCTGATCCAGGGCGAACTCGAACTGCCGCTGCAATTGCACGATGACGGGGTAGTGCGGGTACACCTGGGCAATGCGATCCAGCACCAACACGACGCGCCGCGCGTATTCCTCATCGCCCGTTGCCTCATACGCTTCCGCCAGAGCCTCGCACTGTTGGAGCAGCCACCCTCGCCTGTAGAGTGACGCGTGTGCGGTCAGGAAGTGCTGCACATCGTGGTCCGTGCTGTGGTGGTAGGTGTAGAGAATCGTCTCGCCCAGCGCGTTCTGTCCGCTGACGGTCTGGTCCTCGGGGTAGTCCTCGTTCGGGTAGACGGTATCGCAGAACCTGCACTTGAGTTCATCCGGCCGGTCGACACTCCACTCGAACACATTGGCGCCCTGCGAGCCGCCGAAGCAATTGGGACAGTCGCAGTTGCTGCGGATGGACTTGTCCGGCACGAGAGCCAACATCGCTTCGTCGCTCATTGCCATCACCTCAGCGACGGCCTTTTCGGCGGCGTCTCTCTCCGCACGATCGGGCGCGTTCTGCTGCTGAGCCTCGAGCAGCGCGGGCCCAACGACGAAGATCAGCGCGCATGCGAACTGTACCTGCTTCACGTGGGCCCGCCTCGTGGGTCCAGGGCACCCGCTTGCAGTAGCAGCGAGGCCCCGTATCGGACTGGGTACAAGGGTTGTGGCTCAGACCTCTCTCATTCGTAGCGGCACTTCACCACGCGAACTCCCGGAACCTCCGGAACGTGGGCCCCGGAAGCAACCGTGCTGCCGTCCGCCATATCAGCCGGTAACAGCGGTAACGGGTTCCGCGCACATCATCTTCGGGCCAGCCGAGAAGCGAGTAGGCCGTGCGAGGCCTCCTGTCGAACAGGTGGTGTGTCCAGAGCGGGCAACCGTGTCATGAGAGGAAGTCACCATGTGGGCGAAACAGGCGTTTGCGTGTGGGTTGCTGCTACCTGCGATGGCCGGGCTGTCGGCCCAGGACGAGTACCGCGCGGCAGCCGGCGACTACGCGGTGACCGCAACCGCCGACGGGTTCGTCGTCGAACACCAGGGACAGCCACTCACGCTCGGCTCCTACTTCACGGTATTCAGACCTGAGTACAACGGCTCAGTACTCACGTCCGCGCGGGCTTGGGAAGAGGGTGCTGTCGTCGTCTCAGGCGACGGGCGTACGATCGCCCTGGAAGCCACGATGCCCGAGGGGAGCGTCGGCTACTCGGTCGAGGTCTCGGAGAAGGGTCTGCATGTGCGAGCGAGCATCACAGTGGCCGAGGGGGTCGACATCGGGGCTGTCGAGTACGCCGCGTTCCAGATCAGACCGGAGCTGATCGAGGGCGCGACGGTGGAGGTGTGGGATGGCGCGGGGTCGGCGATCGACTATCAGGCCGTGCCAGGCGCGCCCAAGCGGGGCGCCTTCGCGCGGACCGGTACGGGCCTGACATTCAAGACGCCGGACCGTCAGATCATCGTTTCATCTTCCTCCCCGGTTGGGATCTACCCATTTGACGCGCGCGTCGGGCAGTATGGCGCGAAGCAAGGCGTGTGGGTCTTCACCACGATCCCTGCGGCGGCCGGCGCGGAAGCGGTGTCCGAGATCGACCTGAGCGTTGCCCCCCCCAGAGCCTGAGCGCCGACCGGGGACAATCCGCCTCGGGAGAACACCCGCCACCGCGGTGGCCACGGCTCCTGACGCGACTGACCGCGAGGCCCTCGCTGCCGATGAACTCGTCGCCTACCTCGCTCGGATCACGGCCCTCAAGCTCGAGCGGATCGAGATCGGCGACGGACGCGTGCCGAAGGGGGTCATCGCTGTCGGCTCATTGGCCACCGAGGCTGGCCTTATTCCCCAACGGGAACTCGACCAAGTTCGGCGCGACGGTTACGTGGTGAAGGTGCGGAACGGCAGGGCGGGCCTCCGCGGGTGGAGAGATGTGGGCACTGTCTACGGCGCCTACGCCCTCCTGCGACAGGTTGGCGTGAGCTTCTACGCGCCGACGTGTGAGACCGTGCCCGAGATCGGGAACCTGACCATCCCCGACTGCAAGCTGACTGCAAGACCGCACTACGAGTTCCGGCACATGACGGGCAGCCTGAAGCTTGGGCAAACGCCGGCGGACGACGTGGGCGATCCGTGGGAGATCGGCGAGCCTGGGAGCCTCGTCCACGCCGCCGACTACCTCGTGCCCTTCGACAAGTACGGCGAGGAGCATCCCGAGTACTTCGCTCTGCAGAAGGACGGCCAGAGGCTGCACCGGGATCCGAACGCGACGCGGTTTGACGTGCACCTGTGCCTGTCGAACGAAGACGTGCGGCGGATCTCGGCCGAACGGTTGCTGGCCTTGATCGAGGCTCAGCCGGATCGGACCTTCTTTGGCGTCTCGCAAGGCGACGGCTTCGCCTGGTGCGAGTGCGAGGCGTGCAAGGCTCTCGATCCACAGCCGGGCGAGATGACCGATCGGCTCGTGGACTACGTTAACTCCGTAGCGCGCGAGGTGAGCAAGAGATACCCAGACAAGCGGATCCTCACCCTTGCCTACACCAACGCGACCTCGCCGCCGCCGACGAACGTAATGCCCGAGCCCAACGTGATGCTGCAGTACTGCCCGTACCCGCACCGCACCGAATGCCAGAACCACGACCTCACGCACCCCAAGAACAAGCAGGGCCTCGAAGACCTCGAGGGCTGGATCGGCAAATGCCCTGACAACATGTACATCTTCGATTACCCGCGCGGCTACAAGATCTGGTACGAGCCGTTTGGGAGCTTCTGGGCCATGAAGTCCAAGCTCGACTTCTATGTGGCCGGCGGAATCCGAGGGATCTACTACTGCGGAGTGCCCAACGAGTTCCGAGACCTCTTCGTGTGGGTGCAGAGCCGCCTGCTGTGGGAGCCGGAGAGCGATGTCGAGGCGCTGATCAAGGAGTTCATGGCGGCCTACTACGGCGCGGGAGCGCCACAGGTACGCGCCTATTTCGACCTGCTCCACGAGGCTGCGGCCGATCCCGATCGGTGCCACATGTGTGAGGGCGCGAACCCCGGGTTGTTGACCGCGGAACTCACCGACCAGGCTCTCCGGCTCTTCGGCGATGCCGAGAAGGCCACGGCCGACGACCGAGCAGCGCTCTACCGCGTGCGGGGCGAGAAGTTCCATGTGCTCTTCGGCGATATCGACGTCCGCAACACCGCCAACGGACAGTTCGCGGTAGGTCGTGGTGAGTTCGCGGAGCGCCTGGCGGAGCTCATGCGCATCGGCCGCATGCACCGGACCACAACCGTCGGCCGAGGCGAGTCGGGGGTTGTCAGCGACTGGCTCTACCGTACGGCACGGATCCGCGTTAAGCGCAGCCCGTGGTACGCAGACCCGGTCGTCGACCGTATTGCGGCCGACCCCGCCGCTGCTCTCGCCGGGGAGCAGCAACTCTACAGCCAGACGGAAACCCCCTCCGGCTGGCGTCTTGAGTTGGACGGCTTCCTGGGTGCCAGACCTCCGAGCGAGTATGGGTACAACTGCCCGCCGAGGCGCGCCGTGTGGATCTACGGCAAGGACACGCCGACCCCGGCGATGTGGACGGCGTTCAACCTCGATGAGGCGCCGCCGAAGGCCTCCCGCCTCGTGCTGCTGGCGCAGGACGACGACAAGCCGGGAGCCGTGCGCATCTCGATCGCGGTGAACGGCACCGAAATCTTCGCCGGGCCGAACCCCTTCGTTGAGCATGGCTGGTCCGAAGAGGCATTCGAGATCCCGGCGGGCCTCCTGAAGCCCGGGGAGAACGAAATCCGCTTCGCCTCACTCGAAGACTCCCCCGCGCCCGATGCGGGGTGGTTCATGATCGCCGAGTGCGCTGTGGAGTGGGAGTAGACGCGGTCGTGGCGGGCGAACGCGCCATCCTGACTGGCAACCGGGTCGGGCACTGTCAGCACCCCTAACTCGCCGTAGGGTCCCAAAACTGATCGCCGAGGCACCCGAAGCCCAGAACTCGGGGCTTTCTTCCCTGTCCCACCGTTAAAGTCCATCCACGCCTCGGCGCTGAGGTCTCCGACTGCCCAACGACGGCGGCACTAGCGCCCAACACCCTTGTCGCCCACGTCCTGAAGCACCCAGGTACGCGCGCCAACTGATGTGTCCGGTGGCCCGGTAACAACGGTAACGGGTTCAGAGCACTTTCTTTCTACCACCCGACTGCGATGGGGGGAGCCAGCTCAAGTGCTAGTAGAGTGAATCGCTCCCGGGGCGGGGAGCCAGTAACATCCCGATCCACAGCATCCCCTATAGCATATACGCGCCTCTCCCACGGCGGTTCTACGAGATTTCGTGGTGGTGATGCATTGACTTGCCCACAGGTGAGACTGCCTCCGTTCGAAGGGCGGCCTGTCTGCATCTTCGTCACGCGCAGACCAGGACCACCATCGCAGACCAGGCTTCCCCCCCGACCTTACCAATTCAGTAAGTCAGGGCCCCGATGGTGCGGCAGGAAGGTCCCATCGTCAATCGCAGGAAGTCTGCCTCACAGGCTGAACTCCCTCGCTGCGGGTGGCGCCAAAACGGGGCAAGACCAGCCCGCTGGTTCATGAAGCGCAACCTTGCCACGCCCCACGGCCAGGCCCGCTCCAGATTCCGCATGGCCCACAACGATTCCGCAGGGGCTTGGAGTTTGCGCGTGACCGACGTCACGAGCGGCGAGGCCGCAAGCAAGGCACTCAGCCTGGAATAGATGCGCAACAGGTTGGCCCTGCTCTGAGCCCCATGCCCCACGCCGTAAGTACGCGATGACAGTCGCAAGTACGTCGCAACGGAAGTCGCCGGCTTGGGTCACACTGATTCATCTGAGATAGGAACCCCCACGTGAATGAAGCATGTGAGTACGCCAGATGGCTCTGGATAGAGCTGATTGGGTTTGACAATGAGCACGCGCAGTTCGGCGTGCCCGAGTTCCTGGACCGCATCGGCTTCATCCCCGATGGCGTGGCGCTGCTTCTGTTCAACCCCGAGTTCGTCCACGGCCACGATGGCATGGATCACGACCTCGCTCTGGCCCCCGACATCTGCAACTACGGCGGCTACGCGTTCACGGCGGAACGACAGCGCCAGCAGTGGACCCAGCATCAGCTTCGTGGCCTCGCACGCGAACTCCGGTCCGCCGGCACCAAGGTCTTCCCGTCAGTGGGCGACTCCCACACGCCGCACGGCCCGTGGCTGGACGATCACCCCGAGGTACTATACGTGACGCGCAGCCGGGGCCGGGTGTCGCGCGCCTGCCCGTGGAAGCACCTCGCCGACGGGCGGCTCTACGAGGACTTCTTCATACCCACGCTGATCCAGGTGCTCGACGACTACGGGTTTGACGGCTTCTACGGCGCCAACGGCTTCAACCCGCCACGCATCTCCATCTACGACGCTGACTATTCCCGTGACATGATCGAGCAGTTCCATCAGCATTCCGGAGGGGCATTGCCCGACGAACTCGCTGGCGGCGGCGATGACGACGCGTCCAGCGTCGAGGCGCGAGCCGACTGGATCTGGACGAACCGAAGGCGCGAGTGGATCGACTTCTACGTCCAGCGCAGGGCTGCGTTCTGGCGCAAGCTGGCGACTTCGCTGCACGCTGAAGGCAAGTCCGTCATGACGAACTCCACGTGGACCAAGGACCCGGCCGAGTCGATCTACCGGTTCGGCATGGACTACCGGGTGTTGGCCAAGGCGGGCGTTGACCGGGTCGTGCTCGAAGCCGCGGCGGCCGCCATGGAGACCATCGACGATCCCAATCCGGCCTGCCGCGCCGTGTGCCAGTTTGCGGCGGCTACCTTGCTGACCACAGCCACCATCCCGCAGATGCCCACGCAGTGGCTCAACGGCGTGAAAGACACGTGCGAGGACTGGGACGCGCTCAGGCAGGCTCCCATGGCCCTGGAAAGCGAGATCCAGGCTTACACGCACCTGTATCGACGCACGCCCGAGGGCGGACTGACCCACTGCGTGGATGGTCCCATGGTCTGCCTGGCCGACTGCATAGAGTCGCAGGAATGGCAGCGGCTCAGGGACCGTTGGTCTGCGGGCTTTGGGTTCGAGCCGACGCACGTGCACGGAATCACGCTCGTGTGGTCCAGCGCCCTTCTCGACCGGCAGGTCGATGACATAATCGCCACCGGTCGGTGGTCGGTCCACCGCTGGCTGTCTCACCTGATGGCTCGCGGCGCCGCCGTCCATACCGTGGTCGACATCCAAGACCTGAGTCCGTCCGCCGGCCCGCTCCTCGTCCTGGCCGCCCATCTGCTGCCTAAGTCCGAACGGGAGATCCTGCAAGCCTACGAGGGCGGCCCGATGGTGGTTGTCAGCGACGACGAGGTGCTCGACGCCGTTCCCGACGCCAGCGATGCGCCGGCGCCCGCCAACCCGGTCTTCGACGCCGAAGTGCCCACGCTGTTCTATGACGACCTGGCCTGGCGACCCGTACCGGACCAGACCCTCGACGCCTGCGTGGCGGCCATCAACGCCTGCTCTCGCGCCGCCGTCCAAGTCACCCGTGGGGACGACGACCTGTGCGTCTGGGCCATCGAAGGCGCCGACGGCGTGCTTCGCCTGCTGGTGCGCAATGACCGCCACACTCGCACCGAAGGCACCATCGAACTGGTCCGCCGCGTCCAGCACGTGCACTACCGCAACTCGGCCACAGGCAAGCCAATCGAGCCCATCGATTACCTGTTCCACTTCACCGTGCCCGCGCGCGGCACGGCCGTCTTTGACGTGACCTTCGCGGAGACTACGTAGCCCAGAAGACGATTCTTCGCGCCTGTCCTTCCCGAGAATCCGTACGGTCCGGAAACTCATCCGCGAGATGTGGCTCGCAGTTTCGGCATACTGAGTCGTTGGGCCACGGATGACACGGCGCCGCCAATGCGCTAGAGACTGCCAGCAGCAGACCAAGATGCGAGCCGTCGTTCAGCATCATCAGTCCTCGCGCCCTTGCCTGACGCCGCCTGCGGTTTCGGCACGTCCGATGGTGACTCGGGCGTCGCGATGCAGGAGTCCGGCCAGTGCCCCGATCTCTCTGCGCCAGTTGGTGACCGTCGGCGCCACAGGGAATCGCCGGCCCTGGCGCCAATCGCCAATGACCCAATAGCGGAGCGTGCCGTCAGGGATCTCGCACTTTAGACGCGTCTCGCCATCAAGCTCAACCACATCCTTGAGCCGGTCTGGGGGCACAATCAGAGCCATGCCCACATCACCGATGACGTGCTGTTGATGGCCCCACGTGCCGAGGCAGCCAAGCGGTCTATCGGTGAACCGCTGCTCACGCGGCAGCTTGATGAGGCCAGGGGCAAGCAGCACTGATTGCTCCGCGCCGGTGACTGAGACGCGGACCTCGCTCTCCTGGTGCTCCGCGTAGATGATGCAGACCATTCGTGCGGTCAGATCCGGCTTGGCGGCGATGACATTGGCGGCAGTTATCTCGACAGCGGCGCGGATCGGCCCAGCGAAGAGCACGCGCTTGGTGAACTTCACGCCGCCTTTGCCTGCGGGGTTCTGGACCGGGTACTCACGATCTCCCACGTACAACGTCAGCCCCCCGAGCCCGGAAGTCTCCCCCACGTGCAGCGCGTCAATGCCCCATTCTGTCTCCTGGTGGTAATTGACGCCGTTCTGCAACGGGTAGATCAGCCGCTCGACGCGTCTGCTGTGTTTGTAGGCGTGCTTGCCGAAGAAGTCAAACTGACCGTAGTAGCTTCGGTAGGCCCCGAGAGTAGACTCCCAGCCAACGTTGGCCTTGTCGGGGTCCCACTCCGCGCCCACTCCGGTTCTGGGCGGGAAGTCCTTGTTCCGCGTGCCTGTCGGCGCGTAGTAGACATACCAGGTGGCCGTTGTGTTCGCCGGTATGTCTGCCAGGAAGGTAAGCTCAGTGCCGCCCAACGCGTCCACCTGATGCGGTACCTCTCGCCAGTCAATCCAGCGGTTGGGCGCGACGACTGCGCAGTTGTCAGGGCTGAAGTCGGCGGCCAATTCCCGGAGCGCGTCCACAGGCAGCGCAACCGGCCAATTCTCACGCTGTAGGCCGCCCGAGTTGTCAATGCTGACGGGGACTCGATGGGTAAAGGACAGGAAACGCTCGGGCGCCACGGGCTTCGCATCGGGGACTAGCTTCGCCAGCACCACCTCGGCCGCGGTGGCATAGGCGCCCCCGGCGTACGCCGCTTCGACCTCCTGCCATGACGCGTGTTGGCCGAACTCCTGCTTGAGCGCGTGCAGCAGTCGATCCCGCACAAGATCCACATAGTATCGGGCGCCGGCCGGCGTGCTCCGCATCCTTCGCCCCAGCTTTTCCAGCGGATGCCATGACTCCAACTTGGTCAGGAAGAACGTCTCCACCGCGTCCGGCTCCTCAGGCCGGTCGCCGAGCCCCGCCCTGGCTGCATCGATGAATCGCTGGCTGTCCTTGAGCACTTCGGCCAACTCGTCCGTGTAGAAGGCCGAGATCGCCCCGTACTCCAGCTTGAAATGGCGGACGCCCTTGCCCGTCATCTCCCAGTCGAACTCAGGCTTCCCGTCGGCATCCAGGTCGATCTGGCGACGGTCGAGGATCCCGTCCCCGTCATCGTCGAGGTAGATGTACTTCGCATCCGCCTTCCCGTCGAGATCGTAATCCACGTGTATCCAGCCCTCTACACCCGCCGCGCCCCGGAGGTGTAGCCGGTGGTCCGTCGGATCGTAGTAGAGCCGCAGGGGCCTGGCCGGCGCCGACGTAACCTCGTAGCGCTTGTTCAGAGCGCTGCACGGCGGTCCGCCCACCCGGGGGAAGTTCTCCGAGCCGTGATCGATCAGGCCCTCCCACCGCTCATTGGGATCATGTTCGACGTTCGTCTCCGTGTTGGCATTCATCTCATCCCATGCCAGGCAAGTGCGCCCCCAGGGCGCTTCCCGGACGAAATCCTCCGCCACGTCCCTTCGCAGAACGCGATGCACGGGGATGCCTCGCAGCTCGAAGCCGTCAGCCACCTCGTCGGTCAGCTTCACGTTCCCCCCATCGGGCCCCCCCTCGGAATACGCGCTAACGGAGAAATCGTAGTCGTACGGGCGCCGTCCCCAGGCATCGCCGTCAGCGTCGAAGCTATACCGCAGGACGCGGACGCTGTCGTTGAGCCCCTCGATACGTAGGGCGACCTCGCTGGCCCCGTCTCTGTCCTTGTCGAAGAAGAGGAAGGGGTTCTCCCAGGCCGACATCCACTCGTCCGCGCCCTCCGGCAGCAGCAAGGTCGTGAAGCTCTCGTCTCCGGAGAAGTGGCAGCGGTACTGACACAGGCCCTGCATGTAGCCCCAATTCACGTCAAACTGCAGGAGGTTGTCGTCGCCGTCGTCTCGGGCCCAGTTTGCCCGAAGCCCGGGCTTGCCCCCTAAGGGAAGTTTGGGCACCCACGTGCACCTCATCATCGTGTCCACGTCGTTGTCGCCGTCCTCATCCTCGTAGTCCAGCACAGCATCGACGTAGCCATCCGCATGCCAATCCACCACATACAGGTCGCTGTCCAGGTCGGGTCTCTGATCCTGATCGAGGTCTCCGTCCTCATCGACTGCCCGCACGAGCATAGGCCGAATCGTATGCCGGGTGGCCGTGTCCATGAACCAGACCTCGTCGTTCTTGCCGTCGTCATCGCCGTCGATGAAGAGGCGCTGGCCCGGCGGCAACGCCTTGACCTCATCCACCAGCGCTGGATCGAGCTTCGCCGCCTCCCCGAAAACGCGCTGGAACAGGGCCTGCCCAGCAGCTGCCTTGCCGGCCCCGATCTCCTCCCGTCTCGGGACCAGCGGCGAGGGCTGGCTCGGGTCCTCCTGGTGATAGGCCGCCAGCTCGACAACATGGTAGCTTCCGGCTGACATCGTCCCGTCGGTGAAGGTAACGCGGATGGAGCGGCACGGCGCGGCCTCGAACACGTGCGTCTGCCAGCCGCGATGCGCTCCCTGCGTGCGGTCAGCCACGGTGCGGAAACTCTCACCATCCCTGGAGATCGCGATGCGATAGTTGTAGGCCCGGGGATCGATGTCCAGCAGCAGGAGCTCAATCTTGTTGATCGTCTGCTCCTGCGCGAGCGTCACCAGGAGCGGCACATCGAAGCGTGCGAAGGCATAGCCGTGATGCGGGCCGTAATCGACGACGTCCTCATCGTTGACGACCATCGGCTTGCCGGCGCTGCCCGAGGCACTGCGGGGACCCGACACAGTGGCCCCGGCCTTGGCCGAGGCGAAGTTGACGGGGGCAGCATCCGACGCAGACTGACCCGACGCAGCCAGCCCACCAGCGACTACGAGCAACAGCACAACGGCGGACAGATTGCTTCTGAACATGGGTAGAAGTCCTCCTTTTCCTCCTTGGTCCGCTGAGCACATCGGAACTCGAACTCACCCACGTCTGGCAGATCGGCACGCGCGCCCTCCCGGGGGCGAGGTCAGCGTGCCTCAAAGAACGGCTCCGCCACAAGGAGCGTTGTCGTCACGCTCTTCCTGTTGAACTTCTCGATGTTGAGCGTACCCGCGCGCCCACCCTCGGGACAGACGAACGACATCTCCAGCCGACGGCGATGGGGGGAGCGAGTTCCAGGTTACCCATCCCAATGGCTTCCGGGGCATAGCTCGGACCAGGAACGTGGGGGCTACCATTCGTGTCCCCCCGGCGAGCGTCGAGATGCAGCCGAAAGCCGGGGGATGCCCCAATAACCGCCGAATACAAGAGACACGAACACCACCAGGCCCGGGTCTCAGATTCCCCCAAATCCATGGACGATGGGTTTCCGGACACTACGCTCTACGGGCGATGGCGGTCGTCGCCAGGCAACTGAGGGTGACAATGGATGCCATACTCGCCTGGTGTTCTATGTGACACTCATTCTTCGCCCTCGCGTGCTCTTGCGGTCATTGTCCCGCCGGCGCGCCCGTAACTTGGGGATCGGTCGGCGATCGCATCAAGGCTGCACCCGAAGACGGTGATCGCTGGTCAAGCCTGAAGCCAGTTCGGCCACGCGGATCGTCCATTGGCCGGCCGTGTCGTTGCCGGCCAGATCGAAGGTGACCGAGGCCATTCCATCTGGCGCCGCGTAGTAGCCGCTCAACTCCGCTTCGCGCTGCTCGGGGTCGAGCAGTTGAACGTGTAAGGGGATGACCGCGTCAACGGGCTCGCCGCTCTCATCGCCGACGGTGACCTTCACCTCAACCCGCGCGCCCAGGCGTGCCGATTTCGGCGCGTCGATCAGGACGTCGGCAATAGGCTGATCGGTGATCATGAACAGCTTGCCGCTGCCAGGCCCCATCGATACGTCAAGGTGAATGCCTCCCTGAGTCTGCTTTGTCTCGACCAGCCCGCGGGCGACCAGATCATACACGTGCCCGCCCTCGCGCCTGACAGTGATCGTCGCCTCGCTGGGCAGGCCCTTCTCCATGACCTTGCCATGGTGGCCGACATAATCACCGAAGGCGCGCTTGTCATTGACCAAGAACAGGTAGTCGGTCGAGCCGTACTGACGGAAGCGCGGGACGACGTCGGGGTCCGACGTCTCGCCGTAGCGCTGGTAGAAGTCGTCAAGCTGCCCGCGCAGCTCGGCCGCCGCGTTCTGAAGATCCGCCTTGGCCTGGTCGGCCTTCTTGCCCTGTCGCGTCATGCTCTGGACGTGGATGTCGGTCAGGATGCCGGGAGCGAGGTTCTCGTCAGCGATGATGATGCCGCCGCGCTGCTGGAACGCCGTGATCTTCTCGGCCACGGATCGCGGCAGGACGTCGCAGTTGGGCATGACCAGCACCTCGTAGTCATCGAGTCCGTCGCGGAGGATCGTCTCCTCGTATAGGACCCTGGGCTGAAGCTGCGCCCACTGAAGGATCAGGTGAAAGTCGGCCTCCCAACCGCCGCCCCATCCGCTGCTGCCGCGACGCGCGAACATCTGCGAGGCAAAGCTCTCCAGCAGCGCCACGTCCGTCCTTCGATCGGGGATCATCTTCAACGACGGCCCCAGGGGCCGGATCACGTCTCGGACCAGCTCTTGCAGCACGGGCCACGTCTCGCCATTCGTGAATCGATATCCTCCGGGCTCGCCAAGGGCCGGCGCAAGCGATCCCCAACCGTGGTACATGATCCCCTGGACAGGGCGCGAGATCTTCGACCAGAACGCCTCCCGCATGTGGTCGGGCGAGATCGTGATGAACTGGGCGTCCGGTTGCTCGTTCTCCCAGTCGGCGCGCTCGGCCGGATCCTCCGGGGCCTCAGGCGCCGTGCCGGACCGGTACCAGATGACTTGCGTCATCTTCATCACGCCTTGCCCGGGATGACCGTCCGCCATGGCGAAGAGTTCGTCGGCGGCCTGGCCGATCTTGATCGGATCGGGGTAGCTGTAGGTCCACTGCGAGAGGTAGTCGACGTTGCCGCCGGCCCCCCATTTGCTGGGGCACCGGACGGCCGGATCGAACCACGACCAAAGATCGTCGCGCCCCGTCGATTTGACGCCCTCGCTGATCCGACTCAGCAGCGCGGGCCAGCCGTCGCCTCCGCCCCAGAACCAGCGGTAGTAGGCGAGAATCGGGTCATCGTTCTCGATGATCCGGTCGGCGGGGAAATCGGGGATGTCATGATAGGACACGCCCGTCTTCTGGTTGACCAGGGGCGGGATGTCTGCGTTCGCGCTTTGTTTGTACGCCGCGACATCGACGTCGCAGAACGAGACCTGCGTCCGGTCGCGCATTTCGGACTCACACATCACCGCCTCGAGAGCCGGCATGTGCCCGTACGTCCGCACCACGGACGCCCCGACATCAAAGGCATAGGCCTGCATCTCCGGGTAGTTGCCGTTGACGTTCCCAATACCCCTTCCGTGCCGGTCGCGCCGCTGGTACCAGTCGGCGAATCGCTCGTTATAGCGGAGTTGGTTGCCGAACGGATGGCAGTTGGCAAACACGCCGACGCCCGCAATGAGATGGTCCTCGAAATCCTGAAGGTAGGTCGCGCGATTGGGTCCGCTCAACTTGTCCGTGGGGCCACCGGCGTTCCACACTTCACCCCAACTGCTCAGCCATTTCATCTGGTGCGTGAAGCCGATGTCCTTGACGCGCTCGAGGTCGCCGCCACCCCACAGTATGACGGGCATCCCGCCAGGCGTCTTGCGCCCGACGATGACGATCGGCAGCGTCTTCTCCGCGCGCAGTGCCTCGCCGCCCGCCGTCGCCTGCATCGTCGCCGTGAGTTCGTAGTTGCCCGGCTGAAGCGTCGTGTCGACGGGCAGAGACATGGTGTGGCTCTCGGCGATCGGTAACGACGGCAAGGCGAGGTCTCGGCCGACACCGCCGAGATCGACGCTGACCTTCACATCGGTCAGCGGATCACCCGAGTCATTTGCGACCGACACCGTCACCGCCGCGTCCGACTCCATCCGGACGAACGCGCGGCGATCGCTTGTGATGTCGACGGTCAGTTTCTCGGCGAAGGGCAGAGCAATGCCGCGGCTGATGCGCACGTCGTCGAAGTAAGCGGGCGTACCACTATGCGTGCTTCCGTAGCGGTCGCCGATGGCGAGGTAGTACGGACCGGAGACGATAGATCCGCGCCCTTCATGGGACCGACGTCCGACGGGCTCGCGGTTGAAGTAGAAGCGCCCCGTGCCCGCGCCGTCGTAGGTGAACGCCACATAGTCCCACCGGTCCGGCGACAACTCGCATTCCGCCGACGCGTAAGCCACGTACTCGTCCCCGAACCCGAGAAGCGCGTGCAGCCGCACCTTGTACTCGCCGGTCAACTCCACTGAGAGTTGGTAATCTTGGTTGGCGTCCTTGCGCGGCGTCGCCGACGGGATGTACATCTTGTCCAGCAGCGTCATGCGCTTGCGCGCGTTGAACTCCGGCTTGGGCTTCACCCACAATTCGATGGTGAACGCGCCCTCGGGAGTCAGTCCCTCGCGGTTCTTCACCATGGCGCCAACAGCAACGTCCTTGTCGGAGTGAGCCTCGTGCGATTCGAGGCACATTCCCTCGCGGCCGTTGGGAACGAAGCGAGATTCGCCTCGGAGTTCCAGGTCGAATCCGTTGCCGGATGCGTCCATGGCCTCCCCGCCCTTGTCAAACGGCCAATGCGCGATCACGGCATCCTGGGCACGCGCCGCCTGCCCCGCGGCAATGAACCCCGAGGCGAGGACGAGAATTGCTATCCACCCGAGGCAATGA
>PVBE011955532.1_pt1 | contig 16634 bp, 11 predicted proteins | sample 1631181 | NCBI WGS metagenome assembly PVBE01 (sample SAMN08397723, study PRJNA350692) | Marine metagenome, whole genome shotgun sequencing project. | isolation source: water | place: Pacific Ocean | collected 2012-04
CACCTGGTGCGAGGCATCGTCGCTGGCGTGGCCGAGGCCCATCGCCACGGCCTGATCCACAGGGACCTCAAGCCCTCCAACATCCTGCTGGACGTGCACTGTGGCAACATCGTGCCCAGGGTGGTCGACTTCGGCATCGCCAAGATGCTGGGGGGCGATCAGCCCGGAGGGTCGGCTCGCACGCGCACGGGCGCCGCCTTGGGCACGCCGGCGTACATGGCGCCCGAGCAGGTGCGCGACACCAAGAGCGTCACCACCCAGGCCGACATCTTCGCCCTCGGAGCCATCCTGTACGAGCTGGTCACCGGGCGCCGGGCCTTCGAGCGCGCCGACGTCTTCGAGACCCTCAAGGCCGTGACCTCGGGCGAGTATTGCCCCGTGCGTGCCCTCGTGCCCGACATCCCCGAGCGCATGGAGCGGGCCATCCAGGGGGCGCTGCAGGTCGAGAAGGGGCGGCGCATCACGGACTGCGAGACCCTGCTGCGCGTCTGGCGCGGTGAAGACGGGGAGACGAGCGCTACCACCCCGGCCACGCCGTGGAGCCTCGAGCAGCTCGAGGGGCTCCGGAGCGGAAGGCCTGGGACCGGCGAGGTCCCCGCGACCCTCGAGACCCCCGTCGCTCTCAACACCTCCGACTACCTGAGCATCGCGCCGGAGGTCCCGGTGACCGGGTCGGAGACCGTCGCCGACGAGCGGGGGATCGTGGAGACCCGGCAGACCACGGCCCAGGAACCTCCCGCCCCGCAGCCCGCGCCCGCCGCCGTGGTCGAGCGCTGGCCAGCCTGGTGGGTCTTCCCGGCCGGCACGCTTACTGGCCTGCCGGTCCTCGCGGGCATCCTCGTGCTCTACGGCGACTTCATCGGCGTGCTCGTCCGCGGCGGGCCCTTCATGGGCCTCGTGCTGCTGTTGGCGGCCATCGGAGTGGGCACGGCCTCCTGGCTGGCGGTCGCCGAGGCTCGCGGGCGTGCCTACACCGGGGGGTGGCTCGTGTTCCCAGCGCTCACCGTCTTCGCGGGCACCCTGGGCACCTACGCAGGCATCTTCAACCTCGATCTGGCGGCGGACGGTGTGGACCTGGCCGTCAAGGCCAAGCTCCTCAACATGGGCCTGTCGATCTCACTGGTCACCGAGTTCAGCGGGATGGCGCTCGGCGCGGAGCTGCTGCTCGTCGCCGCCGTCCTGCAGCTGTGGACCCAGCGCCGCCATCTCGCGCTGCGCCAGCCGGGGACGCCAGCCCTGGTGGCGGTCGGGCTGGCGGTGACGGGCGGCTTGGCGCTCTGGATCCTCCAGGCCGTCGCCTTCTGGAAGGCGGGCCATGGTGACGCCCCCGCCCACTTCCTGGTGTTCCTGTCCCTCGTCAGCACCTCCGTCTGCCTTGCGGCCTTCGGCCTCGGCGGCCAGGCCGTGTCCGCGCGGGCCCGTGTCGTGGCGGGGCTCGCATCGGTGCTCGCGGTCGCGGCGGCTTCGCGGGCGGGCGAGGTGCAGAAGCAGCTCAACCTGCTCGACGAGCTCGCCCTGCAGGAGCCCGCCGACCTGCTCCAGGCCGCGGAGCGCTTCGTCGGCTACCTCGACACGGTCTCCATGGCCTTCCCGGTCGCGTGGACCGTCCTCGCGGCGCTGGTCGTGTCGATTGTGGTGTGGGATCTGCGGGGCCAGGTCGTCCTGGTTCGCCTACGGCACGTCGTTCTTCCGCTGCTCCTCGTCGCGCTGGTCGCCTGCATGCAGGTCGTGGTGCAGAACAGCAAGCAGGGGGTGATCGACCGGGTGCTGCCCGCCTACCTGGGCACCGTGTCCGGCTGGTACTTCGGCTTCGCCCTCGAGGACTATCGGGCCGATTCGGCCGCCCCCTGGGCTCGCGACGGGCTGCGCGCCCCCCAGCCCCCCGAAGGCGGCGAGATCGGGCCCGACGACGTCATCATCGCGGTCAACGATCTCCCCCTCGACTCCGTGGCCGACCTGCTCCAGCGCCTGCGGGACTGTGACTGTGCGGAGCAGGGTGGGGCCTGTACGCTCGCGGCCACCTGCCTGGACGAGGGTACCGAGCTCGAGCTCACGCTCTTGCGGGCGCCTGGCGACTCGACGAGCGATGCACGCCTCGAGCGCATCCAGGTCCCCCTCGTCGTGAGGGAGCCCTCCGCCGAAGAGCGCTAGGATCCCTTCTCGTACCCGCCCCTCCGGATGCCGTGGGCCTTCATCTTGTGGGCCAGGGTGCGCAGCGGCAGGCCCAGGGCGTCTGCGGCTTGCTTGCGATCCCAGCCCGAACGCTCGAGAGCCGCGAGGATGAGGTCCGCCTCCAGCTGCTGCAGCGTGGCCTTGAGGTCCCGGCCCTCGGGTGCGGCCTGCCCTGCTCGCTGGCGTGGCTCCACCGCACGTGTCGCCAGGGTCCGGATCCTGCGAGGCAGGTCCTCCACGGCGATGTGCGTTCCACCGCAGATCACCACGGCGCGCTCGATGGCGTTGTGGAGCTCGCGGACGTTGCCGGGCCAGGCGTAGCTTCGGAGGGCACCGAGCGCTTCGGGCTCGAGGCCCTGCAGGTCGCGGTCGTTCGCGCGGTTCGCCTGCTGCAGGAAGCGGCTCGCGAGGGGCTCGATCTCCTCGGGGCGCTTGCGCAGGGGAGGCAGCTCCAGGGTCATGACGTTGAGCCGGTACAGCAGGTCCCAGCGAAACTCCTTGGCCTCGCACATGGCCTCGATGTCCCGGTGGGTGGCCGCGAGGACGCGGACGTCCACCTCGATCTCTGCGGAGGATCCCACCCGAGAGAAACGTTTGTTCTCGAGCACGCGCAGCAACGCGGCCTGGGCGCTCGGGGGCAGCTCGCCCAGCTCGTCCAGCAACACCGTGCCGCCGTCGGCGGCCTCGAAGACCCCCCGACGCTGCTGGCCCGCTCCGGTGAAGGCGCCGCGCTCGTGGCCGAACAGCGTGCTCTCCACCAGTTGAGAGGGGATGCCTCCGCAGTTGACGCAGACCATGGGCCGGTCGCGGCGCTTGCCGCCCCGGTGAATGGCGCGCGCAACCACCTCCTTGCCCGTGCCGGTCTCCCCCGTGATCAGCACGGGGATGTGGGAGTCGGCCAGGCGCTTCGCGGTGTTGAAGACCCAGCGCATGGCCTGGCTCTTGACGATGGGCTGCGTGGTCGTCTCGTGCGTGTGGACGGCTGCGGTGCCCGTGACCGCCATGGAGCGGCCCGGGCCCGTGCCACGCAGGGCCTCGAGGGCCAGCTCGAGCAGGGCCTCCGCGGTGCTGGCATGCTCGGGGTACAGCGCCATTCCACAGCGCAGGTTGGCCGTGGCCGCCAGGCGCTTCATCTGTGTGTGGGCTTGGGGCCGGTCCACCTCCGGGAGGAGGATCTCCACCGTGTCCCTGCTGTACAAGCCCAGCGGATCGAAGGGCCGGAGGGCGCCACGCAAGGTCGGGAGCCATGGAGCCACCGAGGCCTTCCCCATGCTGCGCGCCAGCACGAGCGCGAAGCTCCGGTGGTGGTGGTGTGCGCGCGCCAGCTCCCTCCCCAGCTGGGCCATGAAGGTGTCGTGGCCGTCGATCTCCCTCCAGTCACCGCCGCCGGCCGCCAGATGGATCGACGCCGGCACCGCTCCGAAGGACATGTCGGAGCCGGGCTTGGCGGTGGCCCGTTCGATGCGGGTGCCAGCGAGCCAGGTCCCGTTGGTGGAGCCCAGGTCCTCCACGAGCACGTCGGTGCCCTGGAGGGTGAGCCGGGCGTGGGTCCGGGACAGGCTGCTGTCGCGCACCTTGACGTCCGAGGGGGTGCTGCGGCCCATGGTGACGGGCTGGTCTGGGTTGAGCGGGACCGTCGTGACCCCGTCCCGGGTGTAGAGCAGCATCGAGACCCTGGCGCGCTCCGCGGCGCCGCGGCTGCGCAGCCGCTCCAGGGCTTCTTCGGAGATGCGTCCGGTGGCACCGCTGGTCTCTCGGTCGTCCTTGGCCATGGCTGCCCTCGCTCGAGCTCGGCCGTTCAGCGCGGTGCTGGGGCGGCTCGCGGTACCCTAGCACGGCAGGATCTTGCCCGGCAGTGCAAGTCCTTACCGCATTCGTCGGACGGACCTCCCGACCTCGATTCGTCGAAAGCCGGCGAGAAAAGCAAGCCACCGACGAAAACCAGCCTTCGGGTGTCCGTTGGCACGGAGCTTGAGATGTTCCTGGTGCGAAGGCCGACAGTCCCCACGGCGAACAAACGACGAGACGGACGGGCCGACATCCCACTCCAGGAGAAACCGAGATGATGACCATCCTTTCCGTCGGCGGCCCCTTCATGCTCTTCGTGCTGGTCGTTGGTCTGGCCACCCTGGCGGCGAACGTCGCTCTGTTCGTCCGCCGCGACCGCCGTCTCGTGGGCGTGGTCGTAGGCCTCGCCGCCGCCACCCTCCTGGTGGGGATCTGCGGGACCAGCATGGGCCTGTACATGATGTCCACCGCCTTCCCCCTCCCCGCCGAGGTGGTGGCCGAGGGCGCGGTCAAGAGCGTGGCGCTGCTCTCCAAGGCGACGGGCGTGGCCCACACCACCACCGCCATCGGCGCGCTGCTAGCCGCCCTCAACGCCGTGGTCTGCGGTGTGGGGTACGCCCGGGCGCGCTGACGCCGCTCGGTATGTAGGGGCGGGGCTTGTCCCCGCCCGCCCTATAGCTGGGGCTGGGGCGCCGGAGCCTCCAGCTCCAGCTCCAGCTCTTCAGGCTCCAGATCTGGCGGTGCGATGAAGTCCGCCCAGGGGATGCCTGTCTCGGCCAGCACGCCGTCGGCCATCCAGATGGGCAGGCCGTTGCCCAGCGCGAGGGCGATGGCATCCGAGGCTCGCAGGTCGACGCGCTTGCTGTCCTCACCCTGCTGAAGGGTGATGGTGGCGACAAAGACTTGGGAGCGCAGATCGTCGATGCGCACCTGGGTCAGCTCGCCACCCAGCTCTCCGATGACGGTGTCCAGCAGGTCGTGGGTGAGGGGGCGCTCGTAGCGGCGGCGCTCGGCCCGGAGCGCGATGGACAGCGCCTCGGTGCCCCCTACGCCGATGGGGATGACCTGGGTGCGCTCGATGTTGGCCAGCAGCACCGTGCCTCCCCCACCGCCCGCCGGCAGTACGGACACGACCTCTACGGCGGTGAAGCCTGCGGGCTGGGTGGGCTCTGCCGCTACCGGAGCCTCGGCCTGCTTGGCGCGCCTGCCCGCCTGGGCGGCCGGGCCGAGGAGCAGGGCACAGGCGAGGAAGAGGGTCGTGGAGCCCATTGGGTGCTCTCCTGTCATCAGGGTAGAGGGTTGTCCATGGTCCGTCCAGGAGGAAACATGCGCGCTTTGGTGCTGACCGGTACGGGGCCCGAGGTCCGGGACCACCCCCAGCCCGCCGCGGTTCCCGGCGAGGCTCGGGTTCGTGTCTCCCTCGCTGGTGTCTGCGCCACCGACCTCGAGCTCTGCAAGGGCTACATGGGCTTCCTCGGCGTGTTGGGCCACGAGTTCGTGGGAGTGGTCGAGCATGCGGACGACCGTGCCTGGGTGGGCCGCCGGGTCGTGGGGGAGATCAACTGCTCCTGCGGTGCTTGCGCCACCTGCAGTGCCGGCCTGCCCACCCACTGTTCCCACCGCTCGGTGCTGGGCATCCAGGACCGCGACGGGGCGTTTGCCGAGGTTCTGTCGCTTCCGGAAGCCAACCTGCACCCAGTGCCCGACGGCGTCAGCGACGAACAGGCCGTCTTCACCGAACCCTTGGCCGCAGCCTGCCAGATCCTCGAGCAGCTCGAGCTGCAGCCCTCCCAGCGGGTGGTGGTTCTGGGCGTCGGCCGCCTGGGCCAGCTGGTGGCGCGCGTGCTGGCCCTGACCGGCGCCGAGGTGGCGGGGGTCGACCGTCACTCCGAGCTGCTGGACCTGTTGCCTCCTTCCGTTCGCCCCGTCCACGTCCACGATGCCGACTCCCTGGTCGGTGCCGACGTGGTGGTCGAATGCACCGGCCATCGGGATGGCCTCACGCTGGCCACCGGCCTCGTGCGCCCCCGCGGCACCGTCGTGCTCAAGACCACCGTGGCGGATCCGGCGGCTCCCCCCGTGGTCCCATGGGTCATCCACGAGATCACGGTGCTCGGATCGCGCTGTGGGCCCTTCGCCCCGGCGCTGCGGCTGCTCGAGTCCGGGCTGGTGGATCCTACGCCCCTCGTCACGGCGCGCCTTCCCCTCGAGCGGGGCCTCGAGGCCCTCGAGTGGGCCGACCAACCCGGCACGGTCAAGATACTCCTGGAGTCCTGAACTCACCGAAGGGTGATCCGCCGCGGGAAAAACCAGGCAATCCGCGCTAGAGTGGGCGCGAAGGGAACCAAGGAGCGGCCCTCATGGGCTCAACGCTGCGTTGCGGCATCGACATCGGATCCACGACGGTCAAGGCCGTCGTGCTCGATGGCACCGACGGTGTCGTCTGGTCCGACTACCGCCGCCACAACACGCGCCAGGGCGAGATGGTCCGCGAGTTCCTGCAGCGCATCCAGGCCGCGCTCCCCGAGGCCGATCTGGAGCTGTTCGTCACCGGCAGCGGTGGCAGGGTGGTCGCCCCCCACCTGAACGCCCACTACGTCCAGGAAGTCAACGCCGTCACCTACGCGGCCGAGCAGCTGCACCCTCGCGCGGGCTCCATCATCGAGCTGGGGGGCCAGGACGCCAAGGTCATCTTCTGGAGGGAAGACGAGCGAGGGGGGCGGAGCACCAAGGCGTCCATGAACGACAAGTGCGCCGGGGGCACCGGGGCCACCCTGGACAAGATCTTCGACAAGGTGGGCCTGTCGGTGGAACAGGCCGCCGACGTGCGGCTCGAGGGCCGCACCATCCACCGCGTCGCGGCCAAGTGCGGCGTGTTCGCCGAGACAGACGTCGTCGGGCTGCTCAAGGCCGGCATCGATCGCGAGGAGATCTTCGTCTCCCTCTGCAACGCCATCGTCCGCCAGAACCTCGAGGTCCTGGTGCGCGGCAACGTCCTCGCCGACGAGGTGCTGCTGCTGGGCGGGCCTCACACCTACCTGCCCGTGCTGACCGAGCTGTGGCGCCAGCACATCCCCGATACCTGGCGTGCCCATCGCTGGGCACCGGCCGACCGCCCCCTCGAAGAGCTCATCCGCGTACCCCCGGACTCCCAGTACTACGCGGCCCTGGGCGCCGTGCTCTTCGGCAGCCAGCAGTCTCGGCTCGTGCGGGAGCTGCAGCCTGGCGGCTCGGCGGAAAAGCGTCTGTTCGCCGGGATCGGCCCGCTGGACGACTACCTCCAGCACGGTCGCGCCGAGCAGCTGCGCCGCTCGGGGGTGGTCAGAGCCGCGCTGGTCTCCTCCAGCGAAGAGCTCGAGGCCTTCCGCGCTGCCTACACCATCCCGCCCTTCGAGCCCGCAATCCCCGCCCCCGGCAGCGCGGTGCCCTGTTTCGTCGGCATCGACGGCGGCTCCACCAGCTCCAAGATCGTGCTGCTCGGGCAAGACGGCGAGCCCTTCTACAAGGACTACCTGCTGTCGGCGGGCAATCCCATCGAGGACATCCGCGCCATGTTCCAGCGGCTCGGTGCCTGGGCGGCGGGCTGCGATCTGCGCCTCGAGGTCCTGGGCAGCGCGGTCACCGGCTACGCCAGCGAGATCCTGCGCGAGGCCTTCGATCTCGACCTGGCGGTGGTCGAGACGGTGGCCCACATGCGCGGCGCCGTGAGGGACCATGGAGACGTAGACGTCATCTGTGACGTCGGCGGGCAGGACATCAAGGTCCTGCTCATGAAGGGCGGTCGGGTCGCCGACTTCATGCTCAACACCCAGTGCAGCGCCGGCAACGGCTTCTTCCTGCAGGGCATGGCGGCCCAGTTTGGCATCCCGGTCGAGCGGTACGCCGACCACGCCTTCCGCGCCCGACAGGCGCCAGCCTTCAACTACGGCTGCGCGGTCTTCATGGAGCAGGACAAGGTCAACTTCCAGCAGCAGGGGTGGTCCAAGGAAGAGATCATGGCCGGGCTGGCCATCGTCCTGCCCCTCAACATCTGGAACTACGTCGTCCAGGACACCAACATCGGGCGCTTCGGCCGTCGGGTGGTGTTGCAGGGTGGCACCCAGAAGAACCTCGCGGCGGTCAAGGCGCAGGTCGACTACATCCACCGCAAGGCCCCCGAGGCCGAGGTCTTCGTGCACCGGCACGCCGACATCGTGGGGGCCATCGGTGCGGCCCTCGAAGCCCAGCGCAGTCACCGCGGTCCCAGCAAGTTCATCGGCGTCCAGGCCGCCTCCCGAGTTCGGTTCTCCACCCGCAGCGACGACGACACCCGCTGCCGTTTCTGCGCGAACCACTGCCCGCGCTCGTTCATCGACATCCAGATCTCCGCCGAGCGTCAGGTCCGGTTCATCTCGGGCAACGCCTGCGAGCGGGGCAAGTCCGAGACCGCAGCGGACGTGAAGACCTGGAAGCGAGAGCACGGCCGCGCCAAGCGCGAGTACGAAAACCTGGTCGAGGTCGCCGCCGAGCAGGCCTTCGCAGAGTGGAGCTTCGAGCCTCTGCCCGATGACGGGCAGCTGGTGGCCTCCCCAGCACCCCAGACCTTCCTGGACTCCATCGGCAGCCGCGTCCCATTTCTGGGGGGCCGCCGCAGGCGATTCCGGCGGTCGCCCCCCTCCTCGGCTGCGCACCGGGCAGCCATGGTGGTGGGCTCTCCACGTCTGCTCAACGCCTACTGCTACGAGCCCTTCTTCTCCACCTATCTGCGCTGTCTGGGGGTCGGGCGTGTCGTGACCAGCGACGTCACCTCCGACAAGCTGTGGGGCGAGGGCAACAAGTGGGGCGCCATCGATCCCTGCTTCCCGGCCAAGGTGGCCCCCGCGCATGTCTACAACCTGTTGCAGAACCGCGAGCGCCTGGGTCTCACCCACATCTGTTTCCCGCGGGTCACGCAGCTACCCTCCACCGTCCAGGACGCCTGTGGTGACCACGCCTGTGTCATACAGATGGGCACGCCCGAGGTGGCCCACGCCGTGTTCACCCGTGAACGCGACTTCTTCGCGGAGCACGGCGTCGAGTACTGGAAGCCGCTGGTCTACCTGGCGCGTCCGGCTCAGGCCCGGGACATGCTCTTCGAGTACTTCGGCGAGCGGCTGCTGGTCACCGAAGACGAAAACGCCTGGGCGGTACGCCAGGGCTACCAGGCCCTCGAAGACTACCTCCAGGGCCTTCGCGCCCAGGGCCGGGCCCTCCTCGACCAGCTGGTGCTTCGAGACCGCATCGGCATCCTGGTCATCGGGCACCCCTACCATAACGATCCGGGGCTCAACCACGGCATCCCCGAGCAGTTCCAGCTGAGGGGTTTCCCCGTCCTGAACATCGAGTCGCTGCCCGTGGACGCCGACTTCCTCGAGCCGCTCTTTGGCGACGACGAGAGAGGTGTCGACAGCGCCCACTCGATCGGGCAGGTCTGGAAGCGCAACTTCAACCGCAACCTCAACCACAAGATCTGGGGGGCGCTGGTCGCGGCACGCCATCCCAACCTGGCGGTCGTCGATCTGTCCAGCTTCAAGTGCGGCTTCGACGCCCCGGCCTATTCCTACGTCGCCAACATCCTCGACGCGACGGGCACGCCCCACTTCCTGTTCCACGACATCGACCAGAACAAGCCGGGCGCGACCTTCGGCATCCGCGTGCAGACCATAGAATACTTCCTGCACATCGAGGAAGAAGCCATCCGCCAAAGAGGGGGCCCAGCGTGACCTCCAAGCCCACCGAGAACCACGGGGTTCGACCCACGGCTCGCCGCGGCGCCCCCTGGCGGGGCTACGGCAACCCCGTCTGGCACAAGCTCGACAAGGACAAGGTCACCATCCTCTACAACTTCGTGGAGCGGCGGAAGTCCTTCTTCCTGCGCGCCTACTTCGAGCGCTACGGCTACCGCTACGAAGACCTGGGCGACTACTTCTACGAGGACGTGCGCTGGGGCAAGGAATACGGCAACCGCATGGAGTGCAACCCGATGTACTTCACCATCGGGAGCCTGCTCAAGAACCTGTTCCGCATCCAGCGCGAGACGGGGCTTTCCAAAAAAGAGATCGTCGAGCGCTACGTGTTCGTCTGCGGCGGCGGCCAGTGCGGTCCGTGCCGCTACGGCATGTACCCCCAGGAATACTGGAAGGCCCTGCACGACGCCGGCTTCGAGAACTTCCGGCTGCTGATCTTCTCGTCCGGGTTCACCAGCGAAGACATCACCGCCGACAGCGCCTTCCACTTCGACTGGCGCTTCCGCGTCATCATGACCCACGCCCTGGTGCTCGCCGACATGATGCACGTCGTCGAGTGCGCCCTGCGGCCCCAGGCCAAGGACCGCGAGCAGGTCATGGTCGCCATCGGCGAGGTCGAAGAGGAGCTGTTGAGCGCCATGCTGGAGCGCCGCTACGTCCCGGCGGTGGTGAACGTGCTCCGCAAGGCCAGCGCCCGCTTCGCGGAGATCCCCCGGGGGGACGCGGTGCTGCCGAGCATCTACATCACCGGCGAGATCTTCGCGAACCTGGCCCACAACGAGGGCAACTACAACCTGCGCCGCTTCATCATGGACCACGGCTGCGTGGTCTCGCCGGGCCTGTTCACCCAGCGGGTCATGTACGACTTCTGGCGGCAGCAGCGGGTCTTCGCCCCCGGCATCCGCTACGCGGCGAGCCTTCGCGAGTGGTTCGACAACATCTTCCTCTACGTGCAGTCCATGTTCCGTCGGCGCTTCGTGATGGGCGTCTGGAACCGCTACCTCGACGCCTTGGACCTGCCCCGCTTCGGCGGGCGCGCCGAGCTGATGGACCTGGACCACATGGCCGAGGTCGGCCGCGATCTCTACCACCCCGAGATCTTCGGTGGAGAGGGCAACCTCGAGGTGGCCGAGGCCATGCACTACGCCGACAAGGTCGACGGCTTCATCTCGTCCAAGCCCTTTGGCTGCATGCCGTCTTCGGGGGTTTCCGACGGCGTGATGGCCAAGGTGATGGCCGAGCGGCCCGATCTGAGCATCCTGTCCATCGAGACCAGCGGGGACAACGAGGTCAGCATCTTGAGCCGGGTCTCCATGCTCATCTTCGAGGCCAAGCAGAAGCTGGTGCGCAAGCGGGCATCCCCCGCGTCTTGAATGTCAGGGGATGTTAGGCGGCGGTCCATGGAAACCACTCCCCCCGCCGACAGCCCGCCCATCGACGACCCCCGCGTGGTGCGCGCCGGACGCTTCATCGATCTGGTCGGTCAGGCCATGCTCCCCATGGGTCTCGGAGCCTTGGCCGGCTTCTACGCGGCCGATCAGGGCATGCGCCTGCTGCCGACCCTGCTCGAGATCACCCTGGCCTGGACCCTGGCGGCCCTCGCCTTGATCGCCTTCGGCAAGCTGCTACGAGGCAAGCTCGTGGCCTCCTCGCCCCGGGGCGTGCGCCTGCGCAAGCGCGTGGTGGCCGTGCTGGTGCTCATGGCCGTGGCCCTGGGCGTGCGGCTGGGTGTTCACCACCTGCGCGAGCCTTCGCCCCTCACCGAGCTGCCCACAGCTCAGTTCGAGACCGCCTTCGAGCTCGACGCCCAGGCCTACCGCGACCACGAACGTGGCATGGAGCGCCTGCTGCGTGAGCTCGAGATCCAGGGCGTGCCCGCCGCCGGCAAGGACATCGCCCTGTCCGCCGAGGACGAAGCCCTGCTCCTCGAGTGCTACGCGGCCCTGCTCGACTACTCCTTCGCCCTGGACGGCATCCGCGTGTTCTGGGAAGACTGGTACCGCTTCGATCCCTCCCGGGTCGAGCGGCGCTACCACCTGCGCTCCTACCTGCTCTCCTACGCCGCAGAGCTGGCGCTGTACGAAAAGGCCGCTCGCTTCTCCAAGCGCGTGCTGGCCAATCCCAGCGCCAGGAAGTTCCTGGACAACCCCCACCCCTCCCACGACCTGCCCGAGAGCAGCTTCAGCCACTTCCGCCAGGAGCTGCTGGGCACCCGCGATCAGGCGCGGGTCGTGGCTGGCGAGCGCTACCTGCAGGTGCTCGAGAAAGGTCTGGGCGGCCGGGAAGAGGCCCAAGAGCTCGACGTCGCCTGGCTCTGGGAAGCCATCGAGGACCACCTGGTGGTCATCGACGCCGTGGCCCCCATCGACCGCGCGGCCCTCACCGTACGGGCCGACGCCCAGGTGCTCAAGCGCTCGGTGCGCCGCGTCTGGTTCCCGGTCCAGAAAGAAGCGGCGGACCTGATGGGCGACATCCGCGTTCGTCGCGTCGGCTGGTACCTCATCCCCACCGAGCAGCAGGAACAGGCGGCCGAGCTGCTGCGCCCCGGCGACATCATGATCTCCCGCAAGAACTGGTACCTGAGCAACGTGGGCCTGCCGGGCTTCTGGCCTCACGCCATCCTCTACCTGGGCTCGCCGGACGATCTCGAGGCCTACTTCGACGATCCGGCGGTGCTCGAATGGATCGAGCTCACCACGGGCGAGCGCACCACGCTGCCCCGCTTCCTCGAGGAGCACTTCCCCACCGCCTGGCTGCGCTACAGGTTGGGCGACCACGGCGAGACCCACCGGGTCATCGAAGCCATCGGCGAAGGCGTCGTGTTCAACACCATGAGCCATGTCTCGGGCGACTACCTCGGCGCCGTGCGCCCGCGCCTCGACAAGGTCGCCAAGGCCCAGGCCGTGGTCGAAGCCTTTTCCCACTGGGGCAAGCCCTACGACTTCGACTTCGACTTCGCCACCGACCACACCCTGGTCTGCACCGAGTTGGTGTGGCGCGCCTACCGCCCGGCCGATGGCAAGGAAGGGCTGGATCTGCCCATGGCCAAGGTCGCCGGGCGCGTCACGCTGCCTGCGAACCTCATGGTCCAACACTTCTCCGAGAACATGGCGGGGGACGAGCCCCTGTACGACTTCGTGCTCTTCATCGATGCGGTCGAGAAGGAGCAGCGCACCTTCTTCTCCGATCAGGGCGCGTTCGAGAGTTCGTGGGCGCGGACGAAGTGGGACATCGCCCAGCAGTAGGCCCCGGGCTCGGGCCACCCGTCACACGGCCTGGTATCGTGGCCAGGTCCAGCGAGAAGCCAAGGAAGATGCAATCACCGGGGCGAACGTTCCTGCTCCTCCTGCTCGGTCCCCTGCTGGGGCTCGTGTCCGTCGACCTGGTCTTGGGTCTCGCGTCGGCTTGGCCGCGTTTCCTCGCTTCCTGCCCTGCTGGAACACAGGCGCGAGCGGACGGTCTCTTGTACGGCGCCAGGCCGGGGGAGGTAGACGTCGTGGTGATGGGCAGCAGCATCGCGCACCGCAACTTGGACGAGGCGCGCCTGGAGCGGATGCTCGGCCCACGCCGCGCGCGTGTGCTGAACCTCGGCTTCGATGGCGCCATGGCCGTCACCATGGCGATGATGATCCCTGACGTCCTGGACCTCGAGCCACGGGTGGTCCTGTTCGTGGTCAGCCCCTTCATGCTCACCGCGAGGGAGCCGCTCACCGGTGCTCGGGCCTACCACCCGGTCGTCGCTTGGCAGATGTTCGGACCACCGAGGAGCCTGGATGGCGCCAGGTTCCACCTGATGGGGACGTTCGGCCGGGGATAAGAAGGACAAAGCGCCCTCGAGGTGTCAACGCGGGGACCCGCGTGTACAGACAGCCTGCCAGCCTGGCGGGCTGAACGTCAAGGACCGTGTCGAGGAGCGTGAGGACACCCCCTGGGACGGCTTGTGAGAGGGCCGATCGGCGCGAGGCGCAGCGCGGCCGCCCACCACGTCGGCAGCCCGTGCCAGCCTGGACTTCTACACGCCCGGAGGCCAAGCCCGCGTCAGCGAACACCTGGCCCCAGGCGGCGTCTTGGCGGTCTGGTCGGCCCACGACAACGAGCGCTTCGCAGAGGTCACGACGAAGATGAACCCCCAGGCCTGGCGTGAGCATGTCCACTGGTCCGTCGAACACCAGGATGACGACGACCAGCACTTCCACAACGTCCTGTTCTTGGCCTGCAAGGCTCCCTGACCCGCGGCGCGGCCACATCGGGTGTTCGGGCTGCGGCCAGGTCGGCGCGCCGTGCGGGCTGGCTGTCGGGCGGACGACCGGGACGCGCCAGCATGGATCGTCTCGCCTACACCTCCCCCACGGTAGCCTGATAGAGATGGGTGTCCGGCGTCACCGGCGTCCTCCGAGGTGATTCATGCGTACGACGACCACGAACCTGCTGCTCGCTGCCCTTCTGGCGATCGGTGCCTGTTCGACCGGGACCGACGGCACCCCGAAGGAGCCTGCGATCACCCCCGTCGATGGGGCCGCACCGGCTGATGCTGCCACAGGCTATCGAGCGAAGCCCCAAGAGGGCCGGCAAGGTCGTTATTCGGATGTTCTCCCCAGCTTCTCGCTGGACAGCGCCGGGCTGGACTTCGAGTGCGGCAAGGGTGGCTCCGACGACTACCAGGAGATCTACCCGCCGAACATCATCGATGTGGCGGAGAGCTACTACTTCGAAGATCTGGACGGTCTGATCACCCGCTTCCACACCGTGTCCTTCGACAAGTACTCCATGGCCTTGTTCGGCTCGGCCTTCGAGGTCACCGACGGCCTCGAGGGGGTGTCCAGTGTGCTGGACATGGGCACGGGCACGGGCGCGCTGTCCTTCGCCGCGTTGGCCCAGGGCGCCGAGCGGGCGGTGGGGACGGAGCTGGACCCCCTGGCGCTGCGCAACGCGAGCTTCAACGCCAGGCAGCTGGGTGTGGCCGACCGCTTCGAGGGCCGGTTGGTGCCCTTCGATGATCAGGGGGCGTACTCGGTCATCGGCGACCAAGAGCGCTTCGACTTGATCCTGAGCGATCCACCCCAGGGCACCCACGGGGACTCGGAGCGCTACTTCCCCGAAGTGGAAGACGAACTGGACGCGGCCGGCGCCCGGGAGCTGTTCTTCACCGCGGACGTTGGGTTCTGTTTTCTGAAGTCGGTGTTCGAGGGACTGGATGCCCACCTGAGCGAGGGTGGCAGGTTGCTGCTCGCCATCAAGACCAGGCCTGGACGCAGGCACGTGCACCACCTGTGCATAGAGTTTGGGTTCCAAGACCGCGCCCTGTTGGATGTGCGAGATGGGCAGCTGCAGGAAGGCAAGCGCTTGATCGGCGACAAGGAACTGATGCCGGACCTGACGCTCGATGCGGTCATCATCGAGGTCACGCGAATCGACCCGTAGAGCGCTTCGCGGGCGTGTGCGCTCCACAGGGCTCACCCCACCCCCCGACTCAGCGCAGCCGCTCCTCCAGAGCCTCGGCGATCTTGTCCTGGGCACCGCCCGCCACGTGGGACAGGACGCTGCGCTGCACCGCACCCATGTCCTTTCCGCGGGTGTAGACGTTCCGGTAGACCGCGACCCCGCCCTGTGCGCGGTCGACGAATGCGACGACGCTCTCCCGCAGGAAGATCCCCTGGGCGTCGGGGGCGTCGGCGCTCTTCACCAGCCGGGTGTGGAAGGCGCTCATCCCGTCATCTGCGTACTCTCGGGCCAACAGGCAGATGTCCGTGCGACCGACGATGCCCATGACCGCACTGGTGACCAGGCAGACGTGGTCGTCCTCGCGCTGGTAGCTGTCCAGGCCCGGCATCACCTCCTCCCGGAAGGCCACGCTGTTGTAGACCGCCATGGCCTGGGCGGCGTCGCCGTGATCCAGGCAGTGCAGGCTCTCGACCTGAAAGGTGCTGCGCTCGAAGGCCCGGTCCGCGTCGGTCTCACCCACAGAGCCGGGCTCCACGAAGCTCACGTGGACGCTGGGCTCGCAGGTCGTGATGGCGCTGGGGAGGCTGCGGTTTACCGCCGCCGCGATTCGTCCCTGCACCCAGCCGGGGTAGCTCGCGGCGAAGGCCTGGGTCACGCGCTGGTCGTCGTCCACCCAGGCCTGCGCACGGACCTGCGCCTCGGGGCGTACGCTGGCCGAGAGGATCCAGCTGCCCACGTCCCAAGAGCCGTCTGCGTGGCCTGCGGGCGTCGCCAGGGCGGTCAGTGCCAGGGCGGCGATGGGGGTGATGGGGGTGATGGACACGCGCTACTCGCTCGACGGGTGCACGTCCTCGAGCTCGGGGTCGTAGTAGAAGTAGCCGACCGCCCGGCCCTCATCGTAGACATCGGTGAGCCAGACGTAGATCCGCGTGCCGACCACCTGGGCTCCCACACCCCACAGCTCCTTGGACGCGGTCCGGTGCAGCGGCACGGGGTTGTTCGGGTCCAGCTCCCAGGTGATGCCCTCGTCGTACGAACGGGCGATGTGCAGCGTGCTGTTGTTCGCGGAGATCACCCCGCCGCTGCCGGGGATCCACTCCTCGAAGCCCAGGTAGAACATGTACTGGGTGGTTCCGTACTCCACGACCGCAGCGCCGGTCACGCCCTTGCCGTCGGGGCCATCCGGCGTGCCCGCCAGCACAGGTTCGTCTTCCCACAGCAGCCAGCCATCCAGCTCGATGCCGTCCATGCGGTAGACATTGCAGGCCGCGTACTCGTCGGTGTACACCGAGGTCGATTTCCCAGCCCACAGCTCCGCCTCGAAGGTCTCCCAGTCGAGCCCCTCGAGGATCTCCATGGTGTCCTGGGCGGCCAGGTACCCGCGGAAGCCGCCGCGATCCGTGATCGTCATGGTCAGCGGCCAGCAGGGGTGGATGGCGGAGCTGAGGGTGTAGTCGGTGGTGTAGG
>PVBE010666805.1_pt1 | contig 16631 bp, 17 predicted proteins | sample 1631181 | NCBI WGS metagenome assembly PVBE01 (sample SAMN08397723, study PRJNA350692) | Marine metagenome, whole genome shotgun sequencing project. | isolation source: water | place: Pacific Ocean | collected 2012-04
GTGGAGAATTTATCCCGGCCTCCGGTGGCCGTGGGCGAACGACCCGCCGCGTCGCGCCGCTTGCCCGATATTCCGTATCGCGCCGCGCGGCGCTCCTAACGGGTCGATCGCCCACGGCCATGAAACAGGTCAGTATCAAGGACCGTTGGTATCGGATGACAAGCACACCAGACTCTTTCCCGTCTCCCCGCTCGCGTGCCGTAATGCTGAGCCTGCTGGGACTTTCCGCCGGCATCGCCGGAGGGCTGCTGTTCGTCTGGCTGGAGACGCCGATTCCATGGCTGCTGGGGCCGATCTTCGCCGTCGCCTGCGTCAATCTCGCGGGGCTCCGGGTGGGCTGTCCACGGGGCAGCCGGCAATGCGGCCAGATCATCCTCGGCACGGTGATCGGTCTCTACTTCACGCCCGAGATCGCCGGCATCGTGCTCGCCCACCTGCCGTGGATGATCCTGGTCGCGGTCGTCGCCATCGCGCTTGGCGGTGTCGGCGCAGCGGTGCACATGCGGTTTGCTGGTCTCGACGGGCCGACGGCGTTCTTTGGCAGCGTGCCGGGCGGCATGGCCGAGATGATCACCTTGGGCGACCGCTACAACGCCGAGCCGGTCGCGCTGGTGCTGTCACAGACCATCCGCGTCACCATCGTCGTCGTGACCATCCCGGCGGCGCTGACCTATTGGGGCATCGCCGGCGACGAGGTCTTTCGCCCGGCGGTCAGCGAGGTCGACTGGGCGCTACTGCCGGTGCTGCTGGGCGGCGCGGCGGCGGTCTCGCTCGGGCTCAACCGGGCCGGCGTCACCAACGCCTGGATGCTGGGCGCCTGCGGGTTCGTCGCGCTGCTGACCGTGCTCGAGATTCGCTGGACCGCGATGCCGCCGGTATTCCTGATCGCCGCCCAGGTGCTGATCGGCGCCAGTCTGGGCGAGCGCTTCGAGCGCGAGGCGCTGATGCGCGCGCCCCGGGTCATCGTCGGCGCCGCGCTGACCACGCTGGTGATGATGGCGACCGGCGCCGGCCTCGCCCTGCTGATCGCCACCGCTTCCGACACCTCGCTGTCGGCCATGGTTGCCGCCGCCGCGCCGGGCGGCCTCGCCGAGATGAGCATCACCGCGCAGGTTCTCGGCCTCGGCGTGCCGCTGGTGACGGCTTACCACATCATCCGGGTGTTCATGATCACGGTGCTGACGCTGCCGCTGTTCCGCCTCGCGCGCCGGGTCGCCGGGGAGCGCGGGTAGCGGGGCTACAGCATGCCGAGCCGGCCGCGCGCGAAAAATGATACCATGCCGGGAGCCTGGCCGCCGCAATGGCGGGCGAGGCGCGAAGCGAAAGGGATTCGATGCTGGAAACGACGATCGCCGGCAGCCTGCCCAAGCCGTCCTGGCTCGCCGAGCCGGAGGCGCTGTGGGCGGCGTGGCGGCCCGAAGCCGGGGACGCGCTCGACGAGGCCAAGCGCGACGCAACGCGCCTCGTTCTGATGGAGCAGGAAGACGCCGGCATCGACATCGTCACCGAGGGCGAGCAATCGCGCCAGCACTTCGTCCATGGCTTCCTGGAGACGATCTCGGGCCTCGACTTCGTCAATCGCAAGCGCATCGGCATCCGCGCCGACCGCTACGAGGCCGACTGCCCGCGCGTCATCGGCCCGGTGGCGCGGACGCGCCCGGTCCATGGCGGCGAGGCGCGCTTCGCCCGGGCCCATACCACGCGCAAGCTCAAGTTCACCCTGCCCGGCCCGATGACCATCGTCGACACGGTCGCCGACGAGCACTACGGCGACCGGGCCGAGCTCGCCATGGCGTTCGCCGCGCTGCTGAACGACGAGGCGCGCGAGCTTGAAGCCGCCGGCGTCGATGTGGTCCAGTTCGACGAGCCGGCCTACAACGTCTACATGGACGACGTGAAGACCTGGGGTATCCGGTCGTTGGAGCGCGCCATCGCGGGGCTCGGCTGTCAGACCGCCATCCACATCTGCTACGGCTACGGCATCGACGCCAACCGGCAGTGGAAGGCGGGCCTCGGCGGGGAATGGCGCCAGTACGAGGAGACCTTCCCGGTGCTGGCGGCGAGCGCCATCGGCCAGATCTCGCTCGAATGCCACAACTCCCGCGTTCCCATGTCGCTGATCGGGCTGTTGGGCGACAAGGACGTGCTGGTCGGCGCCGTCGACGTGGCGAGCGACGAGATCGAGACGCCGGAGCAGGTCGCCGCCGTGATCCGCGAGGCCATGGAGTTCGTCCCGCCCGAGCGCATCCAGCCGTGCACCAATTGCGGCATGGTGCCGCTCGGCCGCGACGTCGCCTACGCCAAGCTCAGGGCGCTGGCGGCGGGCGCCGCCATCGTCCGCGCCGAGATCGCCGGCCCATGACCGAAGCGCCCGAGGACAACGACGCCGAGACCGCAGTGGTCGATGCGGCCAAGCTCGCCGACGACGAGCGAATCGTCGAGCAAGGCATCTGGCGCAAGGTGCGCGAGACCGTCGGCAAGATCCCGTTCACCGAGGACGCCGTCGCCGCCTATTACTGCGCCGTCGACCGCGCGACACCGCTCGGCGTTAAGGCGATCCTAATGGGTGCGCTGGCCTATTTTGTCATGCCGCTCGACGTGATCCCGGACTTCATCGCCGGGCTCGGCTACACCGACGACGCCGCGGTGCTGATCGCCGCCATCAAGGCGATCCGCAATAATTTGCGCCCCGAGCACCACGACAAGGCGCGGAAGTTCCTGGAGAAGGAGCCGCGCGAGGAGACCTGACCAGGGCTAGTGATGCGATCCCGACGGTTGGTACCCTCTCCACTCCGGGGGAGAGGGTGGCGCGCAAAGCGCGCCGGGTGAGGGGGCGGCCGCCGGCAGGCGGCCAAAAGAGTCTCTTGACGCGCCGACGCGCTTACCCCTCACCCTGACCCTCTCCCCAAGGGGAGAGGGAATCTTTTTGTTTCGAGCGGAACACTAGACGGGTCAGCCGCCGCCGGAACCACGTTGCTCGGCGATCCGGCGCATGCGGCCGTCGATCTCGTCGCGGCCGAGCACGCCCTTCTCGCTCAGCAGGTTCGCCAGCGCCTCGGTCCACAGCTCGAAATAAGTCAGGCTGTTGTAGAAGTCGGGCTCCAAATCCTCGCGGGTACGGCGGAACTCGTCGATGCGGAACACGTTTTGCGCGCGCGGCCCGAGCGAGGTCACCAGCGCCGTCAGCCTACGCTGCCACAGCTCCGGGTCGTGCGGCGCGGTCTCGACCGGGCCGGCCGCGTTGCCGCCGATATCGTTGGGACGCTTCATGATGGGGCCTCCACCGACGATTCGATCACCGAGGCTAGCACGATGGTGGGGCGAGGAGTCGAGAATGGGTTGAACAGAATGAAAAAAATTCTACTGGCTCGGCCATACCGGGTGGTGGAGGTCGATGACGTAGGCATGCTTGTGCTTCATCTGCGCGTGAAGGTGGGGATGGCGATGTGGCTCCGGCCCCTCCCAGCCTTCGTGTACATGCTGATGGTGCTCGTCGTGGAAATGGGGGTGCTCGTGCTCGGATTCCTCGTGCAGGTGTTCCAGGTCGCCCGGGTCGTGCGCCGGCCATAGAGCCAACGCGGCGACGGTCGAGACCAGGGTGACGACGGCGAATACCGTGAAAGCAGCGGTCAATCCGAGCGTGCTTCCGATCCAGCCGGCAAACAGGTAGGCGACCAGCCAGCAGGCGTGCGACAGGGCGAACTGCGCCGCGTAGATCGCCGGCCGGTCACCGTCTTGCGCGGAGCGCCTGAGAAGACGGCCCGCCGGTGTCTGGATGAGGGACGCGCCGGCGCCCAGCACGAACCAGATCGGCAGCAGGGCGTGCAGGCCGGGATCGGTCCAGCCGAGCAGCAGGCCGGCGGTCAGGATGATGCCACCGCCGAGCATGAGCGGGCGGTCGGCCACGCGATCGAGGAAGCGCGGCAACATGAGGGCCACGACCATCGATCCCGCCCCGGCGGCGGCGAACGCCAACGCGGTGTCGCTTTCGGTGCCGCCGAAGCGGTCGCGCACGTAGACCACCGTATTGACGATGACCATGGCGCCGGCGGTCGCCACCGCGAGCGAAAGAGCCAGCAGCCCGCGCAGTCTCGGCGTCTTCAAATAGGTCCGAATTCCGAAGCTCAGATTATGCCATACGCCACGCTCGCGCTCGCTGGGCCCGGGCGATGGCAGCCGCACGGAAAACACCAGCAGCGCCGAAAACAGGAATGCCGCCGCGTTGGCGGCGAACAATGCATCGTAGGTCAGCATGACCAGCGCGGCGGCGGCGATCGTGGGACTCTACAGGTTCTCGAGATCGTAGGCCAGTCGCGACAGGGAAAGCGCGCGCGTGTATCGCGCCTCGTCCGGCAGCACGTCCGGTATCGTCGCCTGGAACGTCGGCGTGAAGCCGGCCGAGAAGGCGTTCAGCAGGAAGATCAACAGATAGATCTGCCACACCTCGGTGACGAACGGCAGGCATGCGACCGACGCCGCGCGCGCGACGTCGAGCCCGATAAGCAAGCCGCGCCGCAGCAACCGGTGCGCGAAGCCGCCGACGATCGGCGCGATGCCGACATAGGCCACCATCTTGAGGGCGAGCGCCGTGCCGAGAACCACGCCGGCGTTTCCGCCCGCCAGGTCATACGCCAGGAGGGCGAGCGCGACGGTCGACAGCCCGGTGCCCGCCAGCGCAACCACCTGCGCCGTGAACAATCGGCGATATGTCCGGTCGGCGAGCGGCGATGTCATATTCATGGCTTTCCCGACCCTTCGCGAAGACCACGGATACCCCGAAATAGCGGTTCGAATCCAACGCTTAGAACCCTCGCCCCATCGCGGAGGCGGGATCTTTTCTTTCGGGCTCGAAACACTTTTGTGTTGTATCGGAAATTCCGGCCATCGGATTGGATATGGCCGAGAGCGTCCTTCAGCCGCATGGCGGAGTCGGATGGCGGCCCACAACGAAATCTTGTTTATTCAGTCTCGTTAGAAAATAAAATTTGATATAAATATCATTATCGAAGACGCAAATATTGCCTAAATACAATACAAAAATAAAACAACTTCACAAAGATATCACCATATTTATTCTATGAATATATCCTCCATTAACAAAATATAAATAATTGTTACCATAATATACCACCGTCTTGAAGACTTGTTATGCGTGAGGGGTCACAGTTATGATTTTGAAGTTTCGGAGCTTGATCAAGGACAAGTCTGGCGCCACCGCCATCGAGTACGGGCTGATCGCGGCCCTCGTCTCGATCGCGGCGGTGGTCGCGCTGCAAAACTTGGGGACATCATTGAACAGCATGTTCAGCGTCGTGTCCGGCCATCTCGATGGGGCGGTTTCCGGCGGCTCCAGCGCGCCGTAAGCGCACCGGCGATAGGAGAAGCCGCCTCGGCGGCTTCTCCTCCCCCCCCGACCCAGCGCTCGGCCTCACCGTCGAGCGCTTTCTTGTCGGCCACCAGCGTGGGAGGCCCCGGGGGAAAAATGGGACATTCAATTCTTGGATCGCTAGCGCCTTCCGGCTGCCGCAGGGGGCAGGATTTGGGACAAGATTGCACACACTGCTGGTGATGGTGCCGACGCTGCTGGCTGCGTGATTGGGCCAGAATCCGGCGTTCGTGTCCTCTTTTCGATGAATCATGTCCGGTGTGCGGTTTAGGGTTTGGCCGCGAAGAAGGCACGGTACCAGACGCCGGCCACCACATCCGTCGCGGCGTCGACCGACATCGGCGCCTCGTTCATCGCTTCCTGGGAGAACCAGACGTAGGCGCATTGTTCGACCATCGCCGCCATCGCTTCCGCGACCTGCCGCGCCGGCGCGCCGTCGACCCGGTCGATGCCGTGGGCTTTGTTCAGGGCATGCACGAAGCGCTCGACATGACGGGTGCGCATGCGCCACCAAACGTCGCGGAAGCGCTCGTCGACGGTGGTCGCCTCGATGAACGCCCGCATGACGTCGCGATTATCGTAATAATGCGCCAGATATCCGCGGTTCGCCTCGACCAGGGCATCATAGGGAGCGGTCGCGAAATCGTGGACTCGCGCCGCGCTCGCCTCGAACAGCTCCTCGTGGATGTCGCCGATCAGATTGACGAACAGGTCCTCCTTGTTCTGGAAATAGCGGTACAGCGCGCCCATCGAGACGCCCGCCTCCTCGGCGACGTCGGCCATGCGCAAGGTCACATAGCCGGCGTGGGCAAAGACCTTGCGGGCACAGTCCAGAATGTGGCTGCGCGTGCGCCGCCCCTTCGGGGTCGTCGGCTGCGCGATCTTCGGGGTTGGCGCTGGCGCGTTCAAGGCTCAACTCTCCACTGATCCCAAACCATCTCACGTCCATCTTGCATCCATCGCGACCTTATAAAAAAAAAGTGACATTGCAAAATAAAAAAAGCGACGTCACTCTCTTGACTGGGAATTCAACCTGGGCCTATTATCTCCGACATTGTTAGGGAGTTGTCCGAACGGATGCCGGACCCCGGGAGATGTTGGGCTCTGGCGGACTAGGGGCCCGGGGGTTGTCGGGATCGGGAAGACCCCGGTGCCGCGGACGAAAACCGGGCTTCCGGCGGTGTGATCCGGAGCATTCCGGAAGGGTGGCGAGACGGCGATGACGGACCAAGCCGGCGACGCGACATTCAGGGCAGGCGAGGCTGCACCGGCGAACGAGGCCGAGCGCCATGCCTGGTACCGCGCCATGGGCTGGTGGCCGGGGCAAAGCCTGCTGCAGCGCTACCGGGACGCCGCGCGGGGCCGAGGGTCCGCGCTCGCCGTGGTCGACAATCGCGGCCGCCGGCTGAGCCATGACGAGCTGTGGGCGGCGTCCGGAAGGCTGCTGCCGGAGTTGCAACGGGCCGGTCTGCAAGCCGGCGAGGTGGCGCTGATCTTCCTGCCCAACTGGGTCGAATGGCAGATCGCGCTTGTCGCCGTGCTGCGCCTCGGCGCCGTGCCGGCCAACATGCCAATCCGCACCGATGCCGAGATGCTGGCTTATGCCGCCGAGCTGGGCGGCGTGCGCACCATAATCACCACCGAGCGCTTCGCTGACACCGACCTGGCGGAGTTGGCCCGCGCCGCCGCCGCCGCGTGCCCCCATCGGCACGATGTCGTGACCCTGGCCGCGGACGGTGGCTGCGGCTTTACCTCGCACCAGGACAAGCCGCTTCCCGCGGCGCCGGCGGTCGCAGACCTCGACCATATCGTCTTCACCTCCTCGACCACCGGCCGGCCGAAGGCGGTGATGCACAGCGCCGACACCCTGGCGGCGCTGAACCTGACCTTTTCGGAGCGTTTTTCCCTCGGGCCCGACGATGCGATCTTCCTCGCCTCGCCCTTGGGCCACAGCATCGGCGCCTACCACGGCGCCAGGCTGTCGCTTTACAACGCGGCGCCGCTGGTGCTGCTAGACAGCTGGGACCCGGCGGGCGCGTTGGCGATGATCGAGGAATTCGGCTGTGTCTTCACCTCGGCGGCGACGCCGTTCCTCAAGGATCTGGTCGATGCGCCGTGGGACGGCGCGGCGCCGAAGCTTAACTCCTTGCGCTGGTTCCTGTGCGGCGGCGCCCAGGTGCCGCCGGCACTGATGCAGGCGGCGCGTGAGCAATTCCCCAATACCTTCGTGACCGTGCTGTGGGGCATGACCGAGGGCGGCCTGACCACCTGCCACGGCGACAGCGCGGACGACAAAGTGTCGAGCACCGCCGGCGTCGGCCTGCCCGGTCTGGAGCTGCGCATCATCGACGAGCACGGAAACGGCTTGGCCGCCGGCGAGGAGGGCGAGTTGGCAATGCGCGGCCCCGGCGTGTTCATCGGCTATTACGGCCAGGACGCGTTCTATGCCGAACAGCTGACCGCCGACGGCTTCTTCCGCACCGGCGATTTGGCGTGCCTGGACGCGGACGGCTACGTCCGCATCACCGGCCGGCTGAAGGACATGATCATCCGCGGCGGCGTCAACATCGCGCCGGTGCCCATCGAGGACGCGCTGGCCAGCCACCCCAATGTCACCGCGGCGGCGGTGATCGGCGCCCCGGACGAGCGCCTCGGCGAGCGCATCTGCGCCGTCGTCGTCGCCGCCGGTCCGGCGCCCGGCCTGGAAGAGCTGAACGCCCATCTCACGGCTCGCGGCCTGCCCAAATACCATTGCCCGGAAAGCCTCCTCCTGGTCGATGCCATGCCGATGACCCCGGCCGGCAAGATCCGCAAGGCCGACCTGCGCGCGACCCTGTTCCCGAAGCACGAAGGCGGTGCGGCATGAGGATCGGGCTGGGCGATATCGAGGTTGCCTACACGCGCGCCGGGACCGGCGACCCCGTGGTCATGGTGCACGGCCTGGCCGAGGATGGCGCCAGTTGGGCCGACGTGCAGGCGCGGCTCGCCGGCTTCACCAGCCACGCCTACGATCTGCGCGGCCATGGCGCGACCGGCCTGGGCGAGGCGCAAGGCACGCTGGCGCAGCTCGGCGGCGACCTGATCCGCTTCCTGGAAGGCGTGACCGGGCCGGCGGCCTGCGTCGGCTATTCGCTGGGCGGCACCGTGGTGCTGTGGGTCGCCGTCGAGCGGCCCGACCTGGTGCGCCGCGCCGTGGTGAGCGGCACCTCGACCGTGGTCGGGCGCACCGCCGCCGGCTTCTTCGAAGACCGCATCGCGCTGCTGCGGGCCGACCGCGAGGGCTTCGCCCGGGCGCTTGCCGAAGACACCGCGAAACAGATCCTGTCGAACGAGATCGACGTCTCGGAGATCACGGCGCGGCGCCTGGCGGCGATCGGCGATGGCGGCGGCTATATTAACGCCGCCCGCGCCATGATGCGCCTCAACGGCGATCCGCTGACCGCGCGTCTGGCCGAGATCGCTTGCAAGGTCGACGTGATCGGCGGCGAGGGCGATATGTTCTGCCCGCGCAAGGCGGCCGACATCATCCTCGAGCAGCTGGCCGACGGCCGCTACCGCGAAATCGCGACCGCTGGCCATCTGATGAGCGTCGACCGGCCGGCCGAGTATGCCGACGCCATCCAATCAGCATTGCAAAGGAGAGACTAATGGTCAGTCGTTTCGGACTTTCCCGCGGCGTCAGCCCGCGCGAGACCTTCACCCAGGTCGGCGAAATCGCCAAGCTGGCGGAACAGAAGGGCTTCGAGGCGATGTGGTTCATCGACCATCAGCTCGGCATGAAGGACGTCTACACCGCGATGAACGTGGCGGCGATGGCGACCGACAAGATCCATCTCGGCTCGGCGGTGACCAACCTGCAAACCCGGCACCCGACGGTCACCGCCAACGCGACGACGGCGCTGGACGACCTTTCCGACGGCCGCGCCATGCTCGGCCTCGGCGCCGGTTGGGTCGCGGTGCATTCGATCAACAAGATGCCCAACAAGCTGGCCGAGACCCGCGACGGGATCGCCGAGCTGCGCCAGCTGTTCTCCGGCGAGGAGGTCGAGCTCTACGGCACCAAGGTGCGCCTGGCGACGGCCAGGCGGCAGATCCCGGTCTACCTGGCGGTCTCGCAGCCGGGCATGCTGCGGCTCTCGTGTGAGACCTGCGACGGCGCCATACTGATGGGCGCGGCGGAACCGGAATTCTGCAACTGGCAGCTCGACTACATATACCAGGGCCTGGAGAAGGCCGGGCGCAAGCGCGAAGACATCGTCATCGACCTGATCATCACCATGAGCATCGACGAGGACGAAGAGCAGGCCCTGAACGACGTCAGTGCCTGGGCGACCAGCCAGGCCGCCACCTTCGCGGTGTGGAAGAAGATGCCGCCGGCCTGGGAACACTTCCGCCCCGAGTTCACCCGCGCCGAACAGGCCTACCACTTCGAGGAGCATCTCTCGCTCCGGGCCGAGCACAAGAAGATCGTCAGCGACGAATTCGTCAAATCGGTCACCGTCGTCGGCAATATGGAGCATTGCATCGCGCGGCTGAAGGAAGTGTCGAAGCTGGACATCGACCGCATCTCCTTCGCCCTGTTGTCGGGCGGGCGGCTGCGGCGGATCGCCGAGATCGCCGACCAGGTGATTCCGCAGATCACCACCGGCTAAAAGGAGTGGACTCATGACAGAGCGCAAGACCGCCGTCATCACCGCCGCCGCCGGGGCAGGCATCGGCGCGGCGATCGCCCGCCAGCTGGCGGCGGACGGCATGGATGTGGTGATCACCGATGCGCATGAGCGGCGCTGCGGCGAGTTCGCCGCCCAACTGGCCGCCGAACATGGCCGTGAATTCCTGAGCTTCCCGCTCGACGTCACCGATTTCGACGCGGTGGCCGCGGTGATGGCCGAGGTCGCCGCCGCCCGCGGCCGCCTCGACGTGCTGGTCAACAATGCCGGCTGGAGCAAGATCGAGCCGGTCGCCGAGATGGCGCGCGAGACCTGGCTGAAATGCCTCGACGTCGACCTCAACGGCACCTTCAACGCCATGCGCCACGCCCTGCCGCGGATGATCGCGCAGGGTTCGGGCGCGATCGTCAATATCTCGTCGATCGCCGCCTGGGAGACCTCGACCGAGCACGGCGCCGGCTATTCCGCCGCCAAGGCCGGGGTGATGGCACTGACCCGGGTGGCGGCGGCCGAGAACGGCCGTCACGGCGTCCGCGTCAACGCGGTGGCGCCGGGCCTGATCTACAACGATTTCCTGCGCCGCATCTATCCCGACGAGTTCTTCGACGGCTATGCCGAGAACCGCTCGCTGGTCGGCCGGGTTGGCCAGCCGCAGGACATCGCCAACATCGTCTCGTTCCTGGCCGGCGACAAGGCCGGCTATATCACCGGCGAGGTGTTCGGTGTCAGCGGCGGTGTCTTCCCCCATGCCTGACCACGACGACAGCCCGCTGTACTGGCCGATCGCCAGGCTGAAGGAGGCTTATGCCGCCGGCGAGCTGTCGCCGGTCGAGGTCACCGAAGAAGTGATCGCCCGCATCGACCGCTTCAACCCGGTCTTGCACGCCTATCTCGCCCGGCTCGACGCCGCCGCCCGCGACCAGGCCCGCGCGGCCGAGGCCGCCTGGCGCGACGGTGAGGCCGGCCCGCTTTGCGGCATCCCGGTCTCGATCAAGGACACCTTCCCGCTGGCCGGCGCCGTGACCACCTATGGCTCGGCGTTGTTTGCCGACAACTTGACGCCGGCCGACAGCGGCGTGGTGCGGCGCCTGCGCGCCGCCGGCGCGATCTTCCCGGGCAAGACCAACGCCGCCGAGTTCGGCCAGTCGGCGACGACGGACAATCTGCTGGGCCGGGAGGCACGCAATCCCTGGGACACCGGCCGTACCCCGGGCGGCTCCAGCGGCGGCGCCGCCGCCTCGGTGGCGGCCGGCCTGGCGGTCGGCGCGGTCGGCGCCGATGGCGGCGGTTCGATCCGTATCCCCGCCGCCTTCACCGGCCTCTATGGCATCAAGCCGACCTATGGCAGCTGCCGGGACGAAGGCGGCTTCGCGGCAATGTCGGATTTCATCGCCGCCGGACCGCTGACTTGGCGGGCGGCGGATTCCAGGATCATCCTGGAACTGATGGCCGAGCGCGACCTGCCGCGCACGCCCATCGACAGGCGCCTGCGCATCGCCTGGTGCCCGCGGCCCGAGAAGGCACCGGTCGATCCCGGCGTCGCCGCAGTCATTGCGGCGGCGGTGGCGAATCTCGCCGAGCTGGGCCATGACGTGGAAGAGGTCGAGCTGCCGCTCGGCGGCTGGGCCGACGCCTTCGATGCCCTGGTGCTGGCCGAGGAAGGCGCCGCGCGGGGCCATTTCCTGGACAGCGACCCGGAGCGGCTGACCGATTACGAACGCAAGAGCCTGATCGCGGCGCGCCAGGTCACGGCCGAGGATGTCGCGCGCGCGCATCGCGCCCATGACGCCTATCGGGCCCGCATCTCAAGTCTTTTCGAAACCTATGACCTGTTGGTCCTGCCGACCACCGCGACCACCGCCTTCCCGGTCCAGCAGCGGCCGCGCGAAGTCGCCGGCCAGAGGGTGTCGTGGCTGTGGGGCGCCTTCCCGGCCACCGCGCAGTTCAACGTCGCCGGCAACCCGGCGGCCTCGCTGCCCTGCGGCCTGACGCATGGCCTGCCGGTCGGGCTGCAGATCGTCGCCGCCTGGCACCAGGAGGCGTTGCTGCTGAACCTGTCCGAGGATCTGGAAACGGCGATCGGCTTCGATGTCGCCGGTCTGCGGGCAAGCTGGGCGCTGGCGGCGAGCGGCGCGACGAGCGCCGCGCAATGAGCGCCACCCTGCGGCAAAGCGTGGTCGAGTGCGTCCTCGAGCTGGTCTTCGACAATCCCGGCCGGCGCAATGCCCTATCGCTGGACCTGCTGGCGGCGTTGGCCGGGCGCCTAGCCGCGGCCCGCAGCGAGGATTTGAGCGGTGTCGTCCTGCGTGGCGCCGGCGACGCCTTCAGCGGTGGCGTCGACCTGGCCAATCTGAGCGGGACCATCGACGATTTGACGGTCGACGACACCATCGAGAAGGTCGTCGCCGTGATCGCCGACTTGCCGATGCCGGTGATCGCTGCCGTCGAGGGGCCGTGCGTCGGCGGCGCGCTGGATCTGGCGCTGGCCTGCGACGGCATCGTCGCCGGTGAGGACGCATTCTTCGAGATCCCGGCGGCCCGTCTCGGGCTGCTGTACAACCCGACCGCGATCGGCCGCATGTACGGCCGCGTCGGCGGTGCCGTGTTGCGCCGCTTGTTGCTGTTGGGCGAGCGACTGGACGCGGCAGCTTCACAGGCCGCGGGCCTGAGCTCAGCCATGGTGGCGAGCGGCGACGCGGCGGCGGCGGCGCACCGGCTGGTGCGCCGTGCGGCCGGCGGGCGGTCACCGGCGGTGGCCGCGACCAAGGGAGTGCTTGCGGCCATCGAGGACGGCAGCTACCACGCCAATCATTGGCAGGCGGTACGCCGCGAAATTCTCGCGTCGCCGGAGCGCCGCGCGGCGGTCGCCGCGGCCAAGGCACGATGAAAGGGGCGAGGCATGCGGCTGAACGATCTGGCGGGATATGAATTTGGCGCGCAGAGCGTCGCCTACGAGGCGCGTGATGCGATACTTTATGCCCTGGCGGTCGGCGCCCCATCCGAGGCGACCGACTTGGTCTACGAGCGCGACCTGCGCGCCCTGCCGGCCTATGCCTGCGCGCTCGGCCTGTGGGCGGTCGAGGCGGCCGGCGAGCTCGGCGCCTATGATCGGACCTATTCGCTGCACGCCTCTCAAGGCCTGGTGATGCACCGGCCGATGCCGGCGTCCGGGTCGATCGCGACGGTGGCGCGGATCAGCGGCGTCTGGGACAAGGGCAAGGCGGCGATGGTCGACATCGCCGTCGAGTCGGAGGTGTTCACCGCGACCTACGGGATCTTCCTGCCTGGCCTCGGCGGCTGGGGCGGCGAGCGCGGGCCGGCCGCCGGCGCGACCGAGCCGTCGAGTGGTCCGGTCTGGCGGGACAGCTTCGCCACCTCACCGAACCAGGCGGCGATCTACCGGCTGACCGGCGATCTGCACCCCGTCCATATTGATCCGGCGGTGGCAAGCGCCAACGGCTTCGAGCGGCCGATCCTGCACGGACTATGCACCTTGGGCATCGCCGCGCGCTTGCTCGCGGCAGGGGCGGGTGCCCATCCGGCCGATCTCACCCGCCTCGACGCCAGGCTGGCGGCGCCGGTGCTGCCGGGCGACGACATTGTCGTGACAGGCGAAGGCGCGGCGTCCGGCCTGAGTTTCGAGGCAGCGGTCGGAGACACTGTCGTCCTGAAGGGAGGACGAGCCGAATTCGGAGGGTAACGGTAACCACCGAGATCCCACCAGGCACGCCGGGTGGAGGATCCGTCCACGCCGGCTCCACTGATCATCGCGTCACTGAGCTGGTCCCGCTGGAATCAGAGATACGCCGGCCGATATTACGTGGCGTGTTCATGCCTGATACTCCAAAATATACAGGCCGCTGTTGTAGTCGTTGGCGTAGACCAACCCGTCGGCTGACGCCCAGATGTCGCAGGACTGGATGACCTTGGGCCGGTTCGGCCGATGATCGACCATTTGTCTTGGCGCCGGCGGGACGAAGGCGGCGACTTCCTCGGGACGAAAGGCATCGCTGATGTCGAACACCCGAATGCCGGCATTTTGATAGGTCGCAAAGATGGTGTCGGAAGTGACCAGCCCGTCGGGCCGGTTCTCGTAAATATTGTGCGGCCCGAAATGGGCGCCCTTGTTCGGATAGTCGACCTCGGCCGGCGTCGGGAATGCTGAAATGCTGACCGGATTGGTCGGCTCACGAACATCGAACATCCAGATGTACTTGATGCCGTCCTCGCAATTGTCGAGCACCGACTCGTCGAGCACGACCAGCAACTCGCGATCGGGCAGCGGCAGGCAATTGTGCGTTCCGCCGCCGAACGGCGGCGACCAATTGCGATGGGTGATCAGCGTGGGCGCGCCGCGGTCGGCAACATCGATCATCACCAGCCCAGCGTCGCGCCAGGCACCATAGGCCGTGTCGCCATGGACGATCGCGTGATGCAGTCCGTTGCGCCGGGTCGGCTCCCAGTCGGGCGTCTCGCCGGCAGCCGTGTTCATGCCGGGCAACCAGTAACGGCCGGCTTCGGTCGGCTTGGTCGGGTCGGACATGTCGACGGTCATGAAGATGTAATCGGTGAAACCGTCGAGCAGCACCGAGACATAGGCCCAGCGGCCGCCGACATACCAGATCCGGTGAATGCCGACGCCCTCAACCGGCATGAAGCCGATCTTCCTCGGCTCTTCCGGATTGGCAATATCGTAGACCGACATACCGGCGGTCCAATCGCGTTCCGCGGCCTGTGTCGCATCGGCCGTGCCGACCTTCTCACCGAGCGCACCCTTGTAATAGGCACTTTCGTCCTGAAACTCCGGCGCAGCGAACATATCGCGCGCATTGACCACGAGCAGCAGGTCTTCGTGGGTCTGCAGATGGATGTTCCAGGTATTCGGTGGCGCCGCAATATATGCTACCGGTTTCGGCTGGCGCGGATCGCGCACGTCGATGACGCTGAACCCCTTGGAAAACATATGGCCGGTGAATACGTAGCCCTTGTTCACCATCAATTGCACGCCATCCGGTCTGCCGCCCTGATCGGAATGTCCGATCAGCTTCATGTTCCTGGCAAAATCCGGGTCGGGGAGGTTTTGACTAGCCATGGGAGCTACTCCTGAGGTCTTGCCGAATAATACCAGCGGCGTTGTCTGATCTTTGCCTCCGCGTGTCCGCACGCCGCCGCAAGGAAGAGCGCCAGGCGTCGATGCGCAAGAACTCGCCTGTGGTCTACAAATCCTCCCGGGCTCTGTTGTGCGGGTGGTCGGGGTCGGTGCCGAAGACCGAACGGTAGGTATCGTAGCGGCGCCCGTTGTGCTCGAGCACGACGCACAGCGCGAGGATGACCAACACAGTGGCCAGCATGACGCCGGCCAGCACCTGCATCGGAAACTGCATCAGGCCCGATCCAACCGCGCCGATCGCGAATAGGGCGGTGAAATAGCCCGAGGTCTTGTGGAACGCCTCGAAGCGCCGCCGGCGCGGCGTCATGTCGTAGTGATCGCCGCTCCAACTCGCGGGATCGTCCAGTGTCGCAAGGTAGTAGTATTTGCCGCCGTGCGTCCCTCTGATCCAGGACGAGATAACCTGCAAACACCCCAAAATGATCGTCATGAGACCGAACACCCCATGCACCGAGCCGCTGAAGCCTTTGCTGACGACCAACGCCACCGCCAACCCGATGAGCGACAGTGCGATGGCGATGTAGAGGATCCATTTATGAAAGTAGAACCACCACCAGCTGAGGTTGGTGGGCGTGATTTTTGCTCTGAGACCGCTCGGCGTTGGCCTGGGCTTGAAGTATCTGATCGTGATGACGCTCGCCGGAACCAACACAAACCAGATTCCGAACATCAGAATCGCATGGTAATCCCAATTGATCTCCACCGTTCTGCCAAGGAAGTCGAGATACACCTCTTTCGGAATATGTGGCTGTGCCTGGTTCATCGTCACCCTTATCCGATCTGTCTGGCGCAGATTGCCCGCATCTTCGCGTAAAGGCTCGCGAGATCGTTCACGTTGTGCCTTGATCCAAGTCAATAAGCACCGGCGATATCAAACGAGACCGCCAACTGAGGGAAGTCGTCGTCCCAATACTTGGCTTAGGAGAGTTTCCCCTCCGTTGGAGAGAGAGGTTCGAGCGAAGCCGAATGCGTGGACTGAACAACTTTTCTACTGCTGGAACCGAGGCTCCAACTTCCGCAATGGTCGGAAGGCCGTCAAACGCACTGGGTCTCAGTTGGTGAGACCTTGGCTGGAGCTAGATCGTCAGTGATGGTCACCTTGAACATCCGGAGTGTATTCACAAGCGGACGCCCAAGGTCTGGTCATGGAAACAGGAAACGTTCCCGGGCTCGCCCACATCTCCATGAATTGTCGGTCGAGTATTTTCTGCTTCCAATAACGAACGTTCAATTCTCTGAATAAACAGAAAGCCCGCTAAGTCATGGACTTAACGGGCCTATTTGGTTGCGGGGGCGCGATACCAACCATTTCGTACTCCGGTTTCAGCGTTCGTTCCGACCCTCGGATAATTGGTTGCGGGGGCACGCAGCCACCTTTACCGAACACGGGCAGAATGGCGGAAAA
>PVBE012588812.1_pt1 | contig 16628 bp, 15 predicted proteins | sample 1631181 | NCBI WGS metagenome assembly PVBE01 (sample SAMN08397723, study PRJNA350692) | Marine metagenome, whole genome shotgun sequencing project. | isolation source: water | place: Pacific Ocean | collected 2012-04
CGATGCGTGGACAGCGTTCGGGTGGTCGCGGCGGACCCGGTGGGCAACGTGGCGGACCTGGCCAGCAGGGTCAGCAGCGCGTCGCTGGGGGCCGCTTCGCCGACAAGCGCAGTGGTTCGGCGGAGTCTGTCTCGTTCGGTCGTCAGACCGAAGAGGAGATCGCCAAGCTGGCCGAGACGCCGGCGGAGAGCGCTCCGGCAGAGAGCGCCCCGGCAGTCGAGAGTGCACCGCCGACGGACACTGCACCGCCGACGGACACTGCACCGGCAGTCGAGAGTGCTCCGGCAGTCGAGAGTGCACCGCCGGCGGAGAGCGCCCCGGCAGTCGAGAGTGCACCGCCGGCGGAGAGCGGCGCCGACACCCCCAAGGACGCAGAGTGAGCGGACGTGACGAATATCGACGCCAAGATGGTGAAGAAGATGCGTGTCGAGACAGGCGCGCCGATGATGGACTGCAAGCGTGCGCTCGAAGAAGCCGATGGCGACTGGGACAAGGCCACCGACATCCTGCGCAAGAAGGGGATGCAGTCGGCTGAGAAGCGTTCTTCGCGCGAGACCGCGGAAGGGCGCGTCTTCTCCTACATCCACGCCGGCGACAAGATCGGCGTGCTGGTCGAGATCGACTGCGAGACGGACTTCGTCGCCAGGAACGACGCCTTCCTGCAGTTCGGTCACGACCTCTGCCTGCACATCGCCTTCACGCGTCCCGCTCATCTAAGTCGCGAGGAAGTGCCCGCGACCGAAGTCGAGAAGGAGCGTTCGTTCCTGCTCGAACAGGTCCGCGAGCAGATGGCCGGCAAGCCCGACGAGATCCAGGAGAAGGCCGTCGACGGCCGCATGTCGCAGTTCTTCGAGGCGCGCTGTCTGCTTGAGCAGAAGTTCGTCAAGGAGAACAGCAAGTCGATCGAGGACTACCGCAAGCAGATGGTGGCCAAGATCGGCGAGAACCTGGTCATCGCTCGGTTCGCGGTCTTCGCCGTCGGCGAGTGATGCGACGAGTCCTGCTCAAGCTGAGCGGCGAGGCTCTCGGCTCGGGCGGTGGCGCGCCAGTCGATCCTGAGCAGGCCACTTGGCTCGCGACCGAGATCAAGGGCGTCGCCGAGGTCGGCGTCGAGACCGCGATCGTCATCGGCGGCGGCAACCTGCTGCGCGGTGCGCTGTTTGCCAGGGCCGGAACGAACCGCGCCACGGCTGACCAGATGGGCATGTTGGCTACGGTCATCAACGCGCTCGCGCTCTCGGACGCGCTCGAGCGTGTCGGTATCGAGACGCGCGTGCAGTCGGCGATCGCCATGGAGGCTGTGTGCGAGCCCTACATCAGGCGGCGAGCGATCCGCCACCTTGAGAAGGGGCGCGTCGTGTTGTTCGCCGGTGGCACGGGCAACCCGTACTTCACGACCGACACGGCTGCAGCGCTGCGCGCGACCGAGATCGGCGCCGACTCGCTGCTCAAGGGCACCAAGGTCGACGGCGTCTACGACAAGGACCCCGCCGAACACACCGATGCGCGGCGCTACGACAGACTCACCTACGGCGAGGTGCTCGATCAAGGCCTGCAGGTCATGGACGCGACCGCGATCACGTTGTGTCGCGAGAATCAGCTGCCGATTGTCGTGTTCGATCTCTTTACACCCGGGAACCTGGTGCGGATCGTGGAAGACGGCGACTTCGGAACCACAGTGCAGTGAGCTCGACATGACCGACAGTGGCAAGCAGATCCTCGACGACACGCAGGGCCGGATGGACAAGGCGCTTTCGCACCTGCGCGACGAGCTGAAGGGCATTCGCTCGGGCCGAGCGACGCCTGCCCTCGTCGAGAACATCCGTGTCGACTACTACGGGTCGCCGACGCCGCTCTTGCAGCTCGCGCAGATCAGCGTGCCGGAGCCGCGTCAGTTGGCCGTCAAGCCGTTCGACATCGGCGCGATCAAGGAGATCGAGCGCGCCATTCTCAAGTCGGACACCGGGCTGAGCCCCAGCTCGGACGGCAAGATGATCCGCCTGTCACTGCCTCCCCTGTCCGAGGAGCAGCGCAAGAAGCTTGCGCACCGGGTCAAGGACATCGCCGAGCAGGCGCGCGTATCGCTGCGCAACATCCGCCGCGATGGGAACAAGCACATCGAACAGGCAAAGAAGAGCGCCGAGATCTCCGAGGACCAAGCCCGCGACTTCGAGACTGAAATCCAGGAGGGCCTGAAGAAGCACGAGGGCGATGTGGACGACATCCTCAAGGCCAAGACCGAAGAGATCATGACGGTGTAGCCTGGCTTGGGCCGGGCTGGTGAGGGGGCGTAGCTCAGTTGGTAGAGCAACGGCCTTTTAAGCCGTTGGTCGATGGTTCGAGTCCATCCGCCCTCACCACATAAACACCCCGCTTCGCGGGGTGGTTCGCAGCTAGAATCCAGCCTTCGCCCATCATGGAGAGATCCCCTTGACCGAGAGTGGCGCCATGGACGCTTCCCTTCTCGAGATCCTCGACTTGATCCGATGCCCGGAGAAACGTGTGCCCTTGAGGGCGGCGACGGGCGAGGAAATCGCGCAGCTCAACGAGCGGATCGCTGCCGGCGAGGTGACCAACATGGCGGGCGTGAAGGTCGAGCAAGCGCTCGAGGCGGCGCTGGTTCGTGAGGGTGACGACCTGGCCTATCCGATTTGCGATCGGATCCCGATCTTGATCGTGGAAGAGGGGATCGCGATATAAGGGGGCTCGGCTAAGGAGCCTTGTAGGTCCCCGTCGTCTAGCTCGGCCTAGGACACCAGGTTTTCATCCTGGCGACACGGGTTCAAATCCCGTCGGGGATACCAAACGCGTCGGCCGCAAAGCGGCCGGCGCGTTTCCTTTCTAGCGCGTGGCGGGAGGGGCGTCGGCCGCAAAGAGGCCGGCGCGTTTCCTCTTGCTGCCGAGGGGGTGCGCTCGCTCATAGACCTCGCGCAAGCGTTCGAGCGACAGGTGCGTGTAGACCTGCGTCGTGACCAGATGGGCGTGGCCGAGCAGTTCTTGCACGGCGCGCAGGTTGGCACCCCGATCCAGTAGGTGGGTCGCGAAGGAGTGCCGCAGCGTGTGGGGGCTCGGCACGCGAGCGAGACCGGCGCGCAGTGCGAGCTCCCGCAACACCTGGCGCACGCGGCGGTCGGTGAGGCGCGTGCATCGTTTACCGAGGAAGAGGGCGCGCGTCTTGCGCCCGGCGCTGCTGAGCCGGGCGCCCCGCACCGGTAGCCAGGCAGCGATTGCATCAGTGGCCGGCGGTCCGAGCAGCCCGAGTCGTTGCTTGCGACCCTTGCCGCGCAGCACGACCGTGCCCCGCTCCTGGTCGAGGTCGTCGAGGTCGAGGCTGCACAGCTCCGAAACACGGCAGCCGGTCGAGTAGATGGCCTCGAGCACCGCCCGGTTGCGGGTGCCCTGGAAGTCGCTGCCGTAGTCGAGCGAGAGCAAGAGCTCGACTTCGCCTTCGGTCAGCACGAAGGGCAGGGGCCGACCGCCGCGGGGTCCGTCGAGGACGGTGGTCGGGTTGCCGCGACTGGGGTCGCGGCGCTCGAGGAACTTGTAGAGAGAGCGCAGCGCCGACAACCCGCGTCGGATCGACGTCGGCTTGAGGCCGCGGCGCCGCAGCGATGCGGCGTAGCCGCGCAGGTCCTGCGGCGTTGCCGTGGTGGCCGTGCGTTCCTTGGATGCCAGCCATTCGACGAGGGCACCGCACTCGCGCGCGTAGGCGCGCAGGGTGTGGTCGCTGACGTTGCGGACGTCGGCTAGCCAGCCGAGAAAATCCTCGACGGACGGGTCGCTGGTTTGCTCTTCGCGGCGCATGCCCCTCCCGTCTCATTGGAAGGCGTTGGCGGGCATGCAGTCAACGTCCTTGACGCATCCGGGTGGGCGGCGGACTCTGGGCCCGTGGACCTGCCCGCAGACGACCTCGCCGGCCATTGCCTGGATTGGCTGGCCGAGCGCGACGAGACCGAGCTGCCGGTGGTGCTGTTCTCCGGCGGCGATTCCGCCGATGCGTGCGGCCACGTGTTGGCGTGCAAGCCGCGGATCATCGTCACCGCGGAGGCAGGGCGGCTGCAGGTGTCGGACCACGACGGTGGCCTGATCGAGCATGCCCCGCTGGCCGAGGTGCTCGACGTGCTGCGCCGACACACGGGCAGCGAAGGCCGTTGGATCGGCTATTTCGGCTACGACTTGGCCTGGGTGTTCGAGTACGGCTTGCCGCGCTATCTCCCGCCCTCGTCGACCCTTCCGGATCTCTGGCTGGCCTGGTACGACGACCCGCGCACGATCGACATCGCGCCAGTTGGTTCGGGGGGGGGTAGAGCGCCAGAGGATCACAGCGGCGATGCGGGGGCCTTGGTCATGAAGGACCCGGCGTTTCACCGCGAGGAGTACGAGGCTGCGGTGGACCGGATTCGCGAGCACTGCCTGCGCGGCGATCTGTTTCAGGCTGACCTCTCGCGCCGCATCGAGCTCGAAGTCGAAGGTACGGCGATGGAGCTGTTCGGGCGGCTCATGCACAAGAGCCCGGCGCCGTTCATGGCCTACCTCGGTCTCGGCGGCGGTCGGGCCGTGGTCTCCTCCTCCCCGGAGGAGTTTCTACGCGTGCGTGGCAGCGCCGTGCGGACGCGACCGATCAAGGGTACGCGGCCGCGCGGGAGGGATCCGGCCAAGGACGCCGCGTTGTGCGATGAGCTGCTTGCCAGCGAGAAGGACCTCGCCGAGCTGACGATGATCGTGGATCTGATGCGCAACGATCTGGGGCGCGTCGCACGCCCGGGTTCGGTCGAGGTCGGCGACTTCCCGTCGTTGATGACCCTCCCCTACGTGCACCATCTCTACGCGACGATCGAAGCGGAGCTGAACGAGGGCTACGACGTCTGGGATCTGCTCGCCGCGAGCTTCCCGCCGGGTTCGATCTCGGGTGCGCCGAAGCCGAAGGCGATCGAGATCCTCGAGCTGGTCGAACGCTCGCGGCGCGGCGTCTACACGGGCGCGATCGGTTGGATCGGCGCCGATGGTGATGCGCACCTGAACGTCGCGATTCGCACCGCGGAGTGGGACAACGGCCGTCTGCGCTTTGGCGTCGGTGGCGGCATCACGGCACTGTCGGATGCCTCCCTCGAGTTCGAAGAGACCCTCGACAAGGCGCGCGGCCTCGCCGCGGCGCTCGGCGTGTCGCGGCGGTGACGCACGCGGTCTACTGCGACGGCGACTACTTGGTCGGCGATGTGCCGGTGTTCGGTGCCTTCTCTCCCGCGACTCGCTCCGGCGTCGGCGTGTTCGAGAGCTTCGCCGGAAGCGTAGGCGGCGTCCCGACGCTGGCGCGGCACGTGGACCGCCTGCAGTGGGCAGCTGGTCGTTGCGGGGCGTTGCCGCTGCCCGCCACCGATTTCGACGCCGTGTTTCGCGAACTGCACAACCGTGCGGGGCTTGCTCGTGCGCGCTGCCGCATCACGTTGTATCCCTCCGAGGTGCGGCCGCGCCTGGTCTGTACGGTCGAACCTCTGCCCGAACCGCTCGCCGATATCGCGCTGTGCACGAGTCCGTTCCGTCGTGGCGTCAACGACCCGACGTCGGCGCTCAAGCTCGAGTCGCGCGCCTTCTACGAGGTGGCCGTCGCCGACGCGCGGGCGCGTGGCGGCGACGACGCGCTCCTGGTCGGCGATGACGGTGAGGTGCGCGAAACCACGCGTGCGAACGTGTTCTTGCAGCACGATAGCGGCAGCGTTCACACGCCGACTCTGACGGATCACTTCCTGGCCGGCATCACGCGCGCCGTCCTCCTTGAGGCACTCCGGGGCCGTGGCCATTCGGTTCGTGAACGCACGGTGGGGCGGGATGAGTTGTTCGACGCGAGCGCGGTGTTCGTCACCAATGCGGTCCAGGGGGTCGTGCCAGTCCGGGAACTCGATGGGCGACCGCTGCGTAGATTGGCTAGGGACGAGGTCTGGACGGACCTCTTGCCCTAATCCCGGGGGTTCCCCCCTGCCGAAGTGGTCCAATGGCCTTACGCTGGGCACCAAGTTTGCTCGTCAGGACAGTGTTCTGGCCCGAGGCTCGGGGAGAAGAGACATGAGAAGAAGCACTCTGACCATCCTGATCGCTGCGGCCGTGGCTTCGGCGTCCCTGGCGCAGGGCAAGGTGCCCCCGCCCAAGGACGACGCAGAGGTCCCGGAGCTCATCAAGACCCTCAAGAAGGTCGTCAAGACCAAGAAGGGCGTGCGCGACGGCGAGGGCCAGCAGATCCTCGACAAGCTGTCGAGCCGCTGGAAGAAGCTCAACGCCAAGCAGCAAAAGGCGGTGACCAAGGCCATTGCGGGGTGCTTCAAGGCCAAACGCAAGCCAGATCAGGTCCTGCTCTACCGGGCAGCCGGGGAAGCCTTGTCGCACTTCGGCAGGGGTGGTGCCAAGGCGCTCGCGATGGTCGTCGAGGACCGCCGGTTCAGAAACCAGAAGGAATGGGTCGTGTTCCGCGCGCTGATGATTCGCTTCCTGGGCCGGCCTGCCGTGACGACTGACAGGATCCCCAAGCTGTTGATGGGCCTCTGCGTCAAGGACAACGACGACCAGGCGCGGGCCAAGGCCGGTGAGGCGCTCGGCGATTACCACAAGTCGAAGCAGGAGGTGCGCAAGGGTATCGTCAAGGCGCTCGTCAAAGGTCTCGAGGAATGCTGGGCTGAGTCGAAGGCCAACCTCGATACCGGTGATCTCAACCGCGCAGTCTGGGCCAAGCGCTGGGCAGTGATCCAGGACCCGTGGATGAAGTCACTCAAGCGGCTCACCGGGCAGTCCTTCAAAGAGGTCAGACCCTGGGTCAAGTGGTGGAACAAGAACAAGAACAGAAACTGGGACAAGCCGAAGAGGGCCAAGCCGCGCCCCCGGTGAGTCGCTGGCCCGAGCGTCGTTTGGCCGGCGCGCTGCTTCTGCTACCAGGTGTTTTGCTCGGCTGGGCGCTGCTCGGTTGGTCGGGGGAGGCGCGGCAACGCGATGCGCTCGAACGTCGCCACGCCGAGTTGCTGGTCCGGCTCGAGCGCGCGGTCGCGACGCGCAAGGCCGAAGTCTCCGAGAATCGGCGGCTCGAGAAGCGCCTGCTCGAGGCCGAACTGTCCCGCCAGGAAGGTCTACGCGCAATCACGTTACTCGGCGACCGCATCAAGCGTGCCCGCAAGCCGCCGCCCAAGCCCGTCGATCAGGCCGTCACCCAGCGGCAGCGTGAGCTCGTGCAGAAGCTCAATGCTGTGCTGCGGCGCTACGGTGCATCGTGGTTACGAGTGCACGAGGTCGCGTCGCGCAAGGGCGCGGATCTCGAGAAGGTGCGGCTGGTCGTCCTCGACCAGTCTGGTGTCATCGAGGGTGCCTTCGTCGCCGATCGTTGCCGCCTCGAGCTGGACCGCAAGACCGGCAAGGTCGCGTTGCGGCTGGAGGGGGTCACGAAGATCCTCGGCGGTGTACGCGAGAAGACGGAACGTCACGTGATCGAGTTCGAGGCCGCCGATCCGCGTGCCTTGGAGCTCGAACTCGGCGATGCGCTGGCACTCAAGGGTGAATGGCCAAAGCCGAAGAGAGTCGAGCTACCGAAGGTCGCCCCGGAGACCCTGGCGCTCTGGCGCGACCGGCTGGATGACTTGCTGTCACTGGTCAAGGGAGCGCGGTTCGAGCTCGGTCGACTGAGCAGTGTCGGCGAGAGCGCATTCTGGGGCGTCTCGATTCACGGTTACACAAGCACTGGAGTCTGGGAACGCCGCTTCGACGCCAAGAAGCTCGAAGTGTGGGTCGATGCGGCGGCGAACACGGTTGAGCTGCGATTGTTCGACGGTTCAGTGGCTGGTGAGTTTGGCGAGGTGACCTTTCCGGCACGTTGGTATCGCTATCCGCTCGCCGGCGTAGCGGCTGTGGACGCGGATCGTGTGCTGACCGGCTACGTGAAGCGCGTGAGACGACCGAAACGCGGCTAAGGTCACTTCACGTGAGTCTCCGGCGCGCAGTTCTCCTCGTTTCCTTCCTCGTGTTTTGCGTGGCGCTCTTGCGCACGGCTTGGATCGGAGACGATGCACTGATCACGATGCGCACCGTGCACAACTGGCACGGCGGTCATGGGATGGTGTGGAACGTCGGTGAGCGCGTGCAGACGTTCACACATCCGCTTTGGATGCTCGTGCTCTCCGCGGTCACGGGGGTCACCGGGGAGTACTTCTTCACCGTTCTGTGGCTGCAGATCGCTCTGAGCTTGGCCACGGTGTTCGTCGTGGTCCGCGTCGCCGCGGAACCGCTGCGGGCATGGGCCATCCTCGTGGTGGCATTCTCGATGGCCTTCCTCGACTACTCGACGTCGGGGCTCGAGAACCCGCTCACGCACCTGCTGTTGGCTCTCCTGCTGGCGACAACGGTGGGGCGATGGCCGGAGCCTGTGCGTCCGCTCGTGCCGACTCTTCTCGGCGCGCTTCTCGTGCTGAACCGGCTCGACCATCTCTTGCTCGTTGGCCCGTTGCTGTTTGGAGTGCTGCGCCCGCTCGGGTTGGGCGGCGTCTGGCGCCCACTCCTGATCGGCTTCGCGCCGCTCATCGTCTGGGAGCTGTTCGCGGTGTTCTACTACGGGTCCCCGGTGCCGGTCACGGCGTAAGCCAAGGCGTTCTCGACCGGGATACCGGCTGGGGAACTGTTCACCCAGGGGTTCTCTTATCTCGCGGACTCGCTGCGCCGTGACCCGCTGACGTTGGCCACGATCGGGCTCGCGATCACGCTGGCGGGCGCACGTGCCGGACAACGCTTCGCTGCACTCGGCGTCGTGTTCTACCTCGCCTACACCGTCAAGGTGGGTGGTTGCTTCATGACCGGGCGCTTCCTCGCGGCACCATTCCTCGTCGCGTGCGTGCTGCTGGCAAGTCGCCCGCGCCCCTGGCCGAGAGTTCACGCTGCGGTCGCGTTCGCGGTGTTGCTCTGGGCTGGTGCCCTGCCATTCGCGAACCGCATGATCGACGGTGGTGGCGTTGCCTGCCTGGACGATCGCGACCCTAAGACAGGTGAGACGCGCGACGGCATCGAGGACGAGCGCGCCAAGAACCATCCCGTGCTCGGGCTCTTCGGGGCGAAGCGAGAGCGGCCTCAACCGGACGCGCTAGAGGTGCTCCTGCCGCATGCTCCAAGGCACCCTGGCGAGCCGCCGGTGGTCTACGTCGTCGCCGCCGGAAACATGGGCTTTGTGGCTGGGCCCGAGGTGCGACTCCTCGACACGGTGCTGCTCGACCCGCTGCTTGCGCGTTTGCCGACCAAGCAGGACAAGTGGCGCATCGGCCACGTGTTCCGTCGCGTGCCCGAGGGCTATGTCGAGTCGCTCGCTACCGGCGAGAATCGCATCGTGCACCCGGGGCTGCGCCGCTACTACGAGACGCTGTATCGGGCGACGCGCGGACCGTTGCTGTCAGGGGAGCGCCTGGGTGCGATCTGGCGCTTGCTCACCGGGGCCGACCAGGACGGCCTGCGCCTCTTCCTCGACGAGCACTATCGGACACCGCCGCTCGTGATGGTCCAGGCCAGCGACCTCGCTGTGCAGGTCGACGACGCCAGCCCTTGCCACTTCGGTGGTGGCCAACGGGCCGTCGGCGAAGGCGGTATCGAGGTCCGCTTCGCGAAGCCCGTGGACAAGCCACGCCTGCGCATCGGGCTCGACAGTAGCGACGCCTATGCCCTGCAGTTTCTACAGGGCGAGACTTCGCTGCACGTCACCACGGTCGACACGAAGACCACCGACCCGAAGAAGGTCTTTCTGAGCGGTATCCGCCGTCACGATCTCGATGTGCCCGACAAGGCACGTGGCTATGACCGGATCCGCATCGTTGCCTTCGAGCGTCAGGATGGCATCGCCGTCCTTGCGTATGTCGTGCCCATCGACTGACCGTCGCCTACACTCCAGCCGATGACGGTGCGCGAGCAGCTCAAGGCCATCGCTTCGGAGGCCGAGTGGCATCTCGAGCAGACGCTCGCGTCTGCCGGTGACGTGCCGCCCACTCTGCGTGAAGCCATGGCGCACGTGGTCCTGGCGGGTGGCAAGCGGCTGCGGCCGGCGCTGGTGGTGATGGCGTGTCGTTTCGCCGGCGGCACTGACGCGCACGCGTGGCCGGGCGCATGCGCGGTCGAACTCGTGCACGTCTACTCCCTGGTCCACGACGACATGCCGTGCATGGACGACGACGACCTACGGCGCGGACAGCCGACGGTGCACAGGCGTTGGGATGAGGCGACTGCGGTCCTTTGTGGTGATGCCCTGCAGGCCCTTGCCTTCGAAGCGCTCGTTACCGGGATCGGGGATGGCGCTCGTGCCGCCGACGCCGTCGGCGTGCTGGCGCGTGCGGCAGGTGCGGCAGGCATGGTCGCTGGCCAGGTGCTCGACCTTGCCGGAGAAGGTGGGCCACCGACGCTCGATCTGGTGCGGACGATTCACGAACGAAAGACCGCGGCGCTGATTGCCGCCAGTGCCGAACTCGGCGCAGTCCTCGCCGGCGCTGACCAGGCGGTCCGCTCGGTACTACGCCAGTACGGGCAGGGGCTCGGGTTGGCCTTCCAGATCGTCGACGATTGCCTCGACGAGACCGCGAGCGCCGAAGATCTCGGCAAGACTGTCGGCAAGGACCGCGAAGCCGGGAAACTCACCTGGCCGGCGTGCGTCGGAGTCGACTCAAGTATGGACCAAGCCCGCGCGCTCGCCAGGGGCGCGACCGAGGCCCTCTTGAGCGTCAAAGGGGTGGAAATGCCAGGACGCTTCCTTGAGGATCTCGCGCTGTTCGTCGTAAACCGACGACTCTGAGCCGCTTGAGGCCAGGGCTCTGTTCCTGGCAACCGCGGCGGACTCTACGAAGCCTATGTCGCAAAACGACCGCCTTCTGGACCGGGTGACCTGGCCTGAGGATCTGCAGATGATCCCCCGGGAGGAGCTGCCCCAGCTCTGCGAGGAGATGCGCGAGTTCATCCTCGACAGCGTCAGTAAGACCGGGGGCCATCTCGGCAGCGGCATGGGCGCGGTCGAGCTGACGGTTGCGCTGCACTATCTGTTCGACTTCCGCGAAGATCGACTGATCTTCGACGTCGGGCACCAGGCCTACCCGCACAAGATCCTCACCGGGCGCAAGGCGATGTTTCACACGCTGCGTCAGAAAGACGGGTTGTGCGGTTTCACGAACCGCTTTGAGTCGCCCTACGACGTCTACTTGATGGGGCACGCCGGCACCGCGATCAGCACCTCCTTGGGGCTTACCTATGGCGACTCGCTCAGGGGTCGCAACCGCAAGGTCGTGTCCGTGGTCGGTGACGCGGCGTTCGGCTGTGGTGTCGCGTTTGAAGCGATGAACCATGGCGGGGTGCTCGGGCGCAACCTGCTCGTCATTCTCAACGACAACAACTGGTCGATTGCCAAGACGGTTGGCGCACTGTCCAGCTACCTGAACAAGATCCGCACCGGTTCGTTCTACAAGCGTGCCAAGAAGACGGTGCACCAGCTGCTCGAGTCCATCCCCGTGGTCGGCGAGAAGCTCGACCGTGGCATAGAGGATGCGCTCAAGCTGTTGCAGGGCACGCTCGTGCCGGGCCAGATCTTCGAGGCCCTCGGCAGCCACTACTACGGCCCGATCGACGGCCACAATGTCGATGAGGTCTTGCAGACGCTCGAGCACGTGCGCGACCTCGAAGGTGTTGTGCTCTTGCACGTGAAGACGACCAAGGGCAAGGGCGTGCCCGGCTCGCAGGAGCGGCCCGACCGCGCTCACGCGGCCAAGCCGTCGCCGCCGCCGACCACCGCGCCGAAGAGCGCCGCCACCGAGCCGCCGGTCGTGGTGCCGGTGAACCCGCCGAGGTTAGTGCGCAAGCCGTGGACGGGATGGTTCTCCGATGCGCTAGTGCGTGCTGGTGAGCGTGACGAGCGTGTCGTCGCGTTGACGGCGGCGATGCCCGACGGCACCGGCGTGCTAGAGTTCAAGGACCGCTTCCCAACCCGCTTCATTGACGGAGGCATCGCCGAGCAGCACACAGTCGCGTTTGCGTCTGGCTTGGCCACTGCTGGATTGCGGCCGGTCGCTGCGATCTACTCGACCTTCCTGCAGCGTGGCTACGACATGGTGTTCCAGGAAGTCGTGCTGCAGAAACTGCCCGTCGTCTTCGCCATGGACCGAGCCGGTTTGGTCGGCGAGGACGGCGCGACACACCACGGGCTCTACGACATCGCCTACCTCGGCGCATTCCCGGGCATGACGCTGATGGCGCCGCGGGATGGCATCGAACTCGGCATGATGCTGGACTTCGCGTTGACGCTCGAAGGCCCGTCCGGCTTGCGCTATCCCCGGGGCGGCGCCCCGGCCGGGGAAGCGGAAGCCAATCGTGCGCCGATCGAGCTGGGCAGGTCCGAGACCGTTCGGCGCGGCGCCGACCTGGCTCTGGTTGCCTATGGCAGCGAGGTCGAACTGGCCTTGAGAGCCGCCGAGCAGCTTGCCGCCGAAGGCATCGAGGCCGAGGTCGTCAATGCGCGCTTCGCCAAGCCCTTCGATCACGAGATGGTGCGTGACCTGCGTAGCCGCTTCGACCTTGTCCTTACCGTCGAGGACCACGCGGAACGCGGCGGCTTTGGCGCTTGTTTCCTTGAGACCCTGCACGGGCTGTCGCCGGGCCGTTTGCCACGCGTCCGCTTGTTGGCAGTTCCCGACGATTGGCACGACCATGCCTCCCGGGCGGAGTTGTTGGAGATGGCGGGCCTCGACGTGCCCGGCATCGTGACCGCAGTCACGGAAGAGGTCGGCATGTTGCGACGCGGTGGCGGCCGTTTCGTGGTCGGTCTCTCCGAAGAGTAGCGGAGTGATGGTGGCCCGCCCGCGGGTTCTGGTCCTCGGTGACGAAACGAAGGGTGAGGTTCGCCGCGTGATTGCTGCGCACAAGACCTGGCTCGAAGAGCGTTGTGCTGTGGTGGCCACGCTGCTGCGCCGTGACGATCCGATCGAGGTCAGCGCGGACCTCTGCCTCTGCTTTGGTGGCGACGGTACGATCCTGTCCGCGGCACGACGCATGGGCAGCAACCAGATCCCGACGCTCGGGATCAACCTCGGCAAGCTGGGTTTCTTGGCCGAGTTAACGCCCGAAGACCTCCCCGACAGGGCAGAGGCGGCGTTGCGTGGTGAGTTGCCCGAGAAGAAGTGCCTACTGCTCGAGTGCTCGGTCTCGAGCGATCCCGAGACGAAGGTGCTCGTGCTCAACGATGCGGTCGTGCAGCGCGACAGGGACTCCCGGCTGGCCGCCGTCACGGTGTCGGTCGGTGGGCGTCACGTGACGAACTACGTCGGGGACGGCTTGATCGTTGCGACACCCATCGGTTCGACGGCGTATTCGCTCGCCGCCGGCGGTCCGATTGTTGCGCACGACGTGGAGGCGTTGGTGCTGACGCCGCTGGCGCCGCATGCGCTACCCGTGCGTCCGCTCGTGGTGCCTGCCGAGGAAGAGGTCGTGTTGCAGCTCGAGGGCGAGCCCGGCGAAGCAGTCGGCTCACTGGTGCTGGACGGCCAGGTGTCGTTTCCCATACGAGGTGGAGATCAAATCCGGGTGCGGCCATCGCCGGTGCGGTTTCGTTTGCTGACCTCTCGAGACGAGGACTTCTTCCGCATTCTGCGCGCGAAGTTTGGCTGGGCTGGCTCGCCTCGCTACTCGGCACGGTGACTGGAGCGATTCAGCCGGGCCAGCGTGTGCTCGCTGTCTGCACGGGCAATATCTGTCGTAGTCCGTTCGCCGAGGCCTTTCTCGCCCGGCAAGCCCAACTGCGGCTCCTGGTCGGCTCGGCCGGAACCCATGCGCTGGATGGTCATCCGGCGACTCAGCAGGCGATTCGCGTGGCGTTGGAGTGGGGGATAGATCTCTCGGGTCACAGGGCCCGACTGCTCACCGCCGATCTCGCGCTCGCCGCTGATCATTTGATCGCGCTGACCCCCGTGCATGCCCGCGTGGCCGAGTCCCTGGCTCCGGCGGCGTCGGGAGTTGCGATCCATGAACTCGATGTCGCCGACCCCTATGGGCTGGGTCTGGAGGACTACCGGGCCTGCTTCGAGCAAATCGAGCGGAACCTCGAAGCTCTGCTCTGACGCCAAAAAAAGCTGCCTCGGCGGCTTCCTTGCCCGTCATGGCGCACACTTCCTTAGTGAGAATCTCCAGGTCGCTAGCACGAGGAGCGTGCCGTTACGTATTCGGGGAGGTGAGAGTTCCCTGGTAGCGCCTCTTCGCGGCGCGGCTCTTTTCTTCCCCTCCCTCGAGCCTTCGATGCAACTCCTGAGCTTGGTCCTGATGGCGGTGTTGATGCCGTCGCAGCAGGTCTGTCGCACGGCCGCGGCCGGGGAGAGGCATGGTCTACCCGGAGCCCGACCAGGGAGCGAACGCTGGTTGGTCACGTTCGCCGACCGTTCGTTCACGCTTGAGGCCTTCGCCAAGGCCGTGCGTGAGGGCAGCACCGACCGCGTTGCCGAGATCGTCACCGGACTTGAGGCCAAGGTCGTGGCGGACCAGGCCGCATTCGTCGAGGTGGTCAAGGCGGCGGGCGGTCGAGTCGTGGACCAGTGGTGGATCGTCAATGGTTGCGCTATCGAAGTGCCTCACAAGGCGCTCGCTGGCTTGTAGCGTCACCCCCGTGTCGTCCGACTCGACCCGGACGAGATCGCGAGGCCGACCGCGATCAAGGATTCCACCAACGCGCGCAACCATGCATCTGACGCTGCCAACACACGCGGCCTGATCGGCACCGGAGTCGCCATCGCCGTGATGGACTCGGGTGTCGACATCCACGTGCCAGCCACGCTGCGCCCGCATATCGCGTTCTATCCAGCCAAGGGGAAGGGCAAGGGCATCGGCGGCTCGAGGATCGTGCAGGCCGTTGCGGTCGGCAAGCAGCCGGCTGACGACGTGGTCGGACACGGCACCTCGGTTGCCGGGGTCGCGGCAGCGGAACCCTGGAAGACGACTGCAGCCGACCGCGGCCATGCGCCCGGAGCCGAGATCGCCAGCTATTCGATTGCCAATGATCTACAGGGCAACAGCGACTACGCGACGATCGTCAAGGCATGGCAGCGGATCGCCGCCGAGGCCGTGAAGTATCGCATCAAGGTTGCGAACAACGCTTACTCAGGCAGTCCCGATCCGCTGCACCTCACCCAGCAGGCGCTCGACAGTGTTGCCCTGAACGTGGACGTGCTGCCGGTCGTGTCAGCTGGCAACCAGGGCGGTTCGACCTGGAATAGCCAATCGGCGGCCAACGGTCTCTCCGTTGGAGCGACCCGCGGAGGAGGCGTCAAGACGGTCTGGATCTACTCGTCGCGTGGGCCGCTCTATAAGGATGCGCTGCGCTACTACCCTGATCTCGTTGCCAATGGCGTCGATACCGTGACACCGCTTCACGATGCCGAGTCTTCCAACAAGCAGCAGACCGGCACCTCCATGTCGTCAGCACAGGTCAGCGGCGCTGCTGCGCTGTTCCGCGCGCAGTTCCCGAAGCACACTGCTCTGGAGACCCGGGCCGCCATCCTGGCGACGACTGAGGACATCCTGCGGCAGAACCGCGCCGCACCGTTCCGTGGCCGCAACGCGTTCGGCTTGGGTTATCTGCGCGATGATCTGCTGACGGCTTCGGTGGCCTCGCGGCTGATTCAAACGCAGACACTCACAACCACCACGAAGACGCGGACGGTGGTCTATCCGGTCAAGGCTGGCAAGGCCTACGCCGTCGTCGTTGCCTGGAATCGCTTGTTGACGACGAACAATAGCGCGAAGTGGAGCAACCTTGACGTGCAGGTGTACTCGGGCTCGCGCCTGCTCGCGACCGCGGCGACGCCGCGGAACTTGACCGAGAAGGCCGTCTTTCTCGCTCCGGTGACCGGCAACGTCAACATCGTGGTCACGGGCAAGAGCCTCAGTCAGCGTTCGGTGCCTTTCGCTATCGTCGCGACCGAGGTCGAGATGCCGTTCTTCGAGGGCGAGGTTCATGCCTACGGGAAGGGCTGCGCGGGAACGAGTCCGTTGCCGACGGTGAGCGTGCCCTTGCCGGCGTTCGCGGCCAGGAGTTTCGGAAACGCTGCCGTCATTCAGCCGCTGGGGTCGACGCCGCACCGTTTGCAGATGATCGTCGCAGCGAACGAGTTGCCAGCGAGCTTCCGCGCGACGGGCATTGCGTTCCGCCACGACGAGGTTCGCTTCTCGCCGATCAAGAACTACTCTTTGAACCTCGAGGTCGATGTGGGCTACGCAGCCAGCGACCCGGCCAAGATGTCCTCGACGTTTGCCGCGAACGTGTCGGGCAAGCTGACGAAGGTGTTCCCGGCCAAGAGCCTCAACCTGCCCGATCTGGTTGCCCGCAACACGAACCACCTGAACTGGATCGTGCAGATCCCCTTCACGGTGCCGTTCCTGCACACCACGACGACACCGCGTTCGCTGCTGGTGGACTTCAGGCTGCACAAGCACTCAAAGGGCAGCAACTACGCGTTCTACTTCGTCGATGCCACCTACGACGCGACAACGGTGCGCGTTAGCCGCGTGCTCGGCACTAGCGCGAACGCGACGACCGGCACGGTCTCGATCGGACTGGGGCCGATCATCGGGTTCTCGCAGTCGTCTTCGATACGCGCCGTGCC
>PVBE011323447.1_pt1 | contig 16627 bp, 18 predicted proteins | sample 1631181 | NCBI WGS metagenome assembly PVBE01 (sample SAMN08397723, study PRJNA350692) | Marine metagenome, whole genome shotgun sequencing project. | isolation source: water | place: Pacific Ocean | collected 2012-04
CCCTCTTCCCAGAGGGGAAGAGGGGTTGGGAAGATGGGGGAAACCAAGCGCACACAAGCGCGCTCGCGGGCGCCGGAGAGGCATCCGCGCGGGTCTCTTTTGTTTGCTCCTCAAGCGCCGGGCGGTCGCATCCGCTCCCTTGGCTACCTCGTATTAACTCGGGCGCGTAGTCACGCTTGCCGGAATGCAAGAGGTGCATTCCGGAGGTGTGCCGTTTGGGTGAGTCTTATTGTGATCCGCCATCCGATGCGCTTAGCCAGTCCGGCACGCTGTCGCGTGCGAGGAGGGCTTCATAATCCAGGCGTGGGCGGATCAGGGCGGCGTCTTCGCCGCGCACCATGGCCTCGGCGGCGGGGGGGCGGCTGTTGTAGCTTGATGACATTACGGCGCCGTAGGCGCCGGCGTCGCGCACGGCGATGAGGTCTCCGGCGCGCAATTCGGGCATGCTGCGCTCGGCGGCGATGACGTCGCCGCTCTCGCAGATGGGGCCGACGATATCGACCGGAGCTGTGTCGCCGGGGCGCGGCATGACGGCTTGAATATCGTGCTCGGCGCCGTAAAGGGCGGGGCGCAGGAAGTCGTTCATCGCCATGTCGACGATGACGAATTGCTTGTTGCCGTTTTGCTTTACGCGGATGACGCGGGCCAGCAACAGCCCGGCCGGGCCGACCATCCAGCGCCCCGGCTCGAGCGTAAGCCGGGCTTCCAACTCGCGCCCGGTGCGTCGCACCAGGTCGCCATACAGGTGCAAATCGAGCGGCGCTTTTCCGTCGTGGGAAATGCCGAGTCCGCCGCCGAGATCGAGCCGCGAAACGGTCTGGCCGTTTTGGCGCAAGCTTCGGCACAGTTCGCCGAGGCGGGCAAAGGCGTCGGCGAACGGCTTGAGAGAAGTCAGTTGCGAGCCGATATGGATGGCGAGGCCGTCCATGGCGATGCCGTCAAGCCCGGCGCCGAGTGCATAGAGCGCCCCGGCCCGGTCGAACTCGATGCCGAATTTATCCTGGGCCCGGCCGGTCGAAATCTTGTCATGCGTCTTGGCGTCGACATCGGGATTGACCCTGAGCGCGACCGGCGCGCGCAGGCCGCGCGCCGCCGCCAACGCGGCCAGCAATTCGAGCTCATCCTCGGATTCGACATTGAAGCGGGCGATGCCGGCATCGAGCGCATCGGCCATCTCATCGCCGGTCTTGCCGACGCCGGCAAAGACGATCTTGGCCGGCGCGATGCCCGCCGCCAGGGCGCGGCGAAGCTCGCCGCCGGAGACGATATCGGCGCCGGCGCCGGCGCCGCCGAGGCAGCGAATCACCGCCAGATTGTCGTTCGCCTTCACCGAATAGCACAGCAATGCATCGCCCACGGCGCGGCTAAAGGCGTCGAAGCGCCCGACAAGTGCTGCGCTCGAATAGACGTAGCACGGCGTGCCGAAGCGCTCGGCGAGCTCGCTGAGGGCGACGTCCTCGGCGAACAGTTGGCGCCCGCCGGCGCTCTCCCGGTAAGAAAAATAATCCATGACGATCCGAAGGAGTGCCGCCGTCAGACCATGTGCCGCGGCAGCTCAAAGGCGGATTCCTGAGGCGGCGCTTCGAGCGCGCCTTTCTTGCCGCATCCGATCAGCGCCACCACCAGGCCGAGCGCGGCGAGGATGGTCATGAGAAGGCTGAGTTTACGAATCATAGGAAGCGCTCCCGCGCGCGCACGACCTGCGCCCGCACCTGGCTCGGCGCCGTGCCGCCATAGCTGGAGCGGCTGGCGACGGCATTCAAGGGGCTCAACACTTCCAGCGCCGCCGCTTCGATGCGCGGCTCGACGGCCTGCAGTTCGTCGAGCGAAAGCTCGTCCAGCCGGCACGACAATTCGTCGGCGCGGCGCACCACCTGCCCGGTGACGCGATGGGCCTCGCGAAACGGCATGTCGAGCTCGCGCACCAGCCAGTCGGCGAGCTCGGTCGCGGTGGCGTGGCCGTGCCCGGCGGCGCCGGCCATGGCGGCCTTGTCGACCTCCAGATCGGCGATCATGCCGGCCATGGCACGCAGGCAAATCGACAGCGAATCGAAGGCGTCGAACAGCGGCTCCTTGTCCTCCTGCATATCCTTGGCGTAGCTCAGCGCCAATCCCTTCATCACCGTCAACAGCGCCATCAGCGCGCCGATGATGCGCCCGCTCTTGGCGCGCACCAGTTCGGCGGCGTCGGGGTTGCGCTTTTGCGGCATCATCGAAGAGCCGGTGCTGAAGCCGTCGGAGAGGCGGATAAAGGCGAACTGCGCGCTCGACCAGATGACCAGCTCCTCGGCCAGGCGCGACAGATGGGTGGCGGCGATGGCGGCGAGGCTGAGCGCCTCGAGGGCGAAGTCGCGGTCCGACACGGCGTCGATCGAATTGGCGCAGGGCCGGTCGAAGCCGAGTGCCTCGGCGCTCGCCTCGCGGTCGATCGGAAACGACGTGCCGGCCAGCGCGCCGGCGCCGAGCGGGCATTCGCCGAGGCGGCGCAGACAATCGGTGACGCGGCCGCGGTCGCGGCCCAGCATCTCGACATAGGCCAGCAAATGATGGCCGAAGGTGACCGGCTGGGCCGACTGCAAATGGGTGAAACCCGGCATCACCGTAGCCGCATTGTCCTCGGCGCGGGCGATCAGGGCGGCCTGCAATTCGCGCATTTCGGCCTCGCTCTGCTCCAGCGCCTGGCGCACCCAGAGGCGGAAATCGGTCGCCACCTGGTCGTTGCGCGAGCGCGCCGTATGCAGGCGCCCGGCGGCGGCGCCGATCAATTCGCCGAGGCGCGCCTCGACATTCATGTGGATGTCTTCCAGTTCGCTTTTGAATTCAAACCGGCCGTGCTCGATCTCCTCGCGGATGCTGTCGAGCCCGGCTTGAATCTTGGCCCCGTCCGCGGCCGGGATGATGCCCTGGGCGACGAGCATGTCGGCATGCGCCTTCGACGCCGCGATGTCCTCGGCGTAGAGTCTGCAATCAAAGCCGACCGAGGCGTTTATGGCCGTCATGAGATCGTCGGGGGCGGCGTCGAAACGCCCGCCCCACATGCTGTTTGCCGCCTGCGGTGCGGCTTCGGGCGGCGCCGCGCCGCTACCCTGCCTGGCCTTGGGATTGCCGCTCATGTTCCGATTCCGCGTTGGCGCCTGGCGCCCTTTTTTCGGGGCGACTCGGGCGCCTTCCATTGCGCACGCGCGCATAATGGCGCTATTTGATCGCGGATCAACCGTTTCGTTGTTTATTCGGCCGCCGCCGCTTCGCCGCGCAGAAACTCGGCGAGGCCGCCGGCGACCTCGTCGGGCGATGCCAGCGATTCGATCGAACCGCGATATTCGCCGCGCGGGCCGAGCAAATAGGTATGGGCGGAATGGGCAAAGACATAGCCGCCGCCTTCCGCCTCTTCCTCTTCGCGGAACAGAACGACGCCGAATTCGTTGACGACCTGCGCCACTTCCTCTGGCGAGCCGGTCAGGCCGATGATCGCCGGGTGAAAATTAGCCACATAATCGGCGAGGACGGCGGCGCTGTCGCGCGCTGGGTCGAAGCTTATAAAGAGCGGCTGCACCATCTCGGCTTGCGAGCCCAGAGCGTCGATAACTTCGGACAGCAGCGACAATTCCATCGGGCACACATCGGGGCACCAGGTGTAGCCGAATTGAATCAGCATGTAGCGGCCGCGAAAATCCTCCTCGCTGACACGCCGGCCGTCATGCGCGGTCAGCGCAAAGTGAATGATGTCTTGGTCTTCGTCGGATTGCGCCGCGGCACCGGAGACAGCGCCCGGCACAATGGCGAACAGCAACAACGCCACGGCCAAACCAGCCAGGCCGATCGCCGCAATAAAAGCCGATTTACCGAAATGCCTGATGATCCACTCCCAGGGCCTCGACCCCCCGGGTCCTCGGGCGGGAATCACCGCGTCGGGACGGGCTCGTCGCCGGAATAATCGTAGAAACCGCGGCCCGTTTTGCGCCCCAGCCAGCCGGCCTCGACATATTTGGCGAGCAGCGGGCAGGGCCGGTATTTGCTGTCGGCCAGGCCCTCATAAAGCACCTGCATGATGGCGTGGCAGGTATCGAGGCCGATGAAATCCGCCAGTTGCAGCGGCCCCATCGGATGATGCGCGCCGAGCCGCATGGCGGTGTCGATGGATTCCACCGTGCCGACGCCCTCATAGAGCGCATAGATCGCTTCGTTGATCATCGGCAACAGGATGCGGTTGACGATGAAGGCCGGGAAATCCTCGGCCATGGCGGTTTTCTTGCCCATCTTCACCGCCACGTCGCGCACGCTCTCATAGGTCTCTTCGTCGGTGGCGATGCCGCGCACGAGTTCGACGAGTTCCATCATCGGCACCGGATTCATGAAATGCATGCCCATGAACATGTTCGGCCGATCGGTACTGGCGGCGAGCCGGGTGACCGAGATCGAAGAGGTGTTGGTGCAGATGATGGTCTCAGGTCTGATGACGCCCTTGAGGCTGGCCAAGATCGCCTTCTTGATATCCTCGTCTTCGGCCGCCGCCTCGATCACCAGATCGGCGTCTTTCAGTTCCTCGATAGCGGCGCCGGTCTTGATTCGCGCCAGGGCGCCGTCGCAGGTTTCCTGGTCGATGATTTGCTTGCGCACCTGGCGGCTCATATTTTTCTTGACCGTCTCCATCGCGGCCGCCAGCACCGCCGCGTCGGTATCGATGAGCGTGATATCGAAACCGTTCAGCGACGCGACATGGGCGATGCCGCTGCCCATTTGGCCGGCGCCGATGATGCCGATGCGTTGAATCATGGCTCGCCCCGGTTCTTGGATATGTTTTGTTTGTCGAGCTCCTCGGCAAGCTCGGGCAGCGCCTTGAACAGATCGGCGACCAATCCGTAATCGGCGATCTGGAAGATCGGCGCGTCTTCGTCCTTGTTAATAGCGACGATCACCTTGCTGTCCTTCATGCCGGCGAGATGCTGGATCGCGCCCGAGATGCCGACGGCGATATAGAGGTTGGGCGCCACCACTTTTCCGGTTTGCCCGACCTGATAATCGTTCGGCACGTAACCGGCATCGACGGCCGCGCGCGAGGCGCCGACGGCGGCGCCGAGGCGATCCGCGACGGCTTCGACGAGGGGGAAGTTGTCGCCGCTTTGCATGCCGCGCCCGCCTGAGATGACGATGTCGGCGCTGGTCAGCTCGGGCCGCTCCGAGACGCTCAACTCGTGGCGCTCGAAACGCGTGAGACCCTGGTCGCCGGGGCCGCTGACCGCCTCGATGGCGGCCGATCCGCCGGCATCGGCGGCGGCGTCGAACGAGGTGGCGCGTATGGTGATCACCTTCTTGGCATCCAGGCTGCGCACCGTCGCCATGGCGTTGCCGGCATAGGTCGGGCGGACGAATGTATCGGCGGATTGGATTTCCGAAATTTCGGAAATCTGCGCCACGTCGAGGAGGGCGGCGACGCGCGGCATGATGTTTTTGCCCGATGTCGTGGCCGCGGCGAGCAGATGATCATAGCCATCGGCGAGGCCGCTGATCAGCGGCGCCATGTTCTCGGCCAGGCGGTGACCATAGGCGGCGTCGTCGGCATGCAGCACCTTGGCGACGCCGGCGACTTGCGCCGCCGCCTCGGCGACGGGTGCCGAATCGGCTCCGGCGACGAGAATATGAACCTCGCCGCCCAATTGCGCCGCCGCCGTAACCGCGTTCAGCGTCGCCTGTTTCAACTCAATATTGTCATGTTCGGCAATGACGAGTGCGACCATCACAGCACCTTGGCTTCGTTTTGCAGTTTGTCGACCAATTCGGCGACGCTTTCGACGATGACCCCGGCCTCGCGTTTGCCGGGCGCGTTGACCTTGACGATTTCGAGGCGCGGCGCCGCGTCCACTCCCCATTCCTCGATCGTTTTGGCGTCGATCGGCTTCTTCTTGGCCTTCATGATGTTGGGCAGCGAGGCGTAGCGCGGCTCGTTGAGGCGCAGATCCGTCGTCACCACGGCGGGAAGCTTGATCGTCAGCGTCTCCAGCCCGCCATCGATTTCGCGCGTCACTTCGGCCTCGCCCTCGCCCAATGTGATCTTGGACGCGAAGGTCGCCTGCGGCCAGCCCAGCAGTGCCGCCAGCATCTGCCCGGTCTGATTGCTGTCATCGTCGATCGCCTGCTTGCCGACGATGACCAGGCCGGGCGATTCCTGCTCGACCACCGCCTTCAGCGCCTTGGCCACGCCGAGCGGCTGAATATCCTGCTCGGCGATGACGTGCACGGCCCTGTCGGCGCCGATGGCGAGCGCCGTCATCAGGGTTTGGCGCGCTTCCTCCGGGCCCGCCGTCACCACCACCACCTCCTCGGCGATGCCGGCCTCCTTCATGCGCACCGCCTCCTCGGCGGCGATTTCGCAGAACGGATTGATGGTCATCTTGACATTGGCCGTCTCGACGCCGCTTTCGTCCGCCTTGACGCGGACTTTGACATTGGCGTCGATCGTGCGCTTGATGCCGACAAGCACTTTCATTTGGCGCGGGCTCCTAGTGGATGGGCTCAAACATATGCCGCCTTGGCGGCTTTTTTCGCATTCGCAATAATTGCGCCGTGGCGCTGCGAGGAAGGAGCGTAATGCGCTTGCGGCGCGGCGTCAACGGTGGCAAAAAACATCGATTCCAAGCCGGATTCGTTAATTATGTTGCAATGCAGCATTCGCCTCTCAGCGCGTCGCTCCGGGCACCCATAACACGTCGCGGGCGCCGCCGTCATTGTTGACGCGGGCGAGTTGAAAGAGATGGTCGGAAAGCCGGTTGAGGTAGCGCACCGCCGCCGGGTTGAGCGCTGCGTGTTGCGCCAGGGCGACCGCCCGGCGCTCGGCCCGGCGCACCACGGCGCGCGCCACATGCAGCTCGGCGGCGGCGGGCGAGCCGCCCGGCAAGATGAAGGATTCGAGCGCCGCGAGGGCGCCGTTCATGGCGTCGATTTCGCTCTCCAGGCGCTCGACCTGGGCGTCGCTGATTCTCAGCGTATCCGCCTCTCCCTCGGGCCGGCACAAATCGGCGCCGACATCGAAGAGATCGTTTTGAATGCGCGCCAGCATCTCGTCGCTGTCGCCCGAGCAGTGAAGCCGCGCGCTGCCGATGGCGGCGTTGGCTTCGTCGACGGCGCCGTAAGCTTCGACGCGGGGGTCGCATTTGAGCACGCGGGCGCCGCCGCCGAGCGACGTCTCACCGCCATCGCCGCCGCGCGTATAGATTTTTGTCAGCCTGACCATAATACCAAGGAGCTCGTCAGTTTTTCTTGATGACGAAGACCAGGATGGCCAAGAGGGCGATGGCGACGAACTGAATGCCGACGCGCCAGCGCATCAGCTTGTTGCTGCGCGCGACGGCTTTCTCGCCCTTGCGGCCGCCCGACATCGAGCCCAAGCCAAGGACCAGCACGATCACCACCGCGGCCATGGCGATGTATACGAGGACCTCAAGAATGGTGGCGATGGTATCGGACATGCGGCGCGCCCCTACTGTTGTGTCGATCATAGGCCGCTTGTCGGCGATTGAATATCCAAAATCAGCCAAGTAAGCTATGCGCCATGACTGCCGCCGATACAAATAACAGCGAACCCGGGTCGATAGAGACGGACGTCTCCGAGCCGGACCTATCGGTCCCGGTCGCTTGCTTTTCCGTGCTGACCGGGGCCGATCCTTCGGCGGTGCCGAGGGTGTTGGAGATATTCGCTCTCAGGGATCTGATTCCGAGCCAGATTCACGTCACGCGGAGCGGCGACGAGAATGTGCACTCACCCGAATCCGAACTTACCATCGACGTCCAGGTGTCGGGCGTCGGGCGCGACGCAAGCGAGGCCATCGCGCGCAAATTACGGGCGATAATCTGCGTCCACTCGGTGCTGACCAGCGAGCGCCAGCCGCGCAGTTCCGTGTAGCCCGGGCGGGAGAGATGCCGGCCGGCGCGCGCTCAGGCCATGCCGGCCATGCGCGCCACCGCCTCGTCGGTGTTCCAGACGGCATTGGCCATATAGCTGAGATTGGTGATCGCCGCCAGATAACCGTCGCCCTCGGGTAGTTTCGCCGCCGCCGTCGCGTCCTTGACCACGGCGACCTCGAAGCCCTGCTCGAGCAATTCCCGGAGATGCGATTCGGTGCATAGATTGGCCGACATGCCGGCCAATATGATCTGATCGACATGGTTCTTGCGCAGTTGCAGGACCAGATCGTTGGCCTCGGGCCCGTACATCTTGTGCGGCGAGGTGACGATGGTCTTGCCGTCGTCGATATATTTCTTGTATTGCGGCATGAAATCGGCGCCCGAATTCTCGAAGCCGTCCATGCTGTAGGGGCTCGGGCGGTCGAACATGCCGATGGCGTGCATCAGCTTTTCCAGGGCGCCCTCGAAGCGCCATCCCTTGTCGGTCGGATAATAATAATACGGCGATACCGCGACGGTCAGGTTGGCGGATTTGGCGGCGGCGAACAGGCGGCCGATATTGGCCACCGTGTCGTGCTCCGTCACGCTGGCGCCGACGACCGCCCAGGTGACCCCGTCTGGGCTCAAAAAATCGATCTGCGGATCGGTGATCACCAAAGCCGTGCGCGGCAGGTCGAGTGTCATGTCCGACGGCGGCAGGGCCGGATTTTCCGGCGGCGCATATGGGTCGTCGGCGGCCTGGGCTGGTGATGAGGCAAGCGTGCCCGCCGCCACCGCGCCCGTCGTCGCCGCCACGGCCAGCCCGCCGGCCAAAACCTTGCGCCGGCTGACGCCACCGCCGTTATTTTCGTGATCGCTCCTGTCGCTACCGCACATATGTTCCTCCCCTGAATCAAAATGCGAATTCGTTCGGTCTCCGTTTATAGGACCGATCGGTTCGTAACCGGTGTCACAATGCTGTAACGCCGGCTCATAGATTGGTGAGGATCAAAGCGCGTCGAGAAAGGCGGGCAGCCGCGCCGGCTCGGCCAATAATTCACGCAGGCGTTCGGGTGTGTGGCCGGCGGCGCGCAATTGGTGCAGTGTCAGGGCGTGGTCGCGCTTGGCGAAGCGCCGCCCGGAAGCATCGCGCAGCAGCGCATGATGCGCATATTCGGGCGTATCCAGGCCGAGAAGCGCCTGCAGCAGGCGATGAACATGGGTCGCCTCAAACAAATCCTCGCCGCGTGTGACCACGGTCACACCTTGCAGATGATCGTCGAGGGTGACCGCCAGATGGTAGCTCGTCGGCGTGTCCTTGCGCGCCAATACGACGTCGCCGAACGGCGCCGCGTCGGCGGCGATGTCGCCGCGGGCACGTTCGTGCCAGGTTAGATTTCCCGTCGCCGCGACGGCCCGCGCGATATCTAGACGCAGCGCATGCGGATCACCGGCGGCGATGCGCTCGTCCCGCGCCTCGGGCGAAAGCGCCCGGCAGGTGCCGGGATATACCGGGCCGTCGGGGCCATGCGGCGCGGCCGCCGAGCGGGTGATTTCGGCGCGGATGTCGCCGCGCGTACAAAAACAGGGATAGATCAAGCCCTCCGCCCGCAGTGAATCGAGCGCGCCGCGGTAATCCGCCAGATGCTCCGATTGGCGGCGCACCGGCTCTTGCCATGTCAGGCCGAGCCAGGCCAGATCCTCTCGAATGGCGTCCTCGAATTGGGGCCGGCACCGCCCCTGGTCGATATCCTCGATGCGCAGCAGAAAGCGCCCGCCCGAACCCTCCGCCACAGCGGCGGCGATCAGCGCCGAATAGGCATGGCCCAAATGCAGATAGCCGGTCGGGCTGGGAGCAAAACGGGCGGTCGCGGACATCCGCGCTGCTCTTACACCGCTTCCTTGCGGCGCAGTTGCGCGATCGCCGGCGCGTCGAGGCCGAGCCATTCCGCGAGCACTTCGTCGGTATGTTCGCCCAAGAGCGGCGCCGCGCGCGGATAATCGACGGGCGAGGCCGAAAAACGAATCGGATTTCCGGCATGTTCGACCTCGACGCCGAGCGCATGGGGGATCTTGACGCGCATGCCGCGCGCCAGAACCTGCGGATCGTCGAACACCCGGTCGAGCGTGTTGATCGGCCCGCTCGGCACGCCGGCGGGCTCGAGCTCGGCGAGCCAGTCGTCGAGGTCGCGCATCGCCGTGATGCCGCCGATGATCGCCACCACCGCCTCGCGGTTCTCCACCCGCGTTGTGTTGTCCTTGAAGCGCGGGTCTTGTATCAGCTCGGGGCGCCCGGCGATTTCGAGAAATTTGCTCAGTTGGGTGTTGTTGCCGATGCCGAGGATCATATGGCCGTCACGGGCCGGAAAGGTGCCGTAGGGCACGATATTCTGATGCGCGTTGCCGGCACGCCTCGGCACCTCGCCGCTGACCAGATAATTCATCGCCTGATTGGCGAGCCACGATACCTGGGTATCGAGCAGGGCGAGATCGATATGCTGGCCGGCGCCCGATTTCTCGCGCCATGCCAGGGCGGCGAGGACGGCGACCGTGGCATACATGCCGGTCATCAGGTCGGACACCGCGACGCCGCCTTTCTGCGGCCCGCCGCCGGGCAGATCGTCGCGCTCGCCGGTCAGGCTCATGAAGCCGCCGGCGCCCTGGATGATCATGTCGTAGCCGGCGCGCGCGGCATAGGGGCCGGTCTGGCCGAAGCCGGTGATCGAGCAATAGATCAGGCGCGGGCAGCGCTCCTTCAGGCTGTCATAGTCGAGGTTGAATTTGGCCAGCCCGCCGAGCTTGTAATTTTCCAGCAGCACGTCGGCGCGCGCCGCCAGCGCGGCGCAGATTTTCTGGCCCTCGGGTCTGGAAATATCGAGCGTCAATGACCGCTTGGCGCGGTTGGCCGACATGTAATAGGCCGCCTCGCGGCTCTCCTCGCCGGCGCTGTCCTTGAGATAGGGCGGGCCCCAGCCGCGCGTGTCGTCGCCGACGCCGGGGCGCTCGACCTTGACCACATCGGCGCCGAAATCGGCCATCAGCTGGCCCGACCACGGGCCGGCCAGAACGCGGCTCATATCGAGCACGCGAAGCCCGGCGAGCGGGCCCGAACGCGGCGCCGAAGAAAACGGATTGGACATGTCGGTGAATCCTCGCGGTGGTTAGATATCGAGATCGACAATGACGGGGGCGTGGTCGGACGGCCGCTGCCAGCCGCGCACATCCTTGAGCACTTGCGCCGCGGCGAGCGCGCCGGAGAGCGCCGGCGTCACCCAGATATGGTCGAGCCGCCGGCCGCGGTCCGATTTCTCCCAGTCGCGGGCGCGGTAGCTCCACCAGGAATAGAGCTTTTCCTCAGGCAACACGAAATGGCGCAGCGCATCGACCCAGCCATGCGATCCATAAACCCGTTCCAGCGCCGCCACTTCGACCAGCGTGTGACTGACGATTTTGAGGAGCTGCTTGTGCGACCAGACGTCGTTTTCGAGCGGCGCCACGTTGAGGTCGCCGACCAGCACGAAGCGGTTCGATTTCTTGCGCCGGGCGGCGAACCAACCCGCCATCTCGTCGAGGAATTGCAGCTTGTGGGCAAACTTTTCGTTCTCGTCCGGGTCCGGGATATCGCCGCCCGCCGGTACGTAAAAATTATGCAGCTCGATCTTCTTGCCGTCCCTGGCCTTGACCGAGACCCAGGCATGGCGCGCATCCTCCTTGCCGCACCAGCGGCGCGTTTCGCTCCGCACAAAGGGCAGGCGTGAGAGGATGGCGACGCCGTGATAGGCCTTTTGCCCGTGAATCAGCTGGTGCTCGTAGCCGAGCGCGTGGCCGAGACCGCCGGGGAACAATTCGTTCACCACCTTGATTTCCTGCAGGCACAGGATGTCGGGCTGCTGTTCCTCGAGCAGCCGCTCGACATGGGAGACATGGATACGGACGGAATTGATATTCCAGGTGCAGATACGCATAAGTTTGTTGGCGGTGGCGCTATTCTGCCGCCTGGTCCTTTTGCACCCAACTCGGGAAGACCGGCGGCGCCGGCGGCGCCAAGCCGGTATCTTCCTCGCAGCGCGCGATCAGCTCGGCTATGGCGCCGCCCTTGTCGAAGAGGGGAAAATCATTGCCGCGCGCGGCGCGCATTTCCTCGCGCAGCTTTTCGCTGGCCGGCGCGTCGACGCTGAAGGCGCCGTCGGCCTCATCGATGACGATGCCGTAGCGCGTCGCACCGGCGGCAGAGACGAGGCGGCCTTCGACATCGGCCAGCACCATTTCCGGCGGCCGCGCGAACGGGTCGCCCCAGCCGCCGCCGCCCCAGGTGCGGAAATGCAATATATAGCCCGGCGCCACTTTGATGCGGTCGCATTTGGACGGCAATATGGCGCGCGTGCCGTCGGCGCGCTCGAGGATCTTCGATGAGCGCGCGCCCGGCAGGCCGCCCTTGACGCCCCATGGATGGGTCAGCCAGCGGTCGTCATGGATCGACACCTGGCCCTCGCGCAGGAAGCGGTAGCCGGTATGGACGCCGTTGCCGCCGCGGTGCAGTCCGGCGCCGCCGGTATCGGCGATCGCCTGGTAGATCTCGATCCTCAGCGGATACATCGCCTCGACGAATTCATTGGGCACGTTGGTGAAGTCGGGCCACATGGCGTGGCCGTCGGCGCCGTCGCCCGACGGCTTGCCGGGGATGCCGCCGAAGCCGATCTGATATTGCTGGAACCACTCGCCATGTTCGTTGTGGCCGGAAAAGAAAAAATGCGGGCTGGCCGAAAATCCGGCGGCGCAGAGATAGTCCGGATTGCCCTGGCCGAAGAGGCCGTTCAAGACGTCGACGACGCGGCTCAGTGCGTGCGTGCGGCCCGACAGCGCCGCCGGCTTTTGCGGCGCCAGCAGCGAGCCCTTGGGGATGCGGAACTCCATCAGATCGTAGAAGCCGTCATTGAACAGGATCTGCGGGTCGGCGAGATAGATCATGAAAACGCCGCAATACATCTTCATCATTTCTTCGTTGCAGTAGAAATTGATGGCGCCGGCGGATTGCGGGTCGGTGTCGGCGAAATCCATGATCAGCTTTTCGCCCTCGCGCCACATCGAACACGCGATGCGGTACGGCCCCATGCCCATGCCGTCGTCGCACACCCAATCCTCGAAGCTCTGTTTCTCCTCCGGGATGTTGGCCAGGATCAGCTCGCGCACGGCGCGCCGGGTGCGGTCGAGGAGCTCGTTCAGGGCCGAGAAATAGACATCGTCGCCGAAGCGGGTGGAAAGCTCCGTCACCCGTGTCGCCGCCAGGCGGCAGCCGGCGATCAGCGAATTCAGATCGCTATGATTCCACTGCGCCATGCGGCAATTGTGCAGGATGAGGTTGAGGATATCCTGTTGCAGCACGCCCTTGGTATAGAGCTTCAAGGGCGGGATGATGATGCCTTCCTCGAAGATCTGCTGCGCGTCGGTCGGCATGCTGCCCGGCACGCGGCCGCCGGTATCGGTCATATGTCCGAACATGGCGGCCCAGCCGATCACCCTTCCCTCTTTGAAGATCGGCATCAGCACCAGCCAGTCCGGCGTGTGGCTGACCGCGCCGTCGCACGAATAGGGATCGTTGGTGAGGAAGATATCGCCTTCCTCGATGTCGCCTTCATAGATTTGCAGGAAGGTGTGGATGAAGGCGCCGAACTGGCCGACCACCATCTTGCCGTCGCGGTTGGCGACGAGCGGAAACTCGTCATGCTGTTCGCGGATGCCCGGCGACATCGCGGTGCGGAACAGCACCGCGTCCATCTCGACGCGCGCGCTTCTGAGCGCGTTCTCGATGATGTCGAGATCGACCGGATCGACCTCGACGGTCTCGAACGGCGTTTGATTGGTCTCGATGGCGGTGGCGGGCATGGCGCTCTCCCTCAACTCTGCTCGGTCGGGCGGATCAGAATATTGCCCAACGCGTCGATCTCGCCGTCATGGCCGGGCAGGATCAGGGTGGTCGAATCCAACTGCGTGACGATGGCCGGGCCGGCGATGATATTGCCGCATTTCAGGAGGTCGCGGCGGTAGACGGTGGCGGCGCGCCATTCGCCGTCGGCGAAGATCTTTTCCTCGGCCAGTATGGCGGCGGAAGCATCGGCGCTGCCCTCGGCGATGCGCCCGGCGTCGGCCAGGGTCTCGCGCCCCTGCACGATGGCACGGAGATTGATGATCTCGCGTTCGGTTTCGATGGCGAACGTGTAGAGCTTTTCGTGCAAATTATCGAAACTTTCGCCGATCACTCCAAGACCGTCTTTGCGGAGAGCGTCGATATCGACCGGCACCGGCAGCGACAGCACCTGGCCGGTATAGCGCACATCGACCTCGTAACTGTCCAGGCGTTCGGCCTCGCCGATTCCCTCGGCTTCCAGGGTGCGCGCCGCCGTCGCGTTGAGCTCGGCGAAAATCCTGCCGACCTCCTCGGCGCCGGTTTCCGAGAAGCGCCGCATCAGGCTGCGCGAGGCCTCGTCGCGCGAGCGCGTGGTGGCGTCGCCGTAGGCGCACAGCACGCCCGGCCCGGGCGGCACGATGACCGGCCAGCAATTGAGGATGCTGGCCAGTGCGTTGCCGTGCAGCGGCCCGGCGCCGCCGAAGGCGATGAGCGCGAAGTTGCGCGGATCGTTGCCCTGCTGCACCGATACCAGCCGGAGCGCGCCGATCATGTTTTCGTTGACGATATCGTAAATGCCCTGGGCGGCGCGCTCGGTGGAAAAATCGAGCGCCTCGGCGATGCCTGCCACAGCCGCTTCGGCCTTGGCGCCATCGATTTCCATATCGCCGCCGAGCCGTGCCGAGGCCGGCAGATAGCCGAGCACCACATTGGCGTCGGTCACGGTCGGCGCCTCGCCGCCCGCGCCGTAGCAGGCCGGGCCGGGATCGGCGCCGGCGCTTTCGGGGCCGACGCGGAGCGCCTTGGTGAGCTCGGGCACGTGCGCAATCGAGCCGCCGCCGGCACCGACCGAGCGCACGTCGAGCGAGGATGCGCGCACCGTCAAATCGCCGACCGTGGTCTCGCGCCGGGTCTGGGCGACGCCGTCACGGATCAGGCAGACATCGGTCGAGGTGCCGCCCATGTCGAAGGTCAAGAGATCGTCGAAGCCGGCCTGGCGGGCGATCCACAGCGCCCCGGCGACGCCGCCGGCGGGGCCGCTCATGAGGAGGTTGACCGGCACCGTCTCGGCGCCGGCGGGCGTCGTCAGGCCGCCGTCAGAGCGCAGCAGATGAAGCTTCACTTGGGGTGAGCGGCGCTTCAACTCGGCGCTCAGATTGCCGACATATTTGGAGACGATGGGGCGGACATAGGAATTGCACACCGTGGTGATGGTGCGCTCATACTCCTGCATCTCGGGAATCACGTCGCATGACAGCGACACCGGCACATCCGGCAATTCCTCGGCGGCGATGCGTCCCGCGGCGCGCTCATGGGCGTCGTTGGTATAGGAGTTGAACAGCGAGATGGTGAGCGCGTCGATGCCGTGGCGCTTGAGATGGCGCAGCGATTGGCGCAACGCCGCTTCGTCGAGCGGCGTCACGATCTCGCCCTTGGCGCCGATGCGCTCGCGAGCCTCGACCGTCAGCTTCAACGGCGCTAGCGGCGGCGTCTTGTTGAAGATCACCCAGGCGCCGAGGCCGCCCGGCACGTAGGAGCGGGCGATTTGCAGGACATGGCGGTAGCCCTCGGTGGTCACCAGGCCGACGCGCGCGCCCTGGCCGGTGAGAATGGCGTTGGTGGCGATGGTGCTGCCATGCATGACATGGTCGATCTCACCGGGCTCGATGCCGGCCAGCTCGCACACCCTGTCGGTGCCGTTCAACACGCCGATCGAGGGGTCGGCCGGCGTCGAGGGGACCTTGGCGATGTGGAACGAGCTATCGGCTTCGTTGATCAGCAGCAGGTCGGTGAAGGTTCCCCCGACATCGACGCCCAAACGATAGGACATAGGCTTTCTCCACTCACTTTTTTATGGCGCTGGCGCGCTGCGCGGCGCGAGTATTTCACGGAAGGGCGGGCGATGGAAAGACGGCAAAGAAAGGGCGGGCCGGCTTTACGCCGGTCCGCCAGTTGTGGGGGGACCATGAGTAGGGTTTGGAGTCCGTATCGGCGCCGCGCCGAACAGTTGGCTAGGCCCGAAGCGTCGCCGGACACGGGCTGGCCGTCACCTATGATGTGGCGTCGCCAGCCGTGCGAAACAAGTCAATAGTTCGTGATGATCGTTGCGAATCGTCAGAGCCGGGTCTCGTGGCGCGGCTGGCGCACCAGACGGCCATGCACGACGGCGTTGATATCGCCGCGCGAAATGCCGATATAGGCAAGCTGGCGATCGCTCATGCTGCTGAGCTCGTAATTGTCGCGGCTGCGGGTGCGCCATTCGCGGATGGCTTTCAGAATGGAATCGGTAATCATCTCGGTATCTCCTGGACAAGGATTCACATCATCGGCCGGCGCCGTCTTCCCGGCCACCGCGCTCTAGTGGTGATATGAGCTTTGCCGCTGTTTTCGCAACAGACAGATAGGTACTCCTGATATGCGTTAAGCACATAGCAATTTGCCTCTTGTCCCGCTAAATATTAATAGCTGGTTAATTTCTTGTATGGCGCCGCTCAGCGCTTCGATCTGGCCGTCGGAAGCGGTCGCCTCGAGGCGCAGTCCCGGCGCCGGCCGATCGATGCCCTGGGAATGCAGCGAATTGACCGCGACCTCGCGCTCGGGCCAGAGCGAAGCGAGAACCCCGCC
>PVBE010055481.1_pt1 | contig 16625 bp, 21 predicted proteins | sample 1631181 | NCBI WGS metagenome assembly PVBE01 (sample SAMN08397723, study PRJNA350692) | Marine metagenome, whole genome shotgun sequencing project. | isolation source: water | place: Pacific Ocean | collected 2012-04
CAATCTTCTATACATTCACCTCCATATTGATCAAAGGGTCTATGATTGCTTGACCAAATACTAGGCTGATACTTTCCTAGAGTTTTGTCCTCGCACTTTTCACAAAAATGAGCAACGAAATATCCCTCAGCATCATCGCATCGAGACATTTCATGTAAAGGTTTTCCCTCTTCATCTCTATTGCTTTCACAACAACCATAATAAGGCTGTTTACTTGTGCCATAACAATACTTTTCCCAAGGTTTACTCATGACTTCACCTCCTCTAAAGGAGTAGTAGAAAATCTTTTAAACTTTCTACCAGTTTCATCATTAAATGCTTGATCTCTTTCTTGCTCAATTTTAAACCACTGCCAAGAAACATCTGAGTCATCATGATTATAATAATCTAGAACAATATCTACATCGTTATATTGACCATACCAAGACAAAATTCCAAAGACATAACCCTCGTTATCATCTTTGTGAAATCTATAAGCATCAGTATCGAACCAAGAAAACTTCATATGATTTACAATGTCACAATCAAGTTTAGCTTCGTCAATCCATTCTTTATTATCAGAATTGTAATCGACTAAAAGATTTTCAATAGCTTTTGACTTAGTAGCCATATCTAAAAAAACCTTTTGCATTTTTTCATCACTAGCACTCATGATTTCACCTCTCTATTTTTTAAAACACCATTTGGATATTTTAAGAAACAAGAAAAGAGCAACCAATCAGCCTTGCTCATCATAAATGGCAAATCTCCAATAGGAGTTTTACCAGTTATTCCATACTTGCTTTTCATTTCTAAAAAGACTTTCTCTATATCTTTATTCATAATTTACCTCCAAAGTAATTGAATAAGTTTAAGTTTCTGTTTCGACTCTTTTGAGTCATCATCAGTGAAAATACACATTTTCAGACAGAAATTGCCAAAATCAGCTTCACCTCCTCGCCATAGAGAACGAATCAGAGGAGGGTCAAGGGTCTAGTGACCCTCAAAATACCCTCCTCTTAAATCGCTTCTAGTGATAGAAGTCAGCAGTATCAACATACACAACCTCGCCAAAGGCTAGGTTTTCTGAATAACTGCTTTTCTCAGTGACTGCCCAAAAGACTGGAACATTAGGCTCAACCTCTTCGCTAACTTCTCCCCAACCATCAGTGAAATAGACAATGGCTTGAACCTCGTCTACATCATCTGAAAAGTCATTGAACAAGTTAAAAGGAGGGTCAAATAAAGTTCCACCTCCTCCACGAACAGTTAGCTGAATGTCCTCGCCTTGATCTAACTCATAGATATCCCACCACTCGCCTTGCTCATTCTTACGAACAACAGTATCGCAGTAGCAGACTCTAATCTTATCAAGACCACAATCCTCAGCCATAGCCTGTATCTCAGTTGCGAACATATCTAGTTCGTATTGAGAAACAGACCCACTGGTATCAATCACAATGGCTAGTTCACCACCTTGTGGAGACTTCGCTTTGCTAGGTAAATTAATACCTCTAAATTGATGTCTCCTATTAGGTCTTGCCCAAGTAATGTCATCAGCAATAGAGGACTGTAAAAGATCATTAAGTTGATCTCTCCAATCTACTTTTACTTCTTGATTCGCATCAGCAGAACCAAGACCATTAGATGAACCATTGCTACTCATAGCAACCTCTAACTTATCAGCTAAAGAAATTGCTCGTTGAATCTCACCTTTTAATTCTTGCATTTCTGCATCATTTAAAGGCTTGCCCTCATCGTCAGTAGCATCCCAAACCTCGCCAATTGCAGAGGGTAGTTCATCCCAATCTGTTCCAGTTCCAGTCTCAGAAATATTTCCTTGACTGGTATCTGAAATTTCATCAGCTTCAGATTGAGAGTCACTTGTACCCTCTTCATCAGACTCTTCATCGCCACCTTGACCTTGACTCTGAGCATCTTGCTCTTCGTCAGAGTTTTCTCCATTAGGTTTTTGTTGATTAATCTGATTAATTGCATCTTCCAAGGCTTCCTCGTCTTTTACCAAGATTGAGTAAACCTTTTCAGCAGTCATGCCTTTATACTTATGATCTAGTAAACCACCCATAGGTAGTTCCATTTTTAAATCCCAATATATGTAGGCATTGATTACATAATCACACGCTATGTTCCAAACTTTAGGATGTCGCTTTCCTCTTCGCAGAGGATGTTCATAAACCACATGAAATGCTTCATGAACCAAGACACCTTGAAGTTCAGCTTCGCTTAGACCCAAGACAAAAGGCGGAAAGTAATAAATTACTTTTCCGTCAGTTGCCATTGTTTCGCACTTAGATTCATCGACCTCAATTAAATCAAGGTGTAAGAGCATGGAAGCCATGCCCACATTACCTTTCATTAATTTTGCTCTCGCCTTAACTATGTAATCGTGAGCCAATTGTGGCTCATTTACAGTTGCTAAATTAGTCATCTTTTTTCCCTCCAAAGGCTCTTCCTAAGAATCCACCTTTTAGAGAGTCAGCAGACTCTTCTAATTGATCAGCTAAGTCTTTTCTCTTTTGATCAGCTAAAGCATCATCCTCTCTCAGAGAGTCAATGCCATTGTTATAACCATTGAAAGTTGCAACAACGCTAACCAATTTTTGATGAGCATCAGCGATATCTTGATCATTACCTAAAATATCAGAATTGATATTTGGTAAAGACCCAGTTAATTTTTCCAGTGCTTTAAAACTGGAAGCATTAAAGAAACCTTTTTGTTTCTGTTTAGGGTCATATTCTCTCAATTTTTTCGCTAAGTGATCAGTCTGTTCAAGAACAGCATCAACAGTAGTTTTCAAGACATTCTTGATATTATTGTTGAGTCTATTCTTTACATCGTTTTCTATCTTCGACCTTAACTTTTCTGATACATTCAAACGAATGTCAGAGCCATATTGGGGAACAGTAGATATCTCGAAATCGAACCTAAATTTTGATCTAAGTTCATCGAAAGTTGGATAATCACATTCATTGAACGCTTTACCAAGATTTCTTTTAGCTTGTTCCATTTTTTGTGGGTAGCTTTTAAGAAATCCATCTACTTCTTTATCCCATTTTTGCTTGGCTTCATCTACTGCATTTTGCAATGATTCCAGTTGAGAGTTAGGGCATAAACGCCACCCACTAACAACCTTGTTATCCCAATCAGTAGAATTATCTGCCCAAGGCAAAGTCATCGGATAGTAAAAACTATTCCTAAACTCATTCAAGATTGAACGAAAATATTTGTTAATATCCTCGCCAAAAATGTGTTTAGAAACACCTAGTAATCTCTCGCTAGAAACCTCAGTCTCTATTGCTAGATTACGCTTTAACGCTTTATCTGTTCTGATACCGCTAGGATGTTTCGCAGTCATGCGAACCAACACTGCATTTTCAGACAGAGTATTAGTTAATTTTTCCATAATAAGAACCTCCATTCTTTTTAAGAAAGTTGCTGTTTCGATCTTAATTGATCTCCTCAGATGAGTAAAAAAAACTCATGACAGCAGAGCAGAAAATATATTTAACCAGTAAATATAAATTCTGCCCTCCCCAAAACTTAGACTTCTAAGTCTTGATTCTTGATTTTGAACTCTCCATATCTTGCAGAATCCACCACATCATCCCTTGCTCCAACAAGAGACCTTACGAAGAAAATCCCAAATTCAGGTGTAGGAAATTTCTCAATGTAATCAAGGGCATTAGCAAAGTAGTCATGCAATTTATCATCGCCTACTTCTTTAAGAACAGTCACTAATGCACATACAGTTGCATAGCAGAGACCACCACTATCAACAACCTCGACATCCTTTCCCTCGCAAATATCTTGCAAGTTAGGAACATCATTTTTCAGAGATAAGAATGACATAAACTCAATCGATGCTCTCTCTCCAATATCGCCTTGCACTATCAATTGCAAAACTTCTTTTGGAGGGTCAATTTTGAGAGTATCGCTTAACCTTGCCCATGATCTTGGACTAGGCTGTGGAGTTGTTATCTTAGGGTCAAAGTCATTCAACAATTCGGGCTGAAAACTTATAAATCCCAAGATGTCAGAACAGATATCATTCTTACTTGCCCATGCTAACCAGTCATCAGTGCTATGCTCGAAATCGATCATGGTACAACGACCAACCACATGGCTAGGAAGTTTATTACTTCCAGCACGATCAGTTGCCCTATTACCAGCACAGATAACTTTCCAACCTTTAGGCAATGAATAGTCTCCTATTCTTCCCTCATACAGCAATTGCCCACAAATAGCCTGTATCGAATTATGGGCTTGGGCATATTCATCGAAGAATAAAATACCCTCGCCACTCACTGGAAGATTACCTAAAAAGGCTCTCTTCTGTTCATTCGCATCGTTGATATAAGGTAAACCACCTAGATCAACAGACTCATACAACGACAGTCTGAAATCAATAAACCCAAACTCTTTTTGAGTAGGATTAATCTTATCCACGACTACCTTTCTATCCTCAGCAATGTCATCGACATATGCTCGAACAATTGCACTTTTTCCAATACCAGTTCCTCCTAAAAGAAACGGAGTATTAGACCCTTTTAAAACTGCCTTGATAGACAGTAATGCTTGACTTGGTTTCATAATAAAGACCTCCATCTTTTGTAATGATTCAAGTTAATTTCAGCTACCAATAAATATTATTTACCAGTAACTACCAATACTGGATAACAATTTGCTATCCAGTTTCATAGCATCTCAGCTAATCTTCAGTTGGCTTAAAAAGTGTTTTTATCCCATTCAGGATTAACATTCTTCTCATCCCAATCCATGTCCAATTCATTTAACAATTTTATTGCTGTTAAATAATCGTCATGTTGATTTCCCCAATCTTCCTCATAGGTTATTAACTTTCCTATATATATGTCTAATGCTTTCCATAAAATCAGACTTGTATCTTCATTTACAGTTAGCTGTTTAGTCATAATTACTTTTGGCGTTTTCATACCAATTTTTTTATTTTCTTTTTGCATAATTTTCGACCCTCCAAGGTCATATTTAATTACCAATAACAGACAGCAAATTGCTATCTGTTTTCGCTAGGATTTCACTAGCTCATCAGTTGGTTTACCCTGTATTTTTTATAGGGTCATCAAGGAAAACATCTCCATGCACAGAACGAATAACATAATTAAGATTTTCGTTTATCTCTATTTGTCTATCGTTAATAAATAATTTTTGCTCTCCCTTGATCTGTTTAAGATAAACAGAATCAGATTTAAAAGCATAAGAAAAAATAGTATTTAATCTCTCTCTCGTTGTAGGTGTTCCCCACCCACATAGACAGAAACTTAAATGAATATTCCCATGTTTATTTTTGTATGGATGATTGTTCTCCCACCATGCAATTTTATTGTCATGCAAATAAACTCCCATTTCTCCATTACTTACCCAATCTGATACTGGGCAAATTCTAGTATTGCTCATCACTTTATTTTTGTTTTGAATAAATGCTTCTGCAATTTCTTTAGATACTTTTCTCATAATTTAAGACCCTCCAAGGTCAGTTAATTACCAAGACTCCCTCGAAAGGGTCAGAGCATTTCTGCTTACTGGTTTAAAGTTTCGACCTTATCTCAAGGGTCATCGTCAGTTGGTTTAAATGAGTGAACGAATTTTATTATCAATTGCAGTCTCAAAAGCTAACCCAATTGAAGTAGGATTTTTAAATCCAAAACAAGCAATTGGTTTCGAAATTGAAACACCATTGTTGAGATTGTCAGTGACTTTTCCCTTGATGATTTTTCTATATTCATAGCCACCTTGGTAGCCACTAATAATAGTCTCTTTACCATTGAAGTTTTTCACGACAGATTCGTCATTCTCTTTATTTAATAAATACATAATTACCTCCAAGTAATTAAAGTTATTCACGATATTGTGAATGCCAAGACTAGGTAATTGCTTACCTAGTTTCGCCACCTCTCAGTGTTGCTCATCAGTTGGTTTATCAGTTCTCTTTAAGTCATCTCTTCTCCAATAACAACATTAAAGATTTCCAGTAGTTCTGAATTTTTACAAAGTTCTACAGGATGAGTATTAATATTTTCTAATACTCTATCTTTTTTAAGATCATCAGAATTTACTTTTACTTTATAAAAACAAGTCTGCTTAATTATTAATTCTTTCATCATAATTAAGACCCTCCAAGGTCTGTTTCTTGAACCCCAAAAATAGGATTCTCTTCAGCGTGTTAATTCACGGACAGTTGGAGGACTGTCCCCAAGGTTTCAAAACTGTACCTCTTTAATCTCACTCGATACCTAAAATCAAAATAGGTCGATACAATTTATCCCAATTGGGATTTAGTCGTCTTGTTTAAACTTTCGTAGCCTTTCTTCCCTTGAAGTCTGCCCTCTCGACACCTAGCACTTTTATGGCGATTCAAACTGGCTTCTCACTTAATGGTTATCTCTACCAGTCTTACTTCTAGAACCTTTACCTTTACTCTTTTCAGAACCCTTTCGTTGGGTAGGTAGCGAATCTTTTAAAGACATAATCCGTTTGGTCTAAAGACAGTATATATAACTGGTAGAAGATATCAACATTTCAATCATCATCATCTAATCAAAAGAGATAGCACAATGTGAGCATTACCTTATCTCTCTAACTGGTAGATAATATTTCTCATGGATAAAGATAAAACCTCAGACGAAAAACCTAACCTCAAACTGGTAAAAGATAAGACCAAGTTGACCATGAAACAGAGAGCCTTTTGTGATCTCATAATCAAGGGCAAGTTGGGAAGTCAGATCGAATGTTATATGCAAGTCTATGATGTCGCTCTAACCAAGACAGGGAAGATACCTAAACACGCTCATGTTGATTGCAGTAGGTTAATGGCGAACCCTAGTGTCAGCCTAACAATAGCTAATGGCTTGAAACGCTTAGAGACCAATGCAGTAGCTTCTACTACTCGAACAAGGAGTTATGTTCTTGAACAGCTTATGAGAGAGTCTAAGGAAGCTGACAGTGACAGTACAAGAGTCAGAGCATTAGAGTTGTTAGGCAAGACAGTCAATCTATTCAGCGACACCTTAGAGATTAAGGAGAGCAGAACCAGTGACGACATTGAGCATGAGATAGAGGAGAAGATAGAAGCATTGTTGAGAGAATCAGCAGAGTAGACCCCATCTTAATAGAGGGAAATCCACAGAACCAACAGACCCCCCACCCCCCAAATATGAAACAGACTACCTGACGATCATATATACATAGTGTTTTACTCATAATATGACCTAATTTCACATACCCCCCCTATTATATATTGCATTTTGCTAGCTTTTTTTACCAAATACCCCTTTTTTGTAGGTAAAAAGGCTAGGAATCCTACCCCCCCATACTATATTTTTAAAATTAAGGGTTGATTTTTATGTGAAGCCATGCAATATTGTATAATCTGTAGATACATATACCTAGTATCCAGTGAATACCTAATGAGTGCCTACCTATATGTACCTATTAAGTTTTTTTATTTAAGATTCACTACCTATTAGGTATATACTAGATAGTAAGTATGGATAAAAGTGTACTAAGTAAAGTAAAGAACCTATCCTCTGATCAGAAGCAGGAACTTCTTTCCCTGTTAGAAGAACTAGAAAAAGCCAAAGGTAGAGAAAAGTGCCATGAGGACTTCATGACCTTTGTTGGGGAGATGTGGTCAGCCTTTATTCATGGTAAACACCATGAGATTATGGCGGATGCCTTCGAGAGAGTCGCTAGAGGCGATCTGAAGCGTTTAATTATCAATATGCCACCTAGACATACAAAGAGTGAGTTCGCTTCGTACCTGCTCCCTGCGTGGTTCTTAGGTAAATACCCAGATAAGAAGATCATCCAGACTGCCCATACTGCTGAATTAGCGGTTGGCTTTGGTAGAAAGGTTAGAAACTTATTCAATAGTGCGGATTACAAGAATGTATTCCCCAATGTGAGCTTACAGTCAGACTCAAAAGCAGCAGGTAGATGGAACACCAATCAGGGTGGAGACTACTTTGCGATTGGTGTAGGCGGTGCGGTTACTGGTAAAGGTGCTGATCTACTTATTATTGACGATCCCCATTCCGAGCAAGAGGGAGCTTCTGCAGATATCAATGTATTCAATCGTACCTATGAATGGTACACATCTGGTCCAAGACAGCGTTTACAACCAAATGGTTCTATCGTTGTGGTCATGACTAGATGGCACAATAAAGATTTAACAGGTCAAGTAGTCGATGCTAGTATAAAGCGTGGCGGTGCTGACCAGTGGGAAGTCATAGAACTTCCTGCCATTATGCCTTCTGGAAACCCTTTGTGGGCAGAGTTCTGGAAGATGGAAGAATTAGAGGCTTTGAAAGCCGAGCTACCCAATAGTAAGTGGATGGCTCAATATCAACAAGACCCAACCTCTGAGGAGGGAGCTTTAGTTAAGCGTGATTGGTGGCAAGTGTGGGAAGGCAGAGAGCCTCCTGACTGTGAATTTGTTATTCAATCATGGGATACAGCTTTTATGAAGAATCAAAGAGCTGACTATTCTGCGTGTACTACATGGGGAGTTTTTTATAAAGAAGATGATGATGGACTAATTTCCCCCTTTGTTATTATGCTAGATGCATATAAAGAACGATTAGAGTTTCCTGATCTCAAGAAGATGGCGTTTGAGAAATACAATGCATACAAGCCAGATGCCTTCATTGTAGAGGCTAAGGCTGCTGGTATGCCCTTAATATTTGAATTACGAGCTATGGGTATACCTGTACAAGAATACACTCCTAGCCGAGGTAACGATAAGATATCAAGAGTCAATGCAGTCTCTGATTTGTTTGCTTCAGGTGTTGTTTATGCTCCTGAAACTAGATGGGCAGAAGAAGTTATTGAAGAATTTGCTGGATTTCCTAATATGGAACATGACGATTTAGTTGATAGCACTACGCAAGCTCTGTTAAGATTCAGACAAGGTGGTTTTATTCCATTATACTCAGATGAAGAAGATGAGCCTTTGGAACATAATCGTACTGCAAATTATTACTAATGAAGATTTATATTACTTCTTTTATACATGATGGTAATGAATATACAGGACCAAATATTTATGCTGATTCATTTGATTCTGCTAGCATTATTGCAAAAGAACAAAATTTAACAGTATGTGGTGAACTAACAGAAATACTGCAAGATAATATAAATGAAGAGTTAAATGACAAAACATTACATTAGGAGATTTAATTGGCTATAGAAAGAAAACCAGCTACACCTGTAGAAGGAACAATAGAGCAAGAGCCTCAAGATCAAGAGCTTACGATTGCTATAGAAAACCCAGACTCATTAGCCATCGAAACTGAAGATGGTGGCATGATCATTGACTTTGATCCTAATGCTAAAGAGATAGGCGATGTAGAATTTGATTCCAATCTAGCAGAACATATAGATGATGGCATTTTGCAAGAACTAGGTTCTAAACTTGTAGGTGACTACAATGGCGATAAAGATTCTAGATCAGAGTGGGAAGAAACCTATACTAAAGGCTTAGATCAATTAGGACTAAAGATAGAAGAAAGAACTACCCCTTGGTCAGGAGCTTGTGGTGTATTCCACCCAATGCTTAGTGAAGCTGTTATACGCTTCCAATCTCAATCAATTACAGAAATGTTTCCTGCTGCTGGACCAGTCAGAACTAAAATAGTAGGAAAGATTACAGAAGAAAAAGAAAAACAATCGCAGAGAGTAGAAGATTACTTAAACTACTTACTGACACATGAGATGTCAGAATACAGAACTGAAACAGAAAAGATGTTATTTTCTTTGCCACTAGCAGGTTCTGCATTTAGAAAAGTTTATTTTGATCCTAGCCTAGATAGACCTAGTTCTATCTTTGTACCAGCAGAAGATGTTGTAGTGAACTATGGAGCAAGTGATTTAGAAACTTGTGAAAGAGCTACCCATGTAATGCGTAAATCATCTAACACAGTTAGAAAGATGCAAGTTAATGGGTTCTACAGAGATATAGATATACCTGATGGTTCACAGAAAAATTCTGATATTACCAAGAAATATGATGAAATTACTGGTGAATCAGACACTTACAACTACGATCAAAGTCATACAATACTAGAAATGCAGGTAGATTTAGACCTTGAAGGGTTTGAAGATACTGACAATTCAGGAGAACAAACAGGTATAGCTATACCTTATGTTGTCACCATCGATTATCCAAGTGGCATTATTCTTAGCATACGCAGAAACTATTATGAAGATGACTCTGCAAAACTAAGAAGGATGCACTTTGTACATTACCAATACCTACCAGGATTAGGTTTCTATGGGTTTGGTTTAATACACATGGTAGGAGGATTAGCCAAGTCAGCTACATCCATACTAAGACAATTAGTCGATGCAGGTACTTTAAGTAATTTACCTGGTGGTTTAAAAGCTAGAGGACTCAGGATCAAGGGAGATGATACTCCTATCATGCCTGGAGAATTTAGAGATGTTGATGTACCAGGTGGTGCTATTAGAGACAACATTACATTCCTACCATACAAAGAACCATCAGGAACTTTGTATAACTTATTACAGAATATTGTAGAAGAAGGCAGAAGGTTTGCCAGTATGTCAGACATGAAAATATCTGATATGAATAACCAAGCACCTGTTGGAACTACACTAGCATTGCTAGAAAGAAATCAAAAAGTTATGAGTGCTGTGCAATCTAGACTTCACGCTTCAATGCGTAAAGAGTTTGATATATTAGTTGGTATTGTAAAAGACTTTACAGACCCATCTTATCCGTATGAAACAGATGAAGGCGAAGATATTAAAGCAGAAGATTTTGATAACAGAGTAGATGTACTGCCAGTATCTGATCCTAATGCAGCAACAATGGCTCAAAGAATTATGCAGTATCAAGCTGCTATGCAATTGGCTCAGTCATCTCCTGATATGTATAACTTACCTGAATTACACAGACAAATGCTTAATGTATTAGGCATTGAAGATGTAGAAGATATTATTCCAGATGTAGATGATATAAGACCAGTTGATCCAGTCACTGCAGTACAAAATATTATTACTGGTAAACCAGTCAAAGCATTTATAGATCAAGATCATGATGCACATATTGCTGTTGTTACATCAGCACAACAAGACCCTGCAATACAACAGCTTGTAGGTCAGAGTCCAAATGCTGCAGGAATACTTGCTGCAGGTTCAGCTTACATTAATGAGCATTTATCAATGCAATATAGAAAAGAAGTTGAAAGAGAGATGGGTGTTGAACTTCCACCAGAAGGTGAACCAATACCAGCAGATGTTGAAAAGCGTATATCAAGTCTTGTAGCAGAAGCAGCTAAACGAGTATTAGGCACATCACAAGCTGAAGCTGAACAACAACGAGTACAAGAACAACTTAAAGACCCACTTATTCAAGCTAAAGAAAAAGAAGTAGCAATTAAAGAAGCACAAGCAAAAGCTAAAATGGATATAGATGAAGGCAGATTATTACTTGATGCAACTAAAGCTGCATCTAATAAAGAATTACAAGAAGCTAGGTTACAACAAGAAGGTCAAATAGCTGGTGCTAAAATAGGACAGCAAGTTGCTAGTGATTTGCTATCAAAAGAAGTTGAAAAAGAAAAACAATCAATCGAAGATTTTAAAACAGGTGTTGACATTGCCAAGGATATGATTAAAGATAGCGATTAGTATGTCAAATGAAATCACTGAGCTATCACTTTCAGAACATCTGAAGTTAAAGTATCGTAGTTTGATGAATGAACACGCTGATCATATTGCTACAGGAGCTTGTAAAAACTTTCCTGACTATCAAAAAATGGTTGGCATTATCGAGGGAATTGCCCTTGCAGAACGAGAACTACTAGATTATGTTGAAAGGGTTCTCAAAGAATAGGAAACTCGACTCCTAAAGTCGTGCATAAAATATGAGTAAAAAAGAAAAAGTAAACATTCCAGAACCTGAAAGTGTTGAAACTCCTATCGTTGAAGAAGATGTAAAAAGTCAACTTCCTGAGCCTAAAGGTTGGAAGATTCTTATAGCGATGCCTAAAGTTGAAGAAAAGACTGATGGCGGTATTATTAAAGCAAATACTACTGTAAGAGATGAAGAAATAAGTAATATCTGTGGTTTTGTTCTTAAACTAGGAACTGAATGTTATAACGACTCAAAAAGATTCCCAAGTGGACCTTGGTGCAAACAAGGTGATTGGGTAGTATTTCGTGCTTACTCAGGAACTCGCATGAAAATGTATGGACAAGAATTTCGTTTAATTAATGATGACACTGTAGAAGCAGTGGTCGATGATCCAACAGGAGTAGTAAGAGCATGAGTAAAACAGAAATAATTAATGAAGAACCTAATTTTGATGAACCAGCAGTTCAAACAAAAGAAGATCAATTCTTTGGCAAACAAACTGAAATAGATCATAAAATACCAGATGATCTAGAAGTAACCATTGTTGACGATACTCCTGCACAAGATCAAGGCAAAAAACCTAGAGCAGAAGATGCACCAGTAGAAGTTGATGACGATGCTGTAGACAAAGAAATAGCTGACTACAGTAAAAGAGCTGCAGATCGTATATCTAAAATCAAATACGAGTATCACGAAGAACGCAGAGCCAAAGAAGCAGCAACAAGAGAATCTAAAGAAGCTGTACAAAGATTACAAACTTTGATGTCTGAAAATAAAAGACTTCAAGCTATGGTTGAGCAAGGCGGAGAAGTTCTAAATAAACAAGCACATAACAATGCTTTGTGGGCAAAACAAAATGCTCAAGTAGAATTTAAGAAAGCCTATGAAGAAGGCGATGCTGATGCTATGACTAAAGCACAAGAGATGATAGCTAAAGCTACTCTTGCAGAACAACAGTCAATGAATATGGCACAAAATGTTCAAGCAGAAATTGTTAAAAAAATTCCTGCAGAACAACCAGTAGAACAAACACAAGAGCTAGACCCTGAAATGAAAGCATGGTCAAGCAAGAATCCTTGGTTTATGAGCACAGTACCTGAACATCAAGAAATGAGTTCATATGCTTTAACCATTGATCAAAGACTTCGTAATCAGGGAATACTTCCTGAACAAGATTCACAAAAATATTATGCAGAAGTAGATAAAGCTATGCATAAAGAATATCCAAGTTTCTTTGGTGTTCAAGTGGAAGAGACTGCAGAAGTAGTCCACGAAACTGGAACAACAAAACGACAACCTTCAACAGTTGTTGCATCCGCCACGAGGGATAGCGGAAATAAAAAACCCTCGCAAGTCCGTTTGACTCAGACACAAGTTCGTTTAGCACGACAACTTGGTATTAGTCCTGAGCAATACGCAAATCAATTATTAAAGGAGATTTAATATGTCAGAAGAAACTAAAAATCAATCAGAAGAAGTTAAGGCTGACTCTCCTGAAACTGAAGCAGAAATGCAAGAAAATAATAACGAACAAGTGCGTACTCCGAGGAGTGTAGAAAGTCGAGAAATCGACTCAAGACCAATGAGTTGGGATAATATAGGTAATCTTCCAGAACCTGATCCGCAAGACGGATGGGTATTTAGATGGGTAAGAACTGCTCTTTTAGGGCAAACTGACAATCCAAATGTTTCTAGAAGAATGAGGGAAGGGTGGCAACCAGTCCGACTTGAAGATCATCCAGAGCTTCAAATACATATGATGGATCATAACTCAGAATGGGCAAAGAAAGGTCATGTTGAAATAGGTGGACAATTATTATGTAAGATGTCTAAAGAGAGAGCAGCAGCAAGGGATAAACATTTTGCTGACTTAGCTTCATCTCAAGTAGAGTCTGTTGATAATACTTATTTTAAAGACCAAGATAATCGAATGGCGACCAAACAAGTGTTTGAACGCAAATCGAGAACAACTTTTGGGAAAGATTCCTAGAATCTTTTGTAATTTATTAATTTAGTAAGGAGACAATTATGTCAAGTTCGGCTACTCCACATGGAGCTAGACCTGTAGGTACAGTTGTTGGAAGCCCTTACCAAGGAAAAGTTACCCATTATAAAATTAAAAATGCATATGGAACTTCTATATTCTATGGCGATTTTGTAAAATGGGGTGATGACAACCCTAATACCACTGTCCAAAAAGACACTGGTACTACAGCTTGTACACCAATAGGTGTATTTCTTGGATGTGCTTACACTGACCCAACTACTGGTCAATTCACACCCAACCAATATTTCCCAGCATCAACTGCTGCGGATGATATTGTTGCGTATGTTGCTACTGATCCTTTTATTGTTATGCAAATGCAATGCGATGGTGCTGCTGACCAAGATGATCTTGGAAAGAATTGTGCTGTTGTTCAAACTGCAGGAAGCACATCAATTGGAAATAGCAAAAATTCGGTTGATATATCTACTGTAGCAACCACTAACACATTACCTGTGAAAATCATCGACTTTGTTGATGGTCCAGATAGTGCAGTTGGTGATGACTATACAGATGTATTAGTAATGTTTAATGTAGGGCATCAACTGCTCACCACAACTGGCATAGGCTAAGGAGTTAAAAAATGGCAGCTATATCAAGAGCTAATGAGCTCAAGCAACTGTTACCTGGACTTAACGCCCTATTTGGTGAAGAGTATGGTAACTACGAAAACGAGCACGAAGAAATTTATGTTTCAGAAAATTCCGAGAGATCATTCGAGGAAGAACTGAAGCTATCTGGCTTCGGTGCAGCACCAGTAAAAGATGAGGGAGCAACCATTAGTTGGGATACTGCTCAAGAATCTTTTGTGGCTCGTTACACACACGAAACTATTGCAATGGGATATTCAGTTACTGAAGAAGCAATGGAGGATAACCTCTATGTATCTTTAAGTGCTAGATATACTAAAGCATTAGCTCGTGCAATGGCTTATACAAAACAAGTGAAAGGAGCTTATCCATTAAATAATGGGTTCTCAACTACTTTCTCTTCAGGTGATGGTGTTGCATTATTCAGCACAGCTCACCCACTTGTAAGCGGTGGAACTAACAGCAATAGACCTTCGTCAGGAGCTGACTTAAATGAAACATCTTTAGAAGATGCGATCATTCAAATCGGCAAATGGACTGATGAAAGAGGTCTTAAAATTGCAGCTAGACCTAAAAAGCTAATAGTACCTTCTGATCTTCAGTTCGTAGCTACTAGACTTTTACAAAGTGACTATAGAGTCGGTACTGCTGACAATGACATCAATGCTATTAAAACTAATGGAGTGATTCCAGAAGGTTATTCAGTTAATCATTATTTAACTGATACTAATGCTTTCTTTATCACTACTGATGTTCCAGATGGCATGAAGCATTTTGTCAGAGCACCAATGACCACCTCAATGGATGGTGACTTTGAAACTGGTAATGTAAGATACAAAGCTAGAGAAAGATATTCCTTTGGAGTATCTGATCCACTAGGTATCTTCGGATCACCAGGTAGTTCGTAAGGACTTTTAAGGGGGAGCTTATGTTCCCCCTTTTTTTTATTCTAGGGAATTTTTTAATTAGTCTATCAACTGCCCTAGCAGACTTGCCAAGATGATAGATGCTTTCCTTTAGGAGGAAAAATGGCTAACACAACATTTAATGGACCAGTTAGGTCCGAAGGTGGTTTTGAACAAATCACCAAGAGCTCTAGCACAGGAGCAGTAACAACTAATTTAGATGTAGATACAAGTGGTAATTTAGTTACTACAGGTTATGTATCTTCTTATGATAATGTTGTTTCAATTGAAGATGCTACTTATTCAGTAGAGTCAACTCAATCTGGTGCGGTATTTACTTTAAATCGTGCAGCAGGAATTGTAGTAACACTACCTACAGCAGCAGCAGGTTTACAATATACATTTATTGTAGGCACAACTTTCACAGGTGCAGGACAAATCAATACAGACAATTCCAGTGACTTATTCTCTGGTTTTGCTACGATCTTTGATCCAGCAACTGCAACCGATAACAACACTTTCATTCCTGATGCCAGTGATGACGATACTATTGATTTAGGAACGGCAGCTCAGGGTTGGCTTGTAGGCGGAATTATCCGTTTAAAAGCAACCACAGCAGCAGTATGGCACTGTGAAGCCTTTCTTCATGGTGATGGTACACTAGCTACTCCATTCGAGTAAGGGGGTAAATAATGGCTGATGCAGTAACTTCACAAACCATCATTGATGGTGAAAGAAACTGTATTATGAAATTTACCAATGTCAGCGATGGCAGTGGCGAATCCGCAGTAGCTAAAGTAGATGTATCTGCTTTAAGTTCTAACTCTGAAGGTGTTTCATGTTCAGAAGTTAGAGTTATGCGAGTTAGTCACGCCATTGTTGGTATGAGTGTTCAAATGTTTCTTAATGCTACAAGCAATGTTTTACTTATGGAACTAGCTGAAAGTAGTAATGGACATATGGACTTTCAAGATTTTGGTGGACTTCCAAATAATGCAGGGAGTGGTAAGAATGGAGATATTCTTTTTACCACTAAAGGTCATAGTTCAGGAGATACTTATTCCATTGTTTTAGAAATGGTTAAAGTATATTCTGATTAATCGGAGATATTATGAAATATATTATTTCAGAAACAGGTGAATTTCCACCTCAATATAAAGTTCTTCAAGAA
>PVBE010760184.1_pt1 | contig 16625 bp, 14 predicted proteins | sample 1631181 | NCBI WGS metagenome assembly PVBE01 (sample SAMN08397723, study PRJNA350692) | Marine metagenome, whole genome shotgun sequencing project. | isolation source: water | place: Pacific Ocean | collected 2012-04
CATCATCCAGGTGGCCGAGGACCTGGTGCCCCAGCTGGGTGACGGGGAAGTGCGCGCCAAGCTCACCGCCGACTTCGAGGCCCTGCTCGACACGGTCAACGGGCAGCTGGTGGCCTTCGAGCGCATGGGCTTCCTGGTGGTGGCGTCCGACCGCTGGACCATCGGCAGCGGACAGCTCACACCCACCCAGAAGATCCGGCGTCCCATCATCGAGAAGGGCTACCTGCCGCTGCAGGACTCCTGGTACGCGAAGAAACAGAAGGTCGTCTGGATGGACTAAGCGCTGGCGGTGCTCCTTCTGCCGCTCCTGCTCGCGCTCGGCTGCGGACCGGGCGGGGGGGCGCTGCAGCCCGAGCCTCCTGCTCCTCCTGCTCCTGCCACGTCCGCTCCCCTCCTCGCCCCGGAGCTTCCCGACCTGGTGGTGGTGCTCGTCGGGGGCCTGCGGGCCGATGCGCGGGGTGTCCCCGGCGCCGAGGCGGCCTTCTTGGCGCCCTTCGAGGGGGAGCTGGAGCTGCTGACCACCGCAGCCTATGCCCAGTCGCCCGATCCCTTCGTGAGCTTGGGTTCCTTGCTGACCGGTCGCTATCCCTCGGCAGTACCGCTGTGTGGAAGCGTCCGTCGCGGACCGGGTTCTACACTCGAAGAAGCGTGGTGCCACCAGCTTCCCTCGGGCGGGCCCAGCCTTCCCGGCGTGCTCGAGCTCTACGGGTATCGCACGCTGCTGGCCCACGGTCTCGGGCCCGTACCGGGCCTTTCGAGCGCCTTTGGGTCGGCCTTCGATCTCGCGCCCGGTGCCAGCGACTGGCCCGCGATCCGGAACCGTGTGGAGGCCTGGTGGGACGGAGGAACGGGCGAGCCCCGCCTGCTGGTCCTGCAGCTGTCTGACCTCGATCTGCCCCACCGGCCGGATCTGCTCGGCGCCTTCGACGGGGCCGAGGGCGACTGGGCGGGTCTGACGCAGGGAGCGCCCCCATCCACCAGGGCCCCGGTGAGCGGCGAGCGTCTGCGGCCCCGTCGCCCACCCTGCACGCCCTTGGTCCACCAGCAGGAGTCCGCCGGGATCGTCTGGGATGCCTTCGGGGGCGGGGAGATTCAGCACGAGTTCGTCCGCTCCCAGCTGTTGGAGACCTACCGTCGCGAGGCCCAGGCGGTCGGTCGGAACGTCCACGCTCTGCTCGGTGCCCTCGAGGCTCCGCGCGTACGGCACGTGGTGCTCGCGGGTCTGCACGGCGTGTCGGTCGGCGAGCTCGGAGGCACCCTGGCCGACGAGAGCGAGTGGGTGTGGACCGATCGTGTCGCCAACCGAACCGTCCATGTCCCTCTGGCCGTGGCCGGCTCCCATCCTGGCTTCCGGCTGCTCGAGACCCCGGTGGAGCTGGTGGACGTCCTCCCAACCCTGCTGGTCAGGGCGGGCGCCGTGCCTCCCCACGGTCTCCCGGGTGGCGACCTGCTCGAGCCCGGTGTGAGCGAGGAGTCCGACGTGGCGTACGTGGAGTACGGCGACATGTTGGCCCTTCGGCGGGGTGAGCTGCTGCTGTCGATGCGCGCCATGGTGCACAACATGAGCTCCCTGGATCCCTACCTCACCGAGGTCCTGAGCTGTCCAGGGTTGGTGGGGGGATTCTCTCTGCACGACATAGCGGCCGACCCGTTGCAGACCCGCGACCTGCTGGCGGAGCGTGAAGCCGAGGCCCTGGCCATGGAGTCGCTGCTGCTGGAACGCCGGCTGGGCCACGGAGCGCCGGCACCCGTCCTGTACGAGGACGATCGTCTGCTGCGGCTGCGGCTGATGCGGGCGGAGGGGTATTGGTAGGGAGCAGCGAGGCTAGAGCCAGTTCCTCGGCCGGGGTGCGGCCCGAACTCCGTTCCAGCCAGTTGTCCGACGACCGTGAGAAGGATCCCCAGCCACGGCGCCATCGGTGGATACATCCTGCCTTCCCTTCCCACCTCTGGAGAAACCCATGGCCCGCCTCGATCCCCACTCCTACGCCGACCTCGCGCAAGGCCGCTGTACCCACGTCGAGTGGACCATTCACGTGGACTTCGAGGCGCTGCTCCAAGGGGATGCCGCGATGGCTCGCGAGGTGTTCGGCGCCTCCAAGGCCGGGTATCATCCCATTGAGCGAGCCGGGCTGGAGGCCTTGCTGGTCGAGTGACAGATCGTGTGAGGTGTCACTCGCTCGCAGTGCGTCGTCGGGGGCGGATCCTTCGGAGTCTTGGCGACCACTTTGGGGATGTAAAGGTCGAACCAGAGCCACGGAGGAATCGAAGCCATGATTCCGCGCATTCCCCTCTTTGATGTCGTTCGGTGGAAGGCTCTCGCGGCGGAGAGCTTGCCCTTGCTGGGCTCGACCGCCGTCTTGCTGGCTGCGCTCCTCGTCGGGCTGGTGGTGCTGCAGGGGTGATGCAGCGAGGACCGTGGGGATGCGCCAGCGACCGCGCGTGGTAGCATGGCTTTCCAGCACCCCGATCCGGCCAGTGCGGGGCAGTGCTCGCCTGCAAGTTGCGGCTCCGTGCCGGCGTGTTTTGCTTGGGAGTCAGGACATGAGCGACCGGCTGCGCCTTCTCCTTTCGGTTCCGGGTGAGCCCCCCCGCTCGTTGAAGCTCGAACGTACCCTCACCATTGGACGCTCGCCGGAGAACGACGTGGTGCTCGAGTCGCGGCGCGTGTCCGGTCACCACGCCGTGCTCGAGCGGGATGGGGAGTGCTGGATCGTGCGTGATCTCGGGTCTCGCAACGGGATTCTGGTCAACGAAGTGCGGGTGCATCGTGCAGTGCTGGACGATGCCGACCTGGTGGTCATCGCGGACGCGAGCTTCCGGGTGCAGCGGCTGGTTCCGGTGATGGAGCCCGACCTGACTCTCGATCTCGTGGACACGGTGGTGGGTGAACACGTCTGCGACGTGGTTGGCGGCGAAGAGCAGCGGGGATTCCGTCGGCAGGTCCTCATCGCCGACGAGGTGGTGTTGCGGCGTGACTACGAAAAGCTCCGCATTGCGCACGAGCTGTCTCTGGTGCTGGGCATCGAACGTGATCCGGAGAGATTGCTCGGGCGGGTGCTGGAGTTTTGTTTCGAGGTGCTCCCGGCGGATCACGGCGTGGCGCTGCTCGAGCGGGAGGCCGGTGGGACGTTCGAACGTGCCGCGGTGCGGCATCGAGGCCCCACGCCATCGCCCGTGCTCGTCTCCCGAACGGTGCTACGCCGCGTGCAACGGCGCGGTGAAGCGTTGTTGGTCGAGGACACCAGCGAGGCAGGCTCCATCGCCGGAGCACCTTCCATCGCGATGGCCCGCATCCGGTCACTGTTGGCCGTCCCCCTGTTCGTTCAGGATCGTGTTGCAGGTGTGTTGGTGCTGGACAGCCGCTCGCGGGAGCGGGCCTTTGGGTCCCAGGATCTTCACCTCGTCATCGGCATCGCAGCGCAGGCCGCGCTCGCCCTCGAGCGAGCGGAGCTGATGCGGCAGAATGCGCGAGAGGTCGAGAAGCGGCGTTTCCTGTCGCGCTTCCTTTCTCCTGCCTTGGTGGAAGTCGTGCAGGCGGGGCGGCTGGAGATGGCCACGGAGGCGCGTCGACAGCACCTGGCGGTGCTGTTTGCGGACATGCGCGGTTTCACCAGCTTCGCGGAGCGGCAGGGCCCCGAGCGAACGGTCGCCCTGCTCAACGAGCTCTTCGAGCGGCTGGAGGGCGAGGTTTTCCGCTACGGTGACGTGGTCGACAAGTTTGTGGGAGATGCGTTGATGGCCACTTGGGGCTACCCCTTGCGAGGCCAGGACGACGCGGGTGCTGCGGTTCGTTGTGCCCTGGCGATGCAGGAAGCCGTGGCCGAGCTGGGTCTGCAGCGGCAGAAACGGGGGCTCGAGCCGGTGGGTATGGGCATCGGTGTCCACGTCGGCGATGCCGTCGTAGGCTGCATCGGCTCGGAGCGACGCATGGACTTCACGTCCAACGGTGACGCCGTCAACCTCACGGCGCGGCTCTCGGGTCGTGCAGGCCCGGGCAAGGTGATCGTGTCCAGCGAGGTCGCCGAAGCCCTCGGGCCGGGTTTCCTGTTGTCCGACGAGTGCCGCATCACCGTCAAGGGGCGCAGTCAACCGGTCAGGACGTTCGAGGTGAGCGGCGCCGAACCAGCGGCGGACTGAGGCCGACTACTCAGTCCGGATCGTCACGTGCTCGCCGTTGTGGCCCTCGACGCGAACCAGGGCGGTGGGAGGCGCCGTGCGGAGCTGGGTCAGGAACTCTTCGGCTTCCCAGGGGATCTCGAGTCCATCCACCTCGATGTCCGCCTGGAATCCTTCGCCCGCCAGGCTGATGGCGCCTTCGCCCAGCAGCAGGGGCAGGTGGAGCTCGAAGCTCTCGCCGTCTTCTCCCTGCAGCGACAGGGTGAGCTTCTGGGGGGCGGGGGTGCTGCGGTGGGCGGCGCGGCGGTGCTCTACGGCCAGTTCGTAGGGTTGACCGTCCTCGTCGGTGGCCACCAGCTGGATGCGCGTGCCCTCCTTGCGGGCCTGGGCGGCTCGGGCCACTTGGCGCAGGTCGAAGGTGCGACCCTCCACCTGGACCTCGACCGGTTCTTCGGCCCGTGGCAGCCAGTTGGCGGGGACCTCTACCTGGACCACGTCTTCGTGGCTCTCCGTGCGGACCTCGAGCCAGAGATCTCCAGCGTTTGCGGGGAGGGAAAGCAGGCTGGCGATGAGCAGGGTGACGGGCATGTTCGTGACCTCCTTGTCGGCCCTGCTACGCGGGAGGGCGCGGAGGTATTGCAGCCCGACGTCTCAGGAGAAGAGCAGATCGCAGTATTCGCACATCGGTCGGTAGCCGATGTGCTGGTAGATGGCGTTCGAGGTGGGATTGCCAAGGTCGGTAAACAGGAAGCAGGATCGCGCTCCCTGGTCGGGCAGTCGCTGGCTGAGCGATGCGGTGGCCGCCGATCCGTAGCCGCGGCCACGGAGCTCGGGTGGGGTGTAGACCATGCCGATGCGGGCGGCTCCCTCGAGGTCTGCCGAGCCGGCGACGGTGGCGACCGGGCGGCCGTCCACCTCGAAGAAGTGGGCGCGGGCCCCGCTCATCATGCGCTGGGCCATCTCGGTGACCGGGGTGGGGTCGCGCATGTGGGCGTCGCGGCGGAAGCGGGCGATCCACTGTTCCAGCAGGGGGCTTTCGTCCTCTCGCACCAGGCGGAGGATCCCGGACGGTCGGCGCTCGTCGGGTTGGACGTCGGTGAGCTCGTAGGCACGCATGGCCATGGCTTCGTGCCAGCTGTCACCTCTCCACGCCCTGGCCATGGCTTCGGCTTCTTCGCGTGGGCCGATCACGCCGGGGTTGTCGGGGTGTTGCTGCCGGGCGGCCTTCACCAGTGCGGGGACGGCGGCCAGGTCTCCCCGGCCCAGGACCATGGGGCGCGGCGGTGTCCTGAGGGCGGCGAGGGCGGGTTGGTCCCCGTCCATGACCAGCGCGAACCAGGGATCGTCGCAGTAGGTACCCGACTGGGCGGCTGCCGTGGTGGCGATGCCCACCACCAGGTTGTTTTCGGTCAGCCGCTGGTAGAGCCAGGGGCCAGCAGCGTCCAGGAAGGCGGCGGCGGCGGTGTAGGTGTGGACCTGCATGGGTCACACCCTGTCGAGGGCTTCGGGATCGGCCAGGCGGTCGCGGATGGCTTGGGCGATGATGCCCACCTGGTGGCCGTCCACGATGCGGTGGTCGAAGGTGCCGCTCAGGGGCAGCATGGAGCGGATGACGATCTCTTCGTCCCGCACAACGGGCCTGCGCTCGATCTTCCCCATGGCGATGACCATGGGGAGGTTGCTGGCGGGCAACAGCGCGGGAAAGCCGGTGTTCAGGCCCAGGGTGCCGATGTTGGTGATGAGGGCCGAGCCGAACATGTTCTCGTGCAGGCCGGTGAAGCGTAGGTTCAAGCCGGCCTCGTACACCGCCCAGCGAATGGCCGCGAAGGCCGCACGCCGCAGAGGGAAGGGGAGCTTCGAGAGGCTGTCCTTCTTGCGGACCAGCTTGTCCTTTTCCTCACCCTCTTTCTTGCGGGCCCGGGCGATGACCTCGCCGGAGATCTCGGTGACGGTCTTCTTGTCGGCGTCTCGGATGCGCACCCCGGACATGTCGCGGCCGCCGACGTCCACCGCGAGCATGATGCTCACGTCCTGGCGCGGGTAGATACGCCCGCGGCGGACGAAGCAGTTGAGCGTGGGGGCGTCGTGGGCCAGGGCCCGGGCCAGGGCGGCGGTGACGATGTGGGTGATGGTGAGCCGGACGCCTTCTTCTCGACGCTTGGCGATGTAGGCCAGGGCGCCGTCCACCTCGACCTCGAGGGAGCCGAACACGCGCGCGTCGGTGGGCCGATCGTAGATGACGGTGGCCATCTTGCGCCAGGCGGTGTTGTAGCGGTCGGACACGGGGCGGCCTCGTGTGAGCGGGAGCTTCCTGTATTGCGTTCGTCAGGGAGCGCCGCTGTCGGGGTCGGCGGTGTCACTGATTTCGGGGGGCTCCACCACCTCGAAGTAGACCCACGTGGCCATGGTGCCGCGGGACCAGAAGGTGGAGTTGTCGTGGGCCAGCGTCGTGAAGTTGTCGACCCAGAAGGAGAGCTTGGCGTAGACGGCGTCCACCTGGGTCTCGTCCAGGCCGTCGGTCAGCTCGGCCCAGGTGACGTCCAGCTGACCGGGGCCAGCGTCGATGGTGCAGTACACCTCGCCAAGGGCCGCGGCGCCCTCGGTGGGGCTGGTGCCCGGGTAGAGCAGCCAGTCCAACCCATCGAGGCTGCCACCGGGGGTCCACTCGAGGTGGACGTCCTCGCCGCGAACGAGGGTGTTGGTGGCCTGCCAGTCGAAGCTGGCGTCCGCCAGCAGGTCCACGAACTGCAGCGCGCCGTCGACGGTCATGGCGGGAATGGCGGCGTCTTCGTCCACGATCTCGAGATCAAGGGACTCGCCGGGCCAGCGGTCCAGGGTGAGGTTGTCTTCGACATAGGCGTAGACCATCGAGTCCGGAGCGGTCTCGGGGATGGCCAGGGATCCCACCGTGTCGCCCTCGGCCGCCAGGTAGGAACCCAAGTCCACCAGGTCGTAGGCGTAGTCGGCCGACCAGTCGCAGCTGCCGGGTTCAGGGGCGTTGCCCAGGTAGGTGGCCCCGGGCTCGACCGGATCGTGCCAGATCATGTCGATCTGCACGAAGGGCCCGTAGTCGATGGTGGCGTAGGGCGATCCGATGTTGAACCAGGCGGTGTTGTAGGTGTCGAAAGAGGGCCGCGCGATGCCGGAGACCAGGCCGGTGGCGTCGGGGTAGTAGGTGAAGGCTTCCTCGAGCACCCAGGTGGCCTTGGGGGTGTGCAGACTGACGTCCACGAGACCCGGATCGTGCGGTGGCGTGACCACCACCACCTCGCTGTCGGTGGCGGAGACCAGCTCGGCCTCTTCCTCGTCGAAGAGTACGCTGTCGGTCCCTTCGAAGCCGGTGCCGGCGATGGTGATGGTGCTGCCGCCGATCTCCGAACCCCAGGGTGGATCCAGCGCGCCCGTTCCGTCTTCGACGGGAGGCCAGACGACGGTCTCCACGGCCGTGTTGCCCCAGATGTTGGTGACCGTGACCAGGAGGTCGTACTCGCCCTCGCAAGCCAGGTCCTGGCCATCGGTGGACCAGCGGGTGGTGCCGTGGGTGTACTCGAGGTCTTGCAGGGGGTACCAGGTGGGCAGGTCGCCGCTGGCGTCGCTGGCGTCCACCGTACAGTTTGTGATCTCGGCGCTGTCGCTGGCCAGCACGCTCATGTCGAAGACGTCGGCTTGGCAGTCCACGCTGGTGGCGGTGATGGTCGGCGGATCGTCGGTTTGGCCGCCGCTGCAGGCGGCCATGAGAGCGGGCCCGAGCAGGGTGATGAGCGCGCGCATCAGAAACACCTCGTGATCTCGTGGATCCAGGTGGCGATGATCACCAGCAGGGCGAAGAGGAAGAGGATCAGGATCAGCGCGGCCAGCAGGCCCCAGAGCGCCCCCATCAACCCCAGCACCAGGGAGGACCAGGCGGCGAGGGTGGAGAAGACCGGCATCAGCGCGGCGGTCAGGCCGACGATGCCGGCCACCGCCAGGCCCGCCGAACCGATCCACCAGACGGGTGTGCAGCGCATCTGCTCGAACCACTCGTCGTCGGGCGGCATGGGGAAGAGCTTGGCGGCCGTCTCGGCGGTCAGGCCCTCGCTGTAGACCTGCTCAACGGCTTCGCGGTATTCATCCGCCGCGTCGAAGGCGTCCTCGAAGCTGCGGTCGTTGTGCAGGGTGGCCATGCGCTGCATGCAGAGGAATGCAAGGTTTGCGGCCGGTTCACCTTCGAGTCCGTTCTCGCGAGCGAAGGCCCGCGCTTCGACCTCGACCTCCTGGATCTTGTCGATGGCCTCGGTGTAGTCCAGGGTGGCGGCGGTGGTCAGGGCGCCGCTGCTCTCGACCTCGGCGTGGAAGGCCTGGATGGAGCCTTCGAGGCCCGCGGTGGCGGCCATGATGTCGTCGGAGGTGGTGCGTAGGCGGGCCACGACCTCGTCCTCGGTCAGATCCTCGGCGCCCTGCAGCTCCTGCAGGGTCTCGAGGACCGGCAGCATGAGCTGGTTGAGCCCCTGGACCGTCAGCGTGGCCGCGGCAGGGAACTGCTCCGAGATGGCCGCCACGTACTCCCCGGTGTGGCTGGCCAGCTCGGCGAAGTCGTCCTCCCATGGGGTACCCGCGAGCACGGCGGTGATGGCTGCGGCCAGGTCGCTGGTCTGCAGATCCGGGATCTCGCCGGTGGTTCCGGGGCCTGAGTCGTCCCCGGTCTCCTTGGTCTTGCAGCTGGCAGCCAGAGCAGCAGCGCCGTGGCCGTTGCGCCTTCCATGAAGTGGCGTCGTTCCATGCTTCTCGACCTCCTCGGGATCCGCGTCGGGAGCGTACGATGCTACCACGGCCGCGGTTTGCGGCGGGCGCTGCGGCGCCGAGACGGCTGGGTTCCCCGAGGCTCTGTCGCCCGCTGCGGTGGGCGGCTGCCCGTTGGGTGCGGCCACTGGGACGCCCGCTGCTCGCGCATCACCACCCGCCCGTGAGGATCTGGAGCTGGTAGGGCGCGTCGCAGGACGAACCGCTGGTGGATCGCACCACGACCTCGTACATTCCGCCGTCCTCGAGCATGGCGTCGCCTCCCCAGTCCAGGGACTCGATGCCCCCGTCCCCGGTCTCGTCTGCGGTAGCCACGGTGCCCTGCGAGGTGCCGCTCGGATCCTCGATCCAGATCAGCTCGAGGGCGTAGTCCGCATCGTCGGGGACGGCGTATAGCCAGGCCTCGATGTTGAACCAGCTCCAGGTGTCGTCGTCGACCCAGAAGCGGAAGCGGTCCTCGTCGCTGTCCGGGTGCAGGTACCCGAAGAGCAGCAGCTCGGCTTCGCTCTTCATCGCTCCCAGGTAGTAGCCACGCTTGTCGTTGGGCTCGTACCCGTCCTCCGAGAAGTCCTCGTCGATCTGCCCGTCGCAGTCGTTGTCCAGGCCATCGCAGCCATCGCTGCCGACCCCTGGGTTGATCTCGGGATCCGAGTCGTCGCAGTCCCCTTGCTCGACGGTGTAGCCGTCCTCGTCCACGTCTGTGGTCGGGTCCTCCCACGGGTCGGAGTCGTCGGTAGAGCTGTCCCTGGGATTGGAGTCCGTCGTGTCGGGCCGGCTCTTCAGCGGCGAGAGGCAGCCGGTAGCTGCCAGAGCGAGCATGGCGACGATGCGTGTGGGGGACATGGCCTGAAACCGCATGGTGGAGGGCGCGCTCGGAGGGAGCCGTCGCCGACGCCATTCTACCCCTTTCGATGGGTCCCGCGGCAGCTCGACACGGGATCCGGTCCAGCGGGCGCTCCCAGACCCGAGATCGAGGGCGCTCACGTCACCTTCGATGTCCCAGCCCTAGAAATCCAACGCAAGCCCGGCATACCCCGAGGGCCAGAGGATCCCACAGGTGCCGTCGGTGCATTGGTTCATGCTGTCGGGGACGGCGCTGACCGCCTGATCGGACATGGGGATCTGGAAGTTGGCTGCGGCGCCGAGGTAGGGAGTGAGGTGTCCGAAGAGGCGTAGCTTGAAGGCCATGCGGGCGCGGGGGACCAGGGTGGTGGCGTTCCCACGGGGCCCGTAGCCATCGAGCACGGGCATGTAGGTGGCGACACCGAGGTCGGCGTCGAACCACGCCCGCTCGCCCTTGGTGAGCTTGCCGCCCAGGCCGTAGTGCACGTACATCTTGGTGGCTTGCTCGCAGTGGCTCTTGGAACGATCGGAGCAGAAGCCGTCGCTGCCGACGCCGAAGACGTTGTACAGCCGGGTGCCCCCCAGCTCGAGCTCGGCGTTGAAGGGCACGTCGCTGGCGGCGAAGATGCCCACCGAGTGGCGCCCTTCTTTAACGAAGTTGAGCAGGCCGATGGGGGCTTCGCTGGTCTCGGCGATGTTGATCAGGCCCAGTTGGGTGCCCTTGACCTCGCCGCCGACGTTCACGATGCCCAGCTGGGCGCCTTTGGTCTTGGTGCCCACGTTGACGATGCCCAGCTGGGTGCCGTCTAGCTCCTTGGCGACGTTGACGCCTTGGGAGAGCTGCACGCCTTCCATCTTGGTGGCGTAGTTGAAGGCGACGGCGGTCTGGAGGCCCACCATGTGGCCGCCCACGACGTTGGCGCCGACGCTGGCCTGCAGCCAGCTGGCGTTGCCGCTGACCTGGTTGAGGCCGACGCTGGCCTGGGCGCCGTTCAGATCGCCGCCCACGACGTTGGCCCCTACGCTGGCCATGGCCCCCGCGGCATTGCCTGTGACCTTGTAGGCGCCCAGGCTGGCCTCGGCGCCCTGCAGCTCGGCCGAGCGGCCGATGAACCAGTTGAACACGGCGTGGTCCACCACGTCGTCGTTCTGTCCTGCCGAAGGCAGGAACGTCATGCGGAACCGGGAATCCGGCAGGTCGCTGTCGGGCCGGACCTTGGGGCCACCGCGGGCGCGGGCGAGCTCGCCTCGAGACCAACTCAGATCCTCGGCCGCAACCTTGACGGTGCCGCCTTCGTCGAGCTCGAGGGGCAGCTCGGCGAAGCGGTCTTCTTGTCGAACGATGAGCGTGTACGAGCCGGGGGCGAGGCCTAGCTCGACCGGCTTGTCGCTGTCTTTTTCGAGCTCGATCACCAGGCGTCCGGCGGCGTCGCGGATGCTGGTTCTTCCGACCAGGTGCTCGCCCAGGGCGAGGGCCGCGGTGGTGGTGCGCAGGTCGGTGAGCACCAGGTCGCCGCTGCCGGCCATCTGGATGTCGTAGCCTGGGTGTTGGGGACCGTACGAAGTGCGCTCGGTGCCGCGCAGGGTGGCGTGGAACGCGTACTGGTAGGCTTCGTTGAAGGTGACCTTGCCGTCGCGGCTCATGTCGGCGGCGCCCCGCAGGCCCGTGACCAGGGAGTGGGTGAAGAAGCTGCCCTCGATGCGGTCGGCTTCCTGAGCCGCTTCGTCGGCGGAGCTCGAGGTGAGGTAGGCGTAGCCCTTGACCTCGTTGGAGGCGTCCACCAGGAAGGGAGCGCGTCTGACTCCGCCCTTGCCCCGCACCATGGCACCCGAGGCGCACGAGTCGAGGATACCGATGCGCACGTCGGCTGGCAGCTCCGAGACGTCTTCACGCAGCTCTTTGTAGCCGTAGTGCTCGCCCCCCAGCAGCAGCCCCTCTTCGTCCGAGTGACCCGAGTAGTAGAAGACGACCTCGGTGCGGGGAGCGTTGGAGGCCGCGATGCGCTGCCGGAGCACGGAGAAGGCGCGGTCGAGCTCGGCCCGATCGGGATCGGTCAGGGACATGCGGTCCTGGGGAGCCACGCCACCGAGGTCGGAGAGCACCTGCCCCAAGGCCTGGGCGTCGCTGTGGGCGTAGCGAAGGGTGACCCGGTTGGGACCGCCGTCGTTGCTTCCCACGACCATGGCGAAGCGGTGTACCGCCACCGTGGGACCATCCGCCGCAACGGCGACGCTGGGGCCAGTGAGCCCCAGCGCAATGATGCCGATGGCCAGACGGTGTGGGTTCATCGCTTCACCTTGTCGATGCGCACGGCGGTCTGGCTTAGGTGGGTGGGCAACGGGAGGTCCCGCTCGGCGGCTTGGCCGCTGCCAGCGAGCCTGGTGGCGGCGTCCAGAATCGTCTGGACGTCGATGGGCTTCTCGGAGGTCACGAGGAAGAACCGCTCGAACGAGGGAGCGTCATCCAGCTCGTATGAGAACCCCAAGGGCGTGCGACCGTCCAGTGAAAGTTGGGTGGAGCCCCCTGGCTCGGCTGGGAAGTGCAGGGTGACGGCGCTGCGCCCGTCGACGGAGAGGATGACGCCATGGTCGTGGCCTTTGGCGACGTAGGCCAGCTGGAGCAGATCCGTCTGGTGGGCCTGGGCACCCTGGCCCAATAGCTCCTCGTCGCTTCCGGTCTCGCGCCAGACCTGGAGCACGGGTTGTTCCATGCCCTTGCGGGTGGTCTGGATGATTTCGTTGTCGTGGTCGATGGTCGTGATTTCGTCCGGTCCCCAGGGCAGGACCACAATCAGGGCCAGCGCGGCGACGGCCGCGGGTACCAGCCCGCCAAGCAGCCAGCGACGGCGTTGACGTGACGTGGTGCGTCCGGCTTGGTCGTCTTCGGCGCGGCGGTGGTGTAGGCGCCGGCGAATCTCGGCCGCGGCGTGGCGCGGGGGGTGGGCCTCGAGGATGGCCGCATCGGAGGCCTGCAGGGCCTCGAGCCGCACCGTCAGGTCACCCTGGGGGGTGAGCCCGGCGCGCACGGCCTCGGCTTCGGCCTGCAGGTGGACACGGATGGTCTCGGACTGGTCCGGGGACAGCTCGCCCAGGGCGTAGCGCTCCAGCATCCAGTCCGGCACGTTCAGGGGGGGGGTGGTCATGCCAGGCTTCCTTCCAGCTCGGCCACGTGGGCCCGGAGCGTGCGCAGACGCTTCCGTACTCCGGACACCGAGAGGCCGTGCTCGCGGGCCACTTCCTCGAGCGTCATGCCGTCGAGCAGGTGCATGACGGCCATGGTGCGCGTGGATGGCTTCTCGCGCTCGAAGATGCGCTCCAGCCACTGGCGGGCATTGGCGCGCTCTTCGGTCACGGGCGCGCAGGCGATGCGCTCCAACAGGTCGTTGTCGTAGTGCGCGGGCTTGCGGCGCTTGCTGCGCAGCTTGTTGAGGCACGTGTTGGTGGCGGAGCGGTAGAGGAAGGACGAAGGGTGGTCCAGGCTGAGCTTGTCGCGGCGCCTAAGCACCTCTACGAAGACATCGTGCATCGCGTCCACTGCTAGCTCCTCGTCACGGAGCAGCGCCCTGCAACGGCGCAACACCATGGGTCCGTACCTTCGATAGAAATCCTCTACGTCTACGGTCAAGGGGCAACTCCTCCGTGACCTCGCTCTTGTTGACACCGGAGCGGGGGGCAGCTGTCACCAGGGATGGAAGCCGGGCTCGCCGCGAGCCGCGGACGGCGGAACGTAGCCCTTTCTTCACCCGTTTTCCGCCCCCTCGCGCCACCCGCACCCGGAGCGGGCGGTCCTGGGGTACCATGCTGGGGTCCCGAACTTCGACCGGAGGCCCTCGGTGGCGGCACCCACGCTCCTGCTCTTCCTGCTGGCCTGCACCCCCCGTGAGTCCGATGGAATCACGGTTACGGGAGATCTGGGCGGCCAAGCGTTCAACCCGGGCACGGTGGTCTTTGACGAGCTCGGGGCGGGACCCTACGACACGGCCGGCCCGGAGGATCAGCAGATCGTGGTGGTCCTCGCCGACGCGGATGACGTCTGTCCCTTGCTGGGGCCCCTCTACCATTACTGGTGGTCGCGCTGCGAGTCCGCCTGCAATGGCCTCTTCGAACAGCAGGACCTCTGGCCCGCCGACGAGCTGCGGGTGCTCTGGGTCGGCATCACGGTGGACGAGGTGCTCGAGGACACCTACACCTTGGCCGCCTCGGACAGCCCCGGCATGTTCAGTGCGAACTACAGGCCGGTGGATCTGTCGCTGCTGGCGGACCACGACGCGGCCAGCTGCTTCGAAGCCTGCACCGAGAACTACGGCTTTCTGCTCACCGATCAGGGACGGGCCAACACCGGCGACCTCGAGCTGACCGGGTACGACGGCGACATCCTCGAGGGTAGCTTCGACGTGCTGCTCTCGCAGGGCGAAGTGAGCGCGAGCTTCGACGCGCCTCTGTGCGAGATGGGGCTCCACTGATCCTCCTCGTCGCCAGGTGAGCGTTCGCACGACCTGGTTTCATCCGTGGTGGACTGGGATCGGTGTAGACTGAACGGGTCTCCGCCCGAGAGTTCTCCGTGCGCGTCTCCATGTCAGCCATCTTCCTCTTTGCTCTGCTCTCCGCCTGCCGCACGGACGACCCCAAGATCGACACCGGTGGGGGTGGGGACGACTGTACCTGGTACGCAGACGCCGATGGCGACGGCTACGGCGTCGTCGACGCGCCCGCTACGGGCCCCTGCGACGAGGACATCTCCGGGTACGTGGACAACGATCTGGACTGCGACGACGGCGATGCATACATCAACCCCGACGCCGACGAGTACTGCAACGGCATCGACGACGACTGCGACGGCCAAACCGACGAGGACGCCGTGGATGCGGACACCTTCTTCCTCGACGCCGATGGAGACGGCCACGGTGGCACCGGCGGGACGGTGACCGCTTGTGAGGCGCCCGATGGGTACGTGGACGAGTCCACGGACTGTGACGACGACGACCCGGAGACCTATCCGGGGGCAGCGGAGCGTTGCGACGGATTGGACAACGACTGCGACGGCGAGATCGACGAGGACCTGCAGGAGCTGTGGTACGCCGACACCGATGCAGATGGCTACGGCAATGCGGACAGCACCCTGGACAGCTGCGACCCGGGTGAGGGCTGGGTGGCGGACACCACGGACTGCGACGACGGCAACTCCGCGGTGAACCCCGGCGCCGAGGAGGTCTGTAACGACATCGACGACGACTGCGACGGCGAGGTGGACGAAGAGCTGGCCACCACTTGGTACCAGGACGCGGATGGAGATGGCTTCGGGGACGCCGCGGTGGAGACCCTGGACTGCGACCCCGGTGCAGGCTGGGTGGACAACGCCGAGGACTGCGACGACGCCAACTCGGGCATCCACCCGGACGCCCAGGAAGAGTGCAACGGCTACGATGACGACTGCGACGGGCTGGTCGACGACGAGGACGACTCGATCGTCGGAACCTCCACCTGGTACCAGGACGCCGATGGCGACGGCTACGGGGACGACGCCAGCACCGCGGACGCGTGCGAGATGCCTTCCGGATACGCCGAGTACGGTGGGGACTGCGACGACGGCGACGCAGCCTACAATCCCGGTGCGTCGGAGGACGACTGTACGGATCCTGCCGACTACAACTGCGATGGCTCCACCGGCTACACCGACGACGACGGCGACGGGTACGCGGCCTGCGAGGACTGTGACGACGCGGACGCGGGTGTGAATCCGGACGCGGACGAGATCTGCGACAACGTGGACAACGACTGCGACGGCACCATCGACGCGGACGCGGCCACGGACGCCGACACCTGGTACGCCGATGCGGATGGCGACGGGTACGGCGACCTCGCCAGCACGACCACCGCGTGTGATCCGCCCTCGGGCTACGTCTCGCTGACCTACGCCACCGACTGTGACGACGGGGACGCCAGTGTCAGCCCGGTGGCCGCGGAGTCCTGCAACGGTGTGGATGACGACTGCGATGGCGACGTGGACGAAGGGGTGATGGACACCTTCTACCTGGATGCCGACGCGGATGGGTACGGGGATGCGGCGAGCACCTCCGAGGCCTGTGACCTGCCCAGCGGCTACAGCGCGGACGACACGGATTGCGACGACGGGGACGCCGCGGTCAACCCCGGAGCTGACGAGATCTGTGATGGCATGGACAACGACTGCGATGGCACCACCGACGAGCCCGATGCCACCGATGCGTCCACCTGGTACCGGGACAACGACGGTGATGGCTACGGCGACGCCGCGGCGGTCACCGTGAGCTGCGATCAGCCCACCGGCTACGTCAGCGACGCGACCGACTGCGATGACTACGACGACGACGTGCACCCAGGTGCCGACGAGCACTGTGACGGCGCGGACGAGGACTGCGATGGCGACATCGACGAAGACGCGGTGGATGGTGACAGCTGGTACGCCGACGCCGATGCTGACGGTTACGGCGATGCTTCCGACGGCCTGGCGGGTTGCTCTGCGCCCACCGGCTACGTGGCGGACCTCACGGACTGCGACGATGGCGACGCGGCCATCAATCCTGCGGCCACCGAGATCTGCGACGGCATCGACAACGACTGCGATGGCTGGGTGGACGACGACGACCCGGCCGTGACGGGCACCTCCACCTGGTACGTCGACTACGACGGCGACGGCTATGGAGGCTCCTCGTTGAGCGTGGACGCCTGTGAACAGCCCTCGAGCTACGTGGCCGATAGCACCGACTGCGACGATGCCGATGCCACGGCATACCCGGGTGCCACGGAGGTCTGTGACGGCGCCGACAACGACTGCGATGGCGACACCGACGAGGACGCACTCGATGCATCCTCCTGGTACGCCGATACTGACGGGGATGGATACG
>PVBE011746670.1_pt1 | contig 16624 bp, 16 predicted proteins | sample 1631181 | NCBI WGS metagenome assembly PVBE01 (sample SAMN08397723, study PRJNA350692) | Marine metagenome, whole genome shotgun sequencing project. | isolation source: water | place: Pacific Ocean | collected 2012-04
CCGGCTTAAGAGCTTCAGCCTTACGAACGTATCCCCGAATTTGGTTGATAATATTGCCCGCCCGCTGAGCTTGTTCGGAAATGCTTTCAACCGCGAGATACAGTTCGTCCTGCTTTAACTTTTGATTACGCGACCGATGCATGCACCCCTCGGCATAGGCTGCAATAGCACCAAGGGGTTGATTAATTTCGTGGGCCATCTCGGCAGCCATCTCGCCGATCGTGCTTAGGCGTTGGACATGGGCCAGTTCGGCCTGGTGACAACGCTTATTTTCCTCGGCCCTCTTGCGTTCCGTGATATCGCGCACAGTGAATACGAAGGCTTCATGGTGTCGCGAGCGTCGTTTCGCCGCGCTACGGTTTTCTGTCTTCAGTCGGTATTCGGAGACGGTGAGCTCCATTTCAAAGGCAGTGCCGTCCTTGCGCCGGCCCCCAATCTCGCGCATGCCGATAGGCAGCGTGTTCGAATCACCGGACTCAATGACACCGGCGATCCTGGCGCCCTCGTCGTCCCGACCATCCGGTGAGGGCGGGAATAGGATTCCGATCTTGGCGCCGATAACTTCCGACGCCGGACGTTCGAAGAGGCGTTCGGCGGCCTGATTGAACATATCTATTACGCCTCCGGCGCCCACGATAATAACACCGTCGAAGCTGTTTCCCACGAGGTCCATAATCACGGCGCGGCGGTGAGTGGCCGTGAGGCTGGCCAGGGCAAGGCGAAGGGTTTGCCGGTCAATCGTGGCGACCAGGCCGAGAAGATAAGAACCGACGGGCACCAGCAGCCATGGTGTCACGTCCAAAAGAACCGGCAAGAACAGCTCAAGGGCAAGAGCGGTACCAACACCACCTCCGCTGACGACGGCAAGAACGCCCAATCCCTGGCGCCACGAAAGCGCCGCCAATTCCGGGCCCACGATCAACGCCAGCAACAAGGCAAAGACAAGGATCGGGATTACGGCAACGCGCCGCAGGTCCCGGCCCTGGACCAAGGATTCGTACGCGGATGCCTGTACGATGGAACCCGAGGCCGCACGGTAAAGAGGAACGGCCAACTGATCGCCCAACTCAATCGCCGTGGTGCCGACAATGATGTCCTTGCCGGCGAAGAGGTCCGGATCGACAGCACCGTTTAGGACCCGCGCATAGGAAATCCGGGGAATCGTTTCCGGAAGAATGCCGAAATCAATATAAAACATTCCGGTTCCCTGGGACTCCACGGGTGCAAGTGCGGCTACCATGGTCGGCAGTGTTGTTCCCTTCCATTCATCATCCAGAGCCATGCGCCGGACCAGGCCGTCAATCTCCGGGCGGACGTTTACGAACCCCAGGTCCGCATGCTTGGCAAACGCCGCCAGCGGGAACGTTAACGTGGTTGCTTGCTTGTCCGCCGCGGCGGGATCGAACTGTTTGAAGATTGGAAGGACCACTCTGCCGGCGCCCCGCTTCAATGCCTCCGCGAAGGCGCGATCGTCTTTGGCGGTGGACCGGGAACTGAAATCGATATCAAAGGCAATCCGCCTAGCGCCGGCCGCCAATAGGGTATCGAGCACCTTTGCGTGATAGGCGCGCGGCCATGGCCAGACGCCCAACTCGCGGAGGCTGGTCGTGTCGATATCGACCACGATCACCTGTTCTGTCGCCTGGCGAGGCGCTACCAGGAAACGAAAATCAATCAGCTTGTATTCCAGGAACTCCAGACCACCGGCCAGATAAAAACCAGCAACTAACACGAACACCACCAAATGCCCGCGCCGCCTTCGTGCCCTTATCCATCGGTGGCACCGTTTGATAATGATTGCGAAAGTCAATTCGGTGGCCCCCCGCCGCCGTTGCCGCCACCTTTGCCACCGCCGTTGTTGCCGTCGTTGCCGCCGCCGTTGTTGCCGTCGCTATTGCCGCTTCCGCTACTGTTGCCATTTTGGCCGTCACTGTTTCCAGCGCCTTGGCTAGGGCCAGGACTAGCGGCCGCACTCTTTCCGGCGCCTTGGCCAACGGCGCCCTTGGAACGACCCGGCTGACCCGCACCGGCGGCACGGCCTGATCCCGCGGGAGTTGGGCCGACCTCAACGTCGGCGCCCGGTGCGGAGGACACGCTGGCGGTCCGCCCGACCGTGACATCGACTTCCACTCCGCCATCGCTATCGTTCGTTGACACGCCAACCGTGCCTTCTTCGACGCTGGCGGTGGCACCCTTGTTTTCGACGTTGACGCTAAAGGTCGTACCCTTGACGCCGGCAATCAGGTACGGCGTTTCGACCTCGAACCGTTGTCCGGGCCGCTTCTCGACGCGGAGCAAAAGGGTGCCGAGGGACTGCAGTATTCGTGTCGCCAACGGATCCTGTGGCTGCTTCGGCACGGCCATGTGGCTGTTGGACATCACGGTGATATCGCTTTTGCCGCGCACCAGCAGCGCCCAGCCATCGGCACCCGTTTTGAGCTGGCTCGCCGGTGCGAGGCGGGTGCCCGCGCTCACCGGCCGCCACGTCTCGGTATCAAGGCGCGCGGCCATAACCTCGCCCGAGATACCGACGACCGCCCATCGGCTTTCGCCAAGCGACGCGACGGGTCGCTTGGGGTTGACGGACGATATAAGCCCATTCTTACCGGGCTGGTCGTCGGCCAGCACCATGGGCTGGCCGATCCAGGCGATCAGCGCAACGACCCCCACGATCCCCACGATCCGGATCCACGGGCTTCGCCTGCCCTGTTCTCGGGGTCGGCTCAGCGGCCGCCCGTCGAACAGGCGGCCGGAACATTCAGAGCGTAACCTCCACAGGACTTTCATCGACGATCCGACCGAATTGCGGCACCAACCATATCGATGGATATCCTGAAAACAATAGGACAAACCCGGCATGCAAAAGAGTATAACGACGGGACGTCACAGGATATTTCCAGAACGCCGTGGAAATTTTAACACACGGTTAGGGCTAATACCAACGATTGAGGCCAAAATTTACGGCCAAAACCCCTAAATCGGCTGATCCGAGGCGTGGGACGAGGTGATGGTGATCTCGTAGCCGTCGGGACCGCGAACGGTGAACCACTCGTGAACCCGACTCGCTTCCATGGTCGACGGCTCCATCCCCAAAGCCGCGTAATCCTTGCGTGCCGCTTCGATGTCGTCGACCATCAGATCGAAGGGCGCTTTGCTTCCAGGCGCGATGGGGCGGTCGGCCGGCTTCACCACGAGGTGAGTGCCGCCCCTTAGTTCGAGGACCGCAACGGTCTCGCCAAGATGAATCAAGCGCATGCCCACGGTCTCGAAAAACCGTGTTGCCTGGCCGACATCACTGACCGTGAGACTGACATGACCGATCGCCACCGGGGGCCGCCCGTCCATATTCGTGGCCATTGTTCTTCCTCCGTCATGGGTTCCCTTGTGGATATATTGGGCGCCCGGCGCCGATCGCCAAATCCACTTCCTATCGGCAGCGAAGGCCGTTACGGTGCGGACCACGTCAAGATTATCGCACGAGGAGGAAACCATGAAACTCTATGATCGGGACCATTCTGGAAACTGCCACAAGGTCCGGCTGCTGCTATCCATGCTCGGTCTCGAATACGAAAGCGTGCCCGTGGACCTGGGCTCGGGGGAAAACCGGTCGCCGGAGTTTCTGAGCCTCAGTCTTCGCGGCCAGGTGCCGACCCTGACCGACGGCGACGTCACAGTGTGGGACTCCCAGGCGATCCTCGTCTACCTGGCGCGCCGTTACGGCGGTGAAGAGTGGCTGCCCATCGAACCCGTCGCCATGTCCGAGGTGATGCAATGGATGGCGATGTCGGAGAACGAACTCTTGTTCGGTCTGGCACGGGCACGTCAAAACAAAATGACGAACGGGCCGTGGCCTTGGGACCTGGTATCGGAATATGGGCGGAGCGGCCTCGCGGTCATGAACGAGCATTTGGCGGAACGCAACTGGTTGGCCCTCGATCGGCCGACCATCGCCGAACCGGCCTGTTATCCCTATGTGGCGCTGGCCCATGAGGGTGAGATCAGCCTCGACGACTACCCGGCCGTCAGGGCCTGGTTGGCGCGCATCGAGGCACTGCCCGGTTACGTGGGCATGCCGGGCATCGGCGATTAGAATTAAGAACCGTTGGAATTTGAAAGCAAAGCTTAAGATTTAGCGCCGTCGGCAATATCGACATAGCCGCGCTCAATAATTCGTTCCAGCGCTTCGAAGGCCTTGGACGCTTCTTCGTAGATAGCGCGCTTGTCCTGCACGGGGGCGACATCGATCCCGTCATCCTCCCAGTTCAAGGCGAGGACCGCTTTTAGATAGTCTGCCCTTAGCTTGGCGACCGAGACGGCGAGACGGAAAAGCTTTCCTTGTTCAGCTCGGGGATCTGCTTGCCGATGATCTCGCGATTGGCGGCACGCAGGGCCATTTCGATCTCTTCGATGAATCGCCTGTAGACTCGCGTTTGCTCGGGATCGCCAGAGAAATCGGCCATGGTTATTCCCTTCCCCTCCGTCACTGATCGGTCACCGGTCATTATGGGGCCCTGCCCGCCATTCGGCAATTCCCATTCTCACCGCACCCAGCGCCCGGGGAAATTCGATTGTCCCGGTGGTGGGAGTGACCTAGGATGCCTAGTTGGAGCAGAAGCGCAAAGCAGACTGTCGATCCGAAAATGAAATCCTTTTTAATATCAATTAGCTAGGGTCGGGACAGAGCGCCAATGGAAGCCAAGAACAAGGACCCCTACGTGGCGGGCGGCCTTCCGGACCACTGGGACAGCCCGCATGCGCCCCTGGAAGCAACTTTCGTTTGCGTTTTGAAACCCAGTCTCGAAAATCGTGGCCTGCGTCTCATTGTCAACCAGTCGCGCGGCATTCGCCGCCACGACGTTCATGAGTTGATCCTGACCGACGAGGACGACGCGGCCCCCGGCGGTGAAGTTAACCGGATCGCCTATATCGGCTTTGTCGAGTTTCTATGCGGTGGCCTTCTCGTCGCCGGACAATCAGTGGCGGTCAATGGCGAAGCGGTCGGTGAGATCGCCGGCTTCGACGAAACCCACATGCCCAACCACCAGAACATTGTGCTCAAGGGAACGCCCAGGGTGTCGGGTTACGACCGCGGATACAGACTGGGCGATAAGACTACCTTTATCCCGCTCTGCGGGGAGGACTGAACGTCCTGCCGCTTTCCGGCGGGGCAATCGACGGCGGCGAAATAGCCGCGAAACAGAGGAATGTGGAGGAAATATCATGGCCAAATTCGACTATAAGATCGAGCTTTACCAGTACCTATCGGACAGCCGCGAGAAACTGCTCGCCGAAGCACGCAAGATCCCCGGACGCATCGGCATGCCCGATGATCTCCGCGGCAAGGTCGGCCTCACCGGATGGGTCTCGGAATGCCACGGCCTGTTGCGCCGCGAGATTGAGGCCGCCGTGGAAGATGGAAACCGCAAGGTTATTAACAGCGGTAGCCTCGATTATGAGATCCGCAAGTTGGTCAAGAGCTACTACGGCGACAACTACGATGCTGTCGCCACAAGTACCTGCGAGGCCACGCTGCTGGTCGGGTTCGAGACCCTAATGGCCCCCCCCATCGCGGGTCGCGGCGATAACTACCGGGGGCGCTACATCGCGCCCTACGAGCGTCACGCCCACCATCAGGCCGGTTACGGCCGCCCCTTCCCGCCCAAGTACAAGGACATCTATGCCGACCGCGGCGTCACCGCCGGCGAATACGGCATGATGGGCAAGCGGTTGGCCAACCTGGAAACGGTCCTCGTGCCCATGGAAGGGGCCCACTATGACAGCCACGGCCTGCGCTACCATCCGGCGACGCTGCTCTACGACGTAGATGCGAAGGCGACGGCGAATAAGTTTGCCGAGGTTGCCAAGCGCCACGCATCCGAACTCGTCGGCTTCTCTTCGGGCGGCTACGCCAACCCGTCTTACGGCTACAAGGACACCGACGCCAAGGGTGTGCCTATCTTGCAAAAAGAGATCGCCAATCTGGCCCACGAATACGACGTGCCCTACCTGATGGATGCCGCCGGCGCGGTGCCGTTCCTGTGCACCGACATCCGCGACGTGGGCGCCGATCTGATGGTCTTCTCAATGGACAAGGGGGCCGGCGCGCCGACTTCGGGGCTGGCCATCGGCACGGAACAAGCCATCTCACCGCTTGCCCGCGCCCTGGGCACCGCAGGTCCCCGGGCCGGCGGCGTCATTTCCCACGGCAAGGCCATGTTCGTGCAGATGGACCCAGGCAAGGAATCACTCTTGGGCCTCGTCGCCACCCTCAAAGTCCTGTTGAAGCACCGCGACCAATTCAAGCGGAACCTGGACGTACTTTACGACATCGCCGTCGACGAGTTCTCCAAGATCGACCAGGGCCTGATGGAAGGCGTCAAGATCGACAAGGTTTACAGTACCAACAGCGTCGACGTGAACTATCAAGACACCTGGAAGAACGGACGCATGGGATGGCCGATTTTCACCATCGAGGACATGTACGCCGGCACCGCCCTGACCCAGAGCGGCATGAAGGAAATGGGCCTCTGGCCGACCATTGCCTACGATGCCAGCATCTTCCTGACACCGGGCCTTGGCACTACCGATGAGAACGGCGACATAATTGAGGACAATACCCGTTGGGTGGTCCGCGCCTTGGCGAACTTGTGCGAACTCATCTGCCAGCACTCGGGCGTCATGGACCAAAAGGGCGTGCCGGAAGCAGCCGAGTAACGACGGAGAGCGGCGCTCGGCAAAAAAAGCGCCGGACATGGCCCGGTTAAGGGAATGTTCTGGGTTCGCTGTCATGGTGGAACGATGAACGCCGGGTCGATGATGGCCGAGGAGACTTGAGCCGTTAGTAAATCACCGTTGGATCGCCCGATCCACTTCGACATCCACGCCAGCACCGGCGGTCGTTGGTCGATCCATTCGTCCGCCAAGGACCGGGCGCAGGCGGTCTCGAAAGCCAAGGCCCTGCTCACCGACCGAAAGATCGAAGCTGTAAAGGTGACGCGCGAGGGAGGATTGTCGGAAACCGAAGAGGTGATCTTCGAGAGCAAGCGCGAGGGAGTTTCCGAAAGACCCGTCACCATCACCCCGGTGGATGAAGCGCCCGAATGCAAGGAGTTAGAGGACTTCTACGGCTTCGAATCACGCAAGACCTTGGGACGGTTACTACGTAAATACCTGGACCGGGAATCGATCACGGCGAGTGAAGTGCTATACGGCGCCGGTCAACTGAAAAATTTGTGCCGTGACGAGGAGCTGATCAACAAGGCCATTCACAGCATTGCCCGAATTCAGACCAAGGGGACAGGCGAGAAGCCGCACAAGCGGGTTGAATACCTTTACGACATGGTCGGACGAATCACGGAGCGCGCCGAGCAAGCCGACAACATCGACGAGTTCAAGCAACTTCTCACGAGCAAGGGTCTTGAGGCACTTGTCAAACGGGCCCAAGACACGACCAACGAGAGCGAGCGTGAATACCTCATCCACGCCACGCTCGCCGCCTACATCGGTAACGCCCGTGATTGGGAACGCAAGTTAGACCTTGTTCTCGAACAAGCCGAGAATCTTACCGGGGATCCCGCCTTCGTCTACCTGGACGAGATCATCGCCGAAATTTTCGATGGCGGCGGTGCCCTTAAGGAACTGCTTGGCCACCAGCGCGATCTCGCCGATTCCCTACAGACCCTCGCCCACCTCTCCGCCGGCACATTTGAGGCCAAAAAGCGCACCGGGCCCAGCTTGGAAAGACTGAACGCGGTGCGCAGGCGTTTCGACATGCCGTGCACCTCCGACGTGATGCTGGATCGCGTGGCGCGCGAAATGAGCGGCATCCAGCCCCTGAGCAAGGAAGGCGGTCGGACAGAGGAAGATGCGTTCCGGGAGCTTCTCGGCGATCTCGTTGCAAGCAGGTCGATCTCGGAAGGAGCCGGCGAAGTAAGCGAAGCCGTGACGCTACGCGCCAAATCCGTATTCACAGACGCGGGAATGGACGAAAGCTCGGAGAAGGCGATAGACGACGTCCTCGCCCTCCTTCCCACCCAGGCGGCCCGGTTCGGATACCTGATTGATCTTGGCGGCACCGATTTCGGAGATAAGAACCAATCACTCCTGGTCGCCCGCCTGGCGGCCATCGTGAAGAACCTGAAATCCGCGACTGATCTGGTCTACGCCGGAGCCAGCGACAGTGACATCATCTTCGCCGCGGCCGGCGTTCGTGACCGTCTGCTTTCCACCCACTTGCCCGAGGAATGGCGGCTCCGCTTCGCCCGCAAGATTTACGACCTGCTGATCCACTACAAGGCGGGCGCCGGCTCCCAGGCGGTGGAGAAAACCGACGCCGCCGAACCAGAGGAAGGGATCGCCGCCGAACCCGAGGTCACGCTGCCCGACAAGGCAGACGCGCCCGTTTCACCAGGAGACCTGTCACGCAAGACCGTCGCCGCCGGCGAATACATCTTCCGCGAAGGGGACACGGGCGATGAGGCCTATCTGATCAAGTCGGGAGAGGTTGAGATATCGCGCATGTCGGGCGACCGCGACGTAAGAATTGCCCAGGTGAAGGAGGGCAGCGTGATCGGCGAGATGGCGCTTATCGATTCCGAGCCGCGCATGGCCACCGCACGGGCGACCAAAAAGACCGTGCTCACCATTATTCCCAAGGAAGATCTAAAAAAGCGGCTTAAGCGCCTCGAAACGTTCGATCCGGTCATGCGCCGCCTGATGGGGGTGATGGTCCAGCGCATGCGCAATCACCCCATTATCGACGCTTAGGTCACATCCACATAAAACTGAAAGTTTGTGAGGATTGGATCTAGGCCTCAAGCGTGTTCTTGTAAAACTGGCCGTCCTTCATGATCATCGGGATATGGGCGCCTTCGTCTTGAAACAGGCCGAGGTCGCCAAGCGGATCCCCGTCCACCGCGATCAGGTCGGCCAAGGCACCCGGTGCCAGGGTTCCCAATCGGCCTTCCATGCGCAGCACCTCTGCCGCCACGGTGGTGGCGCTGCGAATGATGTCGGCTGCCTTCAGGACCTCGGCGCGAACCAGGAACTCCTCGGTCTGGAATTCGGTGCGGGTGCGAAAGCAATCCGTGCCAAAGGCCATCTTAACGCCGGCACGGGCGGCGATTTCAAGAGATCGGACACCAGCCTCCAGGACGGTCCTAATCTTCTCCATCTCGCCCGGGGCGCGCGGAATGGCGTCGCCCAGACGCTGGTGAGCACGGTAGGTAATAAGGGTCGGCACCAGGAAAGCACCGGCCCGGACCATCATGGCGGCCGCCTCTTCGTCGATCATGTTACCGTGTTCGATGCTGCGCACACCGGCGTGGATTGAGCGCTTGATGGCGTCGGCGGTGTAGGCGTGGACGAGGACGTAGGAATGGGAGCGCCCGGCCTCGTCAACGGCGGCGGCGAGCTCAGCGTCTGAATATTGGAGCTGATCGATGGGATCGGCGGCCGAGGCAACCCCGCCGCCGGCCATGACCTTAATCTGGTCGGCGCCCAGGCGAATCTCGTCGCGCACCGCTTGGCGCACCTCTGTTACGCCGTCGGCGATGCGGCAAAGACCGCCGACTAGGTGGACGCAGGCGCACGGTGACGAGAGATCAGCGCGCGAGCGGGCGTCGCCGTGGCCGCCGGTCTGGCTGATGGCGCGACCGCAGACGAACAGTCGTGGGCCGGTGAACAGACCCTGTTCAACGGCCTCGCGATGGCCCGCGTCGGCACCGGCGGCATCGCGAACCGTTGTGAAGCCACGCATCAAGATGCCGCGCAAGACATCGCCCGCAACCGCCGCCTGAAAAGACGGCAGTACGTTGGGATAGGCTGAAATGCGGCCGCCCATGGCGGGCACCATGATATGGACGTGACAATCAATGAGGCCCGGCATAAGGGTCCGCCCGCCCAGGTCGACGACCCGCGCCCCGGCCTCATTGATGGCACCGGGGCGAAGCTCGGCGATGTGTTGGCCCCGGACCAGAAGCTGGTATCCCGATTGTAACGCGCCGGCCCGGGGCTCCAGCATCGCGAAGTTGCGGAAGAGAATATCGGTCATGTTAGCTTCCCGGCCGCGGCCGGTGAGAGGCGAAGACGCGCACCGATTCCTCAAGCGTGCGGTTGCTGTCGATTGTCTCTCGCGTTTCCAGGGCGAGCGGCGTTTGCGATAGCAGGGCATAGATATCGACCGCGCCACGGTGAAAGTTGGGGGTCACGCCGACGGCCGTGAACGACGCCGCGCCTTCCTCCATCTCGCCGATCCAGCGTGCGGAATCGGCTGGAAGGCGGGGTATTTTGTACTGCATGGCGGCGTAGGTGTCTTTCTGGCTGTACATGAGTTCGTCGCGCAACTCGTCACTCAGGCCCATCGCCTCGGCGGCCAGAAGAACGGCGGTATGAAGCGTGGCAATGCCCTTGGTAAGTCCGCCATAGCACATCTTGATGCCCGATGCCCGGCCCACCTCCGAACCCAGGGGCTTGACCGCGATGCCGTGGCCGTCGAGGGCTTCCAAGGGCGACGTGTCGGTGCCGGAAGCATAGATGCGGGGCAAATCACCGGGGGACGGAGCGAGACTGCAGATACTGGCGTCGATGAAGGGAGCCCCCGCCGCCTCGATAATACTTGCGATCCGGCGCGCCGTCGCCGGCGCCAACGCGTTGCAATCGGCATAAGGCGGCCGATGACCGCTACGTTCCATGGCCGCCGCGACCGTTTCCGCCATGGCCGGCCCATCCGACGGCGGAATGATGGAGAGGATCAGATCGGCCCGGCGGGTCACGGTCTCCAGGTCTTCGGCGTCGTCGAAGCCGCCCTTTTCGGCCAAGCCACGGGTCCGTTCGCTGCGCCCGGCCAAGCATGTGATAAGGTCGTGGCCGTGCTCGCCCAATGCCCGGCCAATGCGGTGACCCATGTCGCCTGGACTGAGTATGGCTATGGTCCGATTGCTCATGCCTGCTCTCCTCTTGTGATCCATTTCAACGCGCCTGGCGCCGACGACATTACGCGAAGGCCAGCTTGGCCAAGGCGTCCTCGCCGCCTTCCATGCCCAAAAGCCGCGCCGGACTAAAGGCCGCGTCGAAAATTGGCATCTCGGGCACGCTCCCGAGCAAAGTGTCGGCCAACAATCTTCCCATGAAGGGTCCAGCCGTGAAGCCGCTGCGCATGGCACCGATGATATACGCGTCGGCGACGCCGGGCACGGGGCCGATCACTGGCTGGTTGTCCGGGGCATAGGCTTCAAGGCCGGTCCAGGTGCGCACCGCCCGTCCCACCGCCAGAGCCGGGATGACCGAGGCCGCGGTGCCGATCACCTTGGTCAGGTTCTTCACCAAGCGTTCCTGATCGATCTGCTCGGCGGCGCGCTCGGCATCGTCGATCCAGTGTAGAACTGTGCCGATGAGGGCGGTGCCGTTGGTCGCCTGTTTGAGCGACAGGTGTCCGAAGACCTCGATCACCGTGCTCAAGATGGGCGGCAGACGCTCGGTGATGGTTCCTTGGTTGACGCGGCAAATGATGGGTATGTCCAGGCCAAACCAGGCCGCCATCTTGTCCAGCCAGACGCCGCCGGCGAGAACGATGCGCCTGGCCTTCACGGTCCCCGCCCCGGTGGCAATGGTGAAGCCATGGCCGTCCGGCTCTATGCCCTCGACGGCGTGCCCCTCACGCAGGGTCACGCCATCGGCGACCAAGGCGCGGCGATAAGCGGCGCCGATGCGGTAAGAATAGGCGTAGCCGTCAATCGGGCAATAAGCGGCCAACACGGGGCGGTCAGAAATAGCCGGCTCAATCTCGCGCGCCCGGTTGGCGCCGATGATCTCGATGGGGGCGCCGGCTTCCCGGCGTTCGTCCGTCTCGGCACGCAACCGCTCGCCATCCGCCTCGTTCAACGCCAGACCTAAGCCGGGCGTCGACTGGAAGCCGACGTCACGACCCAGCCAATTCGGTGCGTCCTGCCACAGTTCGCGTCCGCGCATGGCATAGGGAATGAGGGCGGCGCGGGTGAACATCATGGTCAGGGTGCCGGCGTTGCGCCCCGAGGCCTCCATGCACAGACCGCCGCGTTCGACCAGCGCGCACCGCATGCCGCCGCGCGCCAACCACAGCGCTGTCGTGCATCCCATGATGCCGCCGCCGATGACGGCGACGTCGAACGTTTCGGTTCCGCTCATTGTGCAATCAGCCCTTTTTGCTCAGCCGACATCAACTCCCAGGCGCGCGCCCCTGTCAACGGGCAAGCGTTTCCCTGGCTTCCCGGGTCAACCGAAGCTCACGCCGGGCCGTGTAGAGTGCCGCCGAGACGATTACCGCGGCTCCGACCCAAGTCCAACGGTCCGGCAACTCGTCGAACAAGAAATAGCCGAACGCGGCAGCAAACAACAAGGAGACATAGCGGAAAGGCATCACCAGCGAGGCATCCGCCGCCCGGTAGGCGCGGGCCATAGCCATCAAACCCAAGGTACCCGACAGCCCCGTCCCCGCCAGCCAGCCGAGGGTCGTCATCGACGGCGTCGTCCATACCGTAAGCGCCACGGGCAGCGACATCGTCGCCATCAGAATAGTTAGATAGAGCGCGATGGTGTCGGGGGGTTCGGTGCGGCTCAGCAATTTGGTGGCGAGAATGCCGCCGGCGATAAAGGCTGAACCAGCAAGCACAACGAGGGCGGGCAGAGAGATCGCCTGCACTCCGGGCCTAAGGATGATCAGGGCACCAACAAACCCGACAGCGGTGGCCGTCCAGCGCCGCCGGCGCACGGTCTCGCCCAGAAAGAGCGCCGCCCCTGCGGTAACGAACAGGGGCGCCGTGAACGTCAGCGCCGTCACCTCGGCGATCTGAATTAGCGACAGCCCGACGAACGTGCAAGCCGTCGCCATCACTTGAAACAAGCCATTGAGAAAGTGCAGGCCGAAACGCCGCGTACGAAGGTTGAAGCCGCCGAAACGCATTAATATCGGCGCCAAGAAGAGCAGGCCGAAGAAAAACCGGAAGAACAGGACCTGGAGGGCATCCAGTTCATGGGAGGCATATCGCACCGTCAACCACATGACGGTAAAACAAAACATTGAGCCGATGATCCAAAGAGCACCGCGCAGAACGGCGGGAACGGCGGGGGAAGAGGCGGGTCGGTGCATGGCGTGAGCTATATCGCGCCGACACGCCTCAGCCAATAGGATTTACCGTGTTAGGCGTGTCTTGCCAGTTTATTTAGGGCTTCTTTGGCGACCGCCGGGGCCTTTTCGCGCCGCGCGGTTCTCCCCAACGGCGCACCTTACCCGTCTCAAGGTCGAACAGATCGAGCACCCGCCCGACGGAATGATCGACGATGTCATCGACGCTTTTCGGCTGGGAGTAGAATGTCGGCACCGGCGGCGCGACGATGGCGCCAAGTCCGGTCAGGGTCAGCATGTTGCGCAGATGCACTCCGTTGAGGGGCGTCTCGCGCGCCATCAGGACCAAGCGGCGGCGTTCCTTGAGCACTACGTCAGCGGCGCGACTGAGAAGATTGGACGTAGTGCCGCAGGCAATCTCCGCCAGGGTGCGCATCGAACACGGCGCGACGACCATTCCCAGGGTCCTGAACGAACCGCTAGACGGCGCGGCGGCGATGTCGGAGACCGGATACCAGACATCAGCAAGATCACGCACCTGGGCAACCTTGAGGCGGGTTTCCAGGGCCAGGGTTTTCTCCGCCGCCGGACTCATGACGAGGTGACTTTCCACAGGCAAGGGGCGCAGCGCCTCAAGCAAGCGGACACCGTAAATGACGCCAGAAGCGCCACTGATGCCAACGATCAGGCGCTCGGGCACCGTCATGGTTGCCACCAATGGGCGGCTATCCCGAAAGAGTCTTGAACCATGCTAACCCTCATGACGCACCCCGTTCGCGGCCATACTAGCATGGGCCGGCCGTCGGAACACCCGATGGCGCTCACAGATCGCGGTAATCCCGGTTGAGCTTGAACTCACTCGATGTAACGTGAGCCTCGGCGGCCCGCAGGCGGCGCTCCATGTCGCGGAACCCGTGGCCCAGGTCGGTGACCGTCTGGCTGGGATCGACGCGCACGGCGCGCCAGAAGTCCGCTTCCTCGGAGCTGGCGAACAGGCCGTCTGGCTTCTTGTCGAGGAACATGCCGGCGGCGCCATAGGCAATGACCGTCGGCAGGGTAAAGAAGACAAGCCCGAAGACGGCCGCCGCGCGCACCGCCAGGGGTGTCACGCCGAAATATTCGGCAAGGCCAGCACAAACCCCCATCACCGGCCCATTGTCGGGATCACGGTAAAGACGGTTGGGGCTGGCTTGGCGGCGACTTCCGATAGGATCGGTCATGTCCGGGTCCTCCAATCGGGGGCTTCGGCGTCCAATATCCTTTCCAGGCTGCGCATGCGGCCGTCCATCTTTTCGGCTGTTTCGCGCAGCTCGGTGAGCATGGCTTCCTCGCCCCCGGAAAGGGTCTTGGCGGTGCGCCAGCGGGTGACGTAATGGGCAATGATCCAGATCGGCAGGACCACGACCACGAAGACCATGGCGATGGGAAAGTACCACATGGCGATGGCCTACTTACGGCCCGTTGCGGCGTCCTTGCCGCCGACCCGGGTCTTGAGGTTCTCCAGTTCGTTCATGATGGCCGATTCAGCCTCCAGTTCGACAATCTCGTCGGACAGACTCTTGCCCTTGCCGAGATCGAACGATTCAACCTCGCCCTCGACCGCGTCGATGCGCCTTTCCATGTGCTCGAAGCGGGTGAAGGCGTCCTCGATGCGCTTGTCGTGGATGCGCCGGCGCACCTTGAGCTGCGAGGTGGCGGTCTCTTGGCGGGCCTGAATGGTTTTCTGCTTGGCGCGCGCTTCACGCAGCTTGGCCTCCAGCTTGGCAATGTCGTCCTCATGGCGGGTCAGGGCGGCATCGAGACCGCCGACATCGGCTGCCAGGACCTCGGCCGTACGCTCCAGCTTGGCCCTTTCCACCAGGGCCCCCTTGGCCAAGTCCTCGCGGCCGCGGCTCAGCGCCAGCTCGGCCTTGCGTTGCCACTCGGCCTGGGCCTCGGCAAGCCGGTCCAAGGTGCGCTTGGTCTCTTTCCTGTCGGCGATGAGCCGGGCCGCCGTCGAACGGACCTCGACCAGGGTTTCCTCCATCTCCTGGATCATCAGGCGGATGATCTTTTCCGGATCCTCGGCACGGTCAAGGATGGCGGTCAAATTGGAATTGATGATGTCGGCAAGCCGCGAAAAGATACCCATGTCCCACTCCTTGGTTTGTAATGCACGTGTGATGTTACCTTTGATTGTGCAGAATGCATGCCAGAGCGCTGAAATTACGCTATCCCGTTGGCTAGAAACATGAAAATGGGACTCGGCAGAAGTACGAGCCAATCTTTCTGATGGTTAATTTTACTATAATTTTGCTTTATTCACGATTATATAGTATGAATTACCACAATGGCTGAGCCTCAAGACCTGCCCCCTCTAATCGGCGAATCGCCCCTCTTCCTCGACCTCATTGAACGGGTGTCGCGCGCAGCGCCCCTGGATCGCCCGGTCCTCCTTATCGGCGAGCGCGGCACGGGCAAGGAGCTCATCGGGGCGCGGCTTCATTTCCTGTCGCGGCGTTGGGAAGGCCCCTTTGTCCGGGTCAATTGCGCGGCCCTTGCCGAATCGCTTCTCGAATCAGAATTGTTCGGCCACGAGGCCGGCGCCTTCACCGGCGCCGTCCGGCGGCGGCTGGGACGCTTCGAGCTTGCCGACGCAGGGACTTTGCTGCTCGACGAGATTGCCAACGCCTCTCCCCAGACCCAAGAAAAGATGCTGCGCGCCATCGAGTACGGCGCCTTCGAACGGGTCGGGGGCAACGAGACCCGCTACGTCGATGCCCGGGTCATTGGTGTCACCAACGTGGATTTGCCGGCCGAGGCCGAGGCCGGTCGCTTTCACCACGATCTTCTCGACCGCCTCGCCTTCGACGTCCTGACCGTACCGCCGCTACGGGCGCGGCCCGAAGACATCCCGCTTCTGGCCACCCACTTCGGCGCCGCCTTCACCGGCGAGCTGGGCCGCGAAGCCTTCCCCGGATTTACGCGCCGAGCCCAAGACGTGCTCCTTGACTACGATTGGCCGGGCAACGTGCGGGAACTGCGCAACGTCGTCGAACGGGCCGTTTATCGCCATCCGCCGGACGAAAACCTCATAGACGCCATTTCATTCGATCCTTTTGCCTCGCCCTTTCGCCCGCCAGAGACCGTATCGAAGCCGCCGGTGGCGGCTTCCCCGCCCCCACCGCTCGACCCCACGGCGCCGATCAACCTCGGCGCCGCCATGGCGGAAATGGAAAAGCGGCTCATCGAGCAGGCCTTGCGCGCCAACCGCCACAACCAAAAGGCGGCGGCCCGCCATCTCGGGCTCACCTATCACCAGTTGCGCGGCCGAATGCGAAAGCACGCCCTGACCTAGTGCCCTGTCAAAGCGGCCGAAAGTGTTGACCACCTTAGAATAATGTTATACTCTACCGACAGCGTCACAAAGTTGAGTGCATGTTCGGAAAACTCAAAGACTGGCGACGCGTTGCCACCCGCTATGACCGATGCGCCCACACTTTCTTCTCTGCCATATGCATCGCCGCCTCAGTCATCTTCTATCTC
>PVBE011748028.1_pt1 | contig 16623 bp, 14 predicted proteins | sample 1631181 | NCBI WGS metagenome assembly PVBE01 (sample SAMN08397723, study PRJNA350692) | Marine metagenome, whole genome shotgun sequencing project. | isolation source: water | place: Pacific Ocean | collected 2012-04
CTTCTCATCCATCGCCATGAAGGCCCTTGCTCCGTTCGACACAACACCGACGACCCACCGGCGGGCGATGTCCGCTGAAGAAATCCAACGACTTCTCGCTTCCTGTGCTCCGCATCGACGGCTCGTATACGAAGTCGCCTTCGTGTCAGGCCTGCGAGCAAACGAACTTCGGAATCTGACAGCGAGCCATCTCGATCTGGATCGTGGCGGACTACGCCTGGACGCCGCATGGACCAAGAACCGACGTGAGGGCTTTCAGCGCCTGCCACAGAGCCTTCTGAGACGCCTTGAGGCGTTCGCTGAGACCGGTGAGGCTGCCGAGCTATATGATGAGTTCCATCGTGGTTCCAGCCCCAAGAGAGGCATTCCACGGCGACCTCTGCTATATGTCCCTTCAAACACCTCACGCGATCTTGGCAAGGATCTGAAGGCTGCGGGCATACCCAGACACGGGCCGGGCGGGAAGCTTGATTTCCATGCCTGCCGGACGGCATACGTGAGTCTGGTGTTGGAGAGTGGTGCCACGGCAAAGGAAGCACAGGAACTGGCGCGGCATTCGACGCCAGATCTGACAATGAACGTGTATGGTCGTACGCGTGAAGACCGACTGACCGACACCGTTGAACACATTGGAGAGGCGGTTTCCACACCGATTCGTGCACCGAGCGTGCACCGGCTTGCGGTCGGAGAAGAACGAAGAAGCGCAACCCCCTTAGAAACAGGAGATTGCGCTTCGTCAAAAATGGGGTGGAAGACGGGACTCGAACCCGCGACCTCCAGGACCACAACCTAGCGCTCTAACCAACTGAGCTACATCCACCACACATTGGAAGCCCGTCGACAACGGGCGAAAATGGCATGCCCAGCAGGACTCGAACCTGCGACATTCTGCTTAGAAGGCAGATGCTCTATCCAGCTGAGCTATGGGCACACATCGTGACGTCGGTGATTGCTCGCAGCACCGCCGAACGGGTCACCGCTGGCCAATCATCGCGCGCCACCGGAAGACCTGTAAAGAAACGAGCTGCTCCAAACTTTCGCAACGGCCGCGGCACCGTCGCAGTGCCATCGGCACGGGTGTCATCGACCCAAAGAACCCCCCGCCACCGAGTCGATGGCAGGGGTCTGTTGATGGTCGGGGTGGCCGGATTCGAACCGGCGACCCCCTGCTCCCAAAGCAGGCGCGCTAACCGGACTGCGCTACACCCCGACGTGACATGCGAACTTCATTGATCTGCTGACGCAACTGCTGGGTCGCTTCGCGAGCGGCCTCTGGGTAGTCCTCGCCAGAGGACGCAAAAATGATGGACCGCGACGCGTTGACGCAGATCCCGGCGCCGTCCTCGCGCAAACCGTCGCCCACGGCATGCTGCAGGTCGCCACCCTGACTGCCGACGCCCGGCACGAGAAAGGGAAGGTCGGGGGCGATCTGGCGCAGGCGTGCCATGCTCACGGCCTGTGTGGCACCGACGACGATTCCGCAGTTGCCATGCCCGGCGTCCCATTCAAGCGTCTTGCGTAGCACGTGCTCATACAGCGGTGCGCCATCGACGTCGAGCCTCTGCAATTCGGCTGCGCCCGGGTTGGATGTATGGCACAACACGAAGACTCCCTTGTCCTCGTACGCGAGAAAGGGAGCCAGCGCATCGCCTCCCATGTACGGATTGACCGTAACGGCATCGGCACCCATCTCATCGAACATCATCGACGCCCACTGCTCGGCCGTACTGTCAATGTCGCCGACCTTGCAGTCGACCAGAACCGGAACATCGTCGGGAACTTCCTGAATCGTCTGCTGCAGGGCTTCGACACCGGCAGGGCCGAGGGAGCCGTAAAACGGAAAGTTCGGTTTGTAGACACAAACCAGATCCGCTGTCGCCTCGATCAGACGCCGATTGAACTCGACGATCCCGGAGGCGCTGCGGGCAACGCCGGCGGGCAAGCGATCGAGGACCGGGTCGAGACCCACGCACACGAGGCTGTCATTGTGTTCGACAGCGGCAGCGAGTTTGCGGTTGAAGTCGGTCATCATCCCACTCAGTGGTCCAAGTCCAGATTCGATTCTGTGTCCAACGTGTCGATCAGTCCCACATCCATAGTATCGATGCCGAGTGAGTCCGACGGAAGGGTGCCCATCAGTGTGTCCAACAGAGTGACGATCGTATCCATGGCCGGTTCCGGACGCGGCCCGACGACGAAAATCACTCGGCATTCGGTGAGGAAATCTCCCTCACTATCGGCCATCTTGATCCGGGTTCCCGTGTCACGGCTGACCACAGCATCACTGTTGTACAACCCATCGGCACGCAGCGCGGCTACAACCTTCGGGTGTGCATGTTCGCCGCCAATCCGCGGATTCACAGCCGCCGACGTCAGTTCACGCTCGTAGCCGACGACACCTGTGCGCAGGGCGAATTGTCGATCCACATGGGTCGCGCTGTATATGACCCTGCCCGTCTCGTCGATGATCTTCGGCGACAAACTCGGCTTTAGACTGGTCCCACGCGCATCGACGATGAGCCCTGTGAAGGGTTCGTCCGGCACAAAGACGATGACGGAGTCGGCCATAGGCAACTCGGCGGGCACGGCGTCGAAACTCGGTAGCGAGTCAGGCAAGACTGCCTCTGAGAGCCCTTCGAGCAGACGCAACTGAAGATCGAGCAGATAGACGCCTTCTTCCTGCCTTCGACTTCCGGGTACAACCGTCGCGCCCCTCACCAAGCCCTCGACAGTGGCTCGAATTGTGTCATTGGCCACCATGGACATGCTCACCGTCGTTCGAGCATCGACCTGCACACCACCGACGACCTCGAGCAGTTTTCGATAGGCGTCGATCTTCGCGGCACGGAATCCGAGCAGTCGCTGCTGTACAGCATTGCTGATACTCTCGGGGGCCACGCCCTCGCCGGTGACGATGAGAACGCCATCCGTCCAGTCGAGCTGGCCGTCGACAAACTTACCCGCCGGGGTCTCCGTCATCACCGTTTCAACGACCCGACTGGCAGAAGGGTCTGCAGACTGGGCAGCTACGGATCCGGCGATCAGAAGAAGAAGGGCGGGTACGAACACGCGTCGGCTCCAGACTTGGCCGAGAGGATGTCCACGATAAGACGTAGACGGATATGTGTCTGAAGTGGTCCTGTAAGCCGAGTTCTGTCAGCGCACACGAACAGCAAGCCATTCCTATGCACACGACGAGCATTCATCTGGGACGACAGTTACCTGCCGCCTCCTGCAGCCTACCCGGGAGTCGAACGAGGCGGGCCACCTCTTCTCCCCTATTTGGCCTTGCTCCGGGTGAGGTTTACCGTGCCGCCTCCGTCGCCGAAGACGCGGTGAGCTCTTACCTCACCATTTCACCCTTACCTGCCCCTGAGGGCAGGCGGTTTGTTTTCTGTGGCACTGTCTATGGGGTCACCCCCCCTGGGCGTTACCCAGCACCCTGCCCTGCGGAGCTCGGACTTTCCTCACCGATCGAAATCGGCGCGCTCATCCAGACCACTTCAGTCTATGTATCGGTCACCACGTCGAAAGAGGTGACCTGAGTTCAGAGACTCGATTTCGAGCGTACGTGCAGCAACCGGCCTAGGCGGACTCGTCATCCCACACGATGATGGCGCCGCAGCTCTCGCAGATAATGATCTCTTCCGCTCGACGCACGACAGTCTTCATCTGCGCCGGCAACTGCCGATAGCAGGACCCACACGATCCCTTACGGACGGCCGCCACGGTGAGACCGCGGACTCGTTTCACCGTCTCGTAGGTCCGCAGAAGGTTCGGATCGAGACCCCTTGCGGCTTCGTTGCGCCGCGCTTGAAACCCGTCGACTTCGCCTTGCAGAGAGTCGAGCTTCTTCTGTAGCTCGTCGATGCGGGTCTGCTGATCCTGCCGCACCTCGTCGACATCCGTCTTCTCTAATTCTACCTGCTCGCGCGTCCCCTCGGCATTTTCGATCAATTCGAGAATCTGCGACTCGTATTCGGCCATCTTCGCCTTCGCCGCCTCGACTTCGATCTGCAGTGCGTCATATTCGCGGTTCGTCGTCACTTCTGAGAATCGCGCTTCCAGCTTCTTCAACTGGCCTTTGGCGTCCTCTAACTCACGCTCATAGTGACGCTGGCGCCGTTCGAAATCGGCGAGTCGCTCCGTCAGTTCCTTCAGAGAACTCTCAGCGCGATCGACTTCAGCTTTGCGTTGAGTGATTTCCGAGGGATACTCACTCTTGGCTTCCTCGAGACTACGAAGCTTGAGGTCGACCTCCTGCACCTGCAACAACTGCATCAGTCCGTCCTTCAAGGACACTCGCTCTCTCCCGGGCTGGTAGCGGGGGGACTCAGATGGTCGCGGATCCAGCAGTTGGTTATACCACCAACAAGGTGGAAACCCGCAAAAAGAAAAGTGCACCGCGGGGTGCACTTTTTCACGCTGGGGTGGATCGAAAGCGACCCTCGTCCATGACCAAATAACATAGATGCTGGTCAAGCCTGCGGTCAACCCTGAAGCTCAGGTGTGGGCGGACAGCATGCGGCGGGCGGTGGCGGCCATGTGTTGAGGCGTAAGTTGGTGTTTCTCCAGCAGATCGTCGTTCTCAGCAGACTCACCGAATACATCCTCAATGCCCATGCGGATCAAACGAGTCGGTCTGTGTTCGCTCAGGGCCTCGGCGACAGCACTTCCGAGACCGCCAACGATCGTGTGATCTTCACCCGTCACGACACATCCGGTGGACGCCGCGGCCACGATCGCCTCCACGTCAAGAGGTTTGATCGTCGGCACGTGAAGGACAAGGGCAGAGATCCCCTCTGCTTGGAGAAGCTGTGCCGCCACCAGAGCACGAACGCTCTGCTCACCGGTGGTGATCAACGAGATATCGCCGCCTTCGCGAAGCACCCGCGCCTTGCCGATTTGAAAGTCATCCCCATCGGCGGCACTGAAGATCTGCGGTTGTGGGTCGCGGGTGAATCGCATGTAGACGGGACCGTCGTGATTATTGGCTGCCAACATGGCGGCGCGTGTCTCCACTCCATCCGCCGGTGCGATCACCGTCATGCCGGGCATGGACCGCATCACACTGATGTCCGAGACATCCTGGTGAGTCTTGCCCGTCTTTCCCGTGAGCAGGCCGGTGTACGCACCGGCGATTTTGACGTTGAGCCCCGGCTGGGCCACGACGACACGCACTTGGTCCAGGTCGCGATTCACCAGAAAAACTGCAAAACTCGACAGCCATGGAATCAGGCCGCAGGAGGCCATCCCCGCCGCGACGCCCATCATGTTCTGCTCGGCGATCCCCATCTGCAGAAAGCGATCGGGGCGTTGTCGGGCAACCATGTCGGCCTTGGTCGAATTGGCCAGATCGCCGTCCAGGACATAAACCCTGGGGTCGGTGTCGATCATTTCGATCAGGGTCTGCCCGAAGACATCGCGCTGGGCGACCATCTCATCGCCCATGGTGAAGGAAGGATTCACAAGGCGGCCTCTCGGGCGGCCAGCTCCTGTTGGGCCACGCGCAGATCCTCGTCCGTCACGGGTCTCGAATGCCAGCTATAGTCATTCTCCATATAGGATATTCCTTTGCCCTTCACCGTGTGGGCAACGATGATCGTAGGCCCCTCATCGTGGGTGCGAGCCGCTGTGCACGCAGCGAGGATCTGTCCGAAGTCGTGGCCATCGATTTCGACGACATGCCAGCCAAAGGCCGACCAACGTTCAACAGGGTTGTCCTGCGGTGGCTGGCGAGTGTCCTCGCCATAGCCTTCCTCGGTGGCCCAGCCGAACTGCTGGAGTCGGTTGCAGTCGAGGATGGCCGTCAGATTGGCCAAGCCGTATCGATGGGCGACGAAAGCCGCTTCCCAGATCTGTCCTTCCTGTGAATCTCCGTCACCCAGCATCACCCAGGTGTGATAGTCCCGTCCCTGCAATCTGGCTGCCAGGGCCATACCCAGGCCCGGGGACAATCCCTGTCCCAGCGAACCGGTAGACATGTCGATCCCGGGCAGCACAGACATATCGGGATGACCCTGCAGGCGTGAGTCGACAGCGTCAAAAGTCTTCAGCTCTTCTGCGGGGAAATACCCCCGGGCGGCAAGGGCCGCATACAGACCGATCGAGGAATGGCCCTTTGACAAGATGAATCGATCCCGGGACGGATCGTTCGGTTCATCAGGATCGATGTTCATCACTTCGAAGTAGAGGGCTGTCAGCAGCTCCGTCGCCGACATGGGTCCACCGAGATGGCCCGCTCCCGCGTGATGGACCGATTCTACCACCCATCGGCGAATCTGAATGGCCGTGCGGCACAATCGCCGATGGTGCTCTTCGTCGAGTTTTGCTGGCTTCGTCATGAGCTATTCAATCAACTGAAATGTCTTCGGCGACCTTCGGCTGCCCTAGAAGATCTAGCACATGATTCAGGTCGCGCAACGTCTGCCGTGCATCAGAATGGTCGGCTCCGAGATGCTGCTGTTGGTAAGAGACCGTACTGCGGAATTGGGCAACAGCCTCGTCGTATTGCTGATTGATAAACAATCCGTAGGCCTGTGCGTACTGACGAAGTCCTGTCGCACGCCGGCCGATCGAATCGGCGGCCACACTGTCGCCGCGAGCAAGAAGCACGCGAGCCTGGCCGGCCAACACCAAGGAGAGGTGTGGCCGCTGCGGAGACAGGTCCACCCAGCCCTCGTTGGTGAGAGTCAGGATCTGATTGTAATAGGCCTGCGCACGATCCAGATCGTTTGAGCGCAAGGAGAGATCGCCCAGCGTACCCAGTGTGGTGAGCAGCTCATCGGCAGGCACACCGGTCGCTCGAAGGCTGTCCAGCTGCATCGCCAGGATCGTCTCGAATCGATCCTCTGCTTCGCTCAGATCACCACGCCCTGCTGCTTGATGGGCGAGGGCCTCGTTCGAGCGGACCCGCAACAAGAGGCGGCCATCAGCGTCAGCCAGGTCTTCTGCCTTTTCGAAGTGGAGTTGAGCCGTGGCGGGATCACCGGATTCGCGAGCCTTGCGTGCTGCCTCCATCTGCGCTGCCCACGCAGCCAGAGACGGGTCCTGTGTTTCTTCAGGAGCACACGCCGACAGGGTCAATACCAGCAGGCTCAGTTTCACACCGCGGCGTCTCACTCTGCCTCGGCGATGGCATTCAGAGCATTCTGGATCTGCCCGGCCAGGTCGCTGTCACCGGCCAACTCCAGGCCCTTCTGCAGCACCGTACGGGCCTTAGGCCGATCACCTGCATTCATGAGGGTCAGTCCGTAGTAGTAGTGGATCTGAGGATTGTTGGGTGAGCGCTCCAGTGCTCGCTCGATGAGGGTCAGCGCCTCATCGATCTTCTCCTGCATTGCCCGCAGCGCACCGGCATTCATCAGACCTGTCGCGTCGTCGGGGTTCACTTCAGAGGCGCGCATGTAGAATGGCAGGGCATCATCGAGTCGCTCCGCCCGCATCAGCAGTCCGCCGATGTGATTCAGCAGTCGCGCATCACCGGGCTGCAGAACGGCGGCGCGCTGGAGTCGGTTCAATGCCTCAGCGGGCATGTCGTGCTGTAGCAGGAAGGCACCGAGACGATAGTGTTGAGAGGGATCCTCCGGTGAAGACAGAATCGCGTGGCGAAGTTGACCAAACTGGTTGGCCATCTGCGGCTCGAGCGCTTGAAGACCACCGAGTCGGGCTCGGGCGACGGTGCCCAACTCGGGTTCGATTTTCTCGCCGAGTGCGCTGATCCGCTCCCAGGCCTCGAGGAGACTGGGGTCCAACTCCGAAGCCCGGCGGTAGGACGCAAAGGCGGCGGACTCGTCGCCAGCCTGCTCCTGGGACATACCCAGCAGATAGCTCAAGGCCGCCGATGCAGGCAAGAGCTGACTTGCCCGCCGAATCGACTCGACCGCCAGTTCCGGGCGCTGCGTTGTTCGATACAGGTCTGCCAGACGCCGATGGAGCGAGGCCTGTTGCGGATCCAATTCGATCGCCCTAAGCAGATGTTGCTCTGCCTTCTCGAATTGCTGCAGGCGGAAATAGATCCCGCCGAGATTCAGATGGGCAAGGGCGTAGTCCGGGTGATGGCGAAGAACTCGTTCGGCCGACGCGATGCCGGCCTCATTCTGCCCCTGAATCACCAGGGTCGTTGCCAGCAGGTTGTTGAGTTCAGCGTGGGTCGAATCGACCGTCAACGCACGCCGGGCGGCGTTGGCCGCCTCCATCGCTTGGCCCGCTGCCAGCGCCCGACGCGCTTCCACCAGCAATTGTGGAAGTTCGGCGGCTCCGATCGCATCGTCCTCGGGCAGGCTCTCATCTGGCGTCGTAGCCGGCACCGCTTCGGTTGACGGACGGTCGCATGCGAGGAAAACGAACACGCAAAGGCCGAGGAAGAACACACGCACAGGCTTGCCGTCAGACATCGGCACAGGCTCCGGTTGAAGATGTCGCATTCCCCGTTGCTCACCCACGGCCATGAACGTGACCGGCATGAACAGAGGCTGGCGGCAGGATGAAGCGGGACGAAGGGCTATCGTCGGTGTCGATCTGGGGGCTGTCAAGAAACCGCACGTCAACACGAGCAGGGGGCAGCGACCACCTCTGCTGGAGGGCTTCCGGCGTTTCCGGTGGCCTGTATACCGGAAACGACTGCACAGAGGATTGCGGCCGCTGCCCCACGAGGGGGCCTGGGGGTGTACCGTACCACCTTAGAGATGTTGAGACGGTTCAGCTGGATTCGCATAAAAAACCCCGGAGGCGAAATCGCATCCGGGGTGAAGAGCATGGTGGGCGATGCTGGATTTGAACCAGCGACCTCCGGTATGTGAAACCGGCGCTCTAACCAACTGAGCTAATCGCCCTCCACGGCAGATCTAAACGATTGGTGGGCCCACCAGGGCTCGAACCTGGGACCAACGGATTATGAGTCCGCCGCTCTAACCAACTGAGCTATAGGCCCGATACTCTGGAAATCCCGAAAAACCTTCTGTAACTCGTTGAAGTGTCAGGACTTGAGATTGTACAATGTGCTCCAAGCTTCCCGGTGGCTTCTGCACATCAGCTGACACAAACTGGACACAAAAACTGTTTTGTGTCAGCTCTCCGGGTCGGTATCTTCATGGGTAGGAGAGCAACGGACTACAGGAGATCCCATGAAAGATGCAGCTGCGTTCGACATCGAAGGCCTCGTGAAGGGCTACCCTCGCGGCACTGCCTGGCATTGCACGTTCTACACGCCAGCGGGTCGTCAACGCAAGAAGCTCGGCACAAAGAATAAGCGTCAGGCCGAAAGACGTGCAAGAGAGATCGCCGATCTGATCCAGCGCGAGGACTGGGATGCGCTCTCCAAACTCGACTGGAAGCCGACCGCCAAGGCCGGGACGTTTGCCATCTTCGTCCGTGACGAGTTCCTACCGAAATACTGCACATGGAGCGAACGAACCCGAAAAGGCGAGGAGGCCCGCCTGCGGATTCTATGTGGAGAGTTCGGGGCACTGTCCTTGTCCGGGGTCACTGCGTCGTCTATCAAGTCATGGTTGGCGAAGCGCGACGCTGAGGGGTTGAGTGCCGCCAGCCAGAATCGATACCTGGCCGCGATGAAGAGCATCTACAAGGCAGCGATGACGTACGGCTTTTGCAAGACGAATCCTGCATCGGGTGTGACAATGCAGAAGGAAGAAGTGAAGGCCAAGGACGTACTCGACGACGACGAGTTCGAGCGCCTACTGGTTGAGCTGCCAGACTATTCGCGCCGCATCGTCCTGGCTGCAGCTGAGACCGGCATGAGGTCCAGCGAGATCCGCCGGCTCAAATGGGAAGACGTCGACATGGTTGCCGGTGAGCTGCGGGTTGCGGTTGCTAAGAACAAGGAGTTCCGAGTCGTGCCACTGACCCAGCGTCTATTGGCCATACTCGAGGACATGAAGCTTGAAGCGACGCCACACCCGACGGCACCTGTCTTCGAGGGAGTGGAAATCAAGAAAGGCCTCGCAGCTGCCTTGAAGCGTGCCGGGATCGAGAAACACATCAGCCTTCACAGCTTCCGGCATCAATTCGCGACGCGAGCACTGGAAGCCGGGGTCTCGTCGTTTCATCTTCAGGCGATCGGGGGATGGAAGTCACCTGTCATGTTGCAGAGGTACGGGAAAGTGCGAGTTTCAGAAAGTTGCAGACTTCGTTGACAACTTTGCCCCTTCACGATTGATCATCGAGGGCCACACCGACTCAGATGGCGAGACCGATGCGAACCAGGAACTGTCGATGGCACGAGCAGAGGCGGTTCGGCAATACTTGATCGATCGGTACGACTTTATCTCGCCTGCCATGGTTGAGGCGCGAGGTTACGGCGAAGTTCGCCCGGCCGTGCCCAATAATTCGCCAGAGAACAAGACGCTCAATCGACGCATTGAGGTCATCGTCTGGGAGTAGACGCCGAAGAGAAGGCTGTGCGGCTTTCTCTCCGGGTCAGTCATGGCGATATTATTCGGGTTCTCCCACGAGTGCCCTATCCCCTTCAATGGCAGGACTGCAGAATTGACCGAGGCAACGTCGCGGTTCCGCAAACTTAGTGTTCTGATGCCGGTCTATAACGAACACTACACTGTCGAGTCCATCGTCTCGCGTGTGCTTGGCGCGCCTCTGCCTGCCGAGCTAACCCTCGAACTGATCATTGTAGATGATTGCTCCACGGATGGAACCGAAGATCTTCTGAAGAAGATCGAGTCGACGCACGGCGACCAGGTCGTACTGCATCGGCATGGGGCCAATCAGGGGAAGGGCGCGGCGATTCGAACAGCCGTCAGCCTCGCCACGGGCGATATCTGCCTGATACAAGACGCAGACCTTGAATACGACCCCCGAGACTATCGTCGCGTGCTTGCCCCCCTGCTCAGCGGCGACGCAGATGTCGTCTACGGATCTCGATTCACGTCCAGCGAATACCGTCGGGTATTGCCTTTCTGGCATTCGACGATGAACAAGTTCCTCACCACGTTATCGAATGTCCTTACCGACTTGAATATGACGGACATGGAGACGTGTTATAAGGCAGTGAGGACCAGCATCTTGAAGTCGATCCCCATCCGCAGCAACCGCTTTGGGATCGAACCTGAGCTGACGGCCAAATTCGCCAAACGGAACTGCCGAATTTTCGAGGTGCCGATTTCCTACGCAGGGCGAACCGTCGAGGAAGGCAAGAAAATCACCTGGTGGGACGGACTAAAGGCGATTTTCACGATCGTCTATTTCCGAGTCGTCGACGACATCTACAACGAACTCTACGGTCACGACATCCTTCACAGCCTGTCGAAGGCTCACCGCTTCAACGCGTGGATGACGGATACGGTGAGGCCATGGGTCGGTAACCGGGTCCTTGAGATTGGCGCGGGGCTCGGTAACATCACGTCAAAGATGATCCCCCGAGCCTCCTATTCGCCGAGTGATATCGACCCCCTTTATCTGGACTATCTGACCAATCGTTTCGCCAACTACGCTTCCATCGATGTACGGAAAGTCGACCTGGAGAAGGATGCCGATTTTGATGAAGTGGTCGGATCCTTCGACACCGTCCTCTGCTTGAATGTCCTGGAGCATGTTCCGGACAGCGATCGAGCACTGCGCAACATGTATCGAGCACTTGAGCCGGGGGGGAACGCGATCATCCTCGTGCCGCGGGGTCAGTGGTTGTATGGGTCGCTTGATCGGGTCCTCGAACATGTCAAGCGCTACAGTCCGACCGATCTTTCTGACAGTTGCGCACGGGCCGGCTTCGAGATAGAGCGACTCATCTCCTTCAATCGTGTCGGTGTGCTCCCGTGGTTCTTGAACGGAAGAATTCTGCGCAAGACACGATTCGGGAAGTTCCAACTGAAGATCTATGACTCGCTGGTGTGGTTGTGGCGAATCGTAGATCGCCTCATCCCACTACCCGGGCTGTCGGTGATCTGTATTGCACGAAAACCCACTACGGCTGCAATCTCTTGACCAATACGGCCTTGGCAACCAGCAAGGGTCTCGCAGCACTGAAGGTAATCAAGGGGCCATGGACCGGACCCGTGGCTGCCTTTCTACTGGCTCTGCTCCTGAGCGCCTGGACGTTTGATGCCAAGCTGAGCATTTCCGGTGACAATGCAGAATTCATCACCCTCTCACGGAGCCTGGCCAGCGGTCAAGGATTGAGCTACGTCAATCTGCCTGAGCCGCAGATGGCGACCAAGTTCCCGCCGGTTTTCCCACTGATGCTGGCCCCCGTTGCAGCTTTCTACCAGAACTCTCTGTCAGAAGGCCAAAGCTTGGGTGGTCCGGAGTTCGCCACGATGAAGTGGCTCGTTGTGGCGACGTTCGCGATAGCGGCGGCCTTTCTGTTTCTCCTCGTGCGAGACCTGATCGACAGCACACACGCCGGCGTGACCACAGTCATTGCTGTTAGCAACGCACTCACCGTCAGTTTCTCGCACCAGATTATGTCGGAAGTCCCCTACATGATGTGGTCGTTGCTGGCGCTTTGGTTGCTGAATCGAGGCCTTGAGCGTCCCGAGTGGCGCGACAATCACTGGCTCTGGGCAGGGGTCGCTGCGATGATCGTCGCCTACTACACGCGCAGTGCGGGAATTTGTCTCATCACAGCCGTGATTCTATTTCTGGCGATTCAGCGAGATTGGCGGCGGATGATGATTGTCGGTGGCGTTTGTTTTGCCGCCATGCTGCCCTGGGCGATCCGCAATGCCACGGTCGGTGGGTCGATCTACTACAAGCTGCTCTTCATGATCAATCCTTACCGGCCAAACTTGGGCTATCTAACCCCCCTTGGTGTTTCTCGACGAGTCATGTGGCAGTTAGAGATCTACCTGATGGAATACCTGCCGAAGGGCGTTCTGTGGTTTCTGCCAAAGTCATCCTACCTTTTTGAAGCAGTGGCTCTTCTGATCGCCGCGCTCGCAATTTTGACCCCCATCCTTTGTATACGCGGGCGACGTCATCTCCTGATCCTCATCTACACGGTCATCTTCACTGGAATGTTGGCCTTGTGGCCGTGGACGGGAACTCGATTCATCGTGCCTCTGATGCCCTTATTCTGGTTTTTCACCGTGTATGTCATCGGCAAGGGGGTATCGTGGTTGAAAGCGCGCTGGCGCCCGGTGCGGGTATTGGCCGTTGGCGCGGTGACATTGATCCTTGCGTCCAACACGCTCACGCTCGCAGATCTCGCTCGCCAGAGTGCGAATGGATACCTGCCGCAGTGGCGAAACTATCTGGAGGCAGGACTGTGGCTTCGAATTATGACGCCGACTGACGCGATTGTCACTTGTCGCAAAGCGCTGTGGATGCATGTCGTGTCCGGGCGTCGCTGCGTGACCTACGCCTTCGAGGAGCCCGAAGCCGTGCTCGCCGATTTTGAAGCTCAGGGTGTGGACTATGCCGTCGTCGACAAGCTCGGACCTCCACAGACGGCGGAGTATCTTGTTCCTGCGATCTCTTCGCAGCAGGAGCGATTCCAACTGGTCTTTCGATTGCAGGACCCAGACACGTGGGTCGTTCGTTTCAAACGCGATTCCTCTGAGTAGACCTGCCCAGTTTGGGGGTCCCCCAGGGCATCGGCAACGCCGAGCCGCAGCCAATCAGAAAAGGCCCGCAAGTCAATGACTTACGAGCCTTCCCTGGACCCTCTTGGATCACATTATGGTGGAGGCGGCGTCCACCACATTGCCTGAGGCAAGCGCACCAATTCCCTCCCCTGTGCCCCTACAGGTACCCCTTCAAACCCACTGTCTGGCGCTCGTTTGGGTGTCTCTCGGTTGAGACATTGCCGTTTTGGGTCGCCAGACGGTATTCACCAGACGGGCCACCACCCCTTGCCACTGGTTCGCTGATAACCGATCTATGTTGAATAGCCTCTGAGAGGCGCTTTCGAGAAATAGCGCCGTTCACTCCACAACATTTCGCCGGGCACACCGTCGCCCGCCCGGTGCATCTTCAAGAGTTCTGCCAATATGAGTAGCCCAGAACCGAAGCCCAAGGTCTGTGGAATATCTACCGATCGAAGAGCATTCCTCGAGTTCCTCAACGGGCGCTTGAACGAGCACTGGAAGCCGGGGTCTCGTCGTTTCATCTTCAGGCGATCGGGGGATGGAAGTCACTTGTCATGTTGCAGAGGTACGGGAAGGTGCGGAACAAGGCCCTACACGAGCAGATGGCGAAGCTGAACGCAAATGCGGCAATAGGGTGACCGAGAGCAAGACAGTCTATGGATGAGGTCCTCCGCAGAATGGCGACTTCCACTCACTGTATTGTTATCGATGTAGAGAGAAGAGTCGATCCCCAGCAACCTACGAGACCTCCAAGGCTACCTACCGAGCATCCTTTCACTGAGAGCGGAGCCCGCTGGATACGGTGACCGTGTGCTCGGCATGTTGAACTCCCTTCGGACTCAAACCGAAAAGTGTCCACCATACCGGGTCAACTCCCCCCCTTTCCTGGTTTTGACTCATTCTTCTTCTTGAGTTTGTTTATTGCTTTGTTTCTAAAACATGTATTTGCACAGAAGTAGAATTTTTGCGCCAAACCGAATATTTGGTGAAAGGAAAATAATGGAATTTTTGAAGATATTTCTATTTGTAGCTGCCCTGTTATGCGGAAGTTTTTCCAGGGCTTCAAGTCATTACGATCCCTCCGACCAATCCCATGCACATCCAGAACAATATGGCCCGGAAGGCGATGTTGCGATTGAAGAAGAGCTTCATGTCATTCTCGACAATACCCTTCCCCAGTTGACAGAGGCCGTCTCCATTCTGATTGAGCAAGCCGTGGAAAGAGCCACCCAGAATATGGTGCCTGCCGAGCAAGTCGATCAGATGATCGCAGAGACCGTCCAGAATATGGTGCCTGCCGAACAGGTCGATCTGAGAATCGCAGAGGCCACCGAAAACATGATCAGGGTGGATGATTGGCCAGGAGGAGGGTGTTCGAAATGGATCTCAATAGAAGAGGCGAATGACCGGCCCTGGCGCACAAAATCACAGGATCATGCCCTTCGCAGGATCGGCGGCGACCATTACGGCCTAGTCGATGGTGGTCAAATTGAGCGTTACGGAGATTGGCGATGGGGCACTGTGGAAGAACGGAACCAGCAGGCTTTAGAGATGTTAAATAGATATATCAACGCTGAAAACTTTTATCGATTTGCGAGATCGGGACCGTGGATATCAAATCAATCAGTGGCATGGAATATATGCGATAGTTGTTCGGAAGAAGACTATGAAAGGGCTGAAACTGCACGCGGGGATGCCATTAAAGCTTTGCAGGATTTCCTAACGGAAGATTTCGCAAAAAACTAACACATTATCAATTTGGATCAACTTGAGCAGGTCCCATTAGTTGCCCCAAGTTCGGCTTTGTTTTTGGGGTGGCCCCCAAAACAGATCGGCCCCGCTTTGCTCCTACTCCACCGGCACCCGCCCCCTGTGCCATTCGCCACCTACGAGCCCCTGATTGAGGACGCAGATACCAGGGAGAGAGTGGGGGGGGAGCGAGTTGCGGATGTGGTTATCGAGGGAACCGTGGTCTCGGCTGACGGCTCCTCCTTCGCTGCGAGGAGCACATCGGCTTTGGCACTTCCCAACCGGTGATTCCTGTGTAGGCCTTTTCGGACACTGGTCGAACAGAAGGTTATCCTCAGTCTTCCTGGGGATTAGCGATGAGCTACGCAGAATATCTCAAGAAAGCTACGGCGCTTAAGCGTCAGGGAGACATGGCAGGAGCAATCGAGGCCATTGATCAGGCGCTCGATCTGTGTTCACCTGGAGATAGCGGGGCTCCTCAGGCCTTGAAGAAGAAGATCGCCTACCTGATTGCTGCGGATAGGAAGCAGGAGGCCTTGGTGTCCGCAGAAGTCCTCGTTGGGAGAGCGGAGGAGGGAGCTATGGGCATGGAACAACTCGTCGGTGCGCACTGCTCGATTGCTCTTCAGGAAAGAGTGAAGGCAAAGGCTGCCTTGGGCGATTCTGTCGGCGCCTTCTCCGACCATGTCAGAGCAGTCTGGTGGTGGCAGCAGGCGATGTGCCTTCAGGGCCGGGTGAAGGAGCACTCACCTGTCAGGGCTGCATCTCGGCTTGTGGAGATTGTTGCTACGCTGAATGGTGATATGTCTCAGGCGAGCATTCGAGCCGCAACAGCCGAGGGGCTCACGATGGGCGATGCAGAACAGATGGTGGCTCTGTTTGACCTACCGCCCGGGGGGGGGCAGGTGGCCCGGTGGTCGCGGGTGACATTCCGGCGAGGTTGCCAAATTGCGACTGGCGGGCGCGCAGACCTTCAAAGACGACTCGGAGACACATGATCACTGAAGATCAACTGGCAGTGACGTTAGCGACCTACGATCGCGATTCAGATATCGTGACGACGGAGCGATATCACGAATGTGGAATTGATCCGCTGATGCCTCGCCTTATGAGGGCTGCACTCAATCAGATGAGCGATGGCCCGGCAATGGTCTCCCGATATGCAATCTGGGCAGAGACCTTCGTTTTCTCTATCAACAGCGACGAGATGACCGCGACGGACAGCGTCGGCGACACCCTCGTGTTCGTCCACTCAGACGCACGCAGCATGGTGGAAGCATCCTCATGGGGGCAGCTCAAGGCCTTGTACCGATAA
>PVBE011353001.1_pt1 | contig 16621 bp, 14 predicted proteins | sample 1631181 | NCBI WGS metagenome assembly PVBE01 (sample SAMN08397723, study PRJNA350692) | Marine metagenome, whole genome shotgun sequencing project. | isolation source: water | place: Pacific Ocean | collected 2012-04
TCCATGGATTTGGAGGCTATCTGGGGAATGTCGGATCAACGAGGGCGAGCACGAGATCGAGGGGATTAGCGTCAAGACGATCCAGCTCAGCCATCCCGGACGCTGTTTGGGCTATCGAATCGACTACAACGGCGGCTCGGTCTGTTACATAACCGACAACGAGCTTTTCCTGCCCGACGCTCCCTATTACGACTCCAACTTCGTCAACAACCTGACGAAATTCGTCGAGGGCGCGGACATCCTGATCACCGATTGTACGTACACCGACGAGGAGTACCCGAAAAAGGTCGGTTGGGGACATTCCTGCCCCAGTCAGGTCGTCGCGCTGGCTGCCGCCGCCCAGGTCAAGCAGCTCCATTTGTTCCACCACGACCCGGACCAGAACGACGCGGCGATCGAGCGCAAGCTCGAATCCGCGCATGCGCACTTGGCGAAATCCGGCTCCGAAGTTTCCTGCATGGCACCTCGGGAAACCGAGAGCTTCAGTATCTAACGACAAGCCGTCGCCTATTGGAGAGGTAGCGATGGAGGATCTACGCTCCGATGTCCCGCAACACTTGGTCGGGATGGCCCGCTGGATCAACCTGAGCGTAGACCTTCTCGATGCGCCCTTCGGGGTCGATCAGGTAGCTGATGCGCGCCGGGTACTGGGTGTTTGCGGCATCGGCGGCACCGTAGACCTGACTGACGGTCCGCGTCTGGTCGCACAGCAGGTCATAGGGGAAATCGAACTTGACCCGGAAGGCCAGATTTTCGGCCGGCGTATCGCAGCTGATGCCGACGATGACCGTGTTGCGCGAGGCGAATTCAGGGGTTCGATCACGGAACCCCTTGCCTTCGATGGTTCAGCCGGGGGTATCGGCTTTGGGGTACCACCAAAGCAGTAGCCGGTGGCCGCGAAAATTCTCCAGGCCAACGGGAATCCCGTCTTGATTTGGCAATGCAAAGGGCGGTGCCAAGTCGCCTTCCTTCAAGAGCGGCATCGGTCGTTCTCCCCCATCGTATCAATCAGAGCATTTCGGCGCATTTTGTCAGCGCCGCTGCCAGCGCCCGGCGATAGGCCGCTTCTTCAGGATCGCCGCCGGGGCCGGGAGCCGCGTCGGCCCCGAGTGCGAAAGCGATGCCGCCGGCGCTACCCTTCAGGCCGGGTCGCTCGCCACCCACAGAGGCACTTCCGAACTGAGACTTGGAAACGTTGCCGTCCCCAACTATCAGCCTGCAAAGCACAATGACTTCATCGCCGTCACGGCGCCGCTCGTTGATCTCGCAGCGCCAGTCATCGCCATAGCGGTCGTCGAGAAAACGCTTCGTGTCCTGAGCAACGCCTTCCTGCCCGGGCCTGGACGTCAACGCGGACGGTAGCGGCGCGGACGGTGCGGGGGAACTCCCGGATCCGCCGTAAAGATCGTCGAACTGCCGACGGCTCTGATCGAGCATATCGTCGAAGGGCGAGGTGAAGTCTGTGCGACCGGTAGTCATGAGGCTAGTACTAAGCCCGCGCGCGGCCGTCGTGCCACCAGCGGGTGAAGTCCTCGGCGGCCTGATCGGCCAGGCTACCGCCGTCGCTATTCCCGCGCAGATGGTCTAGGGCTTCGCCAATCGACACCACGTCACCGTACTTGGCGTCGATGTCGAAAAGGTTGGCCTCGTGGGGTCCCTCGGCGCGATCGCCCACGCCTTCACGGACCACCACCGTGTAGTAGCCGTACTGCAACGAATCGATGGCCGAGGCACGGATGCAGCCGCTTGTGGTGCAACCGGTCATGATCACCGTGTCGACACCGTTGGATCGCAGGTAGGTATCCAGGTTGGTGCCGAAGAAGGACGAGGCGAATTTCTTGGAGACGATGTAGTCGCCGCTTTGCGGTGCAATACGATCGTCGACCTCGCACAAGGGCGAGCCCTTCACCAGCACCGAAAGCGAGGGCACCTTCTTAATGAAGATCCCGGCATCGCGAAAATCGGGCTCGTATTCGATCACGGTATAAACAATAGGCAGGCTGAGCCTGCGGAACTCGGCCAGCAATTGGTTGGTAACCGCCAGTTGCCCCGAAAAGTCGCCACCGAGCGGCGAAGTTGGGTCGGTGAAGCCGTTGATGAAATCGACGATCAGCAGCGCCGGGCGCCGGCCATAGCCGGAACGTTCGGCGAAGCCTTTGCGCTGATAGTCATCCAGAGTGTCCTGTTGCCAATCGTTCATCGCTCATCTCCGCGCTTGCCGGTTGGGCTACTGATTGAGATACCACCGGACCGGATCGGTTTCAATGTGGCGGGCTCGCTTGATCTCCCCCTGGTGGGCTAGTATCAACAAAGAAAAGTGTGCTCCGCACGAAGTGGGAGGGTGTCCGATGAGCAACGCATCTGATGGCAAGTATCGCCCCGGCCGGGCCGCCGCCGGCTCGGTTACCGGGCCCACCTACCAACCCCGGTCCTTGATCTCTCACGCCAGTGGCTCGGCAGCCAACGCCGGCCGCAGCTCGCTGGCCAGGCCGGGCAGCCGTAAGGAGATCTTCTGTGCCTTCGGCATCGATGTCGATGCCGTGGCCGGTTGGTTGGGCTCCTATGGCGGCGAGGATTCACCTTGTGACATATCGCGGGGGCTCTTCTCCGGCGAGGTTGGCGTGCCGCGGCTGGTGCGATTGTTCGAGAAATTCGGCGTCCAGACTTCCTGGTTCATCCCCGGCCATTCCATCGAGACCTTTCCCGAGCAATGCAAGCTGGTGGTCGACGCCGGCCACGAAATCGGCATGCACGGCTATTCCCACGAGAACCCCATCGCCATGACGCCCGAGCAGGAAGAGCGGGTGATGGACAAGTGCATCGAGCTCATCGAACGGCTCTCGGGCCGCCGCCCGACGGGCTACGTGGCGCCCTGGTGGGAATTCAGCCCGGTGACGAATGAGCTCGTGTCGAAAAAGGGCATCAAGTACGACCACAGTCTGATGAACAACGACTTTCATCCCTTCTACGTGCGGGTCGGCGATAGCTGGCCCAAGATCGACTACTCCAAGCACCCGGACGACTGGATGAAGCCCCTGGTGCGCGGCACCGAGACCGACCTCATCGACATTCCCGGGTCCTGGTATCTCGACGATCTGCCGCCGATGATGTTCATCAAGACCGCACCCAACAGCTACGGTTTCACCAATCCCCGCGACATCGAGGATCTCTGGCGCGACCAGTTCGACTGGATCTATCGCGAATACGACTATGCCGTCTTCACCATGACCATCCATCCCGACGTCTCGGGGCGGCCCCAGGTGTTGCTGATGCTGGAGCGCATCTTCGAATACATCTCCAGCCATACGGGCGTGCGCTTCACCACCTTCGACGCCATCGCCGACGACTTCGCCCAGCGCTTTCCCCGTGATCAGGGCGGCAGCCAGGCGGCCGAGTAGGGCCGGAGCGGCGCGGGCTCAACATGTGCAGCCTCTGTGGTGTGCTCGGCGGGCGGGCCCACTGGACCGAATCGACCGCTCATCCCGAGGCCTTCGCCGGCCGCACTGAATCCCACACCCGGCGGCGCGAACGCCAGCAGCAGACGCGATTGGCCAATGCCGTGCTCAAGCACTATGGATTGGTGTTAAGCGATTGGTCGGGTGCATCTTACGTGCTGCGCAGCGCCACCGGCCGCAGCGTGATCGTGCAAAACCTCAACGAGGTTTGGATCGCCGCCCAGGATCTCTGCGGCCGATCCTGTGATCCCCTCGACGACGGGCTGCTGGCATCCCTGAAGCGTTCATGAACGACTACGCCGCCCTCATACCCGTCAATGTGGTCACCGGCTTTCTCGGCAGTGGCAAGACCAGCATCCTGCAGCGCCTGCTGGCGGCGCCCGATCTTCGCGACACGGCGGTGCTGGTCAACGAGTTCGGCGAAGTGGGCCTCGACCACCACCTGCTCGAGGGCGCCACCGAGAGCACTCTTTCGCTGGACAACGGCTGCGTCTGCTGCGCCATCCGCGGCGACCTCCAGGACTCGCTGCGCGATCTCTTCTCACGCCGCCAGCGCGGTGAGATACCGGCCTTTCGCCGCGTCGTAATCGAGACCTCGGGCCTGGCCGATCCGGTGCCCATCGCCTACACCGTGCTCACCGAGCCGGTGATCCAGCATCATTTCCGCCTGGGCAGCGTAATTACTGCAGTGGACGCGGTTAACGGCGCCCGGCAGCTCGAAAACCATGCCGAATCAGTCAAACAGGCGGCTGTTGCCGATCGCCTGGTGCTGACCAAGACCGACTTGGCCGAGCCCGAGGCGGCGCTGGCGCTGGAGAACACACTGCGGCGCCTCAACGCCTCCGCCCCCATCCGTCGCGCCGCCGAGCAGGAGCTCAGCGCCGAGGAGCTGCTGGTTGAGGATATATTCGATGCCGCAGGCAAACAAGCCGAGGTCGCGCGCTGGCTTGAGGCCGGGGCCGAGGCGGCGCAATCTGGCGAGCATGACCAGCATGCCCACGATCCCGGCATCGTCTCCTTCTCGCTCCGCTACGACCGGCCGCTTGACTGGAGCGCCTTCGGCATCTGGATGACCATGCTGCTCAATTGCCACGGTCAGCAGGTGCTGCGCATCAAGGGCCTCTTGAACGTCGCCGGCGTGGCCACGCCGGTGCTGATAAACGGCGTGCAACACATCGTCCATCCGCCGGTCCACCTGGCGCGCTGGCCCGACGACGACCGGCGTTCGCGCATAGTCTTCATCGTCGACGGATTGGCGCAGAGGGACCTAGAAGCCTCACTCGAGGCCTTTAACGGGCTGGTTTGAAGCGCCCCTCAACCCAACCCTCCCCCACAAGGGGGGAGGGCAGGGAGGGGGTGATTTTTCGTTCTGCAAACGGCGAAATCAGTCGCCCGAAGACGAGGTGCGCGGCGGTGGCCGCCGCGGGTTCCAGCCCAGGCGGAAAGAGCGCACCAAGTGATGCAGCAGATAAAACGCGATGGCCAGAAGCACCAGCAGGACGATGGCCAGCAGCTTTTCGCCGAAGTCGGGATCGATGATGCCGCCCCGGTTCATCAGGTGATCGGCCAGCATCTCGATGGCCTGGATGGTGGCGCCGGCGCAAAAGATCACGGCGATCAGGATGGCGGTTTGCAGGGTGTCGAAGACCAGGGCTTCCACGTCGAGCGTTGTGACGGCGCGGAAGATATGCTGGCGGTAGGACTGCCAATGCGCCACCACGTAGCCGATGACGCCGACCAGCGAGGCGAACCAGAAGATCACGTTGCTGAAGTGAACGCCCGGGATGTTCTTGGTCAGGTAGGTTTCGAAGGGCTGATAGAAATAGAGAAAAATCAGCAAAATGACGACGCCGAGAAGAATGATCCAGAATTTCGGCGGGCGCCGGCTGGGGGTGTCCTGTGCCATAGTGATCGTTGCCGAACGGTTGCGGGGCGCCGTGTGAAAGTCTTTTCGGTAAGGGATGGTATCGCAAACCCGTTGGCTGTCAAAGGCGCCCCGGGCGAACAGCCGGTTGACCGCTCGCCAGACCTCGGGAATCATTGACTCCTTAGGGTACAATTGCGGTCTATATGGCTGCCCAAGAGCCGCGGGGGAAAAGACGTGTTGTCACGTGAGGCATTCAGCGCCGGACCAACAGACCAGAGCGCACCATGACCTGTCGCCTGGGGATCGACGTCGGCGGAACCTTCACTGACCTGCTGCTTTTCAACGGCACCAGCGGTGATATCCACCTGCTCAAGACGCCGTCCACGCCGCAGGATCAATCGCTCGGCATCCTCACCGGGATCCAGGAGATCCTGGCCGAGACCGGTATTGCGCCGGCCGATGTGCAGGGGGTGCTGCATGGCACCACCGTATCGACAAATATCGTGCTCGAGGAAAAGGGCGCTAAGGTCGGCCTGCTGGTAACCGAAAACTTCGAACAGGTGCTGCACTTGGCGCGCTCGCAGACGCCGGGTCCGCTGGCCGGCTGGATCATCATGGAGAAACCCGATCCGCTGGCCGATCTGGAACATACCCGAGGCGTTCCGGAACGCGTCAATGCGCGCGGCGAAGTCGTCAAGCCGCTCGATGAGGGGGCTGCCCGTCAGTCTGTCCGCGAGTTGCTGGAGGCAGGTGTCGAATCGGTCACCATTTCGCTTTTGCATTCCTACGCCAATCCGGCCCATGAGGAGCGCCTAGCGGCTTTGGTGCGCGAGTTCGACGCCGACGTTCCGATCTCGCTGTCATCGCAGATCCTGCCGGAATTCCGCGAGTACGAGCGCACCCTGGTGACGGTCATGAATGCCTACGTGCGGCCGCGCATGCGCACTTACATGGAAGGCTTCGAGGAAAAACTCCGGGCCATCCAGTTCACGCCGCACGTCAACATCGTTCGTTCCGACGGCGGTCTCATGAGCGTGGCGCGGGCCTCGGAATCGCCTGTTCACACCATGCTTTCGGGCCCCGCCGGCGGCGTCTCGGGTGCTGCTTTTCTGGCTGCTCTGGCCGGCCATCCCAACGCGCTCGGCTTCGACATGGGCGGCACCTCGACCGATGTTTCGATGGTCCAGGACGGCAAACCGACCATCTCGCGGCAAACCATGCTGGGCTACTACCCCATCAAAATCCCCTCGGTGGAGGTGCACAGCGTCGGCGCCGGCGGCGGCTCGATCGCCCACGTGCCGATGACCGGGGCGCTGCGCGTCGGTCCGGAAAGCGCCGGCGCCTTGCCCGGTCCCGCCTGTTACGGCAAGGGGGGCGAGCTGCCCACCGTCACCGATGCCAACGTGGTGCTCGGCCATCTGCCACCCAGCCTGCTGGGCGGTGGCATGATGCTCGACATCAAGGCGGCCGAGGAGGCCGTGGCGAAAGTCGGCCGGACGCTCGGGCTCGATGTCTACCAGGCGGCCCAGGGCATTCTCGACATCGTCAACGAGAACATGTTCGGGGCGCTGCGCCTGGTCACCGTCCAAAAGGGGCTCGATCCGCGCGATTTCGCGCTGGTCGCCTTCGGCGGCGCCGGTCCGCTGCATGGCATCGCCATGGCCAAGCTGGCCGGCTGTTTCCCGGTGATCGTGCCGCCGACGCCCGGCGTTCTCTCGGCGCTGGGGTTTCTCTATTCCGACGTCAAGAACGAGTTTGCCCAGACATTCGTGCGCAACGTCGAAGACGTCCAGCCGGGCCAGATCTCGGAGATCTTCGAGCGTCTGGGGCGCGAAGCCCGGGGCTGGCTCAAAGAGGAAGGCATTGCCGATTCGGCGCAGACACTGAGCTTTCAGGCCGATGTGCGCTACTTCCGCCAGGGCTACGAGTTCTCTCTCGACGTCAACCCGGAGACGCTCACCAACGGCGGCCTCGATGACCTGGCGTCGCGCTTTGGCACGGCCCACGAACGGCTCTACGGCTTTCGCCTCGAGCAGCCGGTGGAACTGGTCAACCTGCGCGTCGTGGGCACCGGGCAAGTCGACAAAATTCAGTTCCCCAAGTTCGAACGCCAGGGCCCTGATCCCTCTGCCGCGATCGCCGAACAGCACCGCGTTTACTTCGACGGCAACTTCCACTCGACCAATATCTATGACCGGGCCCGGCTGGTCGCCGGAAACCGCTTGTCAGGTCCGGCGGTGATCACTCAGAAGGATTCGACCACCGCCATTCATCCGGGCTATGTCGGCGAAGTCGACGAGTTCCTCAACATCATCATCTATCCCGAGGGCCAAGGCCCAGGGCAGCAGGGGTGAACACAGGGGTGAAAGATGACGGACGCAGATAGCAACGCACCGCGCCGCAACGTCTCCCTGGATGACCTGTTGCAGGCCAACAAGCAGCAGTTCGACAAGCTCTTTTCCCATCAAATGGAGGATGTCGGCTTGGTTGCCGTTAGCCACCGCCCGGTCACCGAGGAAGATCTTCGCTCGGCCAGCCTGGAGGCCACAGAGGCGAAAGAGGCGAAAGAGGCGAAAGGGGCGACAGAGGCCAGCAAAGACAACGACGCGACGGCGCTCCTGAATGCCCGCTTCGGAGAGCGCTGGTCCTCGGAGGTCGTGGAGCACAACGAGGAACGTGGTGCCGTCACCGTTTTGTGCAAGCTGGTGGTCGATGGCGCCAGCAAGATGCAGTTTGGCTCGGCCCGCATAAACGGCGATCGCGGCATTGCCTTGCAGCGCGCCACCGACGCGGCATTGCTGCAATGTGCAGCGCAATTCGGCAATGGCGAGGCGGCGGTCGACGATGGCGAGGTGGCGCCGCCCCCCAGCCGCCGCCCGGCCAGTCAGCAAACGCCCGAGCCCGCTCCCCAGAAAGCCGCGCCGGAGCAGGCGCCGACGCTCGACATCATCACCCTCGACCTGATCGAGAACGCGCTGAGAAATGCCCGCCACGAGATGGACGCGGTGCTGTTTCGCTCCGCCATGTCGGTCAACATTCGCGAGCAGCACGACGAATTTCCCATGATCACCGATCCCAAGGGACGCATGATCGTCGGCCAGTTCGGGTCCTACGTCTCGGAAATGCTGAAGGAGCAGGACTTCCAGCTTCAGCCCGGCGACGTCATCCTGCAGAGCGATCCCTTCAAGTGCGGCGGCGCCATCAGCCACATCAACGATTGGATGGTGCTGGTGCCCATTTTCGCGGACGGCGAGGTGATGGGTTTCAGTTCCATGTTCGGCCACATGGCGGATGTCGGCGGACCGGTGCCGGGCAGCATGCCGACGGCGGCTACCAGCGTCTTCGGTGAAGGCATGCGGATTCCGCCCATCAAGATCTACGAAGAAGGCCGGCCCAACAAATCGGCCCTCGACCTGATCATGAACAACACCCGCACGCCGGAAATGAACTACAGCGACCTGATGGCAATCATCGCCGGCTGCCGGGCCGGGGAAAAGCGGGTGGTGGAAATCTGCGAGCGCTTCGGCAAGGAGATCTACCGCCAAGCTTGCGAGGCCCTGCTCGAGCGCACCAATCGTGCCATGCGCCAGCTTATCGTGCAGAACCTGCCCGAGGAGCCGCAATCCTTCGAGGACTACGTCGACGACGACGGTCTGGGCAACGGGCCCTTTCGCATGAAACTGACGGTCTGGCGCGAAGGCGATCATGCCTATTTCGATTGGACCGGCACCTCGGCCCAGGCCCCGGGACCGATCAACTTCTATCTCCACGAGGGCATGTTCAAGATGTTCATCGGGGTCTACATGATCATGGTCTTCGACCCCCAGATCCTCTTCAACGACGGCTTTTACGACCTCATCCACGTCACCCTGCCCAAGGGCTCGTTGGTGCATCCGGACTTCCCGGCCGCGCTGGGCTGCCGCACCCACGCGCTGTCGCGGCAATTCGACGTCCTGGGTGGTGCGCTAAGCCACAACGCACCGGAAATGGCCACGGCCGCCGGCTACGGCTCCAGCCCCCACTTCCTCTATTCGGGCGTTGACGGCAAGGGGCGGCACTTTCAGCTCATGGAAATCCTCTATGGCGGCATTCCGGGGCGTCCGATCGGCGATGGCATGGACGGGCATTCCTGGTGGCCGCTGTTCGAGAACATTCCCAGCGAATACCTCGAAAGCTACTACCCGATGCTGATCGAGAGCTATGGCTCCATCCCCGACACCGGCGGTCCCGGCAAACACCGTGGCGGCAACGGTATCGAGAAGACCTACCTGCTGCTCGAGGCCGGCGAGGTTTCTATTCACGACGACCGCCACGTCTCGCAGCCCTGGGGAATTTTGGGCGGCCAGCCCGGCGCCTGTTCCGAGAAGTGGCTGGTGCGCAAGGACGGCAGCCGCGAGGCCTTGCCCTCGAAGATCGACAACGTCCTGGTGCGCGCGGGGGACCGCATCATCTTCCGCACCGCCGGCGGCGGCGGCTGGGGCGACCCGCTGGAACGCGATGCCATCCGGGTCCGCCATGACGTCGCCCGTGGGCTGATGTCGGAGCGCTTGGCCCGGGACGGCTACGGCGTGATCCTGGCCGCCGACCGGTCCGAGGTTGATCAGCGCTCGACCCAGGACCTGCGGGATTCAATGAAACGCGGCCGCAAGCCGCTGGTTCTCTTCGATTTCGGCGAACGCCAGGGTGCTGGAGCGAAGCAGGTAAGCTAGTGTAGTTTTTGATCCAAGGACGCGACTTTCAACGAAAATGTCGCAAAAAACACAGGTGACTTGACCATGCTGGAAATCGGCATTGCATTGTTCATTTCCGCGATCGTCGTTCTCGCGATCCTCTACATCATCTCGATCTGGGTCTACAAACGGGCCCCGGCCAACATGGGGTTCATCCGCACCGGATTCCTCGGTACCAAGGTCTGCCTGGGGCGTGGCGCCATGGTGCTGCCGGTCTTCCACGAGGTCAGTTGGATCTCGCTCGAGACCATCAAGCTGATCGTCAGCCGCTCGCGCGACCAGGCGATCCTGACTTCCGACAAGATCCGCGTCGACGTGGTGGCCGAGCTTTATGCCCACGTCGGCCGCACCGAGGAAGACCTGCTGACGGCCAGCCGCAGCCTGGGTGAGAAGACCTTCGACGCCGAGAAGGTGCGCAATCTTCTCGAAGCCAAGGTGATCGGCGCCATCCGCAGCTATGCCGCCACCAAGACGCTGACCGAGTTGCACGAAAACCGCGATGTCTTCGCCCAGCAGATCAAGGAAACCGTGATCGATAGTTTCAAGGCCAACGGTCTGGTTCTGGAGGAAGTGACTGTCGTGACCCTGGAGCAGACCGGCAAGGAATACTTCAAGACCGACAACGTCTTCGACGCCGAGGGTCTCAAGATCATTACCGATATCACCTCGGACGCCCGCAGGAAGGTCCACGACACCGAAAAGCGCACCACCGTGGCCATCCGCCAGAAGGACCTGGACACCCAACTCGAACTCTTGGAGATCGAACGCCAGGAGGCCTTCGCCCGAGCCGGGCAGGACAAAGCGGTGTCCAACGAACAGGCGCTGCAGCTTGGCGAGAAGCAGATCTACATGCTCGACCAGCGCAAATCCGTCGAGGAAAAGGAGATCCAGAACGAGGTCGAGCTCGAAGGTATGCGCACCGAGCGCGACATCGCCATCACCGAGGAAGCGCGCAAGCGGGAATCGTCGGACATCGAAAAGACGCTGAGACTCGAACAGGAGCGGCGCGACAAGGAAATACAGCTGATCGCCAAAGCGCGGGAGGAGGAACTCGCCAATATCCAACGCAATCTGGCGCTCGAGAAGGCCGAAAAGGAACGCCAGATCGAACTGATCGGCAAGGCCGAGCAACAAGAGGTCGCGGAGGTTACCCGCCAGCTCGCCCGCGAAAGCGCCGAGCGGGATCGCGATATCGAGCTCATCACCAAGGAGCGGGAACGCCAGCAGGCTGACATCCAGCGCATCACCGAGGTCACCAAGGCCGAAGAGCTGGCGCGCAACGAACGTCACGTCGCGGCGGAGGTTACGGCCGTCTCCATGCGTGAGCGCAGTCTCGAGACCAAGCTCGCCACACTCGATCTCGACAAGGACGAGGCCTTTGCCGCCGCCCAGCAGGAGCAAGAGGTTTCCAACGAAAAGGCCCGGGTGCTGAGCGAGAAGCAGCGCTTCATCCTGGAGCGCCGCTGGGAGGTCGAAGAAGAGGAGATCAACAAGGACCTGGCTGTCGAAAAGGCGCGGATCAACAAGGAGACCTCGGTCATCGACGAGACCAAGCAGCGCGAGGCCGCCGACATCCGCCGGCAATTGGCCCGCGAGCAGGAGGAGCGCGACCGCGAGATCGCCTTGGTGGCCAAGGCCGAGGAACTCGAGCGCGTCGAAATCAAGCGCCGCCTGGCCCGCGAACAGGAGGACCGGGACCGCGAGATCGCCGTCGTCGCCAAGGACGAGGAGCTCAAACAGGCCGTGGTCCGGCAGACGCTGAGCGTCGAGCTGGCCGAGCGCGACCGCCAGATCTCGTTGATCGCCAAGGAGAAGGAACGCGAAACCGCCGACATCAGGCGCTTCCTGGCGCGCGAGACGGAGGAGCGCGACCGCGAGGTCGCACTGGTGAAGAAGACGCAGGAGTTGGAAGCGGCCGAGGTCAAACGGCTGCAGACCACGGCGGAGCGCGAGAAGGCCGAGCATCAGGCCGAATCCGTTCGCGTCGTGGCCGATGCCGAGCGCGGCAAGGAGGTCGAACGCATCAGCGCCGAGCAGGCTGCCGAAACCCGGCGCATCGAGGAGGAAAACAAGGCTGACATCACTCGCATGCACATGGTGACCCAGGCCGAGGCCCGTAAACTCTCGGCTGAGCAGGAGGCCACCGCCACTACCGTCCGCGCCAAGGCCACCTCGGATGCCCAGAAGATCTCGGCCGAGGGCATCGAGCGCGAAGCAGCCGCTCGCGGCCGCGCCGAGATGCACGTCGAGACCCTCAGGGTCGAGAACACACAACGCATGTTCCAGGCCGAAGCCAGCGGCATCGAAGCCAAGGCCGACGCCCTCAAGAAGTACAACGACGCCGCGACGTTCCTGGAGTTGTCCAAGCTGCACATCGAGGCCGAGCGCGATATCCACATCGACCAGGCCAAGGCCATGGGCTCGGCGCTTTCGGGCGCCCAGATCCGCATGTACGGCGGCGGCGAGGGCACCGTCGACACCATCCGCGGCATGTTCACCCAGGGATTTGCGCTCGGCGAGGTTCTCGAAGGGGTGGCCCAGTCGCTGCCCGAGGGCCTGCGCAACCGCTTTGCCAGCAACGGCATCCGCGGCCTCTTCGGCCGGCCCTACAAGGAGGGCCAGTTCAAGGTCATGGTCGAGGATCTGACGCGCCTGGTGCGCCAGACCATGAGCACCCGCAAGGATCGCGAGGTGCCCTTCAGCCAGGCCGTGGGTCTGCTTGTGGAATCCGCCGGCGAGGATCAGGAACAACTGCGCGCCATCAATCTGCTGAAGGAGGCCAATGAGGCCGGCGCATTCGACGAGGTGCCGTTCGAGAAAGTCTGGTCGCTGTTGCTGGCTACGGCCAAGGCCGCCGACTAGACGCTTGATGATCCGTCCCGGCCACCCGCTCCCCCTCCCAACCACCCATCAATGGTACCCTGTGGGTGGTTGGGAGGGGGAGCGGGTGGCCGGGCTCTTGTAGCAACCAGTTGCGGTAAAGCGGCATGGCCGAATACGACGTCGTTCTGGACAGCGTCCACAAGACCTTCCCGGGCGAGGTTCGCGCCGTCATCGATTTCAATGCCGAGTTCGAGAGGGGTGAATTCGTCGCCATGCTGGGCCCCTCGGGTTGCGGCAAGACGACCATTCTGCGCATGATCGGCGGCCTCGAGGAGGTCACCCAGGGTAATATCTTCATCGCCGGGCAGAACGTTACCGATCTGCCGCCCTCGCACCGCGACACGGCGATGATGTTCCAGAGCTTCGCGCTTTTTCCCCACCGCACGGTCTTCCAGAACATCGAATTCAGCCTCAAGATGCAGGGCCTGGCCAGGGAGGAGCGCGACCGCCGCACCTGGGAGATGGCGGAGATGGTTGGCCTCGGCGATCTGGCGGGGCGCCGGCCGCACGACCTCAGTGGCGGCCAGCAGCAACGTGTCGCACTGGCCCGGGCGCTGATCTCGAAGCCCACGGTGCTGCTGCTCGACGAGCCGCTGGGCTCGCTGGACTACAACCTGCGCCAGACCATGATGGTCGAGCTCAAGAAGATTCAGCGTGAGACCGGCATCACCTTCATCATGGTCACCCACTCGCAGCAGGAAGCCATGTCCATGGCCGACAAGGTCATCGTCATGAGCGACGCCATCATCCAGCAGACCGGTACCTCCAGGGAAATCCACGAGGAGCCGCGCACCAAGTTCGTGGCCGAATTCATCGGCAACAACAACATCTTCCAGGGCACCATCAAGTCGCGCTCGGGCTCCATCGTTTTCGTCGAATCCGAGGACGCCACCTATTACGTGCGCATTCCTGAATATGTCCGCACGGTGAGGGTTGGCGAGGAGGTGCACTTTTCCGTGCGGGCCGATCTCTTGCACACCGGCGAACACCCCGAAATGGCCAACCGGGTGCGCGGCAACTACATCACCACGGAATTCATGGGCACCCTGGAGACCGACGTCTTCGAGATCACGGACGGCCTTTACGTTCACGTCGAACAGCATCGCCACCTGGCGGACCGGGTCTACAACATGGGCGAGGTGGAAACCATCTGCTGGCCGGCCGAAGCTGGTGTGCTGCTGGAGCAAGCGGGAAAGTAACCAGCGCGGTTCTTTCACAGGGTCGGCGGCCAAGCCGGCGACGCTTGCATAGCCCAGGTGGCCAGCCCAAGATGACGTGAGGGGAAGCGGCTGGCGGAGCGGGGCATGATCGATCAAACGGAAACGGCGGCGGCTGCCGCGCTACAGGCGGTGGACGAGATCGAGGTCCTGGTCCTGGTCGACAATCAGAGCGATTTTCTGTCCACGGTTCCCGAATCCGTGACGCCCGAGTTGCCCGGCCTGAGACGCGCGGGCCTGACCGAGATTTCCGGGGAGGGTCTGTGTTGTGCGCCTTGGGGGTTTTCGCTGGTGGTGACGGCTCGTCTGGGCGACAAGTCCCACACCGTGCTCTTCGATGCCGGGCCGGAAGACTACGCCGTCGAGCGCAACGGTGACCGGCTGGGAGTGGACTTCGGCGCCATCGAGGCGATCGTCCTTTCGCACGGGCACTTCGACCACGCCGGCGGCTTGCTGGCTGCTCTGGACGGCATTCGCGGGGCCAACGGCGGACACGCCGTTCCGGTCCATGTCAATTCCGGCATGTTCGAAACCAGGGGCGTGCGGCTGGCCGATGGCACGGTCGTGCCTTTCAAGGACATTCCGAACACCGACGAATTGGTGGACCACGGCGCCGAACTGGTCAATTCAGACCATTCGCGGCTGTTGCTCGACGACACCTTCTTCGTCAGCGGCGACATCCCCCGCATTACACCCTACGAAAAAGGGCTGCCCTCACATATCAGCCGCTCGGGCGACGGTGCGGACTGGCAATCCGACCCCTGGATCAGGGACGAGCGTTTCCTGGCAGTCAGAGTGCGAGACAAAGGCGTGGTCGTGTTCACCGCTTGCACCCACGCCGGCATCGTCAATGTGCTGGGCTGCGCTCGCGACCTGTTCGCGCCCGAGCCCTTGCACGCCGTGATGGGCGGTTTTCATCTCTCGGGCGCGGACTGCGAAGCGATCATCCCCGAGACCGTGGCCGACATCGGCGGGTTCGGCTTGAAGCGCATCGTCACCGGCCACTGCACCGGCTGGCGGGCAGTCCATGCCTTGATCAACGCCTTCGGTGAAGACGTCGTGGTGCCGACGGCGGTGGGCCGACTGCACGCTTTTTGAGGTTGCTTCGGAGCGAAGCTGCATCCACGTGATCATTTGGGGGTAGTCCCCAATGAAGACCGACTTGGGAATGTGTCCGTCATCACGGCGACAGGCCCCGAATCAGGTTATTGAATATCCGAGGGAGCGGCTAACACAGCAAAACGAGACGCTCATCCACGAAAGGGCAAACCGCCGGAAACGGCGGGGCGCAAAATTCGAGCCTAAGGTCCGCACCATCGAAAGATGCCGGCTAGGGCGGTCGAATTTCCGAATGGAGGTAGAAATGGCTCGCTTGGCCGAAGGTTCTTTTTCAGACGTCTTTGCGGCTTGCCGCGGCATAGCCGGTACCGGCGCAGCGGTGACCATGAGACTGGTTGCCCTGGCCGCGCTGTTGATTGCCCTGGCCACTCCCGCTTTTGCCGAGGAACCGGTTACCTGTCGCGATGCGGTCGCTGAGAGCAACTGGCAAGCCGCCTATCAGGAATGTCTCTGGGCAGCCAACAACGGTGAGGTCTATTCGCAGATTACCCTGGCCTATATGTACTACCAGGGCCAGGGCGTGCCGCAGAATTTTGCCCAAGCTGCGAAATTGTTTCGCCAGGCTGCCGAGACCGGCAATGCCCTGGCCCAGAACAACCTCGGTTTCATGTACAGCAACGGCCAGGGCATGTTGCAGAACTATGTCCTGGCCCACATGTGGTACAACCTCGCGGCGTCCCAAGGCGAACAAACCGCCCTCAGGAATCGGACCCACCTGGAGCGGCTGATGCCCCCTGCCCAGATTGCCGAAGCACAAACCCTGGCCAAAGACGCGAGCGCCCGGTCCTCTGGCGCATTGGCTTCGGCGATGCCTGTTTTCGATAGCCCGGTAGCGGTCGGTTCGCGGTGAGGGACCACTCCTGGCGGGCCGTCCACGCCCTGATCTGTATTTGGAGCAAGGTTCGGCTGCGGCAATTGGCTGACAATCGTCGAGGCATACCGGCAGGTATCAAGCTGCTTCGTCGAAATTGCCGAGCACATCCCTGGAGATCGTCATAAAGGCCTCCAGGGCCGGGGATAGCCATTTGTCCTGGTGCCAGATCATGAGCGTCTTGCAGCGCAATCCCTGATCCCGCCAGCGCAAGACAGCCAGTCTGCCTCGCTGGGTTTCCTCCCTGGCCGCCACCTCCGGCAGGATGCTTATGCCAACGCCGGCGCAGACGCATTCTTTCATGGTAGCGACGCTGTTGAATTCGTGGATCGATTCAGGCTCGACCTTCAACTCGTCAAGGATCCGCTCGAAGCCTCGGCGATAGCTGCAATCGGAGCGCGAAAGCAGAACATTCTCACCGGCGAAATCGGTCGCTTCAACGACCTTGCGGCGGGCCAAGGGATGATCAGGATGGGGCA
>PVBE012658184.1_pt1 | contig 16620 bp, 16 predicted proteins | sample 1631181 | NCBI WGS metagenome assembly PVBE01 (sample SAMN08397723, study PRJNA350692) | Marine metagenome, whole genome shotgun sequencing project. | isolation source: water | place: Pacific Ocean | collected 2012-04
CATACCGGATGCGAAACTCGTCGCGGTAGAGGTCGCGACCGACGGTGACGGGATTGCAAATGCGTCCGTCGCCTCAGGGAAATCGGCAGCCGACGACGTCGCATACGACGGGGTCGGTATTGCGAACCCATAAGTGGACGTGGCGCCGGTGCCCATGTACGCAGTGGTGTCCCCGGCTGCGGTATATGAAAGCCCCGGAGTGCTATCGGGCAGATCTGGAATGGCGGAAGGAGCATTCGTCGAAAGGGTTATCTGCGGTATGGTGATCACTGAAGAGGTCGCGGTCTCAGGAAGAGCGGTCCCGGTGGTCTCGCCTGCAGTTGGCACCACGAACGCAAGTTCGGTTTCCGGCAGCTTTGTGCCGGCAGCTTCGTTGGGTGGGGTCAGCGTTGGAATCGTGAAGTACGAATCCGTCTCGGGAATCAGGGTTAGGTTGGGCACCGGATCCAGTAGGACTCCTGGCGTCCAATGGATTTCGTAGGCGATGTTCGAGTCCGCGGCGGTGCCTGTGAATTCGCCGAAAGCGGCGAGACCGGTCCCGGGCAGAGTGCTGCCCGGCAACGTGCTAGGGATGGTTCCACCGCTGATCGTCGTGATGTCGGTGAACACCACGTTGACCAACAGCGTGTCTTCAGTAGTTGAGGTCAAGCTAGAGATATCGACGAAGCCGCCGGTGGGCTGTACCGGCAGGTCGACGTCCAAAGCCTGCGGGCCGACTTGGTTTAGCAGCCGAACGCGTGAGATGGAGGACACGCCCCCCCCGGCGGGAATCGTGAGTGTCCCGGTGAACACGACGGTTTGCCCCAGCAGATACTGGCTAGCGTCGCTGGTCATTAACATGTGCGCGCCGCCATTTTGGCTTTGTACCGCACCTCGATTCAAGAAAATCGATACCATGATCAGGCCAAAGAGTAAGAACGCAGAGTAGGCTAACGATTTTTTTTCCATCTATCTCCGCCTTGGTGATTGGACTTCATGTTATCCCGATACCGGGGGCCTCTAAACCAAATCAAAAAAAGGTGCCACACGCAGTGGCTCCCAAGATAGCAATGGCGCCATTATAGCGGGTTCCTGGTGGATGTCAATGCTACGCGACCTTGATGTAGGCGATCCGCATCGTGTTCTTCACGGAACTTTCGTCGCATTCGTCGTGGCCGGATTGACGCTCGCTCCCCAACTCAATGGCGCTGTCGGCGCCTCGTCAACAATTGGCGCAATCACGACAAACGGCCAATCCAGTCGCGTCGAATCCGCTGATCGCGAAGGTATCCCTGAAAATCCCGCGACCTGCGGCGTCGCCGTGCCAATCACTAGTCTGGACGGATTTCTGCAAATCCGAAACATTGCCTTCCACCTCGGAGTGCAGATAATCGCCAGCCGGAATTTCGCCATCGACGCTGAACGCTCAAACGCTCGTGGATCCGCGATGAGGAGGATAGGATCGGGCAACAAGTCAGTCGTTCCGGTTGAAGACGAGAACAGGTTCACAACCGGTCCTCTGCGCGCCCGCGGTGTGGTCGAAATCTCTTCATTCCCACTTCAGCGAATCGCTTAGAAGCGACAGAATCACAAGAGATTGACCAGTTTGTTGCGCAGAACAACGCGTACGATCGACAGCACAACCGCGCTGCTCATGATGAAGACGACCGCGGACCAACTCCACGGATATATGACTAGACCGAACGCGGTTCCCGCGGCCGGTGGATGCTCAGTGTTTGTGGAGACCATCAGCAGCGTCCCCAGGCCGACGGCGAGTGCGGCCGCAACGTCGGCAACGAACCGTGAATCTTGAGCGGCCGAATCTACAATCGGAACCATCGTCAGAGCGGAAATCAGCGCCCCTGCGATCACCGCGGCGAGGTGTCCACCGATGACCCTCCTCGGCGTCGACGCGACGCTGTCGGGGAATACGAATATCGTGAACGCCGTCGAAGCGACAGCGACGACAATTGCAGCGCGGAATACCGCGTCTTCGACCAGTAGAATCAGAATCAGCGATACGGTCGCCAATCCGGATTGGAACAAGTAGTTCTTGGGACGCACCCGTATCCGGTGGTCGAAGACATGCCACAACAGCGTTGCCTGGTTGGCGGCGGGGCGGAGACGTCTGGGTATATGGGGATGCGGCGGTCTCAAGCGCTTGCGGCTCCTCACTGCACCCTGAGGATTCGGCTACAGGGATTCATACGATAAAGGCGTCAAAGGCTGGAGTGCAAGGGCAACATGCGCGACGAATCGACGCGTACACTGCGTTGACATTGAGAGCGACCGCCCGTAAAATCGCTGATAGCGTTCGAGCGTAAGTCAAACTGCAATACAACCGCACGACACAAGCCGCTCCGCTTCCCTTCACGAACGACAAAACCGTCGTCGGGTTGCGCCCGCCGGATTCACCGTCGCGAGGATCGATTTGCGAGAGACCTGGGAACCGAAACCTGGCGATAGGGTAATCAGGCATCCTCGCCAAGAGGAACTCGAACCCGTCCGAGTTACGGTCGAGCAACGTAGAGTCCAGTCGCGAGCGGTTGCTTCTCCGCTCATCATCATCTACACGTTCGCCGCTCTGATCGCAATCGGAACGGTCTTGTTGTCACTGCCGTTTACCCACGTTGGCGGCGGCTTCACCCCTTTCATGGTAGCCCTCTTCACTTCGACCTCGGCCGTCACCGTGACCGGGCTCGTGGTGAGGGACACCGCTGCGTACTGGACCACCGGCGGGCAAGCAATTCTGCTCGCCCTGATGTTCGTCGGCGGACTGGGTTTCATGACGTTGGCCACGTTCCTCCTGATCCTTATCGGGCAGCGAGTGACCTTGACCCAACGACTGCTAATACGCGAGGGGTTGGGCGTTAGGCAATTGGGCGGGTTGGTCGGGCTCTCCATGCGGATCGTCGCTTTGGCCGTCGGCATCCAGATAGTTGGGTTCGTCGCTCTTGCGATCAGATTCTGGTTCCTTTACGACCCGGGCGAGGCGCTGTGGCAGGCTGCATTTCATGCGGTGTCCGGATTCAACAACGGCGGATTCATAATCTTTAAGGAAGAAGGCGGCACTGCCGCGTTCAAGTCGGACGGCGCCGTGATAGGCGTCATCATGGTGTTGACGATTCTTGGAGGCCTCAGCTACGCGGTTATGGTCGACGTGGCCAAAAATCGAAAATTCACGCTGTTGGGTCTCAACACAAAACTTGTGCTGATCATGACGCCCTTGCTGCTGGCCCTGGGCATGGGACTGTTCCTGGCGTTCGAATATCAGAATGCTGGAACTTTAGGAGATCTGTCGGTCGGCGAAAAACTCACGTCAGCGTTGTTCGAGTCGGTCAATACCAGATCCGGTGGCTTCAGCGTGGTCGACTATACCGCCACGAAGCAGCACACGAATTTCATCATGACCAGTTTCATGTTCGTCGGCGGAGCGTCGGCCTCCGTTGCCGGCGGAATCAAAATCAACACCGCGGCTGTCGTGTTGGTGGCGGTGCTGTCCACGATTCGCGGACGGGCGCACGCTTCGGCATTCGGCAGAGAGATCGCCGAAGAGCAGGTTCGGCGAGCGCTGGTCGTTGGCGCTATCTCGACCGTAATCGTATTCGTAATCGTTCTTTTGTTGGTGTTTACGAACAGCGAGTTCGATTTCCTCAGCCTGTTGTTCGATGCCGTGTCAGCCTTCGGAACCGTGGGCTTGAGCACCGGAATCACGGAGAAGCTGTCGGCATCGGGGCAATTCATCCTCGTCATCGCTATGTTCGTCGGCCGGATTGGGCCGTTCGCTCTCGGTTTGGCGTTGACGCAAAGGTCGGAAGGGGACCGGTTACGGTTCGCTCAAGAACACGTTACAATAGGTTGACCAAATTGAGGTGCAGCAGCCAGGATCAGGTGAATCAAAGATGAAAAGACAGATCGCAGTTATGGGTTTGGGCAGGTTTGGATCTTCGGTCGCCACATCTCTTTATAACCTCGGTCACGACGTGCTCGCCATCGATAAGGATGAGACTCGAGTCCAGGGAATCATGGGCCAGGCAACCCACGCGCTAACCGGAGACTGCACTAACGACGCGGTGCTCAAGGAATTGGGCATCTCCGATTATCACGCCGCTGTCGTCGCGATCGGTTCCGACGTCGTGTCGTCGATCATGGCTTCGGTGCTTCTGAAGACGATGGGCGTTCCGTACGTCGTGTCGAGAGCGCACAACGAGCTCCACGGCAACACGCTCGAGCGAATCGGCGTCGACAAAGTCGTCTACGCCGAGGAGGAGATGGGAAACCGTCTGGCTCACGGCATGTTCAACCCCAACGTCGAAGAGTACCTCGAAATCACCCCCAACTTCGGGATCAGCAAGCTCAAGATTCCGCCACAGTTCGTGAACATGAGCCTCAAAGAGCTAGGGTTTTCGAGCCCAAGGAACAAGTACGGATTGGTGGTTTTGGCCATCCGCCGGGGCAAAGACATCACGTTGAACCCCGACACCGATGATCGACTCCGCGCCGACGACTGGCTTGTGCTGGCCGGTCGAGACGACATGCTCGATCGCTTAGAAGCGATCGCCGAGGACATCTCCCCGGTCGGCGCCAGACTCTAGCTGGTCGCCAACCGCCTGATCGGTTCTCCGCAATGTCCGAAACAAGATCAATCCGATTGGAATGGTGAAAGATTGAAGGTAGGTTCTGTATTGGTCCCCGTAACGGGTGACCCGAACGACGAAGACATGGTTCGTCTGGCTTGTGAATTGCTCGAATCCAGCCGCAGCCGAGTTCACATCCTGTATGTGATCGAAGTCGAACGAAGCGTCCCGGTCGATTCTGAAGTCGCTCCGGAGGCAGCCAAGGGCGAACAGGTCCTGAAGGATATGGAGCAGGTCACACGGAACTACAAATGCCAGATGGTTGCTGAGCTCGTCCAAGCTCGCACCGCGGGCGCCGCCGTGGTGCACCAAGCCGTGGACAAAGGCGTCGAGGCAATCGTACTGGACTCGTCGCACCTCGAAAGATTCGGGGCCTATGCTCTGACCGAGCCCATCCCTTACATCCTGAAGAACGCCCCGTGCCGCGTGCTGATTTCACGGTCGGCTCCGGTCAAGGCGCAAGCCGGTCGCCCGTAGGGCGGTCGGAGTCGTCGACTAACGGTACCCGAGACATGATCGCGCGCCAAGAAATGAGCAGACCCGGCCTTCGACTGGTCATTATCGTCGGCTGCGGTCGCACCGGCGCCGCGATTGCCGCGGCCATGTCCGAGACCGACGCCACGGTCTATATCCTCGATATTGACGCAACCGCATTTGACCTGCTGCCCGTCGGACTTGTCGATCAAGGACATATCGTACCGATTCTCGGAGATGGCACCTTGGAGCGGGATCTGCGGCGAGCATCGACCCAAGACGCGGACGTCTTCATCGCTGTTTCCGGCAAAGACACAGCTAATGCTCTGTCGGCCCAGATCGCGCACCATATATTACGGGTCCCCAAAGTGATCTGTCGGCTCGGCGACCCAGTCATGAAAGAAATGTACGAGGGACTCGAGCTCGCGATTGTGAGCCCAACGGGCCTTGTGACCGAGCTGATAATCGATGCGACCGACGGGTAAATGACATGTATATTTTGATCGTAGGAGCCGGCCGAGTCGGCGCTGCCGTGGCAAAACAGCTTCTGATGGCCGAGCACGAGATTACAGTGATCGACAATGATCCCGATCGGTGCATCGTCATCGAGGAGGAGCTCGGCGGCGTGGCGGTCCTCGGCGAAGGCACCGAGGCGGCAATCCTCGGCAGGGCCGGCGCCAACCGCGCCAACGTTTTCATTGCGACTACTCGCCGTGACGACGAAAACCTGGTCGCTTGCCAACTGGCCAAACACTGGTTCGGCGCAACCCGAGTCGTCGCCTTGGTCAATGTTCCGGAGCACGTGGAGTTGTTCAACCGATTGGGAATCGATGTTTCGGTGAACACCGCGCAACTCCTCGTGAACAAAATTGAAGACAGCCTCAGCACGATGCTGACCGAAGAAGCCGGAGGCTTTTGATGACGGATCGGCTCGCGTTTCTCGGACCTGCGGGCTCGTACTGCGAGCAAGCCGCGGTCGCCTATAGCTCGAACACCGAGCTTGTACCGTTTGCGGGCATCCCGGCTGTCGTCGCCTCCGTGGATCAGGGACTGGCCGATGAAGCGATAGTTCCGATCGAAAATAGCCTCGAGGGCAGTGTCACGTTCACGCTCGATCTGCTGATTCACCAAACCGACCTGAAGATCAAATACGAAGTGGTCGTGCCAATCGAACACTGTTTGCTGGTAGACGGCGATTTGGGTGCCGCCGACATCGAAGCCGTCTATTCGCACCCGCAAGGTTTGGCGCAGTGTCGCGCTTATTTGACCAAGAACATGCCCGAGGCATCGCACGTCGCTTCGCTCAGCACCTCGGGCGCGGTAGAGGACATGCGGAACAGCCCAGTCCCAGCCGCCGCGATCTCGAGCCTTCGCGCGGCGCAACTCTACGGAGCACGAGTTTTGGAGCAGGGAATCGAAGACGGGCACAACAACCAAACGAGGTTCGTCGTCCTTGCCAATCAAGACGAAGGTCGCACCGGAACCGACAAGACATCGATATGCTTCGACTTTCAAAGCGACGCGCCAGGCATGTTGCACGAAGCCCTGGGTGAGCTGGCGAGTCGCAACATCAATCTGGTCAAAATCGAGTCTCGACCCGACAGACAAAGCCTGGGACGATACGTGTTCCTCATCGACATGGAGGGCCATCGCGAAGATCGGGACGTCAGCGCAGCCCTAGGCGCGCTGAAGGCCGCATCGTCGATGTTCAAGGTGCTTGGCTCGTATCCGATGTCCGTGAACTCTGTTGTGAAGTAATTCGGGGTTCTTCGACATTTCCATCAGCACGCAGACGAGCCGCTCGATCATCCCTCTGTATGCACAGAAAGCGGATCGACCGGCTCGATTTTCGTGTCCCTGGTTGTCGAGTGCGGTGAGTTCTAGGCCTTGGTCTCTTCGTCTGTGGAATCGATCGTTTCGTTGGCTGCTTGCTCGGCTGAGTCGACTACGTTTTCCGCAGCCTCTTCCGCAGCTTCGATAACCTCTTCCGCAACTTCGATGTCTGCGCCGTTCACGTCGATATCGTCGGCTCCGAGTCCGGCTCGGGACATGACCGTCCCAACCGCGCCGGCGCCTCGCTCTCGGACTGTCTCGATGGCCGGGCTGACTACTCGCTCGGAAACCGTCTCGAACGCCGGGCCCATCCGGTATCGAAGCCCTGCGGCGGCTTCATCGGCACGCGATCGCAGCACCTCGCTGCGATCCCAGATGTCTGCCCTTGTCTCGGATCCCGCCTTCGGCGCCATGAGCAAGCCTATCAGCGCTCCGATAATTCCGCCTATGAAAAGCCCTAACGCGAAGGATCCGCCGCCGTTGTCGTTATTTGCCATCGTCTTTGTCTCCTTTGCGTTTGCGTCCGCCGGCCATGCCTGCCACGAACCCAATCGAGCGACCCAGCATGCGCAGGCCACGTGGGTTGGATGTAGCAGGTTGTACGACCTTCTCCGATACTAAGTCGATCATCTCCTCGGCTTTCTGGGCCATTCGGCTCGCCGCGTTGATCAAGCCAATGACCTTGCGAATTAATATGAGGAACATGATCAAAGCCGCAGCCAGTAGGAAGAGCAGCAAGACATCTCGGACAAGGCCGACTATAACGGCTACGTCTGTGACAATATCCAAGTGTTCCTCCCGGTTCTAGCGGCCCCGAAATCATCCTAGCATGGGGGTGTGGTTGCCGCAATGCTCTCCAGGCGCAGTATGCGAAGCGCACATTGCGCGGACAATGAGAGGGGGCGCGTAAGTGTCGCGCCCCCGAATATTTATGACGTCGCGAACGCCTGTCGGAGGGTCTCCCCGGGCGTCTAAGACTTCGGCTGAATAAGCATGCGCATTGCGCCGGACGGGTCGTTGCGCTGCGTCAGGATCGTGTGCTGGCCGCTCTCGGCCCACACGATGATGTCGTACGTGTTGAGCACGTCGGGGATAATCACCTCGATGAACGAGTCGCCGTCGCCGTCGATTTGAGTGGTCAACGCGGCAAGGATTCCGGCGCACGTCTTGCCGGCGCCGTCGATAACGACCCAGCCATCTGTCTTGGCGCCACCGTTTACGCCGCCGATCTTGGGCACGCTGTCGGAGGTCGGTCGCACGTCAATCTCGCCGGTCTCTCGCAGAATGACCTGTCGCTTGAACTCGGCCACTGCATCGCGGTGTACGCCGGATTTGCGATCGCCAGCCTGGCAAACCGCGCCGCGGACGCCGACGATGTCGGGGTTGATGCGGGCGAGCTCGTCCAGGTCTTCCAGCCGGACGTGTCCCGAGAGAGCCGTGCTCATCCCGAGCTTCTTGCCTTCGAGGACCATGGCTCGCAGATCGGGCTCGTCGAGGAAATCGAAAAGATTCCTGCCGTCTTTCGTGAGCGTGTCGATCAAGAATCCGTCGCATTTGCCGTCACGGGCCATGTCGACAGTGTGTTTCGCGTCGAGCCCGTCGTAGAGCGGGTTGTCAGCGAAAAGCGATCCGATGAGTTTGGTTTCGAAGCCTTCCAGAGCTTCCCGGCAGGCGAGCAAGGTCTCGACCGCGGCGTCGTACTCCGTGTTCATGAAGCCGACTTTCACCGACGTCGCGTCGATGACTCCCGCCGCGTAGGCGGCCATCGCGACGGTGCCGACCTGGTTGGGCACCACTCCGAGCGTAACCGAGGCATGGCGGTCCATGGGGATCGCTTCACGGACGGCCTTGACGGTCAACGGATGTGCCGAGCCGACCAGCGCTTCCTGCAGGTTCTTGACGTCGACGATGTCCGCTCCGCCGTGCAGAGCCTCAAACGCCTCCGGCAAATTTTGGACGCTTACCATTAGAATCATGTTAGTTCACCTGCCCATCGATCTGCTGCTTGGCCACCGATATTTCCTGCCTCAGCCGGGCCTTTTCGTCGTCTGATAGGTCAGCTAGGGGAGCCCGGACGTGACCGTGGGTCAGGCCCATCAACTCGCCCCAGTACTTGCAAAGGGATGCGGGCAATGCGCCGCCAAACTTCTTGACGGTGTACTGCCACCAGGTGTCCGAAACGTCCTTCATGGGTTTGACGTGGGAGTCGTAGAACTCCTTGTCGAGATCGCCGGACATCGCTTTGTCGATGAACTGGACGTAGTAGTTTTTCTCGGGAGTGTCGAACCGCCAGTCGGAGGTGTTCGCGAACATTACTTGCTGCTCGAATCCCAACTCCTGGCCTTTGAAAAGGATCCACTCGTCGGGAGTGCTGATGATCGCGTCTTGGCCGACAAGCTGGTGTGTCTCGATCGAGAGCTCCGGATTGAAGCTAGCTTCCTTGACGCCCACGACATTCGGGATTGCGCATATCTGTTCAAGGCCCTGCGCGCTCATCACGATTCCGAACTGCGGCGAGTTGTAGTACATGATCGCCATCGGGGTCTCATCCGCCAGATGCCGGACCCAATCGATCACCTGCTGTTCGGTCTTGGTGACGAAGTAGGGCGCCGCCAGAATCAGCAAATCGAAGCCGACGTTCTCGGCGTGGTGAGCGAGGTCGACCATCGATTTGGCCGAAGTGTGGGTGACGTGTGCGCCGATGGGCCAGTCGCCGACGGCCGCATCGGCCACGGTGTCATAGACACGGAGGCGCTCTTCGTGAGTCAGGCTCCAGAACTCGCCCATTCCCCATGTACAGCCCCCGCCTCGGACGCCGAGGGACCTGATGTGGGCGACGTTTCGCTTCAAAGCGTCTTCGTCGAGCTCGTCGTCGTCCGTAAACGGCGTCATTATCGTGGTCCACTGGCCGCGAAGATTCTCTCGCGCCCAGTCCATCGCTTCGCTCTTGGTATATTCAGCCATGCTGCAACTCCTCGGCTGTTCTGTGGCAGTCAGACAAGTGTAGGTGTGAACCCAGATGGCGCCTTGGCGCGATAATGGTAGCCATGCCCCTAAACTGTGTCAACTTGGGCGATATCGACGAGATATGAGGATTGTGTGACGTGTCCGCTAAAGCAAACGCTCGGGCGGAACCAAACGCACGGGCGGAACGAGGATTGCCGATCAACGGTCCTCCTCATCGTCTAATCCGAACATCAGCCGGGCGGCGTCAAGTTGGGCGGTGCTGGCCTTGTGTTTGAGGAACATCGTCGGGTCATGCAGAAGCCGGTTGACGATGGAGCGCGTCATCGCTTCCATCACGTCTCTGTCGCCGTCGGACGAGGACATCAGATGCCTCAAGGCTCGCTCGATCTCTTGCTGTCGGATGTCTTCGGCCCGCATCCTCATCGATCGGACCATCGCCTCCGAGTCCAGCGAGTCCCACCAGCGGCCGAACCGCGCCAACTCGTCCTCGACGATCCTTTCGGCGTCTTGTGCCGCTCGTTTGCGTTCTTGCAGATTGTCCTCCGCGATAGAGGACAGGTCGTCGATGTTGAACAGTCGAACCTTCGGGAGTTCAGCAACCGACGGCTCCACGTCTCTGGGGACAGCGAGGTCGAACATGAACAATCTGCCACCGGAGCCGTTGGCTGAGTGCAAGGCGTCCGACACCATGGCGGTCGACAAAATGTACTCGGGCGCGTCGGTGGCCGAGATCACGATGTCGACCCGCTTGAGTGCGTTCGGTATCTCTTCGAATGGAACCGCGGCGCCCGACAACTCGGCTGCCAGGTCCTCGCTGCGCGACATGGTTCGGTTTGCGATCTGCAGGTCTCGGACCCCGGAAGAGCGCAAAGCCACGGCGACCAATCGTCCCGCATCCCCCGCGCCGACCAACAGGACCCGCCGGCCTTCCAATCCCCCCAACTCGCGTTTCGCCAATCTGACGCCAGCGTAGCTAATGGATAGGGGATTGCGGCTGATTTCAGTCTCTTCTCGAACTCGGCGGCCGGATTTGACCGCGGCGTGGAACAGACCGTTGAGCGCAGCACCGACAGAATCGGCGTTCGATGCTGTTGCAAGAGCGTCGCGAACCTGCCCGAGTATCTGAGGTTCGCCGACTATCATCGAATCGAGTCCGCTGGCGACCCGGAATAGGTGCTGCGCGACGTCGCCGTCGACGGCGGTGTTGAGATGTGGTGCGATCGATTCGCGTGGCAGTCCGTGGAAGCCGACAATGAACCGGCCGATGTGCTCAGCGGCTGCTTCGGGGTTGGCGGCCGCGGCGTAGACCTCGGTCCGATTGCACGTGGAAAGTATGACTGCCTCGCCTATCCGGCGTTGGAGGTCCGGCAGCGCGAGGGATGTCTGTTCTTTGGAAAATGAGACCACCTCGCGTATTTGGAGCGGGGCGGTCTTGTAATCGACTCCGACGAGAAGGATTCTCAAAATTGGTCTCAGCAGCTTGCGTTAGCCGACTAGCCTTGGGTCACCGCCTTGATCTGAGTTCGGAGGCAACGAGTGCAAATGTTGACTTTCTTGGGCGCCCCGTCAACGTATATAGTGGCCTTGTGCACGTTGGCGAACCAGCGCGTGCGCGTGTGGCGCTTCGAGTGACTGACGTTGTTGCCGGACTGACCGGCTTTGGCGCATATTTCGCATCTAGCCATAGTAAACCTTTGACTGAGAAATGGGCTTTGAGTAAAATCGGTTCGCGACGACCGGAATCGAAAGATGTCTGGCGCACGCGTTCTCACGCGTCGGAGGCGCGGCGAATTTGTCTGATAAAGATAACATAACGGGCTCCCGCACGACAATGAGATCGATGGACTCGTCCGCGCCAATAGGCTCCAAAGTCGAATACGACGGCCGAGACCTGACCGCCATGTTCGCCGTTTCCTTGGCGTTGATGGAGCGCAGCGTCGGTGTCATCAATCGGCTCAACGTGTTCCCTGTCCCGGACGGCGACACCGGCGTGAACATGTTCCTGACGCTCAACGACATCGTCGCCCGCGCCCAAGAACTGGACAGCGCCTCGGCCGGGACGGCGTCGCAAGAGATGGCGTCGGCTGGACTTCTGGCCGGTCGGGGCAATAGCGGCGTGATCCTTTCGCAATTCTTTCAAGGCATCGCGGAGTGTCTGGCTGACCGTCCTACGTTCGGCACAACCGAGATGGCCGCGGCGTTCTTGCGGGCGACCGTCCGGGCGTATTCGGCAATCGGCCACCCTCGAGAAGGAACGATTCTGACTGTGATTCGCGCCGTCGGCGAGAGTGCGCGGTCCGCTAGCTCAGGCAACATGACGGACATGTTCAACATTGTTTGCGACGCCGCCTACGATGCGGTGGCGCGGACACCGTCGATGCTCGACGTCTTGAGGCAGGCCGGTTTCGTCGACGCCGGCGGCTATGGACTCTACGTGATCCTTGAAGGCATGCGCAGCCATCTCAAAGGCGATGGTTCTGAGGCTCGCGTTATGGCCCCGCCGAATCCGGATTCATCCGATAGGTCGCCGGGCGAGGTCCCTGAAGAATTCCTCGACGAAATCGACGCTGAAGAGTACGGATTCTGCACCCAATTTCTTGTTCAGGGCGATTCACTGGACGTTGACTCGATCAAATCGACGTTGAACGAGATCGGACAATCCTCCGTGGTAATCGGCGACGCGCAGATGGTCAGAGTGCACGTTCACGCCGTCGACCCTGAACCGATCATGGAATTCGGCAAGGGCTTGGGCGAAGTCAGCCACGTCGCCGTGCAAGACATGGACGAACAACGCCGGATGTACTCCATCCAACGGCGAGCGGAGTTGGGCGGCGGGACGGCGGCGGCGCCTGCATCCGTGATTGCCATCGCGTGGGGCAAGGGCCTCGAAGCCGTGTTCACGGAAAATGGCGCGAGTTCGGTGCTCCGAGGCGGCGACACGATGAACCCCAGCGTCGGGCAGATACTGGCCGCCGTCGAAGACGCGCCCACGACGGATGTCGTACTGCTTCCGAACAACTCGAATATCTTGACCGCGGCGAACCAGGCGGTCGAACTTTCGTCGAAGAACCTGGCCGTCGTGCCCTCGGTCACAATACCGCAGGGAATCGCGGCTTTGCTGGAGTTCCGATCCGAGATCGGTCTCGAGCGCAACGTCTCGCAGATGGCAGGCCGTTTGTCGGACGTGCGCACCGGCGAGGTGTGCAGAGCGACCCGCGCGGTGGAAATGGACGGCGTCGACGTGAAAGAAGGTCAGATCATCGGCCTGGTTGACGGATCGCTGATCGTAGCGGATGCCGATCCGGGGCAGGTGCTGACGCAGGTCGTTGAAGGCGGGCTCGTCGAGGACTCAGAAATCGTTACCGTATTTTGGGGCGACCTCGTCATGGAAGCCGAAGCTGCAAAGGTTGTCGATGAGCTGTTGGCGAAACATCCTGGCGTAGAATTTGAGATCATGGATGGCGGACAACCCCACTACCACTACTTAGTCTCCATCGAATAGAGGTCAGAATGGCCGTTAAGATCGTCACCGACAGCACCTCCGACCTGCCGAGGCCCCTCGCCGAGGAGTTGGGCATCGAGATCGTGCCCCTGAGCGTCCAATTCGGCGCCGAATTGTTCAAGGACGGCGTAACGATGACGCCGGATGAATTCTTCGATCGTCTAACGACGGGAGAGCATTTTCCCACGACGTCACAACCGTCCGTCGGAGAATTTGTCGAAGTGTACGAAAGACTCAGCGCGGACGCGGACGGGATCGTCTCCGTCCACGTATCGGACAAAGTCAGCGGCACGCTCAATTCGGCGCGCGTCGCGGTCGAACAAGCCAACGTGGGTTGCCCTATCGAAGTGCTGGACACCTACACGGCCTCGATGGGCGTCGGGATGGCCGCAATCGAAGCCGCCCGAGCCGCCAACGCGGGAAACGATGTCGCTCGAGTGGCCGAGCTCACGACGGAAGCAATTACCCGCTGTCAGACGTTCGCGCTCTTGGATACGCTGGTCTACCTGGAGAAGGGCGGCAGAATCGGCAAGGCGCAGGCGCTGCTCGGAACACTGCTCCGGGTCAAGCCGATGATCATTTTGCGTGACGGCGAAGTCTACGAACTGGCTAAAGAACGGACACAGCGAAAAGCGATCGCCAGGTTGGAGAGAACCGCGGAGCAGTTCGCTCCCTTGGAGGGCATGGCCGTCATGTACTCGACGATCCGTGACGAAGCCGACGCGATCGCGGAACGATTGTCGGGATACATGACCGCTGGAAACGAGCCGATGGTCGTCCAGTTCGGCCCCGTGCTCGGCACATACGTGGGCCCCGGAGCCCTCGGCATCGGATTGTTGAGCGCCCCCAAATAAGACCGCCAAGACGGTCCGAATATCAGCGCCGAACCCAGGCCAGGTTGTATTCCTTCCAGGGTTGATCTGGGCTATGCTGGGTCATTATGGCGACGAACGGGCCGGACCCCCGCGACACCCTTCTCAAGATACTGGCGCTGGAAAGAGCACGAGGTTTTCGAGACACCGCTGTGATCGGCGGCCTTGAAAAATTCCTGCGGCGTCATGCGGACACCCTTGCCCCGAAAATCGGCAAAGCTCCGGCATACAAGCGCTGGTCACCCGACGAACGCGCGCGCTGGGCGGACGACATCGCTAAACTTTTCGACAGTCCGAAGCCTCCAAACGGCAAAGTGACAGCCACGGCCAACACGCCCCAACCCCAGATTCGGAGACAACCCCGTCGCCCTCGAACGAATCCCCAGAAACCGTTGCTTCTGACCGATGACGTGTCCACCATCAACGGCGTCGCCAAACAGACCGCGAGCCGGTTGTATCGAATGGGCATCGAGCGGGTCGGCGACCTCGTGTTTCACTTCCCACATCGGCACGACGACTATACCGATGTACGGAAAATCGCGAACCTGACCCCCGGCGAGGACCAGACGATAATCGTGGCCGTTTGGGAAGCGACGGAGACCGGCTCGGGACCCGGTAGACGGTCGACCGAGGCAACCCTGGGCGATGACTCTGGGACGATCCGAGCGATATGGCACAACCAGCCCTGGGTGGCGAGAACGCTGCGATCGGGAATGAGGTTGGCCGTTTCCGGGAAGGCGAGTGTATTCCGAGGGCGATTCGTCTTGAACTCGCCTCGATTCGAAGAGCTGACCCATGGGGAAGATCCATCGGGCTCTGGCCGCATCGTCCCGGTGTATGCCTCGACAGACGGCCTCACCCCGACGCGTATCCGAGGCGTCGTCAAACAGGCGCTGGACGCGACGTTGACGCAAGTCGACGAGTTCATGCCCGATGACATCCTGGAGCGGCTGGAACTTGTCGGGCTCCGTGACGCGGTCGCTCAAATGCATAACCCTGAGACCCAAGCCCAAAAACAGGCTGCCCGTTATCGACTCGCGTTCGATGAGTTGTTCATGATGCAGTTGACGGTCACGACTCAGAAGCACCAATGGCGTCAAGAGGGCGCCGGCGCCCCGCTGGTCACTGCGACCAAGCAGATCGATGAGTTCCTGTCTTCGTTGCCGTTCCAACTGACGGGTGCGCAGACAACTGCCCTCGATGAGGTTTTGGCCGATATCAGGTCCGACCGGCCGATGCGGCGCCTGCTTCAGGGCGACGTCGGCAGCGGCAAAACGGCGGTTGCCGCCACCGCGATGGTCGCCGCGGCGCATCAAGGCAAGCAATCGGCCCTGATGGCGCCGACGGAGATTCTGGCGGAGCAGCATTTCCTGACCATCGCGAAGCTGCTCTCCGGATCCGATCCATCCGCCGACGGTCAACACGTCGTGACAATCGATGTCACTGGCTTGGATCGACCGTTGGCGGTGGCGCTGTTGCTGGGACGGCAACGCAAGCGCGTCAAAGATGACGTACGAACGATGCTGGCGAGTGGCGCTATCGACATCGTGATCGGGACTCATGCGCTGATCCAGGGCTCCGTCGAGATGCCTGAGCTTGCCCTCGTGGTGGTCGACGAGCAGCATCGGTTCGGCGTAATGCAACGCGCCTCCCTGGGCGAGAAGGCCGCCCGTCCTCACGTGTTGGCGATGAGCGCGACGCCGATACCGCGATCCTTGGCGCTCACCGTGTACGGAGACCTCGACGTGTCCGTGATCGACGAGTTGCCGCCAGGTAGAAGCTTCGCCAGAACGCGCTGGGTCGAGACTGAGCGCCGCGACGCTGCTTACGACCTAATCAGAGAGCAAGTCGAAGCGGGAAGACAGGCGTTCATCGTGTGCCCGCTCGTCGAAGAGTCGGAAGTGATCGAATCGCGGGCCGCGGTCGAAGAGCACCGCCGACTCTCGGCCGAAGTGTTCCACGATCTGCCGTTGGGCTTGCTGCATGGCCGAATGTCCCTCCAGGAAAAAGAGGGCGTCATGGCGGAGTTCAAGGCGAACAATCTCGCGATACTCGTCTCCACCTCAGTTGTGGAGGTCGGCATCGACGTGCCGAATGCCACGGTCATGATGATCGACGGCGCCGACCGGTTCGGTCTGTCGCAGCTCCACCAGTTCCGAGGCAGGGTAGGGCGCGGCGAGCATCAAAGCTTTTGCCTGCTCCTCGCCGATTCGCCGGGCGAAGAAGCGCGGCATCGACTCAATCTTCTCGAACGAGTGCATGACGGCTTCGAGCTCGCCGAGGAAGATCTCAAAATCAGAGGGCCCGGCGACTACATGGGCACGCGCCAGAGCGGACTGCCCGACCTCAAAGTCGC